>ONZZ01001858.1_pt1 | contig 12429 bp, 14 predicted proteins | sample 1671101 | NCBI WGS metagenome assembly ONZZ01 (sample SAMN06348122, study PRJEB24527) | human gut metagenome | biome: human gut; feature: ankylosing spondylitis patient; material: feces | host: Homo sapiens | place: China | collected 2015-10
CGGCGCATGGCATGAGCGCCAGCGAACTTTTATCGTCGCGGCTGATGTTTCCCACACCCCTTGCCTCCGACAAATCCACGGGGCGGGACGCTGCCAACCTGGATGTGTACCTGTCGGACAACGGGATATTCCGCAAGCGGAACAAGGACGGGACGATCTGGAGCCTGTCCCTGTCGGCGGCGGTGTTCTATCTGACCCCGGCAGCATCGGAGGGCTACCGTTCCACCCTGAAACCGGCGGCCTTCCGGGACAAATCCCCGTCCTCCAACCTGTCGGCTCAGGTGATCCGGCAGGAGCAGCCCCTTTCCGAGAAAGCGGCGCTGAACCCGGACTGGGTGGAATGGCTCATGGGATTCCCCCCGAAATGGACGGACGCATCCTATGGCGTGCCGAGCCCGAAGGAGTCCCCCGCATGACCGAGGACACCGACAACCGGGCGCTGCGGCTGAAAACCCTGGGGAACGCGGTCTGCCCGCCCCAGGCCTATCCCATTTTCCAGTACATCGCCATGATCGAAACCGGGGCCTGTGTCAACATCTGCCCCTATGGAACAGGAGGTGACGCACCTTGAAAGAATGGAAAGCCCCCGAAAAGGAGGCGCAGAAGATGACCCGTGACGGGGCAGTATCCGTCAATCTGGTTACGGGCGAGACGACCTATCCCTCTGACCGGACGCCGGAGCAGGACCATTCCGCCTCCGGCGACACGGCGGGCGCCGCTGGAAAAGCGGTGGACCGTGCGGAACTGCACCGGGAACAGGCAGCAGCCAAAAAGAAGCGCCGGAAACAGCGCAGAGCCTATCGAGAGGGCGAGGCGGCAGCAGGCCGCCCATCCTCCCGATTGCAGTTTTCCGAGGCGGACCAGGCCAAGCCGGAGCTGCAAGGGGCCATCCGCAAGTCGGACAAGGCGGCGGACCGGCTGGACGCGGCAAAGACCGCTGTTCCATCCAAACTGCCATCCCCCCAACATGCCAATCCGCTGTCCCGCCCCATCCAGGAGGCAGGCGCAGCCATCCACGGCAAGGTCCGAGAGGTGGAGCAGGAAAATTCCGGCGTCCAGTCGGGCCACCTGGGGGAACGTAGCTTTGAGAAGGCTGTGGGCTACGGAAACCGCCGTGTCCAGAACTGGCGGGCGGAACGCAAGCTGAAACCCTGGCGGGACGCGGCAAAGGCGGAGCAGGCGGCGGTCAAGGCCAATGCGGATTTCTACTATCGGAAAGCCGTGGCGGAGAACCCCCAGCTTGCATCCAATCCCATCTCCCGCCTGTGGCAGAAACGGAAGCTGCAAAAGCAATATGCGGCGGCATACCGGGCGGCGGGCAAGACCGCCCAGGCCGGGAAAACAGCGGAGACCACGGCAAAGGCGGCCAAGAAAACCGCCCAGGAGTCCAAGCGCACCGCCCTTTTCCTGAAACGGCATTGGAAGGGCGCGTTGATCGTGGGCGGCATCGGTCTTCTGCTGGTAATGCTGCTGGGCTCCCTGCAATCCTGTTCCTCCATGTTCGGCGGCGGGGTGTCCAACATTATGGCGTCCTCCTATCTCTCCGAGGATGCCGACATGCTGGCGGCGGAAGAAGCCTACTGCGCCAAAGAGGATGAATTGCGGGAGTATCTGGATACCTACGAGGCCACCCACGACTATGACGAGTATCACTTTGATCTGGACGAGATTGAGCACGACCCCTATGTGCTGATCTCCATTCTGTCGGCACTCCATGAAGGGGTGTTCACCATTGACCAGGTACAGGGCGACCTTCAAACCCTCTTTGACAAGCAATACATCCTCACCGAAACCGTGACCACGGAGACCCGCTATCGGACGGAGACACGGACGGACAGCGAGGGCAACACCTATACGGTTCGGGTGCCCTATACCTGGACCATCTGCACCGTCACGCTGGAAAACTTCGACCTCTCCCATGTGCCTGTCTACATGATGGGCGAGGAACAGCTTTCCTTGTATGCCACCTATATGTCCACCCTGGGCAACCGCCCCGATCTGTTCCCGTCCTCCGGGTATGTGAACAAGTACATCGACAACCCTCCCACCGCCTGGGAGATTCCCGCTGAATACCTGACGGACGAGCGGTTCAACACCCTCATTACCGAGGCGGAAAAATACCTGGGTTATCCCTATGTGTGGGGCGGCAGCAGTCCCAGCACTTCTTTCGATTGCAGCGGATTCGTCAGTTATGTGCTGACCAACAGCGGCCTGTGCAATACCGGGCGGCTGGGCGCACAGGGGCTCTACAATATTTCCACCCCAGTATCCGACCCCCAGCCCGGCGATCTGGTGTTCTTCGTGGGCACCTACGACACAACCGGCGTATCTCATGTAGGCATTTATGTGGGCGACGGGATGATGCTGCATTGCGGCGACCCCATCCAGTATTCCAACCTGAACACGAGCTACTGGCAGTCCCATTTCTACGCATACGGCAGACCGCCGTACAACTGATGGAGGTGATGAAGCATCAATATGGTTTCCTATGGGGGCGGCGCCAACAGCACCGCCCTTTTGATCGGGCTGCACCAGCACCGTATCCCGGTGGACCTGATTCTCTTTGCGGATACGGGGGCAGAGCATCCCCACACCTACGCCTATCTGGAGGTGATGGACCGCTGGCTGAAGGACCACGGGATGCCTCCCATTATCAGAGTGTATAAGACCACCCGTGACGGGAAACGGCTGACGCTGGAGGATGAATGTCTGCAAAGTTGCAGCCTACCGTCCATTGCCTACGGCTTCAAGCGGTGTTCCCTGAAACACAAGATCGGGCCGCAGGAAAAGTTCTGCAACCATTACCCGCCGTGTCAAAAGGCGTGGGCGGCGGGCAAACGGGTGGTCAAGTTCATCGGCTACGACGCGGGCGAGGGCTACCGCAGCGACAAGGTGCTGCTGGGAGACCTGGCCGACCGAAAATACAGCAAGTGGTATCCCCTGATGGAATGGGGATGGACGCGGGACGATTGCATCCGGCAGATCGAGGCGGCAGGGCTGCCCCAGCCGGGAAAATCGTCCTGTTTTTTCTGTCCCAGCATGAAACCCGACGAGATCACCGCCCTGCGGGAGCAGCATCCCGATTTGTTCCGCCGCGCCCTGGCGCTGGAGGACAACGCCCGGAAAAACCTGAAAACGGTCAAGGGCCTGGGGCGGAACTATTCCTGGAGAGAACGATTTGGAAAGGAGTTTTGCACACATGGCAACGGTTGAGAAAATCCGCAAGGATATTGAAAAGACGAAGGAGAAAATCTCCGCCCAGCAGAAGCGCCTTCGGGAGCTGGAGGCGCAGCTCACCGAGGAAGAAAACCTGGAGATCGTCCGCATGGTCAAGGCGGTACGCATGGACAACAAGGAGTTGACCGCCTTCCTGAAGGCCTACGCCAGCGGCCTTATCACCCTGCCCGACGGGATGATGGAGGCGGAGGCGGCGCCGGACCCTGATGACGCGGATGTGGAAGGAATGGAGGATGGCGAAGATGAAGCGTAACAGAGTTTTTCGCCTTCTGGTGTCCTTGACGGTGGCGGTCCTGTGCATGACCGCCTTCTCCGTCACCGCTTTTGCAGGGGGTAATGACGAGATCGGCGAGTATTCCGAATGGCTCACGGAGGATACCACGGCAGAAGAAACCGAAAATGCTGCGGAAGAACCCACCACCGGGGGCATGGAGCCGGAGGGCCAGCCCCTTACCCCGGAGGGCAACGCCACGCTGGTGGACGATTATTACGGCGACAAACAGCTTATCACCGTGACCACAAAAGCGGGCAACTATTTTTACATCCTGATCGACCGGGCCAACGAGGACAAGGAGACCGCCGTTCACTTCTTGAACCAGGTGGATGAAGCCGACCTGATGGCGCTGCTGGAGGACGGACAGACGGAGGAAAAGCCAGCTGCTTGTACCTGCACCGAGAAATGCCAGGCTGGTGCGGTAAATACCGCCTGTCCGGTCTGCGCGGTGAATATGAGCGAGTGTGCCGGGAAAGCGCCGGAGGTGGAGCCGGAGCCTGAACCGGAGCCGGAGAAGGAGTCCGGCAGCGGCGGCGCCCTGGTGCTGATCCTGCTGCTGGCGGCTCTGGGCGGTGGCGGAGCCTTCGCCTACATCAAGTTCATCAAGCCCAAGCAGGGCGCAAAGGTCAGCGCCGACCCGGACGACTATGAGTTCGAGGACGAGGAATACGAAAACGAGGACATTCCTGAACAGGGAGAACAGGAGGAGCAGAATTGAGCAAATTGGTGATCTGCGAAAAACCGAGTGTAGCAAAGAGTATCGCATCGGCCCTGGGTGTCACATCCAGGGCCGATGGCTATTTTGAAGGCGGCGGCTGGCTCATTTCCTGGTGCATTGGTCATCTGGTGGGACTGGCGGACGCGGCCGCCTACGATGACCGCTATAAGAAGTGGCGGTATGAGGACCTTCCCATCCTGCCCGCCCCCTTCCACTATGTGGTGTCCGAGGAAAAGGCTGACCAGTTCCACATTCTCCGTTCCCTGATGGAGCGCCCCGATGTGACGGAACTGGTCAACGCCTGCGACGCGGGACGCGAGGGCGAGCTGATCTTCCGGCTGGTCTATGAGGCTGCCGGATGTTCCAAGCCTTTCTCCCGTCTCTGGATTTCTTCGATGGAGGATGCGGCAATCCGGGAGGGCTTTGCCGACCTGCACCCCGGCGCGGACTATGACCCGCTGTATCAATCGGCGCTTTGCCGCCAAAAGGCGGACTGGCTTATTGGTATCAATGCCTCACGGCTCTTTTCGGTGTTGTATCATCGAACGTTAAATATTGGGCGGGTGCAGACGCCCACCCTGGCGATGCTGGCCGACCGGGACAGTAAGATCGTCCTGTTCCGCAAGGAGAAATACCATTATGTGCGGCTGGCGCTGGAGGGGGCCGAGGCGGTCAGCGACCGCATTGTTTCCCCGGAGGACGCCCAGGCCATCCGGGATGCCTGTGACGGGCAGCGGGCCGTGTGTGTATCCCTGGTGCGGGAGAAAAAGACGGAGAACCCGCCCAAACTGTACGACCTGACCACCTTGCAGCGGGAGGCGAACCGGGTGTTCGGTTACACGGCCAAGCAAACCCTGGACTACGCCCAATCGCTCTATGAAAAGAAGCTGCTGACCTATCCCCGCACGGACAGCCGGTATCTGACCGGCGACATGGCGGAGACCGCCTCCGTGGTTCTGCATCTGGCAGCACGGGTGACGCCCTTCGATGCCTGCCCGGAGTTTTTCCCCGATGTTCTGGCGCTGGTGAACGACAAGGAGGTATCTGACCATCACGCGATCCTGCCGACGCTGGAACTGGAGAAAGCGAACGTTCCGGGGCTGCCTGTGGGTGAGCGCAATATCCTTCTGCTGGTCTGCTGCAAGCTGCTGTGTGCGGCGGCGGAGCCTTTCGTGTATGAGGCGGTCACGGCCACCTTTGATTGCGGCGGACATACCTTCACGGCAAAAGGAAAGCAGGTGCTTTCCCAGGGCTGGCGCGCCATCCAGGAGGTGTTCCGTTCCTCCCTGAAGGAGAAGCCGGAGGATGAAGATGCCGAGGGTGTTCTTCCCGCCTTGACCGAGGGGCAGGTCTTTGAGCCGGTCTCCGCCTCCGTCACCGAGCACTTCACTTCGCCCCCCAAGCCCTACACGGAGGACACCCTTCTGTCGGCCATGGAGAATGCGGGCAAGGAAGATATGCCGGACGAGGCAGAACGCAAGGGCCTGGGCACCCCGGCGACAAGGGCGGCCATCATTGAAAAGCTGGTGTCCGGCGGGTTCGTGGAGCGCAAGGGCAAGAACCTGATCCCTACAAAGGCAGGCGTTAACCTGGTCACGGTGCTGCCGGAGCTGCTGACCTCTCCCAAGCTCACAGCGGATTGGGAGCAGCGGTTGAACGAGGTGGCAAAGGGCCAGGCGTCGCCGGAGGACTTCATGGACGGGATCGAGGCAATGGCGGCGGAGCTGGTGCGGAAATACTCCCACATTTCCGAGGATGGGCAAAAGCTGTTCCAGCCGGAGAAAGAGACGGTGGGCCTCTGCCCCCGCTGCGGCAAGCCGGTCTATGAAGGCAAGAAGAATTTCGCCTGTTCGGACCGGGCCTGCCAGTTTGTCATGTGGAAGAATGACCGTTTCTGGACCAGCCGCCGCAAGGAAATGACCCGGAAGATGGCGGCCGACCTTCTGAAAAAAGGCCACACTTCCGTCAAGGGGATGTGGTCGGAGAAGAAAGGTTCCACCTATGACGCCGTGGTGATCCTGGACGATACCGGCGGCAAGTATGTCAATTTCAAGTTGGAGTTTCCCAAACGAAAGGATGGTGTGCATGGCAAAAAGTAAAACCGAGGTCAACTTCATGGAGCATTTGAAGCCGCTGCTCCCCGCAGGCGGTGACGCAAGCGAACTGGAGGCAGCGGCCCAGGCGCTTGCCGGACTTTCCCCGGAGGACCGTGACCTCCTGGCCGCTGTCCAGGAGTCTCCCTTCCGACTGACCACCCTGGAGCAGTTCCGGGAGTTTCCCGCGAATACCGAGTATTTCATTCTGGAGCCCAACATTCGCAAGGTGGAGGATGTGGGCTGGCGCTATCTGGCGCAGCATTTGGATGTCCTTCTGCCCCCGGAGCTGCTGGACGCCATTGATCCCGTTCCTTTCGGCAACCACGCCATGCGGGAGGAACAGGGGTGCTTCACCAGTAAAGGGTATCTCACCCTTTCCGGCGACGAGTGGGAGCATGAGCGTCCCAGGGAGAGGCAGACGGAGAAAAAGCCCTCCATCAAGGAGCGGCTGGAGCAGAGCCGGAAGGAATGTGCCAATCAGAGCAAGGCGCAGCCCCATCGGGAAAAGTCTGCGCCGGAACTGTAAGGAGGTGTCGTTATGCCCCATTATGACTATGACAAAGATTATCCCTTTGCCGCTTTCATCACCAACCTGGGCAAATATAACGAGGGTGCCCTTGTGGGCGAATGGGTGAAGTTCCCCACCACGGCGGAGGAACTGAAAAAGGTCTTTGAGCGTATCGGGATCGGTGCGAAGGACGACTTCGGGCAGACCTATGAGGAATGGTTCATCACGGACTACGACTGCTATGTGGACGGCCTCTATGACCTGCTGGGTGAGTATGCAAACCTGGACGAGCTGAACTACCTGGCTTCCAAACTGGATGATATGAGCCAGGATGAATATGAGCGGTTTCAGGCGGCTATGGAGATCGGCGATCACACGGGCAGCATCCAGGAGCTTATCAACCTGACGGAAAACCTGGACTGTTACGATGTTTACCCCGACATCCATGACCACGATGATCTGGGCCGGTATTATATCGAGGAACTGGACGCCATGCAGGTGCCGGAGCATCTGCGCAATTACATCGACTATGAAGCCTACGGGCGGGACATCGCCCTGGAGGAAAGCGGCCAGTTCACCGACCTGGGCTATGTGCGGGATACCGGGGACAGCTTCCATGAGTATTACGATGGTGAGCGCGGTAGCATCCCGGAGGAATACCGAGTAATGACCTTCCAGGATGACATCCCCGAAGAAGAAATTTCGGAATGGGCCATGGACCTTGCCTACGATATGGACGAGTTTTTCCGGCAGAACGATCCGCAGTATGCCGCCGAGCACCCGGAGGAACACGCGGCAAAGGAAGAAATCTACGAAAACCTGATGGCCGGGCGCATCTCCGCCCTGGACGAGAAACTGGCCGCCCTGGGGCAGACCCAGGAGGACTATCTGCCTTCGGAGATCGAGAAGTTCAAGGACGCCACCGGCTATGAGGAATTTCTGGATGTGGACCCCCAGGCGATCCGGGAGGCCATTGAAAACCCGGATCAGTCCCATGTGGACGAGATGCTGTCCTTTGCGGAGCAGGCAAACCGGGAGTATGAAGCGGAGTTGTACGGGCAGCAAGCGGCGCCCACCCCGGATGACCGAGAGACCGGCGAGACGGTGCGGACTCCCAGGGGCACCTTCCATGTGACGGATATGAGCCGGGAACAGATGGAGGCGGCCGGATACGGTTTCCACCACGAGTCCGAGGACGGAAAGTATCTCATCATGGCCAACGGCAGCCGCGCCTTTGCCATCCCCAGCGGAGACGCACCCGAACATACCGCGCCGGAGAAGTTGACTGTCCTGGTGGTGGAGCCCATGAAGGAACCCTATGTGAAGGAAATCGACCCCGGCCTCCATGCGCTGCAAGCGGAGGTGGGCGGCGACATTGCCGCCTCCTATCCCTTTGACGATCCGGTGGGGCTGGTGCTGAACGACGAGGGCAAGCTCATCGGTCTGGACCTGAACCGCTCTCTCCGGGACGAGCATGGGGAGATTTACGACATTGTGGCAGGCACCTTCTTGGTGGTGGGCCTGGGGCCGGAGAGTTTTGCGTCCCTGCCCCCGGACATGATCCAGAAATACACCGAGCAATTCAAGCGGCCGGAGCTGTTCGCCAGCATCAACGGGCAGATCGTATCCGTTCCCGTGGAGCCGGAAAACCCGCTGCGCACGGCGGAAATGACCCTGGAGGATGACTACGGCATGATCGACGGGATCATCAACAACGGCCGCCGTGGTGAGGAATTGGAGAAAGCCCAGACCGAGGCGCGCAGGACCACGCCGGAGAAAAAGCCTTCCATCCGGGAGCGACTGGAGGACGCAAAACGGGAGTGCGCGGAACGGAAAAGCCCGGACAAGCCTGCCCCGCAGAAGAAGCCCCCGGAGCTGGGCGACTTATGAGCCGGAGCAAGAAATGGCGTCTGGAATGGGCGTTCTTCCTGGGCGAGAACGGCAGACGCCAGTATAACAAGCTATGCAAGGGCTGTATCCATCCCTGCAAGCAGAGTTTCCGGGCGGTGGTGTTGTCCTGTCCGCACTATCTTTCCCTCCGTTCCAAAAAGTGCGGGAATTAGGGTTCAAAACAGTCAAAGAAACCGGCTGTGACGGCTTTTCCGTGTAGGGGCAGTATGATTTCCCATGTGGAGCGGCAGGGCGTTTCTGCATAGGAAAAACGCCGGATTTTCACCCTTTATCAAGCAAAATGGGAGCGTCAACATCGGATGCAGTTATCCGAGGTTGGCGCTCCCATTCTTTTTTTGTTCTGGCTGCGTCGCAGTCGATCAGTCATCCTCTAACAGCTTGGAGGGCGGGATTTTCAGCACTTGGGCGATCTTGAACAATGTTTCAAGAGATACGCCACGAACCGTACCTGTTCCTTCTACCTGACCAACGAAGTTGACACTTTTCCCGATCCTCTCCGCAAGGACCTCCTGTGTCATCCCCGCCTTTTTTCTGTAATATGCGATCTTCAAGCCCAAAGTGATATAGCGTTCTGGAAACTCCGTTTGCATAATATCACCTCCTGATATTATGCTACCAACAAAACAGGTAAATTATAATTGAGACCAATTAAAGAATTATTTACTTTAAGTCAATGTTTGTATATAATGAGAAGTGGATTGTTTACTTTGTTGGAGGGACTGGCTTGAAAATGGCGAAGATAGAACCGTGAACATATTTACTGTTAGTTTTTTTGGACACCGGATCATCCCGGAGTTTCGTGAGGCGGAGGATCGTGTGGAGGCGCTGGTTCATGCGCTGCTTTTGGAAAAGGAGTATGTGGAGTTCCTGGTCGGACGGGACGGAGATTTTGACCAGATCGTTTCCTCCGCTGTCAAACGCCAGCAGCGACTTGTTCGGGATGACAACAGTTCCTTGATTTGGATACTGCCATATCCCACGGCGGAGCTGCGCAACAATATGGAAAACTTTGAAACCTATTATGATGAAATCGAGATATGCGGCAGCGCGGCCAGCAGCCATCCAAAAGGCGCTTTTCAAATTCGCAACCGGCAGATGGTGAAGCGAAGCAATCTCGTTGTATTCTATGTGGACCATACAGGCGGCGGAGCTTATCAGACCATGCGCTATGCGCAGAAAGAAAAAAAGAATATACTAAATCTTGCTGGGGAAGGATACGGAGAAAAAGAATGAGCGCCATCATCTTTCGGTGATGGCGCTCATTTTCAGTAGCAGTAGTAGGCGCTGTGGGAATGTGTGTAAACGGTCAAAGGGGCGGCGCTGTGGGAAACAGTGTTTGCGGGCTGTGGGAAAGCTGACAGCTTTTCCATCAGGTCGTAAATATTTGTTTTCCATCGGTGGAGCGGCCGTTTTCCACATTTCCATAGTGCTATTCTGGAATATAGGAAGTCCCTCTTGTTATGAACAGTCGATAGATGGTCAAGGGAATATACCAGGCAGCCACCAGCAGTCGCCAGACCAGGACGAAACCGCCGATCACTCCGCCAATAATAAAGTTCAGCAGAAACAACGGAAGGGCGGTTCCCAAAGAGCCGCCCGGCACGATCCAGGCAAACATCCGTGGGATGCCAAAAGGCAGACCGCAAAGGATGAACAGCCATACATAGTCGGTGACTCCATCTTTTGTGCAGACGGATTTGAAAATGCAGTACAGCAAAGCCGCCACCGCCACGGGCAGCACGCTCTTTTTGAAAAACTCTTTGATTACTTCGGATTTCGTCACAGTCAGCACCTCCATTCCTGGTTCCATTATATCAGCCGGATAACCATGCGCCCAGGGGTTTTGCAAAGACTGTCAAAAGCGCCCAATCCCCGTTACTCCAAGTCGTTGCTCCGCTGCCGCTGCTGTTCCTGTTCCTTCGGCCTTTCCAGCAGGGCGTCCACATTCTGGCGGAGGGTGTCATATTCCTTTTCCTCCCGTTGTATCTTCCGAAGTTCCGTTTGCAGGGCGGTCTTGCGGGCGGAGAGTCCGTCCAATTCTGCTTTCAGCTTTTCGGAGGAAGGAAGTTTGGTGAGCCCGGCCTTTTTGATTTCCCTGGCTGCCGCCTCGAATAAGATAATCTCGCTCTCAAAGCCGCGCAGGAATTTTTCCTTGTCCTTTGATGCCTTGTATCGGTCATAGACAGGTTTCAGCTTGCGGTAGGTGTCGATCTGCTTTCCCAGGAGGGCAAGGTCGGCGATCCGCTGTTCCGTATCCCGCAGGCTCTCCCTGGTACGGATGGAGGCGGCGGCAACGGCGTCACACCGTTCCACCAATTCCTCATAGCTGCCGATGCCGTGTTCGGTGAGAAAGTTCATGGTGGCGGCCGCCCGTTTCAGATTCTCGATGGTTGCCCACCGCTGGTATCCGGCACTCTGCTGGGCCTTGATATTGTTCTGAATGTCAATGAGCAGGCTGACCTTCCCGCTGCGCTGTTGGGGCTGTCTGGAGGGCCTGGGACCTCCGGCAATGCGGGAGACAACGGCTGCTTCCGTGTAATCGGCGCCCAGGGTTTTGAGCCGGGTGAACCGCTCCTGGTCCGGCGCCCTGGCGGAGATATACTTTCCCCGCTTGATTTCGTACCCTTCCCGCTGCAACCGGGCAAGCAAATCTTCCAGGCTGGAGGACACGGGGATCAGCCGGTCGATGGCGGCTTTCAGCTTTGCCTTGTAGCTGGTGCCGTTCTGTGCGGCCTGATGCTCAATGTAGCTCTTGCCCTTATCCCGGCCAGGGACGATGACGGACAAGCCGTGTTCTTTGCACAGCCGGTCGCTGGCCCGGCGTATCTCGTGATAGCTGCGCTTGTTGGAATGGTAGTGCTTGTGGTCGGTGAAGCTGACCGCATTGAAAATCAGGTGATTATGGACGTGATCCTTGTCAATGTGAGTGGTGAGGACAAATTCATATTTGCCGCCCAGGACCTCCCGTGCCAGTTCCATGCCGATCCGGTGGGCTTCCTCTGGCATGACCTCCCCAGGTTCAAAGGCTTGGATCAGGTGACGGCCCAGGTGTGTGCCCTTGTCGATGGAATGGCGGCGTGTCCATTCAAATTCAATGTCGGCGGTCTCGGCGGCGCAGCCGAAGGAGGACACCAGCAGTTTCCCATCCGTCTTGTCGGGGTTGCAGATATAGTCAATCGCCGCTTTCAGCGTTGACTTAATAGGATGCGTCTTTGTAACTGCCATATCTGATCCAGCCTTTCCCGGATTTCCTCCATGTCGGCCTGATAGGTGGGGCCTCCGGCGTTGACCCGCTTGGCAATCTGATTGATGTTCCGGCCAATGGCGGACAGAAGTTTGTTCATCTCCTTAATGTCCCTGGTGTCCACCTGGATGATATATCCGTCAATCGCCATCTTCCGCAGGTAGGCGCCGATCCGCTTTGTCTGGAGCTGGGCCATCTTCTGTTCCATCAGTTCCTTTTCCTCGGCGGTCACATAGAACTTCACCTGGATATTTCGTTTTCGGTTTGCCATCGTGGTATCTCGCCTCTTTTCGTATCAGGGTTTGGGATGTTCCCAACAAGCATTTTTCGGGTTTAGGGAGAGGGTTCCCTAAAGCCAAAAATCGCAAGCGGGTACTCGTTTGCTGTGCTTGCTATCTACTCCATACCCCCACCGAAAGGCGGTATTTGTTGCGCGTTCCT
>ONZZ01001875.1_pt1 | contig 12320 bp, 7 predicted proteins | sample 1671101 | NCBI WGS metagenome assembly ONZZ01 (sample SAMN06348122, study PRJEB24527) | human gut metagenome | biome: human gut; feature: ankylosing spondylitis patient; material: feces | host: Homo sapiens | place: China | collected 2015-10
GGGCGAGTGCCCGGTGTTTCACGCCGTATTTACGGATATTACCCGCATTAAGGCGGCGGAGGAAAAGGCGGACCGAGAGGCGCAGCGGATGGTGAGTCTGTTTAAGAACCTGCCCGGCGCCACTTTCTTTACAGGCACGGCCGATCCTTTGCAGCTGGACTTGGTCAGCGAGGATTTTATCCAGTTTATTGGCTATTCCAGAACGGAGCTGTTCCAGCTGTTCTCCGGCAATTTGGCGCGGCTGATGGATGAGAACGAGGCGGCGGATGTGGCCGTGCAACTGCGCACCGGCGCAGCGGATCGGCGGCTCTTAACGGTGGAATACACCCTTTATATCGGTGACGCCTGCGCCCTGCGTGTGCGGGACAGCCGCAAAGTGATTGAACATCCGGACGGCTCTAAAGCCTTTTTGGGTGTACTCAATGTAATATAAACATATACAAAAAGTTAAAGGACGGATATTCGCATTCCGTCCTTTATTTATTTTTCGTTCATTTTTCTTTGTCGATAATCCACAAAAGCCGGTGCCAAAGTTTGGCATGTTTTCGGGGCAAAACCGCGGAAAGTGCGTTGCAATAGCTTTATTTATGTTTTATAATTATTATGTATAAATGTTGTCGCGGTGCGCCGAAATACAGGCGCTAAGCGGGAAGTGCAAGGGGTGCTGTCGTTGCGGCAAAGGGGAAGGATGGTTCTATGAAGTTTATGTACAGCAGGAAGCGCTTGCTCAGTGTCTTTTTGTCCGTGCTCACGGTGATTACCGTGCTGACCCCGGCGTTTTCTGCCTGGGCGGGCGACGTGATCGGCGTGTACAACATTCAGCTGTTTTATGAAGACGGCAATGCGGTACAAGATACGGACGCGGAGGGCAATGCCTACCATGAGACGATGAAGGAGGGCGACACGCTGCAACTGAGCTACAAGCTCATTGATTGCGAGATCCCGGACAACGGCTATGTCAAGTGGTACAGCGAGGCGCCCACTTTGGTGGATGTGGACCAAAACGGTTTGGTCAAGGCCTTTGACTCCTCTAAGGGTGCTGTGATCCACAACTGGATTGACAATGAGGTAAAGCCGGTGCCGCTGGTGGGCAAGATTGCAGGCGCCGCGCTGGAAAAAGCCCTGTTCAATGATAAGGTGAATGTGGACACCATGGACACGGACGAGATCATTGCCCTGATTGAAAAGACCATGGGTGCGGATTCTGCCCTGGGCAAGATTTTTGAATCCTATTCCGCCAAATGGATCGAGTCCCTGCGCAAATACCTGGACAATATCAATTCCGTTGTTCATGTTACCCTGTATGACGCCAACGGCGAAGTAAAGGCAGACGACAAGCTGGCTGTGACGGTCACGAAGAACGATGCGTTTTATGCTAACTTCCTGCCCAACGGTACCCATATCACCAATAAGTCCCAGATTGAGACCACGGTAGCCAAGGGCACCACCTGCCAGCTGAGCGCCGTGACCACCCCGGTGCGGCTGCACATGGGCGTGGTCTACTCTGTAAAGAGTTCTTCCGTCTTTACCCAGGGCAAGGTGATTGCCACGGTGGATGACAGCGGTTTGGTAACCTTTAAGAACACCGGTACGGTGACCATCGTTGTGTCGCCGGACACGGAAGGATTTATCAACAATCTGTTAAAGCTGGTCAACTATATTTACAAGTTGGACCATACCGGCACCATTGATACCAAAAAACTGGCGGATATTCTGATCAAGTATTTGGGTATCGACATTGACCGCAATGTGCTGGCGGCGCTGTTGGACGCTTGCTTTGCTATTAAGGATATTGTGGGCGATTCTGCCGATGCTATACAGCTGACGGCTACTGCGGTGAAGATCATCGCCAACATTCTGCTCAAATTGAAATATAACGATACCATCACTTTTAACGTTGTAGACGGTGTGCCTTGCACGGACTTTAACATTACCGGTCCGGATACGGTACAGGAGGGCGCCCAGATCCAAATGGCTATTACGGACGCAAAACCCGTTGCGGCCGATGTTTCGGATATTACCTGGTCCTCCTCGGACGAAAGTGTGGCCTATGTAGATCCCCAAACCGGTATCATCACTGGTCGTGACGCAGGGGGCAACATGGGCACGGTTGCAAACAGTAAAAAGTGCACCATCACGGCGACTTCCGCCGCCAATCAGGTGGTGCGAACCAAAGAGCTTACCGTAACCGGCAAAACCGGGCGGGTGCTCAGCGACGCGGTGATTCACGCCCAGCGGGACTGCAATATCGGCGATCAGCAAACGCTGACCTACACGGTGTACCCGGTGCGTGTAAGCAAGGCCAATAATTTGAACATTACCTGGGGCCTGCTGGACGGTACGGATGCAGACGGCAATCCCAAGTATCTGTGGGCGGGAGACGCCTATGATGAAACGGTGACCGACGAGACCACCGGCGAGACCACCACGGTCCACCACGACGGCTCGGTAGAGGACGGGATCGCCAGGCTGGACAAGGACGGTAACTACACGGCGCTGGCCGGCGGTACCGCCACGGTGGTACTGAAAGCCTCCACCGGCTACAAGCTGCTGGATGGCAGCTATTACACCATCTCCCAGGTGCAGACCCAGACCACGATTTTCAACGGTCTGCCGGTGTCCGGCATTGATGTGACTGTTGAAAGTGCCGTAAAGAGTGCTGTTTTGGCCAATAGCGTAAAGTTGCAGCAGCAGCAGACGGAGGTGGCCGGTGAAACGCTGGATTTTGCCACCGTTACTGCCAGCACGGTGTACGATGGCTCCGGTGTGCTGGTTAAGGCCAATGTGGACCCGGCAGACGCCACCAATAAGAATGTAAAATGGTATATTGATAACACGGATCAGTTTGAGCTGAAGGACGAGGACAAGACCGCCGGCACCGTAAAGGTGGTGGCCAAGGCTTCCTGCACCAGCGCCTCCAGCGTACATATTTGGTGCGTGTCTGAGGACGGCGATATTCAGTCCGATGTGGTGACCCTTTGCGTGGTGCGTAACGCCGCAAAGACCAACACCATTAACGGTGACGATCTGTCTGTGATCAACGGCAAGACCCTGGATGTGTCTCACGCCATGACCTTTAGCGGCTCCACCTCCTCGACACAGGCCTGCTACGGCGCCAACTGGTATTCCTCCGATGAGGGCGTGCTGACCGTAGCCCCCAAGGGCAACGACAACGGCGATGCGGTGGTTACCGGTGTGGATGTAGGCACCGCTACCCTGTACTGCGTATCTGCTTCCGGCGGTATTGTGGCGGAGAAGCAGGTGACCGTGTATCCGGACAAGGATTACTTAAAGCAGGTGATTAACATCTGCGAGGACACGGTGATCGAGCGCACCAACGAAAATAAAACATTATATAAGGACTTCAGCCGAAAGCTGGACTATGCTTATTATGTCTATTATGATGAGCCTATGGCTGCCCAGGACAGCTGTAATACTTACGCCCGTGAACTGCTGTACGCTTTCTACAAGCTGGGCGGTTATATCGGCTTGACCGGTGTGACCCTTGTAAACAAGGACGGCTCGGACGCCGGCGCGTTCCGCAGCGTGAAGGTGTCTACCTCTAAGCGGTATGACAGCTACTCTGTGGATTTGGACGCCCAGGTGGCACCCAAGACCGCTATGTATCGCACCATCAAGTGGAGCAGCGATAACGACAGTGTAAAGGTAGACGCCAACGGTATTGTGAAGCCCGCAGGTAACAAGGCCTGCCAGGCCAAGATTACCGTTACCGCCACCGACTATATGGATAATGTATATACCGATAGCATGTATGTGGCCTTTGCCAACGATCCGGTTACCGGCATTAAGCTGGACACCACGGAGATCGTCGGCGGCAAGGTAGGCGAAAGCCAGACCTTAAAGGCAACGGTGGAGCCCACCGGCTTTGGCATAGTGGGCAAGGCCTCTGTGGCAGATGTGATTTGGTCCACCTCTGACCCGGAGATTGCCACTGTGGACCAGAGCGGCGTGGTTTCCTTTAAGAGCGGTGGCGACTGCGTGGTGACTGTGACCACCTGTGACGGCGGCTATACCGCCCAGTGCAAGGTGAATGTGGTGACCAACTATGACGCCCTGCAAGCCCAGATCGATACCTATAAGTCGCTGGAGCTGACAGAAACCAACTATTACCCGGCCACCTGGCAGGCCTTCCAGGATGCCATCGCCGAGTCCCAGGCTTTGATCGATGCCAACGCATCCAGCCAAAAAGAAGTGGACGCCCAGTTGGAAAAGCTGATCGCCGCTTACAAGGGCCTGGAGAAATATACGCATATTAACAATGTAGAGATTTACTTGGACGGCGAGGAGGCCAGCAACTTCTATCAATATGATGTGTCGCTGCTTACCGACGGCGCATACAAGGACGCTAAGCTGGATCTGAATGTACGCCTGTACCCCAACAATGCCAACTATGCGTCCGTTACCTGGACTTCTTCTACCGACAAGATCGTGATTTCTGAAAACGGCGTGGCCTCTCCCGCCAAGAACACCTCTTTCAATGTGTTGAAGAACGAGGGCTACTACGGTAAGATTACCTGTACGGTTACGGATCACTTCGGCCAGACCTGGACGGACGATGTGTGGGTATCCTTTGCGTACACACCTGCCACCGGCATTACCATTTCTGAGTCGGCTGTCAGCGGTTCCATTGGGGATACCCATCAGCTGACGGCAACGGTACAGCCATCAGGCACCTTGGGCGTGGGCAAGGCATCCATCTCTGACCTCTATTGGGAGAGCGATAACGAAAATATCGCCACCGTAGACGATAAAGGCTTGGTGACCTTTGTGTCCACCGGTGCCACCACCGTGCGTGCCATTGCCTATGACGGCGGCTACACCGCCACCTGCTCCGTATCCACCGGCGGTGATCGCAGCGCGCTGCAGGCCGCATTGGAGAAGTATAAAGATACGGATTATCAGGACTATGAGTACACCGTAGGCATTACCTTTAAGCAGGCCTATGAGGAAGCCCAGTCCGTGATGAACGACAACACCAAGACCCAGGACGAGATCAACCAGGCCGCACAGGCATTGATAGAGGCCGGCGCTGCGCTGGAAGGTCATCAGATCATCAAAGTGCAGTCCGTTGATGTAAGCTATGTGGGTTACAGTCGCAACACCGCCATAGGCAGCTATAATCAGCGCACCAGCGGTACGATTGGCGACAACGACGCCTTGTCTATTGACCTGAGCAAGAACGGCTACGCCAATACGCTGCATGAGAACAACAAGCTGGAGCTGAGCGCCGCCGTCGTGCCGGCGGGTGCAGACAGCAATGGCATCAGCTGGACGGTGGACGACAGCAAAAACATCAAAGCCACGCAGACCGATGGCAAGCTGGTGCTGAGTCCCTCCTCTGCTTCTGCCAACGGCTGGGCGAAGGTGACGGTGACCACCACCGACCATTACAGCCGCACACTGAGCCGTAGCTTTACCGTTGTAATGAGCGGCAGCGTGATCAGCGGCGTCAGCCTGGATCAGACCCAGTTGAATATGCTGGTGACCCAGAAGCCGGTACAGCTGAATGCAACGCTTGCCGGTTCCTCTAACAAAACCTTTAACGATGTGACCTGGACCTCCTCGAACCCGGCTGTGGCCAAGGTAGAGAACGGACTGGTTACGCCGGTGGATGTGGGCGACTGCACCATTACCGTGAAAACCCTGGACGGCGGATACACCGCCACTTGCGCCGTAACCGTGCGTGCGGACTACTCCGTGCTGGAAGCCAAGTACGCCGAATACCAAATTCTGGTCAATCAGTCGAAGGGCCATTATATATACACGGAGGATTCCCTGGCTGTGCTGGAGACCGCCTGTGGCCAGGCCAAGACGATGATTGACAGCGGCTTGTCCACCCAGGCTGAGATTGACGCCCAGGTGGAGCTGCTGGAGAGCGCCCACAACGGTTTGGTGAAGTACATTATCGCCGAGGGCGTGAGCCTGACAGCAGATACAGAGGCCCAGGCCAATGTGACCATTCCCAATCCGGGTCATATCCGCTACCTGCACAATGAACTGAGCTTGAAGAACAAGACCGTTCAGCTGTCTGCTGTAACGGCGCCTGCCGGCGGTCTGTACCAGAGCATTACCTGGTCCAGCTCCAACGACAAGGTCACCGTCAGCGACACCGGGCTGGTGACCAATACAGACAGCGGCAACCAGTGGGCAGAGATCACCTGCACCATCACCACCGTGAAGGGCGACAGCTTCACCGCCACCACCACGGTTTGCTTCACCCGCTATGCGGTGACCGGTGTAAGCATGGACACGGATATGGTCCACGGCTCACCGCAAGATACCGTGACCATTACGCCCACGGTAACCTCCTCTGCCACCATTGCTTCCTTGGCGCTGCGGGACTGCACCTTTACCAGTGATCACCCGGAGATTGCCACGGTAGACAACAGCGGCAAGATCACCTTTGTATCGCAGGGCAAGGCCACCATTACCGCCACCACGGTGGACGGCGGCTACACCGCCACGGTGATTGCCTATACGACTTATGATTTCTCCGCCTTGCAGCAGGCTATTGCGGATGCTGGTGCGGTGGATTACAAGGATTACGCTTACGATTACGGTATGGCGTTTAAGACCGCTTACGATAAGGCCGTGGCGGTCAATGCGGACTATGAGTCCTCACAGGATGTCATTGACGCTGCCACCTCCGCACTGAAACAGGCCCAGAACGCCCTGGTTGGCCACGAGTTCGTCGGCCCCGGCGAGATTGGCTTTACCAGCGGCGGCGCTGCGGTGACCGAGGGCAAGGCGCTGGTTGTGGATGACAACCAGCAGGTGACCCTGTCTGCTGCCTATGCCGACGGCGCGATGGTGCAGGATCCGTCCTGGACCACGGCGGCAGAAAACAATGTAACCGCTGCTACGGACGCTGCCGGCAACTTGGTGCTTACCAAGACCAATGCAGACGCCTCCGGCAGCGTGAAGGTGACCTACACCTTGAAGGACGCTTACGATCGGACTTATACCAAGACCATCACCGTCAAGCTGGTGAACCAGAAGATCAACATTGACAGCTTCAAGTTCACTTACGGCGGCAATGAGGTGGACTCTGTGTCTTACAGCTGCGGCGGTATGTACACCAACAAGAGCATTCAGCTGGGCGTGAGCACTTATCCCGCAGACGCAGACGCCTATGTGTCCGCTTTGTGGACCTCCAACAATAAGAACCTGGTGGTGGACCAAACCGGTAAGGTTTCTGCCAGCGGCGTCATGTTCGGCACCAAATACACCGCCACCATCACCTGCACCTTGACCCTGGAGGACGGCTCCACTGTGACCAACTCCATTCAGGGGACCTTTAACAGAATTTAACCCGTCAACGAAAGGACTCTAAGTTATGCAACAAAAAACCAAAAAATGGCTCAGTCTGGTGCTGGCCGTCTTGCTGGTGTCCGCTTTTTTTACGGGTACACTCCTTGTACGGGCGGCGCAGGATGTGGCGATTGATGAGACCCATTTCCCGGACGCCGGCTTCCGTCAAATCGTGGCAGAGAAGTGCGATAAAAACGGCGACGGTATTCTCTCTGATTCTGAGCGCAGCAGCATCACCCGTATGATGCTGCCTGCGTGGCAGGAGGATGTGCTGGGGGAAGGTACCCCCATTGTCAGCCTGGAGGGCATACAGTATTTTTATAATCTGCAAAATCTCTATTGCGCAGACATTGGGCTGACCTCGCTGGATGTGAGCGCCCTGTCCAAGCTGACCCAGCTGACCTGTATGGACAATGCGTTGGGCACGCTGGATCTAAGCAAAAACACGGCGCTGACCCAGATCAACTGTGCTGCCGACCAGCTGACGGAGCTGAAATTACCTGCCGGTGTGCAGCGCCTGCTGTGCGAGAACAACGCGCTTACCGCCTTGGATGTGTCCGGCTGCACAGCGCTGACTTATCTAAAGTGTGCCAACAACCAGTTGGCGACACTGCACTTGGGTGCCAACACAGCGCTTTCCACCCTGATCGTGTCCAATAACCACCTGACGTCGCTGGATCTGCGCGCCAATACGGCGCTGACCGCCGTGAACCTGGGCCAGCAGACCATTACGGTGAACGCTACGCAACAGGATAATGTGTTTTATGCCCCGGTGGACGGTTTGGCTGCGGACGGCGTGGTGTACCAGGATACGGAGAAGTATGAGAACGGCAATTTTGTCACCGCGGATTATGCGCTGATGCAAAACGGCTTTACTTATGAGTACGCTACCGGTTCGGATCTGGCCGGCGCCATGTCGGTAGATGTGACGGTTGTCAAAGACTTTTATCAGGTGCGCTTTTATGGGGACGAAACCAAGAATGTGCTTCTTTCTGCCGTAGCGGTGAACAGCGGCCAAACGGCGGTTGCACCTACGGACTTTGCTTTGCCCCAGTGTAAGGCGCTGGCCGGTTGGAGCGACACGCTGGAGAATATCACGGCGGATAAAGAGGTGTATGCCCTGTACACGGACGATCACCACTACGCAGTTACCGCCTTTAGCACCGATGGCGTGGCCACCATCTCCTGCACCGGCGGCTGTGGGGTAGACACGCGCACGGTCACCTTCCTGGACTGCCTGAATGCCAAGACCGGCAGCGACCGCTATGAGCAGCTGCTGGATGTGAACGGCGACGGGATCATTAACGCCCGGGATTACGTGCTGCTGGATCGCCAGTTCAACGCTGCAAAATAATAAACCGACAAAACAGAAGGACCACCCGTATGGGTGGTCCTTTTTTATGCTTTATAGCCGTATGGTGGCGGGTTGCGCGGGCGGCAATCTGCGCCCGTCGTAAAAATCCTCTGTCCATGTCCTAAATAATATTCCGATAAAATCGAATGGTAAAGGTGGTACCGACGCCTACGGTGCTTTGCACCTCCACGGTGGCGTTCTCCCGGTTCAGCACGGATTTGCTCAGCGCCAGTCCAATGCCAACGCTGTCTGCCCCGGCGTTTTTGCCCTTGTAAAACCGCTCAAAGATATGGGGCAGGTCCTCTTTTTCGATTCCGCAGCCATCGTCGGCGATCGCCAGCTGGCAATAGAGGGCGGTCTGGGTGCCGGTTAGGCGCAGGGTACCGCCGTTGTCCATGTGTTCCAGGCAGTTTTTGACAATATTCTGCACCGCTTCCACCGTCCACAGCCGGTCGCCTAAAAATTGCCCTTGCCGGCAGTCCACGGCCAGCGTCATTTGGCGCAGTTCCGCTTGAATGATAAAGGGCGCCAGCGCCTGCTCCACCACTGCGGCCAGCTCCACCGGCTCCTTGTGCAGCACTGCCGTGCCTGCGTCAAATTTGCTGATCTTCAGCAGAGTGGTGATCATCCACTGCATTTTCTCCAGCTGGGCGGAAATACCCTTTAGAAATTCCAGCCGCTTTTCGGCGGGTAGATCCTCTTCCAGCAGCAAATCCGTCATCACCGTCATGGAGGTGATGGGGGTCTTTAGCTGGTGCGAGACGTCGGCCAGCGCGTCCGCCAGGTAGGTTTTGTCCTTTTGCATCAGCTCTGCCTGGGTTTGCAGCTTGCGGGCGGTTTTGTAAATGTTATTCTCCAGAATGGACAGCTCGCCTTCCTGGTTGTTGGCGGGCACCAGCAGTGGCGCCGTGCCGTTGACCAGGGTGGTCAGGTAATCGGACAGCCGCCGAATTTCTCGGATTTGATTGCGGGTGTACAGGCAGAATATTGCCAGCAGCGCCCCGCAGCCCACCAGGCAGACGATGCCCATGGTGATGCTTTGCCAAAAGCCCACGCCGATAAGCAGGGCGCTGATTACCAGCCCCGGCACCAGCGCGCGGCGAAAATGTTTGTCCTCGCTCATTCGTCCACCTTGTAGCCCATGCCCCGCACGGTCTTAATGATCTGCGGCTCCACCGGGTCGTCCTCGATCTTCTCTCGCAGCCGCTTGATGTATACGCTCAGCGTGTTGTCGCTGACAAAGTCGCCGGCCACATCCCAAATGCTCTCCAGTAGCATATTGCGGCTGAGTACCCGGCCACGGTTTTGCAAAAAGGTCAGCAACAGCTTGTATTCCAGGGCGGTTAGAATCACTTCCTGCCCGTTTTTCAGCACTTTGCCCTCTTTCATCCGCACGGTCAGACCGCTTATACGGATTTCCTCGGTGGCAGCGCCCTTGCTGCGGCGCAACACCGTCTTGATCCGCGCCATCAGTTCCCGCAGGCGAAAGGGCTTGCTGATGTAGTCGTCGGCGCCCAGCTCCAGGCCCATCACCACATTCACTTCATCGTCAAAGGCGGTGAGAAAGATCACCGGTGTGTCGTCCTTGGCTTTAATGGCCTTGCACACATCGTAGCCGCTGCCGTCCGGCAGGGTCAAATCCAGCAGGCACAGGTCGAATCGGCCGGCGCTCACCGTCTCCAGCGCCTGGGTCACCGTGGCACAGTGGGTGACCGTGTAGCCCTCACTCTCCAACGAATAACGCAGCCCCTGGGCAATGGCCGGGTCGTCCTCCAGCATTAGAATATTCATACCACACCTCCTCGGCGTTCTCTCTCCATAGTACCACATTCCGCCCCGCCGCGCAATAGGCATAGGTTGCCACCCGTTTGCGCCATACGCAAAATACGGTGTTGTTGGGATAGAATGCGCATTGCACTTTGTGTGTTCCTGTGTTAAAATCAGGATAGTATTGGCGAGTGTTGAACCGATTTGAGGTTGAATGGATGATCAGAGAAGCAAATGTAAACGACTATATTGATATTCACAAAATCTGCTGCCAGGATTTGGGTTATAACTGTAACGCCGATTTGGTCAAGGAAAGATTGAAGAATCTGGATGCAAGCAGAGAAAGGGTTTTTGTTGCCATAATAGATGGTAAGGTCGTCGGTTATGTTCATGCGGAGCAATACAACACGCTTTATTTTGAAAGCCTGGTCAACATTTTAGGTTTAGCCGTGTCAAAAGCATATCGCAGAAGGGGCTGCGGCAAAGCCCTTATGCGCGCTGTGGAAAATTGGGCAAAGGTATGCGGCATACACGCCGTTCGGCTGAATTCCGGGAAGGCCAGAACAGAGGCGCACAAATTCTATCGTTCCATCGGGTATGACAACGAGAAAGCGCAGATTCGGTTTTTTAAAAATTTAACAAAATAGATGATGGATCAAATGAAGAATAACCGTGTGAAAACAGATTTCATCGTCAAAAAGCAGTTGCTCGGAATTTTTTGGGCAGCTGCTTTTTCATTTGTCGATTTTATAGCGCTGAAACGGCACGCAATCGGATCATGCCGCAATGGGTAAAGAAAAACAGCACTTCCGTGTTGGAAGTGCTGTTGGGATAATCTGTATAAATTATCTCTTGGAGAACTGGGGAGCACGACGGGCCTTTTTCAGACCGGGCTTCTTTCTCTCCGCCGCTTACACGGCAAACGATGTCAAACTTCTCGGTGGTGTCGGTGATGGCCAGAGGCTGACGCACGATCAGCTTCAAGGTCTCCAGACCAAAGTAATCATCAATATCTCTGTCGTTGATGGTGATCTTGCCGGTACCTGCATAAACGCGTACACGAGCAACAGATTCTTTTCTGCGGCCGGTGCCGTAGAAATACGGATTCGTTTCGTACATAATTCAGATACCTCCCTTACTTATTCCAAGCTTCCGGCTTCTGGGCCTCGTGCTTGTGGTCTGCGCCTTTGAAAATGCGGCATCTGGTCAGCTGCTTGCGACCCAGAGTGCTGTCCGGCAGCATACCCTTAATAGCCAGTTCCATGGCGAAGTCGCTCTTCTCGGCCATCAGGGTGCCATACTTGACTTCCTTCAGGTTGCCGATGTAGCCGGTGTGGTGCTGATACAGCTTCTTGTTCAGCTTGTCGCCGGTGAGAACGGCCTTATCAGTGTTGATGATGATGACAAAATCGCCGCAATCCGCATGGGGGGCGAAGATCGGCTTATGCTTGCCTCTCAGCAGGGTGGCAGCCTCAGCGGCTACGCGGCCCAGGGGCTTGTCAGCAGCGTCGATCACATACCATTTGCGTTCGATCTCGTCCGCTTTAGGCATAAATGTTGACATAATCGCTAGTCCTCCGTTGTTCAAATTCTCCGCAGAGCGCTTGGCTCTTTCTGCGTGCCGGAATATAATAGCACAGGCGAGGGGCAAAGTCAACATTTTTGGCAAACAAATTTAATATATCCTGTCGTTGCTCACTTATTCTCTTGTTATCTCGATTATGCTTATCAAATGCTCATTTTTAATTTATGAAAAAGAGGAGTAAAATGGATTCTTGCGCGTCGCATTTGGCGGTGGGCGCTTTGGCAGCGTGCGCCATTGGCGCCAGTGCCCCAGCCTATGGTGCTTATACCGATAATATATAGG
>ONZZ01001876.1_pt1 | contig 12317 bp, 9 predicted proteins | sample 1671101 | NCBI WGS metagenome assembly ONZZ01 (sample SAMN06348122, study PRJEB24527) | human gut metagenome | biome: human gut; feature: ankylosing spondylitis patient; material: feces | host: Homo sapiens | place: China | collected 2015-10
AGCTGGGGATGCGGGCAAACTTGACCATGCGGAACTTCATGACCATGTGGTCGATCAGCTCCTGAGCCTGGGTCTCGGTCAGGATGCCGTTGTCCAGATCGCGCTGGATATAGATATCCAGGAAGGTGGAGATGCGGCCCACGCTCATGGCAGCGCCGTTCTGGGTCTTGATGGCGGCAAGATACCCGAAATACAGCCACTGGCAGGCCTCCTTGGCGTTCTTTGCAGGCTGAGAGATATCATAGCCGTAGGCCTCGGCCATCTTCTTCATGCTCTTCAGGGCGCTGATCTGGCGGGCAATCTCCTCGCGCAGGCGGATCACGTCGTCGGTCATGGTGCCGTCGCCGCAGTTGGCAAAGTCCTCCTGCTTGAACTTGATCAGTGCATCGATGCCGTACAGGGCCACGCGACGGTAGTCGCCCACGATGCGGCCGCGGCCGTAGGTGTCCGGCAGGCCGGTGATGATGTGGGTGTGGCGGGCCGCCTTCATCTCAGGGGTGTAGGCATCAAACACAGCCTGATTGTGGGTGCGGGTATAATCGGTAAAGATCTTGTGCAGCTCGGCGCTGGGCTGGTAGCCGTAGGTGGTGCAGGCCTGCTCTGCCATCTTGATGCCGCCGTAGGGCATGAAGGCGCGCTTGAGGGGCTTGTCGGTCTGCAGACCCACGATCTGCTCCAGATCCTTCAGGTTTTCGTCAATATAGCCGGGGCCGTAGGAGGTCAGGCTGCTGACCACCTCAGTCTCCATGTCCAGCACGCCGCCCTTGGCGCGCTCGGCCTTCTGCAGCTTCTGCAGGGCACCCCACAGCTTGTCGGTCGCCTCGGTGGGGCCGGCCAGAAAGCTTTCGTCGCCGTCATACGGGGTGTAGTTCTTCTGGATGAAGTCGCGCACATTGACTTCTTCTTTCCAGATGCGGCCCTCAAAGCCTTCCCACTGTTCAAAATTGATCATTGGAACCTCCTTGCTCCATTCTATGCGTTGGTTAGCATAGCCTAACTATTGAGCCTTTGAAAAGCCGCTCCTTGTTGGCGGCTTTCTGGGGGCGGACTGATCGGAGCAGCTCTGAACAAAAATTTGTCAAAGCGCCTCCTTGGACACACTGCACCCTTGAGAACCGCTCTGCTGCCAAAAAGCAGCGGCGAGGTGTGGAGTTGCAGTGCTGCATGAACTATAATAACAAAGATATCGGTCAAAAGCAAGAGGAAACTGATGGATTTTGCACAGCCTTAGCCGGCTGTGTCTGTACAGGGTGCACGAATCGGGCAGAAAAAACTTTACTGCAAAAAAGTTCCGGAAAATTTTCAAATAAGGGTTGACAAGACTAACTGCGTATGGTATTCTGTTCTCGCAACGAGGTTAGATGAACCTGACCGCTTGAAACGCGTTGCACCAGAACAGCAGAGGTACCTGCAATGCTTCTGCGCAAAACGCAAAGTTTGTGTGGCTTTCATTGCTGCGCAAACGCCAATTCCTCCATTCCATTCTCTTTTTCAAAAGGAAGCTGCAGCATGGTTTGCTCTGCGGCCTCCGGCGCGGCATTCGGTGTGATTGGTACCGCATCGCGTGCAAAGAAAACAAAAACGGGACGTGCAGCTTGACCACCTGCACGCCCCGATTTTTGTTTTCTATAGAAAAGGAACGATTTATTCCACGATCTCCGCAAGCGCCTGATACAGCTCTGCGGCCCCGCCGCCGGGGTATTTGACCGAGACAAAGGCATTGTTCAGGATGCACACCCCGTCGGAATAAACCGTGAACAGCAGCTGATGCTGCTCGGCATCATCGTAATAGCTCACGGTGATGGAATCCACCGGAAATTCGTGGGAGTAGGAGGAATAGTTCTGGCTGAGCCGTCTGACACAGCGCACTCCGGAAAGCACTTCCGAAATGTTCTGATAGATCTCGTCCGAACTGGAATAAACCTCGAACTCCATTTCGTTGGAGCTGGCAAAATTCTGCTGGTGCTCCACCCGGACACCGGCCTGTGTGCTGGCGCTGATCTTTGATGCAAGGTCGATCTTTGCGGAAGGAAAGATCAGCACCAGTGCAAGCAGCACTAAAATGACAATGCCGAACCGGGACGGGATGCTCTTATCTTTCATGGCAGGTCAATCCTCCTTTGGCGGCTTCAGATCGGTCAGACGCCGCTGGGCGAGGAAGAAGCCCACGGCGCTGGCGGCAAACACGAAATAATAGCTGGCGATGCGGTAGAGCATGAGCACGCTCATCACCTCACCGGAAGGCAAAAAGCTGCTGTACAGCAGCAGAAAGGCGGTCTCGATGGAGCCCATGCCTGCCACGTTGGGCAGGGCGTTGGAGACGAACAACATCAGGCTGGTGAGCAGCTGCACCCGCGCAAAACTCAGCGGGGACAGCTGCATGAACCGGATGCACAGCCACGGCAGGCAGAACAGCAAAAACAGCTTGAGCGCCTGCAGGGCAAAGATCTGCACACAGCGGGCCTTGTCGGCCAGCAGCAGGCGGCTCTCGGTGCCCAGTACATCCAGCTGCTCCAGCCAGTCGGCCCGGCGCTGCTGCCATTTTTCGGTCTTGGGCAGAAAGCCCAGCGCCCAGCGGGCCAGATTCTGCACCAGCGGCGACACGCACACCAGCACCAGCGCCACGATCACCAGCGCTACCACAGCATATGCCATGGGCAGATATTTCAGCACGCCGGTGGTGTTGGCGGCCAGCCATTTGTGCTGGAGCAGCAGCATCACGGTGGCGTACAGCAGCACCGTGGTCTTGTGGAACACATATTGCAGGGTCATCAGACCCACGCCGGGGCCGATGGGCAGCCCTGCCTGATGCAGATACCAGGTCTGCACCGGCACGACACCCGCGCCCAGGGTGACCACGTTGCCAAAGGTGCCGCACCAGGCGTTGTCGATGCCCTGCCGCAGGGTGAAGCCGGGCAGCCGCCCCCGCACGATGACATAGGAGACACAGCCCTCCAGCAGCGGGTAGCTGATGCCCAGTGCCAGCACCACCAGCACCTGCCACAGGTTCAGCTGGGCAAGGGCGGCGGTGATCTCGGCCCAGTGATCCCGGAAGATGAGCACGATCACGCAGGTGAGCGCCAGCAGGATCAGCAGGGAAAACACGGCCTTTTTGCGGGAAGGCTGAGAGGCGGCAGATTGGTTCATGAGGGCAGGGACTCCTTTCAGACAGGATGAAACTTTTTTAAAAGTATAACACAGCCGCAGGCCGTCTTTGTGAACGGAAGCCGAATTTTCTTGTGCAATCCGGCCCGGATGATAAAAAAGATGTCCGGAACGGAAAGAAACGGACAAATATTGCAGCTTGTTTTGATGCACTGCGTGCAAAAACGCCCCGGAAGATCACACGGATTTTCCGGGGCGTTGAATTTAACAAGAATAAAACAAAAGGCTTAGCGGGACTCGGTCAGCTCCCGGATCAGACGGACCAGGGTGGAGACATAGGCTTCGTTGGTGTAGTAGCGCTCGTAGAGCTTGCGGCAGTCGGCCTTCATAGCGGCCAGCTGGTCGGGGTGCTCGATGGCATGGGCCAGCACTTTGGAAAGCTGGGCGGGGTCATCGTTGCGGTACACAAAGCCGTCCACCCCTTCCGTGATGAGCCCGGCGGTGCCGGTGTGCTCCGACACGATGGAGGGCTTGCCGAAGATCAGGCCCTCGGTCACAAAGGTGGGCATAGGGTCATCGCGGGAAGCGCACACAATGCAGGTGCACTGCTCCATCAGCGACTTGATCTCCGGGCGTTCCAGCCGCTTGCGGTAGAACACATTATGAGGGAACTGCTCGGTCAGGGCGTGCACATGGGCGGAGACGTCCCGGTCGGAAGCCTTGCCCACAAAGAGGAAGGAGGCCTTTTCCCGCACCTCCGGCGGCAGCAGGCGGATGGCTTCGCAGTAGATGTCCTGCCCCTTGCGCATCTCCATGGAGCCCACCGTGACAAACAGGGGCCGCCCGCCGGCATAGCTCAGGTCGTAGCGAGGGAAGCTCTCGCGGGCGTAGTCGGGCAGGCCGTAGATCAGCTGCTCCACCTTGAATTTGGGCCGCACCGAGTGCATGGCGGCGGTGGCGTGGGAGCCCACAGCGGCAATGTGCACGTTGTCGGCCAGCTCCTTGGGGATCTTGTGGGTGATGAAGGGATAGCCTGCAAAGGCGTCGTGCAGCCACCACAGCACCGGCACAAAGCCGCCGTTCAGGGTGCGCACGGCAGGGGCTTCCACCACCGTGTTGGCCAGCACAAAGTCTGCGCTGGAAGCCAGCTCCCACAGGGTGGAAGAGGTCACGCAGTCGCGGCGGGTGACCACGGCAGCTCCGGCCTCCAGAAAGAGCGGCAGAGAGCCCTCGTCCGAGGGGCCCAGTACCACCACTTCATAGCCAAGACTGCGCAGCACCGGGATGGCGCTCACCAGCACGATGGGCGCACCGGTCATGGTGAGTTCATGGCTCAGCACCACGGCGCGTTTGCCGGTGGCCGAGAATACGTCCTCGGCGCACAGCTCCCGGCGGAAGTGCAGCAGTGCCTGCGGGACGCAGCGGCAGTTCTGCGCCAGCTGGATTGCCAGCCGCAGCAGTTCCAGCACATCGTCTTTGCCGCGGGCCGCCGCGCGGCAGCGGTCCAGCAGGGCGCGGGAGAGCAGGGCACAGCGCTGGCCGGACAGGTGCTGGTCGGTCTGGTACAGGGCACTGCCGCCGTCGTAGCCGAACACGGCATCGCACACCACAAGGTCAGCCCCCTGCTGCAAGGCGGCTGCAAAATAGGTGAGGGCGGTGGAGGTGCACTCCACATCCTCGCTCACCAGCAGCACACCGTTCACGGAGGGGGTCAGCTCACCTTCCAGCCGGTCCACCAGCCGGAACTTGCGGTGCAGCTGCTCGGCCAGAGAAAGGGTCAGGGCATTGCGGCGGCCCGGGGCGTACACCAGCAGATAGGTGCTCTGGGTGTCGGTATAGGTCTGTTCCCGCAGCTGGCGGCGCTGCAGGGGGCTGTAACTGCTGTACATGTACGAACCCCCTTCAATGTCGGTGGAACAGGCCCAGCAGCTTGCGCAGCGGTGCCGTGAGCTTCCAGCTGCTGCTGCCCAGCACGTTTTCCAGCGAGGCCTCGTAGGCGGCCCGGCTGTTCTGCAGGTCGGCCAGATGCTGCTGCTGTTCTGCCAGCTGCTTGCGCAGCTGCTGGATCTCAGCGTTTGCCTCCAGCAGCTGTTCGGTGCCCTGACGGGACACGGCCTCGGTCTCTTCCTTGAGCACGGTCAGCGCCCGCAGCAGGGCCTTGCCGGGCTGCTCATGCAGGTAGCGGCCCAGGGGATAGTAGCGATATTTCACCGCAAACCGCAGCCCGGCGGGGAAGCCTACGGCACTTTCCACTGTCAGGTTGGGGTCGATGTTCATAAACAGCATGGTGCCCTCCTGCAGGGCGTTGCCGTTGAGGATGTGGTAGCTGAGCCGCTCGTCTGAGAGGGAAAAATCAGTGATGCAGCAGGCAAATTCACCGGGGTCCAGCCGCAGGGCCCTGGCCTCCACGGGCAACTCGAACACAGCCGACACTTCGTGGGTCAGCTCGTCGTAGGAGTCAGGGGCAACGGTCAGGCACTCATGGGGCGAAAAACCGGAGCCGGAGTCGTAGAACAGCTGGGGCAGAAGCAGAGCGCCCTGCTCGGTGTCGGCACCCTGTGAGGCCAGTACGGCCTCATATTTCAGCACCTGCTGCTCCAGCTCCAGGCACCGCTGTGCCAGCCGGGAAACGCCTTCGTCCGACAGCCGGAGCTGCTGTTCCAGTTCGGCCACGCGGCTGCCTGCCGCGTCCAGGGTCTGGGGGGCATCGTTGTTCATAACCGGATTCTCCTCTTGTTTTATAGGATACGGCTGCACCGCAGCAGCCGGGGAAATCAATGCTGCGAAAGCGCGGGGGTGCGCCGCTGGGCCTGCCGCCGTGCGGCCGAGGCTTTGACGATCCAGCTGCGCCGCAGGTTCAGCAGGGCGCACACCAGCACGATGGAGGCAAACGCGATCACGTTCTGCAGCAGCATACCCCGCAGCGGGTGGTCTGTAAAGTGAGCCGCGAACAGATACCACGGAATGGCGATAAGCTCCACCGTGTGGATGCAGAAGATGTTCAGCGAGTTGCGGCCGATGGCCTGCAGGCCCTGTGCGATGGGGCCGGTGAAGCGGTTGAGCCGCATGAACAGGCGGATGAACAAAAAGCCGGTGGCGGCATCCAGCAGGATGCTCAGCGGGCCGAGGGTCCACTCGCCCATGGAAATGCAGTCGGTGCTCTGGGCAAGCAGAGCTCCCACAGCGGTCAGAGCTGTGCCGCCCAGCAGGATGTACAGGGTGCGGCGGGGCAGGGGCTTGTCCAGCCAGCGGTTCTTCTTGGCCAGATAGCCGATGTAAAGGTAGGGCACGATCACGGCTCCCTGCGAAAGGCTGAAGGGCAGCTCCCACACCAGTGTGGTGCCCCAGCCCAGCAGCATGATGCCGAGCACAGCCCAGTGTGTGTATTTCTCCGGGAAGATATTCAGGATGGCGTCCAGCAGCACCCAGCCGATCAGCAGCGAGAGCAGATACCACATGGGGCCGGTGGAAAAGAACTGCTGCCCGGCATAAGTAGTGGTGTGGGGCAGCCCCAGCAGAAAGCCGCCGGCCACCTTGAGGGTCTCGGTGACGCTGCTGGGGAAGTAATGGAACGCCATGTAGTGGCACAGCAGATGCAAGAGCGAAGTGCACGCCGCCGTGATGCAGTAGGGCTTGAGCAGCGCTCTGAGCTGCTGCTGGATGCACTTGCCGATGGAGCGCTTGCGGAAACCGTAGCCGCTGGCAATGAAAAAGGCCGCCATCAGGGCCTCACGATAGATGAACGGGAAAAACGCCGTGAGCGACAGCCCGCCGGAGATCTGCATGGGGTAGAGTTCGGCGGTGTGGGCCAGCACGATGGTGATCATGCCCACGCCCTTGAGCATGTCGAACATGCCGATGGAGTTGACGGTGCTGGGTCTGGTGCCTTCCATGAAAAGGGTCCTTCCTTGCGCCGTCCGGAAACATGTGACCAACAGGCGCATACAGTAAAAAATGATCCATTTATAAGGATATAAGGCTAGTATAATGCTTTTTGTGCACACTGTCAATTTTGAATTGCCCACCGCCGGGTGGCAATTGTTGTCTTTACCGATAAAAAAGCCCGGCAGAAGGGCCGAATTTCTGGGCAGACGGCACAGGCTTCCGGATGGAAAAAACAAGATGTGCAAGATTTAATTGCCAAAAATGGAAATTAAATCTTGCAAAAGTATTGCATTGCCAATGGCGGTATTGTATACTGAACACAATCGAAAAAGCGGCCCGGCCCCGGGTGGGCCCGGCTGCAGGAATGTAAAAAACAGTGACGTGGAGGCTAACATGGTTCATTCGCTGTATCAGTCTCTGAACAATCTGGAAACGATCTACGCAGACCGGATTGGTATCCGCTATTATGATGAGGCCAAGGGCGGCGTGGTGGAGGTGCCCTTCCGGCAGTACGCTGCAGACCTGCGGCGGTTCGTGGCATTTTTACGCAGCCGCACCCCGAACCCCCTGGGACAGCGGGTGGCCATCCTGGCCCGCAACAGCTACCACTATATGATGTGCATGTACGGCGCAGTGCTGGCCGGAGCTGTGGCAGTGCCCCTGAACACCGGCAAGAACTGGGACGAGATCCGCTACGAGCTGGATCTGGTGGAGCCGGTGTGCGTGCTCCATGACGGCGAGTACATGAGCCGGGAGCCGGCCCTGGGCCAGGCGTACGGGAACCGTCTGGTGCCTATGGACGCCTTTACTGCCTTTGAGCCTGCGATGGAGATCACCGAGGTGCCGGACCTCAGCGCACTGGCCTTTATCATGTTCACCTCCGGCACCACTGGCCGCAGCAAGGGCGTTATGCTGTCCCAGAAGAACCTGTTCACCGCCATGCCTGCCTTCCTGACCCCCTTTGAGGACGTGCGGAGCCAGACCGGCTGGAACACCGACGAGTTCAGCTCTCTGTCCTGCCTGCCCATGTTCCACATTTCGGCCATGACCAGCCTGGTATCCTGGAGCGTCACCGGCCACTGCGTGAACCTGTGCAACGACCTGAAATATTTCTACCGGGACCTGGGGGCCATGCGGAGCGACGTGATGGCGGTGGTGCCGGTGCTGCTGAAGAGCATTTATCATGATGTGATGAAGGGCAAACGGGAGCGTCTGAACGGCCTGCGTGTGCTGACCTGCGGCGCAGCCATGTTCGACCCTGCCGTGCTCCAGGATCTGATGGAACGGGGCTTCTTCATCGCCCAGATGTACGGCCTTACCGAGACCTGCGGTGACGGTGCCTGGAACTCCTCCCAGGAGGAAAAGTACCTGACCAGCGTGGGCCATGTGGACGACAGCTGCCAGTACAAGCTGGAGGACGGGGAACTGTGCATGCGTGGTGACCCGGTGATGCTGGGCTACTACAAGGACCCGGAGGCCACCGCCGAGGTGCTGGACGCCGAGGGCTGGTTCCACACCGGCGACATTGCCCGGGTGGAGCCGGACGGCTATATGTACCTGACCGGCCGCAAAAAGAACGTGATCATCCTGGGCAGCGGCGAGAATGTGAGCCCCGAGGAGCTGGAAAAGCTGCTGGTTCCCTGCGCTGCCATCCGGGAGTGCATGGTCTGCGAGCGGAACCAGCGCATCTGCGCCGTGGTCTGCTGCGACCCGGACCAGCAGGACGCTGTGCGGGACTTTGTTACCAAGGTGAACCGCACCCTGCCCCTGTACAAGCACATGGTGGTGGAGTTCTCGGCCCAGCCCCTGCCCCGCAACGCTGCCGGCAAGCTGCTGCGGTCCTGAATCTTAGCGGAAAAAGCCGGTCTCATGGTGGGAAAAGTTCCCACAAGGTGTTATGGTCGTGAGACTGGCTTTTTAAAGAATAGAGAGGGAAACGATCATGGAACTGCATGAACCGAAAAATCTGTATGAGCTGCTGACGCTGAACATGGAGCAGCGATTTGCGAACCGGGTGGCCTTCCGCTGGTACGACGCCGACCAGGATGTGGTGGTGGAAAAGCACTTCGGGGAGTATGCGCAGGACATCCGCCGCGCGGTGAACTACTACCTGAGCACCATCCCGGACATTCAGGGCAAGCGGGTGTGCGTGTGGAGCAACAACAGCTACCACTACGCCGTGAACTGCTATGGTGTCATGATGGCGGGCGGCGTCATCGTGCCCATGAACCAGCGCAAGAGCTGGGATGAGCTGTACCGGGAGCTGGAGCTGGTGGAGCCTTCCGCCATCCTGACCGACGGCGATGACTACGGCTGCAACGAGGAGATGCAGGCGGCTTACGGCAGCCTGCTGCGCCCCATGGATGCCTACAAGGCTTACGAGCCTGCAGAGCTTGTGAACCGCATCGACCCGAAGGCTTTGATGGTGCTGATGTTCACCTCCGGCACCACGGGCCGCAGCAAGGGCGTCATGCTGAGCGAGGCAAACTTCTTTGCCGTGATGGACCACCACCTGAGCGTGGGCCAGGCCTATCTGGAAGCCGCCCATGACCCGGATATGCTGGTGGGCCACCTGACCGTGCTGCCCATGTTCCATCTGGGTGCCTTCGGCTGCCTGTTCACCTGGGCTGAGATGGGCTGGGCCCAGAACCTGGGCAGCCTGAGGTCCTTCTATAAGGATCTCAAGCGGATGCCCAGCCAGGCCATGGCCGCCGTGCCGGTGCTGGTGCAGTCCATTCACCACGACCTGATGGCCGGCAAAAAGAGCAAACTGGGCGACCTGTGGGCACTGAACTGCATGTCCGCCATGTTTGAGCCGCAGATCCTGATGGATCTGTCCGAGCACGGCATGTTCATTGCTCAGCTCTACGGCAGCACCGAGACCACCGGCGGCGGCCTGATCAACTTTGCCCACGACGCAAAGCACATCGGTGCCATCGGCAAGCCGGACGGCCACTGCGAGATCAAGCTGGACAACGGCGAGATCTGCATGCGCGGCGGCGATGTGATGCTGGGCTACTACAAGGACCCCAAGGGCACCGCCGAAGTCATCGACGCCGAGGGCTGGTTCCATACCGGCGACCTGGCCCGGGTGGACGAGGACGGCTATTACTTCCTCACCGGCCGCAAGAAGAACGTGATCATTCTGGACAGCGGCGAGAATGTGAGCCCCGAAGAGCTGGAGGGCCTGCTGGAAAAATGCCCTGCCGTGAAGGAATGCCTGGTAAAGGAAAAGGGCAAGAAGATCTGCGCTGTAGTCTGCTGCGAGGAAGCCGACCAGCAGACGGTGCGGGACTTCATCACCGAGACCAACCGCACCCTGCCCCTGTACAAGCGTATAAGCGCGGTGGAATTCTCCGCCCAGCCCTTGCCCCGCAACGCCATGGGCAAGCTGGTGCGCTGAGGCCTGCAGCCCTGATTTTGCGGTTTGTGCCGCATACTCTGCAAAAAAACTGGGCAAACCCATAGGGGTTGTGCTATACTGAGGGCAGAACCGTGCTGATCCTGATCGGCACACCCAAAATCCGTCACGGAAAGGAAGAACATTTCTTATGGAACGAGCAGAAATCATGTCCCAGATCCTGGCCATCCTGGAGGATGTGGCAGAGATCGCGCCGGAGGATGTCAACGAGAACAGCGTCCTGATGGACGACCTAGATCTTTCGTCGATGGAGATCCTGACCATCGTGGCCGACCTGGAAGAGACCTTTGGCCTGCGCATCCCGGAAAAGGAGCTGCGCAACTTTGTCACCATCGGTGACCTGACCGATTATCTGGCAGCCAATGCCGGGTGAGCCGATGGAAGCAGCACAGCGTTCGGCGGAGTATGTCTTTCAGGGCATCATGTACTATTTCCGCCGGGAAAAAGTGTGCCCCCGGTATCAGTTTACCCTGAAGGACCCGGTGGACCCGGCCCTGCTGCAACAAGCGCTGGATGCCGCGCTGGAAGCTGCCCCCTATTACCGGGTGCGGCTGGTGTGGGAAAAGCGCAAAGCCTTTCTGGAACCGAACTCGGAGCCCTGTCTGGTGTACCCGGACAGCGTGATGCGGGAGATGCCGGAGCAGACGAACGGCTACTTCTTTGCCGTGCACTGCGCACAGAACGTCGTGTACTTTGACTGGTTCCACTTCATCGCGGACGGCCACGGGGTATCGCCCTTCCTCACCCGCATCCTGGAGCTGTACTGTAACCTGCGCTACGGTACCGCCTTTGCAAACCCGCCCATCCCCTGCAGTCCGGCCTACGACATCGCAAAGCTGGTGGAGCAGTACCCGCTGCAGGTCATGGACGAGACCACGATGCAGCGGGAGGTGGTGGAGACCTGCGAAGAGCCCATGCACCGCATCCGAATCCGGTTCGCCAAAAAGGATCTGGTGGCCAAAGGCGTGCAGAACGAGGTCAAGCCCTTCTGCGTCCTCATGGGCCTGCTGTGCATCGCGCTGGGAGAGTATCTGGGCAAGGACACCATCCAGTATTCTTACTCTGCCGACACCCGGGACGCCATGGGTGCCCCCAACGCACGGTACAACTGCGTGTGTTCCTTCCAGGACGGAGTGACCCTGCACGAGGGCGTCCGGCTGGAAGAGTTCGTGCAGCAGATGGACAGTGCCGTGAAGGACAGCCTGACGGCGGAGCGCAAGCGCCGCAAGATGGCCGACCAGATGGGCTGGGTCTATCTGGTGGATCAGCAGAAGGCAGCCCTGCGGATCAAGCAGCGGGTGTTCCAGATGGGCGAGTACATAAGCGGCATCCCGGCAGATTTTTGGTTCAGCTATCTGGGCAATCCTCTCATGCCGGCAACGCCGGAGCTGGCGCAGTACATCACTGACTTTGGGGTGTGGGTGCCGCCGGAGGGCGGCTCCCTGTGCGTGGAAGCCTCCACCCTGAACGGGGTGATCACCCTTTGCATCGAGAACAAGGTGCCGAAGGCCGGCCTGCCCGGCATCCTGCGCCGGGTGCTGGAAGCCGAGGGAATCCCGGTGCTGGAAGCCAAAGCACTGGACGAATGAACAACGCAAAAGCAGCCTTTCCGGAGAAGATCCGGGAAGGCTGCTTTTTTGCATCTTATTCGGTCCGGGCCGGGCGGGTGGTCACCTCGCCGCAGCGTAATGCCTGCGGGCGGCCGTTCTCCCGCTGCACCACCAGCCGCCCTTCCTCGTCGATGGCAAGGGCCTTTGCGGCGTAGGTCTCGGTGCCGGTGCACACGGTGACCCAGTGCCCGGGCACAAAGCAGCGGGCGCGGTACTCGTCCAGACAGTCAAAGGCGGGGCAGAGGGCCAGCAGCTGCCGGGCGATGGCCCCGGCCAGCGCGGCCCGGCTCACGGGG
>ONZZ01001893.1_pt1 | contig 12245 bp, 10 predicted proteins | sample 1671101 | NCBI WGS metagenome assembly ONZZ01 (sample SAMN06348122, study PRJEB24527) | human gut metagenome | biome: human gut; feature: ankylosing spondylitis patient; material: feces | host: Homo sapiens | place: China | collected 2015-10
TGCCGGGCGCTGCGAGCGGGCGACGGCGCGCTGCCGGGAGGCGATTCCGCCGCTGCTCGGCGACCGCCAACGTGCTGCCTGCTTTTATAGCGAATTTGCGGAGGTGACAGCATGAGCGAACGCTATGTCATTGAAGTGGATGGATTGAAAAAATATTTTCCGCTACGCGACGGCCTGTTTGGTCAGCAGACCGGCGAGCTTCGCGCGGTGGACGGCGTCAGCTTTAATATCCGTCCGGGCACCATTTTTGGCCTGGTGGGCGAGTCCGGCAGCGGTAAAACCACCGTCGGCCGGACCCTGCTTGGCCTGTACGAGAAGAGCGCCGGCAGCGTGAAATTTCACGGTCAGGAGCTGGCCGACCTGACCGCGCCTGCCCTGCGCGCTATCCGGCCCAGGATGCAGCTGGTGTTTCAGGACCCCTATAGCTCGCTGAACCCGCGGCTGCGTATTGGCGACGCGATTGGCGAAGCCATGCTGGAGCACAAACTGTGCGCCCGCAATGAGCTATATGACCGGGTGATCGACGTGATGAAGATCTGCGGCCTGGCGCCGGAACACTATGCCCGCTTCCCGCATCAGTTCTCCGGCGGCCAGCGTCAGCGGATCGGTATTGCCCGGGCGCTGATCCTCAACCCGGATTTTATCGTCGCCGATGAACCCATCTCGGCCCTTGATGTGTCGATTCTGGCGCAGATCATCAATTTGTTTTCCGACCTGCGCGACAACCGCGGCGTCACGTTTCTGTTTATCTCCCACGACCTCGGGGTGGTGGAGCATTTATGTGACGATGTGGCGGTGATGTATCTCGGGCAACTGGTGGAAAGCGCCAGCCGCGATGCGCTGTTCAGCCGCCCCCTCCATCCCTATACCCGCGCCCTGATGGCTGCGGTGCCGACCCTCGACCCGCACAGCGAACCGCAGGCGCTGGTGCAAGGCGAGATCCCGGATCCGGCCAATCCCCCCGCCGGCTGCCGCTTTTCATCCCGCTGCCCGCTGGCCAGCGAACGTTGCCGCAGAGAGCCTCCGGCGCTGCGCGAGTTGGCCCCGGGCCATCGGGTCGCCTGCCATTGGGTCGCATCCTGAGCGCGGTCGATGGGGTTATTTATTTCTAAACAACCGACCGATGGTGCGCGGCAGCGCCAGGATTTACTATCCGCCCCGTCTTGTGAGACGCGCGATAAATGAAGCGGAACATCTTAGTACTCTTTTGCCCAATGGCTTCGGGCATTTTTTCTCCACGACCGGGAGCGATCCTCCCGGCAAGATATTTAGCGGGGCGCGGTCGCCCGTCTGTCAAAACGCAGCAATGGAATTGCTCGTCCGCGTCCCGCTACCCTTTTCCCGCCGCTAATTAAATAAGGGCAAAAAAATAAGACAACATGAGATTGCCTGGGGTATAGCTTTATCTTATTTTTTAAGCGTGTACTCCCTCTTAAGGTATCAACATCATGCTTAAGCGTCGCACTCTCAAAACAGCACTGGCGGCGGTTATTTCTCTTGCCGTCATGGCCGCGCCAGCGTATGCCAACCCGGGTAATGGCAATGGCAACGGCGGTGGTAATCACGGGAACAGTGGTAACCATGGCAATAGCGGCAATCATGGTAACAACGGTAACAGTGGCGACCATGGCAATAAAGGGCAAAATAAAGGCCAGTCCACTGAAGATCACGGCAAACGGAAAAACTACGGCAAGCCCGACCACGTCGACAGCGATATTAGCTTCTCACGGGCGCGCTCCCTTGCCGTGAACTACGGTCTGGTCGGCTATCAGGCGCTGCCGCCGGGTATCGCCAAAAATGTTGCCCGCGGCAAACCGCTCCCTCCGGGGATCGCCAAAAAGACCCTGCCAGCTTCTATGATTAACGACCTGCCCTATTATCCGGGCTATGAATGGCGGGCGGTCGGCGATGATCTGGTGCTGGTGGCCCTGAGCACCGCGATCGTCACCGCCGTGATTAACGGTGTGTTTGACTAAATCACCTGCTTATTGAAAAGCCTCGCCTCGGCGAGGCTTTTTTGTGCCTGATGCCGGTGAGTGACGGTTCACCGGCATAACCAGTATGATAACGGTTCAACCAACCCGGGACCGACTATGGACAAAGACACAGTAGTAACGCTGTTGAAATACAAGCGCTGGATTGACTTTGCCACCTTACAGGCGATCCGCGCGATTGACGGAACGGTACATGGCGAAAAGCGTCACCTGACCATCAGGCTGATGAACCATATCCATGTCGTTGATATGATTTTCCGGGCGAACCTGCGCGGCAGGCCGCACGGCTACACCGCGCTGAATACCCCTGAGACGCCAACCGTTGATGAGCTGGAAACGGCCATGACCGCCTGTACGGACAAATACATTCAGTACGTCAGCGCCATGACCCCCGCCGATTTCCACGAACGTATCGCCTTCAAATTTGTCGACGGCGGCGACGGCAATATGACCGCGATGGAGATGCTGAACCACATGCTCTTTCACGGCGCCTATCACCGCGGCGCGGTGGGCTGGATGATTGGCGAATGAGGCGGCGTGCCGCCGAAAGAGGTGCTGACCGTTTTCCTGCGCGACCATCATTCCTGACCGAGCGAAACCATTCGCCGTCGATTACGCGGAGAATCAGCAGGAGCTCTGCCTGATGTCGAGTATGGGTTTTCTGGTACAGGGCGCTAAGGTGGGTTCCGATCGTGGCGATAGATACGCCCAGATGTAAGGCGTCATGCCCCGCACCAGCAGCTCCGCCACTGCGTTTTCGGCGGGCTTGACGTTAAACAACTCCATCAAGGCGCTGCCGGTGAGAAACGCCAGTTTCTGCAGCGCCGATTTCCACAAATCAGGATCCAGGGTGGCCATCAGCACCGTTTCCAGGATCTCGATATAAATCCGGTCCGTATCACTCGCCATACCGCCGCCTGTGAGTCACAGTTTCCGTTGCCGGAGCGGCGCATATGGCCGCCCTAATCAGCATAGTTCCGTCAGCGAAACAATGACAATCCCGGTTCGCTGAGCAGCCCGGGAAGCGTGACGCCACCGCGCTATCAAGGGGGTTCAGGATCCACTGTTGCGGGTTTGGATAGCGCCCGCCTTCCGGCATAGCGTCAGCCAGATCATCAGGGCGCACAGCAGGGTGACGACCGCCAGCCCGCTAAACAGTAGCGTATAAGCAGAGTCATAGCTCTCGCGCAGCACCCGGAGGGAAAAGTCAGGCAAAAGCGCAGCCGCCTGCGGCATATTGCCGGCCCCCAGCCAGCCTGCGGCGCGGTGAATCACCTCGGGGGCATACCCGTGTACGCGACTCTGCAGGGTCAGGGTATTGCTTGCCGTTAATACCGCGGAGACTATCGCCAGGGCGATCCCCTCGCCGGCAACGCGTACGGTGTTGAACAGGCCTGCCGCCATACCGGCTTTGGCGACCGGCACAGCGGATATCGCCAGGCCGTCCATCAGTCCCCAGGGAAGCGCCGCCCCCGCCCCACAGAGGATCAGCGCCAGCACCAGCTGCGGGAGGTGGTTACTGTGAAAAGCATCGCCCAGCAACAACAACCCGATGGAGGCCATCATCAGTCCCGCCGTGGACACCTGCCCCGGTGAAAACCAGCGGGTGAGCAGGGCCGCAACGGATGGGAAAACCAGCATCGGCGCGGTCAGCGCCATCAGATACAGTGCGCTCTGCGACTCACTCATCCCCTCTCCGCCCATAAAATGCAGTGGAACAATAATCAGCAGGACCACGTAGCAACAGCAGGTGGCGACAGGCAACAACAGTACGCCGACAAAACGCGGATGACGCAGCAGGGAGAGTTCCAGCACCGGGTTGTTCACCCTCCGGCAGCGTACGACAAACGCCACGAACAGCCCCCCCGACGCGATGAGCAAGGCCAGCGTGGTCAGGGATAAAAAACCGCGGGCCGGAATGACCATAAGCGATGCAGTAAACAGCATCAGGGCCAGCGTAAACAGGGTTAAGCCCAGGTTGTCGGGTGTCCGCGGCTCGCTTTTTTCTGTCGCAGGCAGAGATACCAGGCCTATAAGCAGAACCCCTGCCGAGAGCAGCGCAAACAGGGCGTATACGCCGCGCCAACCCACCGCGTCGATCATGAAGCCGATCAGCAGCGGACCGAACGCCAGGCCAACACCGAACACCGTGCCGAGGATGCTGAATGCCCTGGTCCGCTGAGCGCCATCATACAGCTGGGCCAGCGCCGCACTGCCGCTGGCTAAAATCATCGCCGCGGCCAGGCCCTGCAGCGCCCTCAACACGCCTGACAGGAAAAGATTGTGCGTCAGACAAAACAGCAGGCTGCTCAGGCAAAACAGCGCGGCGCCGGCGATAAAAATACGTTTTCTGTCGATGGCATCCGCCGCCACCCCTGCGGCCAGCAAAAAGCTGCCGAAAGTCAGCATAAAGCCATTGGTCAGCCACGACAGCGCAGCGGGAGAGCCGCCCAGCGACTGCTGTATCGCGGGGGTGGTCATGACGCCGCCGGTAAAACTTAACGGCAGCAGCAAGGCCGCCATAAAGACAGAAAGCGCGCCCAGGGCGCTGGCGTATCGGGAAGGTGTTCTGGCGGGGAGTAACATCGGGCGGCCCTCATCAGTCGGCAAGAAAGAATAAACTGTCGCCATCCTATTGCGGATGTTAATGCCGATAAATAGACTGAAAATATCTTCTTAAGAGACATAAGGTTTATAATCAATGGACAGCCTCACCTCGCTGACGTCCTTTGTCCGCACCGCCGAAACGCTAAGCTTTGTTCAGGCCGCCAGGCTGCTGGGCATATCTGCCTCGGCGGTGGGTAAGAATGTCGCCCGGCTGGAGCATAAACTGGGGGTCCGGCTGTTCAACCGCAGCACCAGAAACGTCAGCCTGACGGCGGAGGGGGCCGCATTTCTGACCCGCTGTCAGAGTATCCTGGAGCAGATCCAGGAGGCCGAGTCAGAGCTGACCAGCAGTCTCTCACAGCCCACCGGCAAACTGAGGATTTCACTGCCCGTCATTGGCTACCGCCTGTTGCTCCCCGCCCTCACCGCCTTTAGCCGTCTTTATCCGCAGGTTGAACTGGATCTCGACTTTAGCGACCGGCTGGTCAATCTGATCGATGAGGGAGTTGATGTCGCTATCCGCAGCGGTGAATTAGCGGACTCCCGCTTGATCGCCAGAAAGCTGGGAGGCTTTCGTTTTGTGCTCTGCGCCAGTCCGGCCTATCTGGCGGAATACGGCGTTCCCGGCTCACCAGCGGAATTGGCGGCGCACAAGTGCATTTTTTTCCGCTTCCCCGCGACGGGGCTGATCCAGCCCTGGGAACTGCGCGGTATGCGACTGACGGGAGATTTCAGGGCCGCTGCCGTGATGACGGTCAATAACATTGAGGCCGCCATTCGCTTAAGCGCGGCGGGGATGGGCATCGCTTATGTGCCTGATTTTGTTGTGCGCGAGGCAATGGATGAGGGACAACTGCAGGAGGTGTTGCCCGGCTGTTGCGTCAAGGATGGGCATTTCTCGGTCCTGTGGCCCGCCAGCCGCTACCTGTCACCAAGAATACGCTGTTTTATCGATTTTATAGCTGCGGCAGAGATACCTTTGTCACCCGCATCGGCAAGCCCTACCACCTGAAAAGCTCAGCGGCGGAGATCCTGCCGCCCGGCCAGCGAAAGCCGGCGGCAGGTATACCACGCAAGGGAGCATCTTACCCTTTGGCAAAATTGGCCTGGATCCGCTGCTGCAGATAATCCTCGGCGCTGATGGGCGGGTACTTCCTCTGCGGCCCGAGGATCTCGACATCTTTATTGGCCTGGCAAAAAAACGCCAGGCTGTAGCGCTGCCCCTGATATTCATGGGGCAGCGGATTTCTCACCCGATGGAAGTTAGACGGCAGCTGGTCGTCGCTCCAGCGCATCAGCATATCGCCGATATTGCAGGTGATCACCTCCTCCCGCGGCTCAATGCTGGTCCACTGCTGGCTTTCGCGGTCTTTACCGGGACAAACCTGCAGGCCGCCCTGGCCGGGGCGCTGGAACAGCAGCGTCAGGCAGTCAAAATCGGTGTGCGCGCCGGCCCGCCACATCCCCTGCTGCGACTGCTCGGTTGCATAGTAATGCAGCATGCGCAAGGTGCTCTGATAGGTGTCACGCTGCGGATCGTGCGCGGTGGTAAAAAACGATTCCGGAAAACCGAGCTTTAAAGCAAAGCAGGAGAGGATCTTCATCCCCAGCTGCCAGCACTGCGACTCAAACCCGAGCATTGTCTGCTGGAATGCTGGCAACTCCCGATCGCTGGGCCAGCGCCCGGCCATCAGAGGCCGGGTTATCTGATACGACTCTTTTTGATCCGGGGTGCGGGTCGACGGCCGAACCTGCGCTTTGCTTTCCCAGCCGGGGTTGCCGGCCAGCGGATACTGGCGCTTCACCTCGTCGGGCAGGTCGAAAAACGCCTCGGTCATGCTGAACGCCTGGCGGATATCCGCCAGCGGAATACCGTGATGGCTGACCTGGAAGAAGCCAATCTCCACCGCCGCCTCCCACAGTTGTTCGGCAATGTCATTTTTTCTTGCGGCAAAGTTCGACAGGTCGATACAGCGCACTTCGCGGGCGAAGGTCTCTTCGCCCTCGGCGCCCATCAGCGCCTCTTTTTCCAGTTCCTGTAAGGCGTAGCGTTGATTCTGGGTGGTTGAGGTCATCGTCATTATCCTGTTATCAGTTAAACAGCGGCGCGCTGTTGGAGGGTACGGACGGCCGCCAGCGCGTCGTGACGCATCGCGTCAAGGTCGAGACCGGGAATGGCGTCGTCTTCCACGATGGGGCGGCCATTGAGCAGTAGCGCCTTCAGCGCGGCGCGCCCACCGCAGGCCACCGGCCCAATGGCCATATCGTGCAGGCCGAAGTAGCGCGGATCGTCCAGCCGGTAAATGGCAAGGTCCGCCTGCATGCCGACCTGCAGGGTGCCGCTCTGCGCTAAGCCGAGGATCTGCGCCCCTCCGGCGCTGCCCCAGCGCACTACATCCTCCACCGTGGCCGCATCGGCCCCACCCTCAAAGGTGCCCCCGGCGTAGCGCGGCTGCGCCAGCATCCCCTTGCGCGCGCGCTGCAGCAGCCATGCGGCATGGGCTTCGCTTTGCATATCCGCCGCTTCATTCGAGGCGGCGCCGTCCACCCCCAGCGAGACCGGGACCCCGGCCTGCTCTAACGCCAGCAGATCGGCGATGCCGCTGCCCAGCCGGCCGTTGCTTTGCGGGCAGTGGGCGATGCCGGTTCCGGTACGGCCCAGCAGGGCAATCTCCTCCGGCAGCAGCTTCACCAGATGAGCAAACCACACGTCATTTCCCAGCCAGTCGTGTTCCGCGCAGAACTGCACCGGCGTCATGGCGAATTTCTGCCGCGCGGCGTCGAGATAATCGACGGTTTCCGATAAATGGCTGTGCAACCGGATCCCCAGCTGGCGGGCCAGCTTCGCCATCTCCCGCAGCTGGGCGCCCGGCGCGGAGTGCAGGACGGTAGTGGGCGCCATCACCACCCGGCGCAGAGACTCGGGCCGGGGGTCGTGATAGCGGCTGACCAGCCGTTCGACATCCGCCATATAGCCGTCGAAGGTTTCCGGACGCAGCGCCACCGGCAGATCCTGTTCCACCGCCCGGCCCTGGGTCGCCCCACCCCGGCACAGGACGATGCGCATCCCCAGCGCTTCCCCTTCGCTGAAGACAATCTCCGAGGTATCGAAAGGCATATCCGGCCAGTACAGGTAGTTGTGATCCGCCACGCTGGCGCAGCCCGAGCGCAGAAGCTCCACCAGGCCAATGCGTACCGCCAGACGAAAGGTATGTTCATCGAAAGCCGCGCGAAAGCGGTACGGCGTGGCGCTCAGCCAGGCCGTCAGGCTCTGGTTCAGCCCCTGCGGCTCGCCCTTCAGCAGCGACTGAAAAAGATGGTGGTGCGTGTTCACCCACGCCGGATAGATCACGCAGTCGCGGGCATCGATCTGTCGCTCTTCCGGCAGCGGCGTCAGGCTGCCGATGGCGGCAATCTTGCCGTCGCGGATGCGAATATCCGGCCCGGCCAGCCGCGCCGCCTCTCCGGGCAGACCGCTGAGGATGGCATGGGCATTTTTAATCATTAATGACATGGCGTCGCTCCTCAGGGTTTAACCTGCATGGCCTGAACAAATTCGGTGGTGTAGGCCTGTTTCCAGTCGGTGGCCGCCGCCAGCAGACCGGCGCTGACCATAAAGTCGCGGGTCTTCTGCCAGCGCGCGTCGGTCATCGTCCCCCAGCCCTGGCTGGCGGCATCCCCGCCGTCGATCAGGTGATGCTCACGGATCTGGGTCACGCCCCAGGCGAGCAGATCGTCGGTCATTTTCGGGTTGTCCTGCTTAATCAACGCATTGCCCGGCGCCGGATCCTTGAGATAGCTCACCCAGCCCTCCATTGAGGCGCGGACAAACTTCGCCATCGCCGCTTTACGCTCGGCGATGGTATCCGGGCGGGCGATAAGGATGCCGCCGTAGGGGGGATAGCCGTGCTCGGAAAAGAGGAAGAAGTTCGCCTTCACTCCGGCCTTCTGCACCTGGAACACCTCGGAGCTGACATAGGCCTGCTGGGCGACAGCGTCATCGACGACAAAGGGTTGAATATTGAAGGTATAGGGGCGAACCTGCGCGTCGCTCAGCTGGTATTGCGCCTTCAGCCACGGCCACCACGTCGCCTGACCGGAGCTGGAGACCAGCAGGGTTTTGTCTTTCAGCCCCTGCAGGGAGGTGACATCGGCATGGGTCAGCAGCCCCTGGGGATCGTACTGAAAGGGCGCGGCAATGGCCTTTGCCTGGAAGCCGCGCTGAATGCCTTCCAGCAGCTGCAGGTCGTAACCGATGATCACATCGGCCCGCTTCGACAACAGCAACTGCATGCCGTTGACCTGCGGTCCACCGGAGCGGATCTCGACGTCGAGACCATATTTTTTGTACAGCCCGGTGGCCTGAGCCTGATAATAACCCCCCTGCTCCGCCTGGGCGTACCAGGAGGTCAGCAGAACGATTTTCTCCTCGGCCTGAACGGCCAGCGAGACACCGCCGAGGGCCATCAGGCCCAGCCAGCGTATGCCCCGGGGAAGGCGTGCGCCTGTTTTCATATCCCTCTCCTCTTTACGCCGGGAGGGGGAGCGAGCGAATGTGGCTCAGCCTCCCATCCCGGTCAACATTGAACCGCGACATGGTGACTGAGCAATGTCCCGTATGGATAACCCGTACTGACCGCTTCTACTCACACTCAGCTATACAAAAACAATGCCAGATTTAAACGCCTGCGAGCGGCCGCGAGAAATCGCCTGCGCCGCCCCCCTTGGGCATGCAACCTTTGATTCATGCCCACAAGAAACGCACCATAATGGTGCGCTAATGAATGATTTTAGTGCCTGCCCGACATTTCACAGTTGGCTGAAGAGCATCTCCAGCTGGTTCAGCATCATCGAGGCGGCAAGGGAAAGCTGGCGGGCGGGCGAGACGCACAGCGCCAGGGTGAAAGGCTTAAGCTGCGGATCGGTTAGCGGCACAAACGCCAGCTGGCCGGACTCAATTTCATCGAGAATATCCAGCCGGCACAGGATGCCGATGCCCATCTGCTCTTTGATCAGGGTGCGGATCATGTGAATGTTATTCGATACCGCCACCTCCTTTACCTCGTTGCCGCTGATGTTCACCAGCGCCTCCACCGGCTCGCTGATCATCAATGGGGCGGACGGCAGGATAAAGGGGTAGTCGAGGCACTGACTAAAGCGCACCGCGCTGCGGCTGGCCAGCGGATGGCCGGTGGGCACCACAATCCCCATATTCATCTCGGCAAACGCCCGGACCTGCAGTTCACGAGAGGTCTGGGGATTGAGCATGATGCCGAAATCCGCCTCGCCGGAGATCAGCGCCTGCTGGATGTGGATATTGTTGATGGTGGTCAATGTAAAAGAGATGTTGGGATAATGTTTATGCACCTCTTTGAGCATCGTCGAAAAGAAATGCCGGTTAATGGCATCGATGGTGGCGATGCGCACATGCCCCCGCCGCAGCCCGCGCAGATCGTCCAGCTGCTCGCAGACCCGGGTAAAGTCCTTTTTCCAGTTATTGGCCGCGTGCAGGAGCAGCTCCCCGGCGGCGGTCAGCCTCAGCCCGGTGGGATGGCGCTCGAAGAGCGGCATCGCCAGCTCCTGTTCCACGCGCAAAATCTGACGGTCGATGGAAGACGCCGACACATGCAGCGCCTCTGACGCTTTACGAAACGATCCCTGACGGGCCACTTCGGTGAAATAGAGCAGAAATCGGGAGAAGGCAAACATGGTTTGGGTGCTCTCTTTTTTGCAACGGGTTGTGCGAATCAAAGCTCTGGACGCAACAGTTTTATCACAATACCGTAGCATTCATAGCGGAGAAACGATCGTTTCACCCATTTACTTGCATGCCGGACAGTTCACCGCGAAGGGGAGTTATCTCTTCGCCGCCCCTGGCCGCCCTGCAGACAGCGGAGTGAGGGAGAGTAAACGGTAATGCACAGCCACGATCTTATTTCGGTCTCGGTCGGGGAAATACGCCCCAACGGACAGGGAAACCTATCCATAATTTTGCAGACGGCGGCCGGGGAAATATTACCGGCCTACTCCGCCGGGGCGCATATCGATATTATTATTCCCGGCGTCGGCCCGCGGCAGTATTCCCTGTGCGGCACGCCTGACCGCAGTAATACTTATGAAATTTGCGTCAGACTGACTGACACCTCCACCGGCGGCTCACGCTATTTGCACCAGCAGCTCAAAGCCGGCGATCGGCTCGCCATTTCGCCGCCGCGCAACCATTTTCCCCTGCCGCAGGCCGGGCGCTACCTGCTGTTTGCCGGCGGTATCGGCATCACGCCTTTGCTGGCGATGGCTGAAGCGATTGCCGCCAGAAAGGGGGCGCTGGAGCTGCATTATTATGTCGCCAGTTCGCGCCAGACCGCCTTCTCCCCGCGCCTGAACCAGCTGACTGCGAACGGCACGGTGGCCATTCACTGCAGCGAGGAAGGCGCGTCGCTTCGCCAGCGGGTCCCCGAATGCTTAACTGTGCCCCACCCTGATACCGTAGTAATAGCCTGCGGCCCGGAGGGTTTTATTCAGCGACTGCGGTCGGTCATGGAGGAATATCGCTGGTCGCCGTCGCAGTTCGTATTCGAGCGTTTTACTCCCGCGGCGGAAAATAATACTGCGGCGAAAAATGCGTTTTATATTGAGCTGACCTCCAGCGGGCAGCGCCTGCAGGTGGCCGCGGATCAAACCATTGCTCAGGTATTACAGCACGCCGGGGTGGAGGTAATGCTCTCCTGCGAGCAGGGAATGTGCGGCTCCTGTATTACCGGGGTCCTCGACGGGATCCCCGAGCACCGGGACAGCGTGCTGACGGCGGAAGAGAAAGCCGACAACGACCAGATCACGCTCTGCTGTTCGCGGGCGAAATCCCCGCTTCTGGTTTTGGATCTGTGAGGAGACTGACGATGACGTTCCCCTCCTCTTCCGCGCCGCTCGTCGGGATCAGCCGCGCCCGACTCCCGGCCTGGGCGCTGCCCGACGGCTGGCCGACGCGGGCCAACGGTGAGCCGCTGCTGGCGGACCTGGCCTTTCGCGACGGCCGGATTGCCGCATTGACCCCAACCGACCAGCCGACTCCCGGCCTGTGGGACCTGGCGGGAGCCCTGACGCTCCCCGGCCTGGTGGAACCCCATGCCCATCTGGACAAGACATTCACCATTGAACGCTGCCGTCCGGCGCAGGCCGGGCTGCTGGCGGCGATCCACGCTATGCACGAGGATCGCCGGCACTGGACCAGGGCGGATATTCAACGTCGGGCGTCCGCCGCGCTGGCCCGGGCGGCAGCGAATGGCGTGACCCATTTGCGCAGCCATGTCGACTGGTTTACCGCCGACGCGCCGGACGCCTGGCAGGAGATCGCCCGCCTCGATACCGGCGGCATCACCCTGGAGCGGGTGGCGCTGGTCCCGCTGCCCCTGTTTCGCGAGCCGGCGCAAGCGGAGGCCATCGCCCGGACGGTCGCCAACATCGGAGAGCGCTGCCTGCTGGGCGGCTTCATCCACTCCTCCAACTGGGACGCCACCGCCATGGAAAATCTGCTGTACAGCGCGGCCCGCTGGGATCTGGATCTGGATTTGCATATTGATGAGGAGCTCAGCGAAGTGTCTCAGGGGCTGACTGGCTGGCGGATCATCTCTCCCGCCACCCTTTTCC
>ONZZ01001908.1_pt1 | contig 12151 bp, 9 predicted proteins | sample 1671101 | NCBI WGS metagenome assembly ONZZ01 (sample SAMN06348122, study PRJEB24527) | human gut metagenome | biome: human gut; feature: ankylosing spondylitis patient; material: feces | host: Homo sapiens | place: China | collected 2015-10
TCCTCTCTTTTCAGAAAAGCAGCCGCTCACAAGATTTGTGAGCGGTCTTTTTATTGTTAGGCTTTAACCTTCAACATACACACCCACTAGTGGTTTCGATCACTGAATTTATTGAATATTATAAAAATGGTTATCTGTCGGCGACCGTAGGAACACGTCTGCACTTAGCGAGTGGATGGTCGTAAAGACCATTCAGGAGCTTAGTACAGCTACGTGTGAGTCGAGCGAGAGCGCGTCGCAGACAGATAACCATTTTTAAATATTCTATCAATAACTTCAGTTTATCAAACTATATTTTATACAGGGTATGCTTCTTCATTTCCTTCTGTAACATCAACTTTCTTTTCCTGTGCATCGCGATATTTAAAATACTCTGTAGCAACCTGAGGGAATAAAGCGTAACTTAATACATCTTCATCCTGTTCTTTATAAGCTGCTACCTCCTTTTCTTGTTCTTTTGTATTTTAATTCTATCGTGGCATTTCATCGGAATTTCCTATGATATAAAGTTAAAAAAGGGCCTGCCTATCCTACGGATATGCAGACCCTTTTGTCATGCTTTACTTTAAAAATATATGATCTAAAATTAAAATAATCCTTCTTCATTAAAATAATCGATTCTCATCGCATGACGCACATCTTTCATTGTTTCCTGTGCTTTTGCTCTTGCGGCTTTTGTTCCCTGCTGAAGAATTTCTGCAACTTCTGGAAGTTTTGCTTCCCACATCTTTCTTCTCTCGCGGATTGGTTCTAATTCTGCCTGAAGTACTTTGTTTAAGAACTTCTTCACTTTGACATCTCCAAGTCCTCCACGCTGATAATGGGCTTTTAATTCATCTAAGTTATTGTATTCTGGCCAGAACTCTTCAAAGTATTCTGGTTTACAGAACGCATCTAAGTAGATAAATACTGGATTACCTTCTACCTGTCCTGGATCTTCAACCCTTAAATGATTTGGATCTGTAAACATGGACATTACTTTCTTCTTGATATCCTGTGGTTCATCAGATAAGTAAATACAGTTTCCAAGAGATTTACTCATCTTCGCTTTTCCGTCGATTCCTGGAAGTCTTAAACATGCCTGATTGTCTGGCAATACGATCTGTGGGTCTGTTAATGTCTCTCCATATACAGAGTTAAACTTGTGTACAATCTCTTTGCACTGCTCTACCATTGGCATCTGATCTTCTCCTGCTGGTACGACCGTTGCTCTAAATGCAGTGATATCTGCTGCCTGACTGATCGGATATGTGAAAAATCCAACCGGAATGCTTGCTTCAAAATTCTTCTGTTTGATCTCTGCTTTTACTGTTGGGTTACGCTGCACTCTTGCAACTGTAACTAAGTTCATATAGTAGAAAGACAGTTCTGTAAGTTCTGGTACCATAGACTGAATAAAGATATTGACTTTCTCTGGATCTAACCCACATGCAAGATAATCAAGTGCTACCTGCATAATGTTCTGTCTTACTTTCTCTGGATTATCAGCATTATCTGTTAATGCCTGTGCATCCGCAATCATAATAAAAATCTTCTCATATTCACCTGAATTCTGTAATTCAACTCTTCGCTTTAAAGATCCAACATAATGACCTAAGTGAAGTCTTCCGGTTGGTCTGTCACCTGTTAATATAATCTTAGACATAAGCGCCACCTTTCCTCATCCCAAAATCGTAAAAATTATATCATACTTTTACGCAAATGGCAAAATAGTTTAATATAAATTGGCAGAATAACTGCAATTCCTGCAAGGAATGTAAGTCCCTCATTCCAGCACACTGCATCAAAGCCAAAATGTGGTATCAGAAGCACAGCAACAGCCGCCCTTCCAGCCATCTCAGCAAGTCCTGAGAGAATAGAATATTTGCCATAGCCCATACCCTGAACTGAATACCTTGCAGTAAATAAAAGTGCCAGTTCTGCATTAAACACACTTATGTATCTTATAAACTTCACAGTGTAACCGACAACAACTGTATCAGCTGCATCAACGAATATAAGTGCCATATATCTGCCGGTAAAGAAACATACTATCATCGTGATTACAGAATAGATAAGACCAATCTCTAAAGTTCTCTTAAATCCTTCACTGATACGGTCAAATCTCTTAGCTCCGAAATTCTGTCCGACGAATGATGAAAGAGCTGTTCCCAACGCATTTAACGGACACAGAATCAGATTCTTAATCTTATATCCGGATGTAAATCCTGCAATGGCGTCTTCTCCAAGTGCATTTACATAAAATTGCAGAATAATTGCGCCAATTGCAGTAATAGAATACTGCAGTCCCATTGGCATGCACATTTTAATAATGTTCTTCATGTAATACGGATGGAACTTTCTTTCATCTGCATTAACTGGAAATAACAGTTTGTACTTCTTAAAGATGTATACAGCACTAAGAACTCCTGCAATTCCCTGTGAAAATATAGTAGCAACTGCAGCTCCGGCAACACCCCATTTCACAACAACAACCAGAAACAGATCAAGAAAAATATTAATAACAGTTGATACTGCCATAAACATTGTTGATTTTTTGCTGTCTCCAAATGCCATCAGAATCCCAAAACAGAAGTTATACAGAACCGTCAACGGAAGTCCTAAGAATATAATAACAAGATACACATGTGCATCCTTAAATATATTTTCAGGTGTCTTTAACCACGTTAAAAAGAGTCCACTCATAGACGCTGTGACTGCTGTCATAATGACAGCAATCGCAAGTGCAAAGTAGACTCCGTTAATAAAATATTTTCTTAAATCAGTATTCTTTCCTGCACCAAATGCCTGTGACACAGGAACACTTATTCCTATACATGAACCTATACAGAAATAACATACAATATACGTAAGAGAAGAAGTTGCACCAACTGCTGCCAGTGCCTTAGAGCTTAAGAACTGTCCAACAATTGCTGCATCTGCAATATTATAAAGCTGTTGCAGAAGCTGACCCAAAAGCACCGGTCCTGCAAATGATAATAAAATCCTTGTTATCGGTCCATTAGTCATTTTTGTATTATCAAGTGTTTCTGTCCTGCTCATATATATCTCCCATATTGAATTAAATATAAACCATCCAATATTATAGACCTACAGACAAAAAAAGCAAGAAATATTATAAGTTAGTTTTCTTTTTTTCCGCACATAACTATAATTCTTGATATTAACAGTATAATTAATGTACCAGCAACAGCTCCACACCCATCAATCAGCACATCTGTAATCCTTCCACTCCTTCCTGACACAAACAGCTGGTGAATTTCATCTGTTGCTGCATATATTACCGCCGTACATATTGCAGTTAATCCATTCTTCCACCTGATAAAACCTGGTGTCACTGCTCCCAGCACACATCCTGCAAGAATTGCATACTCTGTTGCATGAGCTGTTTTTCTTACTGGATAATCAATCTTTTTTGCCATATCAACCTGCTCATATTCTTGCAGATTATCAAAACCGGGTACAAATATATTACACACTGTCATTCCAACTTTAATACTCTGGTTTTCTGATTCATCTCCTGGTTTTGCCGAAAAAGCAAATATTACTATCGCCCAGATAAGTGCAATTATCAAAAAAATCATTCTTCTAATATTATAATTCATAGTAACCCTTAATCCTTACCTAAAAAAATCCGGCATAAGCCGGATTGAATATAATAAAATGAGCAGCACTATAAGCCGGGTTATGTCAGCATAAGCTGTGATGATCATCTATCTAGTCCTGCTGTTGCCAGCAGGCTCAAGCGACCTACCTAAAGCTTGGCGGGCAGCCTTTATATCGCTTTTATTTGGTCTTGCTTCGAATGGGGTTTACATGTGCCACTGCTGTTACCAGCAATGCGGTAGTCTCTTACACTGCCTTTCCACCCTTACCATAGCTTTCGCCATGGCGGTATATTTCTGTTGCACTGGCCTTGGAGTTGCCTCCACCGGACGTTATCCGGCATCCTGCCCTGTGAAGCCCGGACTTTCCTCACCTGCACGAATGCAGCCGCGATCATCTGTGCTACTCATAATATTTAGTTGTTTTTGCTTTCGTCTACTATCTGGTAAACTTCTATCTTAAACTGATCTTCTTTACTAATACCAACAAATCTACAGCCGTATGTTGTCTCTATATCCCCTGAATTACTCATTCGTATTATTTCTATTACAGTTGCAATTCGTTCTTTATTGGCAAGTATAACAACAGTATCGTAATAAGTATTAGGCTTAAACTTATAATCAGACTTAAATGCCATGCCATCTTTTGATATATTAATGACATTCACATCTACGGTATCGCTAGCATACCCAGAAACATATTTATCATCAAGCTGTCTTAATGATATATAAACATTGACATCAGTTCTTCTTGATTTTCTCTTTTCAATCCCCATGATTTCCCTCTGTACTGTACAGGATTATACCTGTTCTCCTTCATTTAATCCATATAATGATATCATTAAATTATTGGAAGTTCAAATATATTTTTTATATACTTCTATTACTTCGTTAATTATATATTATTATTTAATAAACATAGCATCCCCAAAACTAAAGAATCTGTAACGTTCTTTTACTGCAACTTCATAAGCATTAAGAACATTTTCTCTTCCTGCAAGTGCTGACACAAGCATTACAAGAGTTGATTCTGGGAGATGGAAATTAGTTATAAGACAATCTATTGCCTTAAACTTATAACCTGGATATATAAATATTTCTGTCCAGCCACTCTTAACTGGTATATGTCCATTTTCATCAGCTACTGATTCAAGAGTTCTTGTGCTTGTAGTTCCTACAGCAATAACTCTTCCACCATTAGCCTTGGTATTATTAATTATATCTGCTGCTTCTTTATCAACCTGATAGAATTCTGAGTGCATATGATGATCAAGTATATTCTCAACCTTAACTGGTCTGAATGTTCCAAGACCTACGTGAAGAGTAACTCTTGCAATCTTCACTCCCATATCTTCTATCTGTTTAAGCAGTTCTTTTGTAAAATGTAGTCCTGCCGTAGGTGCTGCTGCTGAACCCTCGTGCTTGGCATATACTGTCTGATAGCGGTTCTTATCTTCAAGCTTATGTGTGATATATGGTGGAAGCGGCATCTGTCCTAGTTCATCAAGAATTTCCTCAAATATGCCATCATAACTAAACTGTATAAGTCTGTTACCTTCCTCAACTATATCAATAATCTCACCTGTAAGCTTTCCGCCACCAAATACTATCCTTGCACCAACCTTGCATTTCTTTCCTGGCTTAACAAGGACTTCCCACGTATCCTGTCTGTCTTCAAGTCTTTTTAACAAAAGCACTTCAATGGCAGCACCTGTTCCTTCTTTCTCACCGATAAGTCTTGCAGGTATAACCTTAGTATCATTAATTACAAGGCAGTCACCCGGCTTAAGATATTCTGTTATATCCCTAAATATCTTGTGTTCTATAGCTCCTGTGTTCTTATCAAGAACCATCAATCTGGAGCTTGAACGGTCTGACAGAGGGTCTTGTGCTATAAGTTCCTCTGGCAGATCATAATAAAAATCATGTAAATCCATAATAATCCTCTATTCAGATTGTGCACTCTATTGCACACTATACTCACGAATTCGCACTTATGTGCTCCATCGTTCTGCTTCGCATAACTATTCGTTCGTTAGTGGCTCAGAAAAAGCAAATGCCTGCTACGCAGTCGCTTGCTTTTTCTTTCGCTCACTACATACGAAGTTCGATTCCATTATCACTTAAGTCTTTATATATCTTCTCCATTACTGGTGTGATATCCTTATCCTCAAGTGTTCTGTCCTTAGCTCTGAAAGATATTGAATATGCTACTGACTTGTAGCCCTCTTTAATCTGGGCACCTTCATATATATCAAATAACTTGTAACTCTCAAGTATGCTTCCGCCGCGTTTCTCGATTATCTTCTCAATCTTTCCTACAAGAACTGACTTAGGCATAACCATACTTATATCCCTTGTAACTGCTGGGAACTTGGCAATACCCTCAAACTTTCTGTCAAAGCTTGCCATCTTAGTTACAATTGAAAGGTCAATAACAACAATATATGTTCTGTCGCCTAATGAATAAGTATCTGCTACATCTGGATGTAATTCACCCATATAGCCAATCTTTGTTCCATCATAGATAATCTCTGCCTGACGTCCTGGGTGAAGGAATGTAATTCCTGCCTCTGGATTGTATTCCGGCTTAACTCTCATTCCAATTCTTTCAAGGAATTCTTCAACTACACCCTTCATCTGGAAGAAATCAACATCTCCAAATGCTCCAAGCGTGAACATAACTCTCTCATCTGGAAGCTCGTTAACATCATCTGCTGCAAGATATACCTTTGCAAGCTCATATAACTTAACATTCTTATTACGTCTGTTATAGTTAGTTGATAATGATGTAAGCATACCATTAACAGGAAGTGTTCTCATTATTGAGAAATCTTCTCCTAATGGATTAGAGATAACCACTGTCTTTCTGTATTCTGAGTCGGCCGCAAGCTTAAGCTTATCAAATACCTTAGGGCTTTCAAATGAATATGTCATAGCCTGTGAGAATCCACAGAACTGTGCAACTTCACCTGCTACATCTTCAATACTTCTCTCAAATGGTATCTTACCCATTGTTGTAGAACCCTTTGGAAGTGTTGTAGGAATATTATCATATCCGAAGAATCTTGCTACTTCCTCTGCAATATCTGCATCTCTGTTAAGATCCTGTCTGAATGTAGGAATAATAAGCTCATTAGAAGCTTCATCATATTCTACTTCAAGTCTCTTGAAATATGAAAGCATATCTTCCTTTGATACATTTGTTCCAAGAAGTGCATTATACTTATCTGGTTCAAATGATATTCTCTTCTTAGATACCGGCTCATCATATATATCAACAACACCGCCAACTACTTCACCTGCACCTAACTGTTCTATAAGGTCACAGGCCCTGTTCATAGCTTCAAGTGCAAGCTCTGGATCTAAGCCCTTCTCAAACTTACCAGAAGCATCTGTTCTTAAACCAATCTTCTTAGTTGACTTTCTTATATTAGTTCCATCAAATGTTGCAGCTTCAAAAAGCATTGTCTTAACATCATCTGTTATCATTGAGTTCTCGCCACCCATAATACCAGCAAGACCAATAGCCTTTTCTCCATCACATATAAGAAGTGCTTCTGAATCAAGTGTTCTTTCCTGTCCATCAAGTGTAACAAACTTCTCATTCTCAGCAGCAGTTCTTACAATAATCTTCTTATCAGCGATTGTATCATAATCATAAGCGTGCATTGGCTGACCATATTCTGTCATAACATAGTTAGTAATATCTACTATGTTATTAATAGGTCTGATGCCTGCTGTCATAAGTCTGTGCTGCATCCACTTTGGTGATGGAGCAAGCTTTATATTCTTAACAACTCTTGCTGTATATCTCTTGCAAAGCTGCTTAGCTTCTACTTCAATCTTAATATAGTCATTAACATCTTCACTATTGCCTGTAGCATTAACAACTGGAGGATTGAATGGCTTTCTGAATGTAGCTGCTGCCTCTCTTGCGATACCAAGGATACTATAGCAGTCTACACGGTTGTTAGTAATCTCATATTCAAATACTGTATCATCAAGTCCAAGATATTCTACAGCACTCTCTCCTACTTTGGCATCATCACCAAATATATAAATACCATTTTCTGCTGCATCTGGATAGAATTCTCTTGATGAACCAAGTTCTTCAATTGAACACATCATTCCATAAGACTCAACGCCTCTTAACTTGCCTTTTTTAATCTTAATTCCATCTTCTGGAAGTGGACTTCCATCGTGTCCGCCAGCCACACGTCCGCCGTCAAGAACAACTGGAACTTTCTGTCCACTTGTTCCTGGTTCAATATTAGGAGCACCTGTAACTATCTGAACAGTCTCATTTCCTACATTCACCTGACATACTACAAGCTTGTCTGCATCTGGATGTCTTTCTACTGAAACAATCTGTCCTACGACAATTTTATCCAGATTTTTATCAAGCTCATTGAAACATTCTACCTTAGTACCTGAAAGAGTCATAGCATCTCTGAATTCCTGATTTGTACACTCTAAACCTGGAACAAGGTCCTTTATCCATTTAATAGATGTATCCATACTTATCCTCCACTTATTATTAATTAGAACTGCTTTAAGAATCTTGTATCATTCTCGTATAACAATCTCATATCATCGATTTCGTATTTAAGAAGGGCAACTCTTTCAAGACCTACGCCAAACGCAAAACCTGTATATTTATCTTTATCAATTCCGCACATTTCAAATACATGTGGGTGAACCATTCCGCAGCCAAGTATTTCAATCCAGCCCTCACCCTTACAAAAACGGCATCCCTTGCCGCCACATTTAAAGCAGCTTACATCCATCTCGGCACTAGGCTCTGTGAATGGGAAATGATGTGGTCTGAACTTAACCTTAGTATCTTCACCGAATAACTCCTTAGCGAATTCTGCAAGTGTTCCCTTAAGGTCAGCAAATGTTATGTTCTCATCAATTACAAGACCTTCAACCTGATGGAAGCAAGGTGAATGGGTTGCATCAACTTCATCTGCTCTGTATACACGTCCAGGTGAAATCATTCTTATTGGAAGTCTGCCTTTTTCCATAACTCTTGCCTGAACAGGTGATGTCTGTGTTCTAAGAACAACTTTATCATTGATATAGAATGTATCCTGTTCATCTTTTGCTGGATGGTTAGCTGGAATATTAAGTGCCTCAAAGTTGTAATAATCATATTCTACCTCTGGACCTTCTACAACTTCGTATCCCATTCCTATAAATATCTTTTCTATTTCTTCACGCGCAAGCATATTAGGATGTTTATGTCCAAGTTCAGCTTTCTTGGCTGGAAGTGTTACATCAATTACCTCTGCCTTCATCTGAAGCTCTCTCTTCTTGGCAGCAAGCTCTTTCTTGGCAGCCTCTAATACTTCTTCAATTGCCTGTCTTGTTTCGTTGACAATCTGTCCAACCTTAGGTCTGTCCTCAGGAGCTACCTCCTTCATACCCTTTAAAACTTCAGTAAGCTCGCCTTTTTTACCAAGAAAAGCAACTCTGATATCATTTAACTTATCAAGAGAATCTGTTGCCTTTATCTGTGACAACGCATTTTCTTTGATTGCATCAAGTCTTTCTTTCATCTTATCCTCCTTCTTGCGCTATTTACACATTGTTAATCATTTCGCAAAAAACCACTCTCAATTGTAACACAATGCTCATATTTCGCAAGTATTATTTTAATTATTCTTATGTCTTTTCTCATAAATCTCAAGAACCTGCATAGCTTCCTTGGCATGCACCTTATTCTTTTTAGTCACATTTTTAATATTATTTCTTGCATCTTCTATTCTTGATTCATTATATTCTATCTGTTCTCTTAACTTCTGGCGTCTTATGGAAAGATTATGTCTTACCTCTACCATTTCTTTAGGATTAAGTATCGCCTTAACTTGTCCTATCCATATATGTGTATCAATTACACCAAGCTGTCTTAATATATCTGTAAGCTCCGCTTCTGCCTCATTAAGATTACTTGTTATCTCAAGTATTTTACGCTGTTCATCTTTCATCTCAACATATGCCTGAAACTTCTGCTCAAGCTCAAATGCACTCTTTACCGCATATTTGCTATATTCATATTCAAGCACATTTACAGCATTTACATACTTTATCTTGTACTTATTAAGAAGTGCTGTTGCTTTATTAAGCTTTACCTCTGTCACATACACTTTTCGTTCTGTTGATTTAAGATAAGCAAACAGACCAAGCGAAAGCGTAAGTGCAAGTATTACAACTGTTATGAACATTCCAATGTGTTCATCATCTGGTGAAGCCGCTGATATAAGAAGAAATATAACAAACACCCCTACAAGAAGTGCCAGCATAAGTACTGAATACTTCTTAATTCTAAGCTGTTTTTTCACAAGGTCATTTGCCTCTATACGATACATTGACCTCTCACCCTTAATCATTCTTACATTCTTTAATACTGTATTGTAATCTTCTTCATCGTGCCTCAGCTTTACAAGTGCCTCTGGAAAATCTTCCTCATAAGATTCCATCATACGGTACACTTTGTTGGAAAGCTTGTTCTCCGGTGATTTAAAAATACGCCTGTCAACCGACAGATTATCAACACGGTCTGCCGCATACATAAGCTTAAGCTTTATATCTTCCGGTGCATTCTCGATTCTTTGTATATCCTCATAATAATCAGTTACACTGTCATATTCTACCTTGGCATTCTCTATATATCTTGAAGCTTCCTCCATAATATCACACTGGCTTTTAACAAAGCTCCCAACCTCTGAGCCTGTAAATCCTGCCGTGTCAACCTCTTCAAGATTATCCTGCGTATTATTGACCGCTCCGCCAAGATTAACCTTATCAACTGTTCTTATAAGCGTCTGTGCCTGTATACTGTTAAGCAGGTGGTCATATTTTTCTTCTTCCTTTAACACATCTGCCTGCTGTTTCTTAGTCTTTTCTGTCAGCCCTCTGGATTCATCAGCAGATGCATCACTGCCAGCCGTCTTATATAATTCTTCTTCCAGATCATCATTATGATTACTACCAGTATACGAACCCACCTGATAGCTGTGTATCATATCATTAATAGAACGTTTATTTCTAAATCCATTCTCATCTTCATACACAAGCTCCTCAAGGTCTTTTAAATCCTCATCACTGTCATAATTATTTTTTAAGAATTTGAATAATCCCACTTGTCTTATCACCTCGCAGTATATTTATAATAATCCTGTTTCCAATTGGTAAGAATATCATCTAATACTTTATGATACCCTGCCACATCTCCTGCATTTTTATACTTCTCTGTGTCATTAAGCTTTCTAATCTCGTCCTGATAAGCAGCATTATCCATAAGCTGTTCTATCTTTCTTCTTATGATATACTCCTCCTCTGGCACATCTTCATTAATAACACTTCCGTCTTTATCCATAAACCACTTTGCCGCAAGATAACACTTGTATGAATTCTTATGCTGTCCTATCTCATATGCTTTCATAAAGCTGTATGAAGCCTCATTATATAAGAACATTCTTGCAAGTGCAACACCCATATTATGGTACACACCTGCTAAGAACGCTGCCGGGGCAGCATTGCTGTATTCATCTATAATCTGCTTATAACAGTCAACCGCCTTATAGAAGCACTCATTAGAAAGAAAACTGTCCCCTCTTAATCCAAGTCTTTCATAAGCATTCTGATTATCAAGCGTATTCAGTATTTCGCTTATCTTTTCAATCTGTTCCAAAGAATAATAATCAACTGATTTAAGTATTGTGACAAGCATACTTGCCAACAGCTCATTATTACTTTTCATTATGGTTAATCTCTGGGCAAGTGCTGTATTTCCCACTTCATCCCTAAGAAATGTTATAAGCTCATCATTGATAAAATCATTAGTAAGTATATATATATTATTGTAAATGTAGTAGCACAGTTCTTCCTCTGTATATAAATGTACATCTGAATAACTGACATACAAAGGATTAACAGCCACCTTATTCCTGCATAATATCATCGCACTCATACACTTGCCTCACTTAAGTCTATCTTATTAGTTATAATCCTGCCTGAAGAAGCAAACAACTCCCCAAAGCCTAAGTCTTCTACTGTGATACAGCCTCTATGGTAAGCCTTATTCTTGTTGTTTTTCCCTCCCTGTAAGGGATACTGCTTATATCTATCACTTTATCCATAGCCTTTCCATCCGGCAGCATAATTCTTAATGTAAGCATAGTCATATCTTCTATGATAAAGTCAGCACTTCTTTTTGCCATATACCAGTCTGTTCCAAGCTTTATCATCCTGAATCTCATAGGCTTTCCCTGCTCTTTTATGTCAACCTCTATATTAGCCTTTATACAGCCATCAACAAGAAGATAAACATTATCAAATACTTTACCGCTTATCCGCTCATACGCTGCAAAACAGGCACCTCTCACGTACAAATTCTGACCCATATATGCTTTTCTTCCGCTTACAAGTGCCTTTGCAAGTCCATCGTCAAGCCTTTCAACATCAAAGCCTGTACCTGTAAGATACACAGAAGATGCTGTATTGCCTTCAAAATACTGTGTAACATACTCTGTTATTCT
>ONZZ01001911.1_pt1 | contig 12122 bp, 9 predicted proteins | sample 1671101 | NCBI WGS metagenome assembly ONZZ01 (sample SAMN06348122, study PRJEB24527) | human gut metagenome | biome: human gut; feature: ankylosing spondylitis patient; material: feces | host: Homo sapiens | place: China | collected 2015-10
TGGCGCCTTATATCCCCGCCCTGAAGAGACGGGGCTTTACGGCGCTTTTAGGTAACGGACGAAGAGATGCGGGAAGGCCAACGCTCGAAAGAGCGTGCCGCTTCAGCGAAGATTCGCCTTACCCTCAGTCTAGAAAAGACCGCGCCCGAAGGACGTATTTCCGTCCGTTTTTACGACTTGAAATAAGAAAGCCCCCGAACCGACGGCGGGTCGATTCGGGGGAGGCGTCGGGCGGCGCCCGCCCGAAGGCGGGCTCACGCCGCGATCAGAAGGTGTAGCGCAGACCGAGGTTCCAGCGGAAGGGCGTTTCCACTTCGCCCGAGTGCGCCGTCTCGAATTCGGCGTAGCCCGTGAGGCTCTCCGTCAGGCGGGCCTTGGCGCCGAGACCGATTTCGAACCAGGAGCCGCCCAGATCCTTGTCGAATCGGTTGACTTCACGGCCGTTCGAATAAAAGCCCGTCGAGGTTTCGCCCTGGAAGTCGTACTTCTGGTCCAGACGCAGATAGACGTCGCCGCGGTCGTTCGGGCAAGAGAAGCCCAGGGTGAGACCCACGCCGCCCACCAAGGAGTCGAAGTCGTCCTGCTTCACCGAAGCGTTGTCGCCCACGCGGAAGCTGTCGCCGTTGACCTTGGCGTAGGTGAGTCCCACGTGCGGTTCGACGAAGAAGCTCTTCGCGAGCGCAAAGCGGTGACCCGTTTCGACCGAGAAGGCCCAGGCGTCGGCGCGGAATTCCCCGTCGATCGTCTTCGAGAGTTCGACTTCGTTGCGAAGCGCCCCGTACTTGAGCGCCGCGGTGAGGAAGGAGCCGCTCTGCGTCAGAAGTTCGCCGTAGGCGGTGAAGGCGTAGCTCTTGGCGTCGGACGTACCCGTCGAGTACTTGGCGTCGCCGTCCGTGTAGGAGAAGGCCGCGCCCGCGAGCACCTTGACGTCGCCGTCGTAGACGAGACGGTCGGCACCCATCTGAAGGGCGAGATAGTCGTAGTCGCTGCTGCCGAATTCGCTGCGGCCGCCGTAGTGACGAACCCAGAGGCCCGTTTTGCCGCTTGAGCGGACGTCGCCCATTCGCTGCATGACGTCGTCCGTTTCGGCCCGCCACTGCATAAAGAGGATCGAACCCGTATCGGCAACGGCGAGCGCGTTCTCATTGGTCGTCCGGTTCGTCTTGTTCACCTGAAGCGTACCGTCCCCCTCATGGCTCACGGTCCCCGACACGCCGTCCGAGAACAAGCCCTGTTCGAGTTCGAAACGGACGGTCTCTTCCTTCGTATCGACGGCCTCCGCCATGGCGCTGATGAGCGCGTTGTCGTCATACTCGGCGCGAAGAGTATCCGACGCGACGAGCTTCGTCGAAACGTTGTCGGCCCGAACCGCAACGGCGGCGTTTTCCAAGCCCTTGAAGCGCACGTCGAGCTCGTGAATCGTGGTCTCGCCGTCCGTCAACACCGCAGCGGCGGGTTCGTCCGTTTGTTTACCCACCGTGAGCGACGTGTTGTCGTTCACGTTCACGCGCACGCCGGACTCGAGCTTGTCGATCGAGAGCTTCGTCTGCTTTTGCGCCGTTCCGGCGAGGATTTCAACGTCGGAGTCGGAGTCCGCCGTGAGCGTCGTCACGAACGAATCGTCGGTGACGGCCCAGTGCGAGTTATTGGCGAGGAGCAGGCTCGTGCGGTGATTGGACGTTTCGTCGCGTTCCTGCTTGGTGCTGTTGCCACCCTCTACCTCACTGGTGATCGTCGAATAGGTGGCTCCGGTCCACTTCGTGCCGTAGAGATCGAGGTTGAGTTGATTGCCCTTATCCGACACGACGAGGGAGAAGTCCGTCATCAACCCCGCATCCTTGGAATTGTGAACGATGTCCCCCGAGAACTCGGAATTGACAAACGTAATCGAGTGTTCGGTCGAAGGTTCCCCCTCCTGAATGCCGAAATACTCGCGGTAGGTAGGTTCTTCAACGACGATGTTCCAGCGCTTGACGACGCTGTTATCAAACGTCAGACTCATGTCGCGCACGGGCGACTTGTCGGCGCTGCTGTCGCTCATCGTGATCTTGTAGGGCTTCGAACCCTTGTCGTTGACGAGGTTCAATCCGGAAAACGAGACATGAACCTTGCCGTTCACCGAAGAGTAGCTGTTGAGCGGATCCAGGCCCGTCGTGAGGTAGATCGTACGGAGATTCGTCCAAACCTTCGTGTCGTTGGGCAGAGTGATTTCCGTCGGCTTCCAGTTCAGAATGTCCTGCGTACCGTCGTATGCGGCGCCGGCCTCGCCGACCCCGCCGAAGTACTGCGTATACATCTCTCCGAAAACGGACTGGTACGGACCGGCGAGCGCGCCGCTCGCCGACACGGCCAACGCCGATCCGACGGCAAGAGAAAGGGCATGACGAAGGGGGGTGAACATTTTTCTCTCCAATGTCAGAAGTCCCGTCGAGGGAACGGTGGATATAAGGGTTATTGTGTATCGCGCGAAAAATATACCCGCGGACGAACCGACTATATCGATTTCCTTTTCGCGAAGGAAAAAAATTTCGATCTTAGAAAGAAAAATATTAATCTCGGGGTTTACCTCTAATCCTCATACTTTCGTACTACTCCCTTTACTTCGATGCACCACAATGGATTTCCGTGCAATTTCGTTTTCGATCGAGCACTTTTCTCCATAAATCACGATGCGAAAAAAGAAAGTTGCATTTTTTCCAAAGCCCTTGCGATAACCGACCGTTCACTCGGTTTATGAAAAGTAAAGTCGGGGTTTTCCCTTAATTTTCGTCAAACTTTCCCTTCGATGCTTCCGTCCCCATCGACTTCTTCGCTGTCCGTCCCGACGGGGCCGCATCGATCAACTGGAGTTCCGGTTCGACGTGCCGCCGACAAAAAACGGACGGCCCCTCTTGGAAACCGTCCGTCTTTCTCTGCGCACGCCCGGGTGCGCGCCCCGAGACGCTTCAAATCCGGAAGACGCGTCCTTCCCGATGAGCGGGCGCCTCGCCCGGAGCCCCGGCGGGAACGCCGAGGATCGCGTGACCGATCCCGACGTAGTCGCCCTTGACGCCGAGCTTTTCGAGGAGCGCCTTACCTTCGGGCGACTCGAACTCTTCCCGGGCGCGGTGGATCCAGCAGGATCCGAGCCCCTCCGCATGGGCGGCGTTCAAAAGATTGCCCATCATGAGGGCGCCGTCCTCGACATGGGTCGGGACCGTTCGATCGGCGAGCACCACGAGCACGACAGGCGCTCCGTAGAAGGGGTCGCCCTCCTTCATGCCGGCGATTTCGGCGTTCATGCGGGAGAGCTGATCTCGAACCGCCTTGTCGGTCACCACGACGACGATTGCGGACTGGCGGCCCATGCCGCTCGGGGCGTAGAGCCCCGCGCGGACGATGTTGTAGATCGCGTCGTCCGAGACGGGTTCGTCTTTGTAGGCGCGGCAACTGCGCCGCGTGAGCAGATTCTCCATAGCGTCCATTTGCTTTTCTCCATTTTTTCGCTCGAGCGTCGAGCCTTGACCATTTTCGCACGTTCCGAAAGCTCACACGGAATCGAAAAGTTCGGGCGTCCGCGACCCCGTCTGCGAATGTCCGCCGATCGCGTCGCCTCGGAGAACACGGCCTTACGCCGTCTTGCCGCGTCCCGTCGGAACGCGCACGGTGACGGTAAGCCCCCGCCCGTCTGCGGCGTCGGGATGTGCGTCTTCGAGCGTCACGACGGCCCCGAGACGGTCGGCATAAGTCTTCACGATCGCCAGTCCCAGACCCGTCCCCGCCACGCCCGTTCCCGGAATGCGGTAGAAGGGATCGAACACGCGCGTCCTCTCCGACTCGGGAATCCCCGGTCCGTCGTTCGTGACGGAGAGCACCAGAGCGTCGGCTCCGCGCTCGACCCTTACCGCAACGCGGCCGTTTTCGGGCGAATATCGGACGGCGTTTTCCAGGAGATTCCGGAGAATCGCTTCGAGCGCCGAAGAAGAAATCCCTTCGACCGGCGCTTCCTTCGTACCGTCGCCCTCCACGCCCGAAACCAGCCATTCGATTCCCTTTTTGTCGGCCGCGTCAAGAAGAGGCTCCACGAGCCGACCGATCAATTCCGAAAGGTACCAGGATTCGCTCCCGGCGTTGGGCGCGTCGGCTTCGCCGGCCTGCGCGCGGGCAAAATGCAGAAGCTGCGAGAGCTGATGCACGGCCCGCTCCAACCCCTGCGTGAGGTTCGCGACGACGGGTTTGGCTTCGTCCGGCAGAGGCAGTTTGGCAAGGTGCTCCGCTTCGATCGTGAGCGACGTCAGGGGCGAGCGCAGTTCATGCGCAGCATCGGCGGAAAAGCGAAGTTCCCGCACGCGGGCCGCCTCGACGCGCGCAAGGAGGTCGTTCACGGCCTCGACGAAGGGACGCGTTTCCGCAGGGACTTTCTCGGTTGGTAGCGGCGTCCAGCGGTTTTCATCGCGGTTTCGCACTTCTTCGGCCGCGCGCTGCAGGGGCCGGAAGGTGAGCCACAGAACGCCCGCCACGACGCCCAAGAGAATCGGAAGCAAAATGAGAAGCGGCGTCACCGAAGCATAGGCCCTCGCCTGCGCCTCTTCTTCGATTACGGACATGGGGTCGGCCACGGCCGTATAGCTCCCGTCCGGGAGGAAAATGAGGCAGAGACGGTGTTCGTTGCCGTTGATCGAAACGTTCGAAAAGCCGCCCTTCACGGCGTCGTCAAAGCGAGCAACTTCCGCCTGACCGCCCGTATGACGCATGCGCACGAGCACGTCCCGACCCGCGGGAATCGACATCCGTTCTCCGTCGGGCGAAACGTCCGCGATCAAGCACTCGGCCGTGCCGCTCCAGGGACAGTTGCCGTCGCGCATGTGGCGGTGACGTCCCATGCCCATGCCGCGGTGCATGCGGCCGTGACCGTGCCACTCGGGGCCGTCCTGCGGACCGCTCTTCATTTCGTCTTCGAGCGCGCGCTCGAAGGTTTCGGGCGCCATCGTAAGCGCCCCGGGAATGCGGTTCACGACGTCGGCTCGAGCAAGCGACGACGCCACTTCCGCGAGCTCCACGTCCTGCGACGCAAGCGCGTCCGCCTTGGTGTTGCGGTAGGTGATGTAGGCGGTCGCCGCCGTAAAGACAAAGAGCGCCGTTACGAGCGCCGCGACCGTGCGCAAAAGCACGGAGCCGCCCGGTGGAAAGGCCTTTTTCAAAACGTTCTCAAAGATCACGACGCCTTCTCCCGAACTCGCCAGCCGAGGCCCCGAATGTTCTCGATCGCGTCGCTTCCGATCTTCTTGCGAAGCGCGTGGATGAGGTACTCAACGGCGTTCCCTTCCGGTTCGTCCCCGGGGGCGTAAAGCTTTTCTTCGAGAGCGCGCTTTGAGAGCACGGCGCCCGGCCGAACGAGAAGCGCAGCCAGAAGCGCGTACTCGCGCTTCGAGAGCGTCACGACGTCCCCGCCCACCGTCACGGCGTGCGTCACGGTATTGAGCGAAATGTTTCCCGCGCGCAAAACGTCCCCCGCGATCGGACCCTTGCGGCGCGCCACGGCGCGAAGTCGGGCGATCAGTTCCGACATGTGGAAGGGTTTCAAGACATAGTCGTCCGCCCCGGCGTCCAAGCCTTCGAGGCGGCTCTCAAGCGCTTCGCGGGCGGTGACGATCAGCACCGGAAGACTTCCCTTGGGCACAGGCATGGCGCGGATGTTCTTGAGCACGTCGATGCCGTCCATCCCGGGAAGCCCCAGGTCCAAAAGCACGGCGTCGACGTCGTGCACGCGCAGAGCCGCGAGGCCCTCGGGACCGGTCGGCGCGTAGGTGACGACGTGCGCTTCGCTTTCCAGAGCGGCGCTCACGGCCCGCGCGATGAAGGGATCGTCTTCAATGAGAAGAATGTGCATGCGTAATCCAATGAAAAGGTGTTTGGGGCAAACTCTTGCGAAAGAAGAGCGCCATCTGAAAGTCTACCCGCCCCAAAGATCCTCGGTGCGCTTCGCCACTTTCCGTCACAAAGAAACGGGATGCGCCTTCCCCGGAACCTTCACCCGAGAAGAAATCTCCATGCCGACTTTTTCCCGACGCCTCCTCGCGGGCGCCCTCCTCTCTTCGCTTTTCGCAGTCTTTTCCGGGATGGTTTTCGCCATGCCCCTGGGCAACGCCGTCAAGGTACCGCTCAAGATCACGGCCGACTGCGCCAGGGCGCAGGACTTCCGATCGACGGGCTACGGCGTCTGCCGCCTGCGGGCCGTTGTCCCTCTCGAAGCGGAAGAAGCGCTCGCGCGCGTGCCGGGGCTCACGAATGAACAGAGAAAAGGCGTGAACCTCGACGTCGTGTGGGAAGTTCAATCCGCCGAAAATCGGGGCGCGGTGGCGGCGGGCTTCGAAGCCGCCGCCTCGGGGCTCGCCTGGCATGCGCCCGTGGCCGGGCGCAGCTCTCCCGTCGAGGGGCTTTGGACGAAGACGGACGGAAACGGCACCGTCGAGACGCAACTCACCGACATTCTCGGTGAGCGCACGGTGACGGTCTGCGCCTCCGTCATGACCAACGGCGTTCGGGGAAGCGCCTGCGCGAAGCTCGCATTCGGCAAGGGCCCGCTCTCGCGCTTTACGAAACCCTCGGAAACGCCGATCGACTACTCGACGCACGAAGCCCGTTGCCGGGAACTCGGGGCCGAACTTCCGAGCGTGGCGATTCTCCAGACCGTGTCGCTCAAGGGCCGCTACAACGCGCTTTCCAACGCCTTTGGGGCGGGGATAGCCGCGGGCTGGCCCTTTGACCTTCACTACTGGGGCGAACCTTCTTCGGCGATGCCGGGGCGTGTGCGGCAACTGCAGATCCGAAACGGCAGTCCCCACGGGGCGGGGGCGATCCCGAAGTCGTCCCTGCGGCATTCGGTCTGTCTCAAACCTTGAAACGTAGCAACTCCGTAGCTCCCCCTACAGACATCATCAATCATCAAGCATGTACCAAGCGACAAACGCGCGCTCTTCTTCACTGAAAACAAGAGCCAAACGCACAAGATCTTTCCCCTGAGCATGCCAAACCCCGTAACGACGATCTCTCATCCGTGAAATCGCCTTTTCGAGACTTACGGGCGCTTCAGAGTTCTTTGCCACGTACTTCAGCTCAAAGACCCAGTAACGGTTGTCTACAACCACTTCCAGATCACTGCGACCCTTGGCGTTATGCACCTCTATCCTCGGACGTAAGGATGCTTCACGCATCATCAACTGCAACAATGCTCGACATGAAGCTTCATCTCGAACGGGGTAATGCGCATAATCGAAACCATCGAAGACTTCATTGAAGGCTTCCACAATTTCTTCAGGTGAACCATAGGAGAGTAGCTTTCTAATTTTTTCAGCTTCTTCCAATACCGACGATCCACTTTTAGCAATTTCGCCGGCATAAAGTTTAGCCATAGAAATGGCAACTTCCTCGTTCGGATAGCCGAGTACAACGTCGCCGTTCTTTTCCACCGAACGAATCGTGAGGTATCCCGCCTGAACAAGAAGTGCCTCCGGCTCAATTTCACTGTACTGTCGCGGTGCCTTAAGTCCCGTAATCGAATAGCGTATCGGCTGCCCGTAGGCAGTAGGTGACTGCAGAGAATGGCGTTTCAGATAACGGAGCAATACCGTGGGCTGTCCACCACTTTCGAACCAATAATCTTGAAATCCCAGTTTAGGGTTGTTCAAAAAATTAAAGACTGACCAAGGAGAATAAACGTGAGTTGAAGCTTCTTGATCGAAAGAAAAACCATCGTAGTTTGCTTTAAGTGCTCTCATCATCTCTTCAAAAGGCATCTGAAGCACGTTTGCCGCGTTTTCGAGATACACCCAGAAATTCGACCTAATTTCCTCATCCGTCAATCCCAGAATAGTCCCATAGGCAGGATCCAGTGAAATATCCTGAAGATTATTGAAGGCAGAGAAAATACTCGTATTACTAAACTTTGTAATACCGGTCATAAAGAGAAAACGCAGACAACCTCCCTTCGACTTGAGTACCATAAAGAACTCGCTCATCGTCGAGCGCACTTTTTCAAAAAGTTCTGGTTTATCAAGACAACTCGTGAGAGGCGCGTCGTATTCATCGATAAGAATCACCAGACTAAGCGTCTCCAAAGAGGAAAGCCACCGAGAAAACTCTATGAGAAGATCGTAGCGCCCCGAAGGCTGGAATCCAACATCACCGAAAAGAATGGAAATCTGTTGATAAAATTTAGCCTGGAAAGTTTCTACATCATCGAATTGTTTAATTTCTGAAAATCCATACAAACGACCTGATAGGTCGTATCTTTCCAGACATTCTCAATATAGAGCCCTTGAAAATGTTTAAGCCCATCCCGGAAAAGCGTCGATAACGTAGAAATCAGAACTGATTTTCCAAAACGTCGCGGTCTCGCAAGGAAAAAACTCCCTTCGATTCTCGCCAGTCTTGCAATGGGCTCCGTTTTGTCAACATAAATTCTTCCAGCCCTACGCAAAGCCCTAAAATCCGAAAGCCCTACAGGTAAAGGCAAAACGTTTTCCATCATCGTGATTGCATCCTAAAACCGTACGACAACGAACCATTGTGACACAAGAAGACGAGTTCGGTTCGATAAGCGACTATCTAAACTCTTCTGCGCCATCCCCTCCTCAGCGAGAGGAAGCGGAGCGCACGCAACGGGAGAAAAGCATTTGAAGTGTTGGTAGGACCTTCGCCCAAATGAAGGTAACACATCGTGTCAAGAGTCTATCCGACTATGCTCCCCTTCGTCTCACTCCTTGTCTCTCACTACAAAACGGGCGCCGCCGAGTTTCCCCGAAGGCGCCCGTCCGTCATCCCTCCGAGGGATGTGCGTTTCCGGTCACGCTCAAACTTCGATCAGGTCGTACTGGTCCGACCCCATGTGAAGTTCGCGCATGTAGGAGAGCTGGCGCAGACCGCTGCGCGATTCGATGCGCTCGACCAAATCGTGACGTTCCTTTTCGGGGAGCGCATAAACGAGGTCGATCGCCGCCTTGTCGATTGCGAGAATGTCGGTCGAGGCGAGAATCCCGATGTCGTGGGCCGTCGGTTCCGCGGCGCTCGTGCCGACGCAGTCGCAGTCGACCGACATGCGGCGCATGACGGAAAGATACGTGATGTGCTTGCCGAAATGGTCCGTCACGGCCTTGCCGCCTTCGACCATGCGTTCCATGAAGTGCGGACCGCCCGCCCAGTCGTTGTTCCCTTCGCGGTGAAGTTCGCGCTTCCCCTGAGCGCCCGAGGCGCAGCCGATGGCGACGTTCTTGAGGCACCCGCCGAAGCCGCCCATCGTGTGGCCCTTGAAGTGCGTGAGAACGATCATGGAGTCGTAGTTGAGAAGGTGCTTGCCGACGTGCACTTCTTTGAGCCACTTGCCGCCCTTGATCGGAAGCGCCACGTCTCCGTCTTCATCCATGATGTCGACGGGCGAGAAGGTCCAGCCGTTCGTCTTCAGGACTTCGCGGTGGCCCGCCGTCGTCTGACGGGGACTCGCGTAGAAAACGTTGCATTCCACGATCGTGGAGGGAACTTCCGCCTGGAAGGCCTTCACCCATTCGCGGGGAATGATGTTGGGACCGTTCGGTTCGCCCGTATGAAGCTTGAGCGCCGTGCGGCCGGTGATATCGCCGTTCACGAGCTTGTAGAGCTTCAGAAGACCCGCTGCGGAGAGGTCCTTCGTGAAGTAGACCTTGGCGCGCCCGTTGGCGGCGGCGGAGCTCCCCAAAGCGGGCGCTTCGGCGGCCTTGAGCGACGCCGCCTGCAGACCTCCCGCCACGGTCGCGACGGAGGCGAGGAAATTACGACGACTCAGCATGATTTTTCTCCTTTTGATTTTCGATTCGCACCGCACTCGAGTGCCGTGCGAACCGTCCGTTGTGTACCTGTGATCAGGCTAAGAAAACCGTTGGGGGAAAAATCGTCCGATCCGATCGGTTTTCTGCCCGTTGACGTCAATCTTGGCGTCAGGACGGCCTGCGCTTTGCGAGGATGTTCTCGAGACCCCCCCGGGCGACCTCGGCCTGCCCGGCCCCGGCCGCCCGCTCGATTTCGGCGAGGTAGTCCCGCATTTCTTCCGGCGTAGTTCCGGTGTTGAGCGCGGCGACGGCTACATGCTCGCAGTGCCCGTGGAAAAGGAGGTCCCGTGACCGACGCCGTCCGCCCGTCTTCCTCCTTCTTCGGCAACATCAAGAAGAAGCTCTCCGCCCTTTTGCCCGACTCGATCTTCGGACAGATCCTCTTTGTGCTCGTTGCGGGGCTCGCGCTCCTGCAGATCGCGAACTTTCTCGTCGTCTGCGGCGTGCAGAGGCTCTACGTCGGTCAGCTCGAGGCGGCGCGGATCGGACACGTCGTCTCCTATCGGGCGCTCTTTGAATCGATTCCCGCGGACCTGCGGGCCGAAACGCTGAACGCCGCCCACGGCAATCCCGCACTCGGACACTCGAGCGAACGCGTGACGATCGTTCGGACCCGCCCCGACTGGCCCGCGCCCGGCCCCATTCTCGCAAAACCTCTCAAAGCCCTCGAAGAAGCGCTCGCCGCAGGAGGCGCATCACCCGAAGTGCTCGTGCGCGGCGAAGAGTCCGACGCCCTTTTTCCGCTTCACGCGCCGCCCATGGAAGCGGCGGTTGCACTCGAGGACGGCACGTGGCTCACGATTCTCTTTCCCGTCGAAGCGGACGACCGTCTGATGGTCTGGTCGCAGCGCCTCTTCGTATTTTTGGAAGCCGTCGTCCTTCTCGTTCCGCTCGTTTACCTGCTCAAGCGCGTGACCAAACCGATCGATCGGCTCTGCAGCGCCGCGAAAGCCTTCGGCGCGGCGCCGCAGGAGAGCCCCGCCCTCCCCGAAGAGGGTCCCCGGGAGCTGCGGAGCGCCGCCAACGCCTTCAACCGCATGCGCGAACAAATTCGGGGCCACTTGGACGAACGAAACCGCATGATCGCTGCGCTCGCCCATGACTTGAGAACGCCTCTCACGAAACTGCAGCTGCGTCTCGCGCGGGTCGAACCCGAAACGCTTCGCGATCAGCTCCCAGAAACGGCCAAGGGCATGAACGCGATTCTGACGCAGGGACTCGAATTCGCCAGGAGTCTGCGCACCGAAGAACCGATGACGAAGGTCGACCTCCCGTCCTTCCTGCAGAGCCTAGCGGACGACTACGCGGACCTCGGGCGCGCCGTGACCTTCGAATGCGATTCCGCACTGGAAGCGAATCCCCAAACGGGCGTTCTGCCGGCAAGACCTTTGTGTCTCAAACGCTGTATGGAAAACCTTCTCACGAACGCCTGCGTCTATGCAGGCTCGGCCGAGATTCGGCTGACCGCGGAAAAAGAAGCGCTCGTCGTGACGGTGTCCGATCGGGGCCCCGGGATTCCGGAAGAACTGCTCGAGAAGGTATTTGAACCCTATTTCCGGGTGGAGGGCTCAAGAAACCGCGCTTCGGGCGGCACGGGACTCGGTCTTGCGATCGCCAGAAACATGGCGCAGTTGAACGGCGCGGCGCTTTCGCTCGCGAACCGCCCCGGGGGCGGACTCGTCGTGACTCTCCGATTCCGACGCCCCTGAACCGATTCCCGGAAACACGCAAAGCTTTCCCGCCCGTCACTTGAACACTCGGCAGCTCTGTCATGCGGAGAGCTTACGATTTTCGTTTGGATTTTTTTCGTCGAGGTGATCGTGACGCAGATTCGTCACTTACGGATCCAGGGATAAGACTTGTTCATTGTTACGGCAAGTTTCTCTTGAACGTCAGTCGGCGCAGGTTGATTCAAAAAATCCAAGACCTCATCAAACTGCCTGTCGAACAAATAAGTGAGCTTACAATCGGGCTGCGGAGCGGGGATGAATCCCCCCTCTTGGATGATCGGGTCCGTTTTTGGCAAATGACTTGTTTTGGCCGGGTCATCAAGCCGCCCGGCCGTGAATTCGGGAGAGGGACAGAATTCTCCGCTCTCATAAAAATTCCTTTCCAAACAGTGACGTTTCAACGGTTTACCCATCAAAACACTATGCGGCACAGCAAATCATCGAAAACACGTTCAAAACTTGATTGTTGTGACGAAAGAATTTCCGCGAAATATTCAAGTGTTGGCTGACACCTTAGTTTGAACAGGATCGGACGAGAAAACCTGAACATTCC
>ONZZ01001917.1_pt1 | contig 12077 bp, 11 predicted proteins | sample 1671101 | NCBI WGS metagenome assembly ONZZ01 (sample SAMN06348122, study PRJEB24527) | human gut metagenome | biome: human gut; feature: ankylosing spondylitis patient; material: feces | host: Homo sapiens | place: China | collected 2015-10
TCCCGTCCATGCTTGCCATAGATTTCAATCCACGCTTCCCATGCGGGGAGCGACCCACTACCATATCCCCATCCTTCACACAGGCGAATTTCAATCCACGCTTCCCATGCGGGGAGCGACGATTCTCGTACATAAATCCTCGATTACATCCCGTATTTCAATCCACGCTTCCCATGCGGGGAGCGACAAAAAGATGCTTGTCCATCGTCAGAAATTCGAGATTTCAATCCACGCTTCCCATGCGGGGAGCGACGTTGTTGGGAAGTCGGGCTTCGAACTCAATCTCAATTTCAATCCACGCTTCCCATGCGGGGAGCGACCTGGGGAAGATGAGGAAGAGACAGAAGCCTTTCGATTTCAATCCACGCTTCCCATGCGGGGAGCGACTGGAGGCTGTCAGCTAACCGACAACCCCATGGGATTTCAATCCACGCTTCCCATGCGGGGAGCGACAGGATAGTCGGGAAAGTCATTGAAAATCGCAGGATTTCAATCCACGCTTCCCATGCGGGGAGCGACTTCAGTTCGTCCACGGAATAACGGCTTCCGACTGATTTCAATCCACGCTTCCCATGCGGGGAGCGACGTTATTTCAATGTTTCCGCTGGAGTCTACTTCATATTTCAATCCACGCTTCCCATGCGGGGAGCGACGAAGAAATTGGCAACAGCGATGGCCATGTTGAGATTTCAATCCACGCTTCCCATGCGGGGAGCGACGACCATCCGTCCGGCCCCTTTACGTACAGATTAACATTTCAATCCACGCTTCCCATGCGGGGAGCGACTGGAATTTCTCATCCCGTCCATGCTTGCCATAGATTTCAATCCACGCTTCCCATGCGGGGAGCGACCGAGGGAAACGGCCCAAGCGATTGCGGATGCGTTATTTCAATCCACGCTTCCCATGCGGGGAGCGACCGCAATCAACAGAGCAACAGAGCTTAATCGAGAATTTCAATCCACGCTTCCCATGCGGGGAGCGACTGGACGCAGGACATCAGCGTGGACAGCCGGGCAAATTTCAATCCACGCTTCCCATGCGGGGAGCGACAAGCGCGCGGGGCGAAGGTCCTGCCGCTACCGATTTCAATCCACGCTTCCCATGCGGGGAGCGACGAAAGAGGATATGATCGAGAGCAAGCCCATCATATTTCAATCCACGCTTCCCATGCGGGGAGCGACATGGATGGAAGAGAACAGCATAGTGCCACCGATATTTCAATCCACGCTTCCCATGCGGGGAGCGACGTGGGTATTGGACTTGGAGCGGTCCTCCACCTGCTATTTCAATCCACGCTTCCCATGCGGGGAGCGACAAAACAGCATATAGACAATGACAAGGCCCATGGATTTCAATCCACGCTTCCCATGCGGGGAGCGACCGTCGCTCCATACCAGGTCCAGTAAATCCTGGGTATTTCAATCCACGCTTCCCATGCGGGGAGCGACAATAGTCGCCTATGTAGTTTTTGAGTTCCGCGGATTTCAATCCACGCTTCCCATGCGGGGAGCGACATACACATATGTGCTATCATATAGTCACAGGGAATTTCAATCCACGCTTCCCATGCGGGGAGCGACTGATGTAGTCAATCTGGGTACTATTAAAAAGGAAATTTCAATCCACGCTTCCCATGCGGGGAGCGACTGAATACGCTGAATGAACTTGCTAAGGCACTGGGATTTCAATCCACGCTTCCCATGCGGGGAGCGACTGGTAAACAGGCTTATATCCACACTGTGCCAGAATTTCAATCCACGCTTCCCATGCGGGGAGCGACATGAACAATTAAACAAGGATGCCTTATATGGTTCGATTTCAATCCACGCTTCCCATGCGGGGAGCGACTTATATCCATGCTCCCAAAGATAAGTTTGAAAGGATTTCAATCCACGCTTCCCATGCGGGGAGCGACTTCCAGTTCGTCAGGGGTAGGTGTAATGGCCCATATTTCAATCCACGCTTCCCATGCGGGGAGCGACCCCTTCCTTCGATAACTTCCATCTTGCTACCACAATTTCAATCCACGCTTCCCATGCGGGGAGCGACAGGTAAAAAAATTAGATTTGACTCCCTGTACGAAAATTTCAATCCACGCTTCCCATGCGGGGAGCGACACGGCCCTGCAAAAAGCCATTGACGAGTTCATCGGATTTCAATCCACGCTTCCCATGCGGGGAGCGACCTCATAATAAGGGTCGCATTGACCTGCTAAAGGAATTTCAATCCACGCTTCCCATGCGGGGAGCGACAACGAAATTAACAATCCTAAATCTAAACTTAATAAATTTCAATCCACGCTTCCCATGCGGGGAGCGACGCACTAATCAAGGCTTTGAAGAATGTACAGGGGATTTCAATCCACGCTTCCCATGCGGGGAGCGACCGTCCGTAGGGTCCCACATCGAGCGTTTAATCCGGATTTCAATCCACGCTTCCCATGCGGGGAGCGACCTGAGACCATATCAAAGGGACCTGGTAAACAACATCAATTTCAATCCACGCTTCCCATGCGGGGAGCGACGAACCTGAAGAGTGCAACGGAGCAGCTGCTGAAATTTCAATCCACGCTTCCCATGCGGGGAGCGACCGCGGGTACAAATTCCCGACGACGGAATTTTCCATTTCAATCCACGCTTCCCATGCGGGGAGCGACTGACGGGGCGCAGATCATGGAATACGCATTTATATTTCAATCCACGCTTCCCATGCGGGGAGCGACAAGCTGCCCTATATCACCATCGGCTCCGTGACAATATTTCAATCCACGCTTCCCATGCGGGGAGCGACCCGCCAAGGCTGGCTACCAGCAGGAGTTTATAATATTTCAATCCACGCTTCCCATGCGGGGAGCGACGTTGGACCAGGCGTCAGCATAGACGGCCAGGACATTTCAATCCACGCTTCCCATGCGGGGAGCGACTCTGTGCCCTTCCAGGTGTAGTGATCCGGATGATATTTCAATCCACGCTTCCCATGCGGGGAGCGACCAGGTCCGGACACGTTTTCCTTGTGTCCCGCACCAATTTCAATCCACGCTTCCCATGCGGGGAGCGACTACGATTCAAACGTTAAAGGGAGGATGAACTTATATTTCAATCCACGCTTCCCATGCGGGGAGCGACCACATCAACATTATACCATAAAAAGTTTCTTATTGATTTCAATCCACGCTTCCCATGCGGGGAGCGACTCAACGTTGCACAGCACCAGGACACGTCCGGCCCATTTCAATCCACGCTTCCCATGCGGGGAGCGACTACGGTCTTGCCGCTGCCAGTGCCGCCCCAGAGGTATTTCAATCCACGCTTCCCATGCGGGGAGCGACAACGTTATTTTTTAAAATCTGGAAAACACTCATTATTTCAATCCACGCTTCCCATGCGGGGAGCGACGACTACATCATAGGCCGTTTTCACTCCGGTCAATTTCAATCCACGCTTCCCATGCGGGGAGCGACGAAGTCGCTGTGGGCGTTGACGTCCGTCAGGTGATTTCAATCCACGCTTCCCATGCGGGGAGCGACATAAATCAACGGTTCCCACCACGGCGCTGTCCCGATTTCAATCCACGCTTCCCATGCGGGGAGCGACCAGGACGATATTGCTTTGCGGGTGAAATCTGGGATTTCAATCCACGCTTCCCATGCGGGGAGCGACTGATGTAGCACTCCCTGATGGCTACACTGTAGATATTTCAATCCACGCTTCCCATGCGGGGAGCGACCCTGAACAATCTTTCTTTGCTGTTCATTAATCATAATTTCAATCCACGCTTCCCATGCGGGGAGCGACCTTGACCCTACAACAGTGTGGGCAATTTCGTGTAATTTCAATCCACGCTTCCCATGCGGGGAGCGACTGGCCTTGTACGGGCTCTCGATGGGATTGCGGGGATTTCAATCCACGCTTCCCATGCGGGGAGCGACAGTCAAACAAAAAACACTGAATCCATGCGGGATTCAACATATAATTTTGCGAACCTCATAAAGCAAGTCCTCTGGAGCACGCAAAATCGTTATTAAAATTTATAGGAGCTTGTAGTTCGCATTACAGGATTAAGTTTCCATCTGGATTATATCCAGTCTTAATTCCAACATGGATAATTTTACCTGGCTTAACTTTTCCCAAATTGTAAAACCGTAAACTATCCTTGTTTAGATCTATAATGCTTTCAAGTTGCCCCCGCAATGCCACAAACTGTGCTTCATCCAATGAACACTCAAAGACTGAGTTTTGAACACGCTGTCCATGTGCTACGCAGCATTTGGCAACCTGTCTTAGACGTTTTCGGCCAGCGGCAGTTTCCGTATTCACATCATAAGTTACTACAATCCGCACTCTGACCTCACCTCTCATCTCTTAATGCAAGAATGCAGGATATCCATCTAGATCCTGACGAATATACTTAGCCAGTAATAGAGCTTGGGTATAGGGTACCAATCCCCAGGGAATTTTTTCCTTCAGAAAAGGATGTTCTATTTCATCCCGTTTTCGTTCCTGCCAATGTTCTAAAACAGTTTTTCTCCCTTTGTCATTTAACAATACCGCTCCTGATTCTGTCAAATCAAAATCTTTGGCGGCAACGATTCGGTTATTTACTAAATTTAGCACAAATCGATCCCCACAGACGCTTCGAAGTTCTTCCATAAGATCTAAGGCCAATGATTCACGACCAGGACGATCTCGATGCATAAAACCAACGTAAGAATCTAACCCTACAGACTCTAACGCTGAAGCACAATCATGCGCTAAAAGTGTGTAAACAAATGACAACAGAGCATTCATGCGATCTAAAGGCGGTCTTTTATTTCTCTCTTTTAAAAAAAAATGTTTTTTGTCTGTTAGAATCATATCATCAAAAATAGAGAAATATAAATGAGCTGCATTGCCCTCCACTCCACGCAATTCTTCCGTAGAATTAACAGTCTGTACTCCCCGGAGAGAACTCTTCAGATTGGCAATTACTTCTTCAAATTTGGGCAAATCAATACGCATGGGGTGATCGCGAGTGTATCTCATAAGAGTAGAGCGTGCATTATAAATCTTACCGGTAATCATATATTTGGACAATGTACAGCAAAAGGGCTCCTGCTCCGACAATCGATATTGTGCTTTTCTTAGCAATACATTCCCGTGGCTTGCTCCACATACCCTGGCTAAAAAACGCCCATTTGGTTTTAAAAAACAAAACCCTATATTCCGTTTGGCACATTCGCCCAATAATGCAGGAGAAGCGCCTCTATACCCAAAATAGAGAATGTTTTCTAAATTGAGAAGGGGCAGCTGTGCTGCCCTTTCTTGATTTTTCCAAAGAACTATATTTGCGTCTTCCAAGGACAAATATGCATCTTCTGACATTACGAACAATGTGTTTAGCAACTTTCTCATTTTTTACCATCCCCCAGCATATCCTGATAATATTCTGCCACATTACTGCGTTTAAGCAATGAGGGAAGACAGTAATCTTTTAAAGAACAGCTGCTACATCTTTTGCTAGGTTTCACTTTAGGAATAATCCCCCGGGAAAAATAACCATGCATTTCTAACAGAGTATTTTTTGCGGCAAGCCTCAAGGTATCTGTAATTTCTATACGCCTACGGCGCATTAACTCATGATAGAAGAGATCTGCTGCATCAATATGGCAGGCCAGCATTTCTTCCAAGCAAAGAACCTCACAGCACAGCTGCAGCATATCGCTGCCATCATCTTTGTCTTTGCCCCGTTTATACTCAACTGGATTCACCTGCCAAAGACCGCGATGCTTGGGCAAATGGATTCCAATTTCTTCTTGTTCCGTAGGCAGAAACTCTACCACATCACATTGTCCTGAAATTCCTAACTGAGGTGATGCAATTTTCAGGGCTCTCACTGTCATGATTCCAGCCCTTTTCTCAACATAGTCATTTTTATGAGCATTCTTGTGCACCAATTCTCCTTCAGCAGTCAGACGGTTCTCAGCCCAAACCTGCCCAATATGAATGAGTGCCCATTGTCGCCTACAAAATGCAAAGTGCTGAATTCCTGACAGTAAGAGATATTCATCTTCTTTATATGCCATTTTTCCCTTTATTTTTCATTATGTATGGCAATGCACCGGTTTATTCTTCTACTTTTTCCTGTTCAACCATCTCCGTGCAGTGAACCCCGGTCGGCCAATTTGCTGTATCTACTGTTACAGCATAATCTTCAAACGAGCGTGCAACTTTCTGGGCATCCTTCTTTTCTACCTGCACACGGTTAAACAGTTTATAAGATTGCGTATTGCCCAAAACAGAATCATGCTTAAACACATACAGCTTTCTTACTGCCATATTGCCTCTAGCGGCAGAATGGTCATTTTCAAACATATTTACCAATGCTTCCCAAAGCAGCTTTAAGTCATCTTCAGAAAAGCCAGTAGATTTTTGTGCCAGGTTGGCAGAAACATAGCCTTCCATCCGATACAAGCCATAAGGCACGATATATTTCCGTCCCATCTCAGTTTTTTTATTAGCTGCATCTTTCTCAGTAGTGATGGCTACCCGCGTAATGGTAATTTCTTGCGGTGTAATGGGGTCAATGCTCCGGGAAAATCCCAGTTGCACCGGTCCTCTCACCTGGCCACAATTCAGTGCTCCTTTTACGAAGGTGGTCATAACTGCGCCAAAGGTCCGCACGTCATAGAAGTTTTGGCACATGAAATCTTTAATTTTTTTATCGGCATCGGGGTCTTTTTTCTTTATATCTTTAATATCGTTTACATTCAAATACTCCAACGCCGTTTTATCACTGGATTCCAACGGAACAGACTCTTTAATATAAATCTTATAGCCTTTTTCATCTGCCTTGGCATCTTCTACATAGTTGCGGATTTTCCGTTTAATGCAGACGTCCGTTACCAGACCCAAGCCCGTTTCCGGATCTACCCGGGGCATATTCCCTGCATCAGGGTCCCCATTAGGATTTCCGTTCTCCACATCATACAGCACCACAAAATCGTATCTGTTTTGAATTGCTTCGCTCATCATTTTTCCTCCTTTTTCGTAAACCGTTTTTGGGTTTCCTGATAATACCCTAAAATAAATACCCCTTGTTCTTCTTGATTCAACCGACTGGGAATAGGCTTTCCTTGATTCGGCATCACAATTTCATCGGCCAGCGCTTGCAGCTTTTTGGAATAGTAAACTTGTTGTCTTTTTTCCAACTTTGCCAGATGTGCATTAGCCAACTTCATAAGTGTCGGAAAAACAGACCCCGGTGTTGCACAGGCTGCATTGAAATACCGATCCTTAATGGTGGCGTTAATGCCAGGATTAGCGGCTTCCTGCAGTGCCTCAAGAACTGAGAACAAACGCCCCAATACATAGGGCAACGCCTTACAATCTTCATTGACTGCCATAGTTAAATCTTCACCCCATCTTTCAAAATGATTTTTTAATAAGTACGCTTTAATAAAAGCGGCTTTGACATAAGTAATTTTGTTGACAGTAGTCGTCCCATTATCTCCTCTTTCATCCTGGTCAGAGAAAACTCTCAACAAGATATTCTGATACATAGCTTCTGGATAGGGCTGTCCCTGCAGAATACTCCGCAGCAAACTGCCTGCCAGCAAGGGGGATGATGCAGGATCCTTAGAATGTGGATTAACTGTAGCCTTGAGCAATCTCCACAAAGGAATTTGTTCTTGCTTTTCCCAGCTCGGGCGTACAATTTTCATATGCTGGTGATGCTCTGCAATGTGGGCAATTGTTGCTCCAAAGGTATTGCGATAAAAGAATCGGATGGAAAGACGTGCTGCATTAGGGGCCAATCCCAATACATAAAACGGTTCATCAGGTGACAATGTTACGCCAGAAATATCAGCTTGCTGTCCCTTAGAAATTTTTTCAATCATTGCAGCTAAGTCAGCTTCCGAAATTCCTGCATCATTACCCATACACTCAGAAAAGCCATCTTGATACAATGGGTTGGCATCAGCTGACCAATACACCACGGTATCACCACCCACAAGGCTGCATTTTCTTTCTCGGATTAGATAATTCAAAGCTGCGGAATAAGCAAATGCTGCATATTCTCCTACAGGAGCATTATTGCCCTGTTCCCCATCATGACCATAGGATTCAAGAGCATTTGTATTAAAAGATACAATAGCGGCTCCGCTAGTCTGGGCCCCCCTCACTCCTTTGATATTAGGGTGAATACGCGCTATAGGAACATTTTTTCTTCCTGTTACTAAACATTGGCCTCTAGTGAAATCACCAATAGAATTTGCTTTAAAGGAATCCCACGCTCTACAAATTTCTTTATCTATAAGTGGACTATCCTGATTAACAATAAAGATTAAATTTCCGCCATTATTTATGGCATCCGGTTCTGCATTAATCAGAGAATTTTGTTCAGCCTCTAATGGGTTCCAGCAATCAAAAAATTTTAGTATAGCTTTTGCAACTGTAGATTGACAATGGTCCAATATCTTATGATGCAATTCTTTAGCTGCGTTAAATTTTTCTAATTGAACACTTCCTTTTTCATATCCCAATAAATATCCGGCATTATCGCATAAAAAATGTGCTTTCTTTTGCGTTCCTGATCTATGTTCAGGTTCAGGTACTAATAGAAACTTTTTTAAGCTTTTACCATCACTTGTTTCCGCCAAAATTGATTGAAGCTGGATTAATTTACCATCTTCATTCAATACTACTTGATAAGATATAGGCAATTTACTCCAGCCAGGCTTACCTACAAGGCCATCCCTAATCAAAGAATCGTAATAATCTGTCAGGGCTTGTAAGATCATTGATGCACCTCACAATTCCGCAAATCCAGGATGCCATCTTTTAATTCTGCCTTGAAAAACATTGGCGTAATTTGTTCTGGATTGCTATAGTCCATATCATACAGCATATAGCCTAGGGATTGGGTATACGGATAGGGTATCAATACTTCTTCATCCTCTACCAAGCGGAAACAAGCAGGAAATTCTCTGGTTCCAAAGTAAGGTTGATGGTAACATTGTCCCTTTCGTGCCCGACGGGTAAGCATTTCGCGAAATTTCCCAGGATTATCACCTGCAGCGGCCTTATCAGTCATCTCAAAATGGAGAGTGATGCAGTAGCGTACATCTTTTAAAACAGTAGAGGCTCTCTGCATGATATCCTGCCTTGTAACAATCATAATAGGTTTACCTTTTTTAGCATTTGCCTTTACTGAACTTGCACTTAACTTATGCATAAGTTCATTCCGGCGGATGTTGGTGAATTTAATGGGATTGAGTACATCAATTTCATCAATCACATACCGCAATCCTGGATGCCAATAGATGGCCTCTACCAAGCCGCGCGCTGCTGACGGGGTCATTACATCATAGGAAACTCGCTCAGCCTTCATCTCCGGCCGGGTAAAGCAGGCATACGGCCCCCAGCATTCAATCTTCACTCCATAATTCATCCTATCACCTCATTTTGTTCAAATTGCAGCATTACCAACATATTCCCATCCCCTCCTCATGATGGTAATGAAAGCCCATTTTCTCATCATAGACTTTTTCCAGATTTGTCAGTATCGCCAAATTTTCGTCTAGTTCAATTGCATAACCATCATTAATCAATTGTTCATATAAACCTTTAGTATGAAAAAAAGCACCAGAATATACGTTAACACTGTATTTTGCTGCCTTTCTCATCAATTCTCTATTGCGCACACCTAATCGTAGTTGATTTGCAATCACTTCTGCGTTTTCGTCAAGAGGGATAAACACTGTTTTGGTGTGATCCTCAATCAAATGAAAATCTTTGGCGATTTGCGCAAATGACAGTCTGTTGGATTTCTCCAAAATCTTTTTTTCATCCAGGATAACCTCCTTAGCCTGATAAAGATGTTTAAAATAATATTCAATGGCATTAGGAGAAGATATTTCATCTGGTATAAAAGCTTTAGTCAATTGCGTACACTGTCGTTCTTGTTTTAGAAATCGACTTTTTTGACTTTCCTCTGTTTGGAAAATATGGACAATACTTTCTTCTAAAGGATGCTTTCCTTCCCGATTACAGCGCCCACCACCTTGAATGAGAGAATCAATTCCGGTTTCTTCAATATATACAACCGGAAAATCAATATCCACTCCTACTGAAATAATGCTTGTAGAAACAACTCGACAGGTTTCACCAGCCTTAAGGCGTCTTTTCATTTCTTCAATGACTTTATGCCGATGAATTGGGCATAAATCTGTAGATAAATACCAGCAGTTATCCTGATCAGCTACAGCAGCATAAACCTTTTGAGCTTCGGCCTTTGTCAGACATACACACAAGGCTTGCTTGCTACGAGAGATTTGTTCTCCAATAGTTTCGTAGGTCTGCAGACCATCATCCTGGAACTTTGTTCTTTTAAAGAATTTGTACATTTCCGAGATATTGTCCATGATTTCCTTAGGGCGTTCTGCAAAGAAATCATCCAAAGCCGGCTGGGTAGCACTGCACAGAACCTCAGTACATTGAAAGTCTTTTGCCAAACATTCCATTGCTTGAGTAACCGCCTTTAGAAAATTTGTTGGAAGCATTTGGGCTTCATCATAAATTATGACACTGTTTGCCACATTGTGAAGCTTGCGGCAACGAGAAGTTTTATTTGCAAACAAAGATTCGAAGAATTGTACATTAGTAGTCACAATTATCGGAGCATCCCAATTTTCTGCTGCCAAACGTTTTTGCAGCATATCTTCATTAGTATCATCATAGTCTACCTGGCTGTGGTGTTCTAAAACATTTTGATTTCCTAAAAAAGATTTTAGAACATATGATGTTTGCTCAATAATAGAAGTATATGGAATTACGTAAATAATACGCTCTTTTCCATATTTTTTAGCTTGTTCTAAAGCAAATGCAAAACTAGAAATTGTTTTGCCACCCCCAGTGGGGACAGTCAGGGAATACATTCCAGGGGGCTCTTTTCCCATAGCAATACAGCGTTTCAGGATTTCGCAGCGTTTCTCGTTCAATGCGTTCTTGGCAGATAAATACCCTTTCTCTTGAAGTTTGTCAAAAAAAGCAGCGTGTAATTCGGGAATAGAAGCAAATTTCCCTCGTTCTTGTTGATGGGGATTCATATATCTTTCTGTATCCAGGAAATCTGCATCCACCAAACTGGAAAAAAGCATTCTCATCCTCATGGTATTTACAATACTATTCTGGCTGCGCAGAAGTTCCATCGGTATTCCCAATTTTTCAGGTTTTCCCAATTCATTCATATACGCACCATAATCTGGAATACGTTTTTTCATTCTTCCGCAGAAGCTGCTTTCTTCTCCTGTATCAAGCTTACTTCCCATATCTGGCAAACCTGCGTGATGTCCCGCAATACACATTGCCTCATACACACTATTCATTTCTCGATTTCTGAACAAGAGTTGTGCTCCAGCAGAAGAATGGTCTACTCCGCCTTTCATCAAACCTCGAATATATTCCTGAAATTCTTTGGAATATTTACCCACATCATGATATTTTCCGCACTGATAAGCCATTTGCTTCATTTCAGGACCTGTTGCAAATGATTCAGCTAATTCTGCAACGTGGATTAAATGATCTATCAGCTGCTGTGGAGCATCCTGTCCTTCACCATTTAAGTGTGCAATGTACTGAGAATCCTCTAGATTTTCCATAGGCCCTCCTTTATGATTTACTTTTCATAAGGAAAGATTGAGGTAGAAAATACTTATTATATAAATTCTCCATATCCTCTAATTTTCCTTCTTTCTGCCTAGAAATATTTCAGAGATTTCAAAAACACCAAGTCGAATCGTTTACTCACAAAATTCTTTATTAAAAAAATTGTGGTACATTGCGCAGGTTTTATTCAATTCTTGACTTCTCTTTTATTCTATCACAAACCATGTACAAAAATAATCCCACTTGAAATTCTTTTTCTTGAATTTCAAGTAAATGATTAAAAATGAACATTTTAATCATTTTAGGTTTGCTTTTCTTGAGGGAAACAAGCAGCAATAATTCTTATGCAGTTAACTGCTTTCTTTTTCCAGCAACTCTCCCCTCGTATGATATGTATGTGAGTTATTAAAAACAGCTCACATACATATT
>ONZZ01001922.1_pt1 | contig 12061 bp, 10 predicted proteins | sample 1671101 | NCBI WGS metagenome assembly ONZZ01 (sample SAMN06348122, study PRJEB24527) | human gut metagenome | biome: human gut; feature: ankylosing spondylitis patient; material: feces | host: Homo sapiens | place: China | collected 2015-10
GTCGTCCTTGACGGGGTCGTACGTTTCGGTCTCGGTGGTGTGGGTGTAGGTGTCCTCCACCACGGACAGCGCCAGACCCTCGGCGGGCATATAGGCGTTGGCGTGCGTCTGCTCGTTGGCAGTTTTCATCTGCGCATAGAAGATGCCGCAGACAATGCTCGCCACAGCCAGCGGAATGACAAACACAAACACCCACTTGATCCAACCCTTGGCGGGGTCGTTGCCGCTGTCCAGCGGTGCACCCTTTTCGGCATAGAAATCCAGCGTGTCAGCGCACATTTCTATGTAGGTGTCGGAGGCCTTGTAATACGATCCGTCCGAGAGCATCGGCACGATCTTATCTTCGATCTGCGCGATGCGGTAGTCGGTAAAGGCGGTCACGCCGCCGCCGTAGGTGATGGTAACATAATCGCGGGAATCCAGCGCGATCAGGAACAGGATACCGCTTTTGCCCTCGCCGTAGCCAAGGTCATAGTTGCGGTACCAGTCCTTGGCGAACTCGCGTACGTTCTGCCCGCCGATGTCAGACACCGTCAGCAGGTAGACGTTGACACCGTGTCCGGCACTGGCGTCCTGCGCCTTTTGTTCCAATTCAGCGGTCGCTTCGGGTTTGAACAGCTCGTAGGTGTCCATCACCAGCGGCATTTCGGCAAACGCCGGTACAGCGCAGAGCAAGCACAGCACCAGTGCCGTAAGCAGAGAAAACAGTTTCTTTTTCATACTCTGTTTCCCCCTTTCAAAACAGGATGGCAAGCAGGATCATCAGCGGAACACTGATGCCTGCAAACCAGGCGGCAAACTTGCGCTTGTCAATGGGCAGGTCGCCCACCAGCTTGCCGGTCTGCCCGTTCATGGCGAACAGATAATCCTTGCCCTGCCACTTGGTGTGCAGCATCCAGACGGGCAGCAGTGCGTAGTGCTTGGCGGTGTAATCAATTTGGATGTTTTCGCTCAGGGTGCTTACGCTGCTGTAGCCGGTAATGCTGGCCGAAAGCTCGCTGCTGACCGAGTTCTGCATACGGCTGTGGGCGCGGGCTTGGCAGGTGTCGGCGTCCTCGTCGTATTTGTCGGCCATGTAGCCCGGCAGATAGGCGGTCGAGAAGGGCTGGAAGGCGCGGTAGTCATACGGCTCAATGGCGTCCATGTGGCCGTTGGGCATCTTGGTTGAGCCATCCACAGGTACGCCCATAAACTGCGTGGTGCCCGCGCGGCGGACATCGTAGTGGCGGGTCGTGGTGATGACGTAATCGCCGTTGCGGTGGGACGAGGAGTTGGACGCTTCATAATGTCCCGAACCGGACGCGTTGGCATCGAACAGCCAGAACGGGACATACACGCCCTTGATCTCCTCAATGTGGTTTTGTGCCGAGAAGGCGCTGGGCAAAAACCGCTTGCCGCGGTAGTATTTTTTCAGTGCGGCCTTGGCGGCATTTTTGTCCAGCACAAACGGCAGGACAAGCTCAGGCCGCTGCATACCGCTGAACTGCCCCGCGATGACTGTGGGGTTGCCGCAGTAGGGGCAGCTGGTCGCGGCGGTGGTTTCGTCACAAATCAGCTCCGCCCCGCAGGACGGGCAGGAATAGCTGCGCAGCCCGGCGGCCTCGTTTTCGCTCCAGACGGAGTCGGGCGGGGGCGCCTCTTTGTTTTGCGCGGCGGTTTCGGCAGCGGCTTCCTTCTGGGCATACAGGGCTTCGATCTCGGCGGTGTCGTAGCTGCTGCCGCAGAAATCGCACACCAGCTTGCCGCTGGCACCGTCAAAGTGAAGCGGACCGGTACAGGCAGGACATTGGTAGTTGGTAAGCTGCGTTGCCATTATGCGTCACCTCTCTTTCCTTCGGTTTGCAGCTGCCCTGCCAGATCCTCAAAAAAATCACGCAGGGCGCTGCGCGTATTGCCATCGGCATCCAGATAACGGTAGATGGTTTCGTCATCCGGGGCTTTGTAAATCAGGCAAACGCTATTTAACGCTTCATCGGTAATAAATAAGCCGGCAGGATTTTTCTTTTCGTCCGGCAGGCCTTCCAGCCCCAGCTTTTCTGCCAGAGCCAGAGCTTCTTGCCAATGGGTGTCCTCAACAGGGATGTTTTCCAGCTCCACCCATTCATCATCCTTGTAATTACAGCTGAACAGGCAGCCGTCAGCCGGGTCGTTTCTTATGCTGAACCCATAGGTGTCGTCATAGCACATCCCGGAATAACTGATGCTGATACCGGTCAGTGTGCCGGGCGGCGCTTTTTTACAGCCGGACATTGTCAGAAAAGCGGCTGCGGCGCAAAGCACCGCAGCAATTTTTTTGCGCATCACTGGCCAAACGGCTTACCGCACTCCGGGCAGAACTTGGGCGGATGGGCCGGGTCATCCGGGGTCCAGCCGCACTGGCTGCACTTGGCGGGAGCCGGTGCGGGCTTGGGGCTGCCGCAGTTACAGCAGAACTTGCCGGTGTTGGAGGTGCCGCAGCTGCATACCCAGCTGTCGGCTGCGGGTGCCGGGGCAGGTTTGGGGCTGCCGCAGTTGGCGCAGAATTTGCCGGTGTTGCCGGTCTGGCCGCAGCTGCACGTCCACCCGGCGGGGGCAGATGCCGGAGCCGGGGCGGGCTGTGCGGCGGCCTGCTGCTGGGCGCCCATCTGGTACAGCCCCTGTGCGTTCATGCCGCCTGCCGCACCGGCCATATTCATGCCCATAAAAGCCATGGCGGGGCCTGCGCCCTGATTGCCGGCTGCGGTCTGCATGGCACTGGCCTGCGCGCCGACAAGATGCGCAGCGGCGCGGGTCGGGTCCATAAAGGCTGCGTTGCGCTGCATTTCCTTGAGCATCTGCTCGTCTTCCTCGCTGGCCTTCACGCTGGAAACACCGAAGGATACGATCTCAATGCCGCGCAGCTTGCCCCACTTAGCGGAGAGTACATCGTTGAGAGCCTCGGCAAGCTCCATTGTATGGCCGGGCAGTGCGGAATAGCGGATGCCCATATCGCTGATCTTGGCAAAGGCGGGCTGCAGGGCGGTCATCAGCTCGGATTTCAGCTGCCCGTCGATTTCATCGCGGGTGTAGCCTTCTTCCACATTGCCGCAGACATTGGTGTAGAACAAAATGGGGTTGGTGATGCGGTAGCTGTACTCACCGAAGCAGCGGATGGCAATGTCGATGTCGATGCCGGCGCGCTGGTCCACCACGCGGAAGGGCACCGGGCTGGGCGTGCCGTATTTGTTGCCCACGAGTTCCTTGGTGTTGAAGTAATAGATACGCTGATCCATCGGGGCCTCGCCGCCGAAGGTGAAGCGCTTGCCGATGTTCTGGAACACTGCGCCGATGGATTCGGACAGATCGCCGCTGAATAGCGTCGGCGCGCTGCCGGTGTCGTAGGTATATTCGCCGGGTTCGGCGCACATATCCACGACCTTGCCCTGCTCCACGATCATGGCGCACTGCCCATCGGCAACGGCAACGATCGAGCCGTTGGAGATAATGTTGTCGCTGCCCTTTGTGTTGGCGCTGCGTCCGCTCTGGCGTTTCCAGCCGCGGGTAGCCAACAGGTCAGCCGGCATGGCTTCACAATAAAAGTATTCCTTCCACTGGTCGGCCATAACGCCGCCAGCAGCGCCCATTGCAGCTCTGATAAGTCCCATAATGATCCTCCTATGTCAGGGGCGGGCAGGGCCCGCCCCATTTTGTACAGATAAATCAGGTCGTCATTTGTTGGCCAGGGCGGCCTTGTACTCCTCATAGCGGGGCGGCAGCTCCTCGAGCTCCTCGTTCCACTCGGTGCCGTCCAGTCTCATGTAGAAGCTGACCGCACAGGCCGTGCCGTCGTCGCCCTCGTAGTCATACATGAACAGCGAGATGCAGTCGTTGTACGGGTAGATATTGAAGTTGTATGCTTCGCTGTCGTCAATATGCTGATCCAGCACCCAGTCGCTGCCGTCCAGGATAGGCTCGATATGGTCATCATAGACATTGACCCACATCGTGATGACCGGGTCATCGGGCATACCGTCGCGATAAACCTCAAAGTAATGGTTGCCGTCGGAGGTCTCACCGATGTAGCCCCAGCAGTCGTAGGTGTCGGTGTCGAAATAGTCGCGGTTGGGCACGTTCTTGTAGTTTTCCATCCGGAACCAGCCGTACCAGTTGGTGTTGCCCAAATCATCGTAGGTGTTGCCGTCATCGTAGGAATAGGGCGGGTCCGGCTCATCCGGGCCGTCGGTGCCGTCGATCAAGCCGTCGCCGTCATATTCGTCATCGCCGCCGTCCAGCAAAGCGGGGTCGATTTCGGGCTTGGTGTCGCTGCGCTTAAAGACCATGGTCATACCGTCAAACTCAATGGTCAGCAGGTCACCCTCACGGGTGTAGGTCATGGCCGGGGTATTGGGGTCGGTCAGCGCATAGAAGTTGCCGTCCTTCCATTGGAAGGTGACAAAATCCTCCATGTAGGTTTCGCCGGTGCCGTCCGCACGCAGCTCAATGTAGAAGTCCTCCATATCGACGAGGGCAAGCTCCTCCTTGGAGAGGGTGTACTCGCTGTCGGAGGCGGATTCCAGCACATAGATGCCCACATCGGTATCGCTGCCTGCGGTGGCGTCCTGCGTCATCTTGTCACCGTCCAGAGGCTGCTGCATGGTGCTGCCGGACTTGACGAAGTAGAGCGTCACGCCCTGTCCCTGCACATCGTTCAGGGTCAGGATTTCGTCCTGCAGGGTGCCGGTGCAGCTCAGGCCGCCGCAATCCAGCTGGAAGACCCCGCCGTTCAGCGTCCACTTGCCATAGGACTTGGTGCCGTCCACCGTTACAACGCACTTGCCCTTGTCATTCAGGTCCATCAGGAACCCGCTGCCGAAGGCATCCTCGACCTGCGTCACGGAGCCGCCGATCTCGGCGTAGGCTGCTTCCCAAGTGCCCTGATTCGGGTCACTGGCGTTCGGCTTGCCGGTGCGGATGGAGCCGCTGATCATTGTTACGATGATCATAAGCAGGAATATCACCGGGATGGCGATCAGGATCATCCGCTTGGGAGTCATTGGCGCGCGGGGGCGCTTGGGCTTGCCACCGGGGGCCATATTGCTGTAAGGGTTGCCGCCCGTGCCGCCGGGTGGCGGCGGCGTGACAGCATGGGGAGCATCCGGCGGTGTGTTTCTGGCGTAAAGCGGTGCGCCTGCGCCGGTCTGCGGCGGTGTGCCGGGCGCATTGCCTGCGTAAGGATTCGCTGCGTTCGTCTGGGGCTGCGGGGCGGCAGGTGCGCCGCCTGCATAGGGATTGCCGCCGCTTGCCTGCGGCTGCGGGGGCGTCTGTACAGGCTGTGGGGGTTGCGGCGCAGCCTGGGTCGGCTGAACCGGGGGCTGGGGCACAGCTGCGGGCTGTGCGGCGGGCTGCGGTACGGATACTTTTGCACCGCAATTCTCGCAGAATTTAGTACCGGGCTTTAACTCGGCACCACATTGCGTACAGGTTGCCATAGTGTCTGCCTCCTTTTATAAAGTAATATTTTAGAACCTTGCTTATTCCTGTGTCATTTCAAACCATACAGCTTCCTGCTGCGGCAGGTTCAACAGGGATTCCCCACCGATGTGCATTACATTGACGCCGCCGTAATCATCGGGCATCATAGCCAGCGTTTCGCGCTGCGTGCGCCCTGAATCCATACGGAACAGTGAAACGGAGCAGATCCAGCCGCGGTCATCCATACCAAGGTAGGAGATGCTGCTGTCCCATGTGGCCGGAACCATCTGGCCGTTGGTGTATGCGCCGGTGTAGAAGTTCGGCTGATTCTCGCAGATTTCAAACCAGGTGCCGGTCTCCTCACTCACAAAGGAGCCGACCATGTTCGGAATGCTCAGCGGGGCGGTGTTCCAGACAGCCTCCATCAGGTTGAATTTTTCATTATCGCGGGAAACGCCGTACACAGTCGTGTACTCGGCTCCGTACTCCGCATCGTAGGCCGTGCCGGTCTCAAACCGGACAATGCCGTTGATACCGAAGAGCGGACCGCCGTTGACCATCGTGCCGCACTGTGCGCCGCTGATGACATCAATGTATTCGACATTGCCGTTCTCGGTCAGAAGGAAAACATAGGGGGCGTAGTCCTGCCCGATGCTGGTCATCAGCATCTTTATATAATCGCCGTAGCAGCCGCTGACCGCGAACTCGGTCTTGTCGCCCAACTCGTACCATTCCTTCATGACTTGGTAGGTCATAGCACCGTCAGGGGTAACATAGTCGGTCAGGGCGCGTACCGTAACCTCTCCTGCGGCAGTCACATCGCAGGTAAACCATTCATCCTGCCCGTGCAGGATCTGGCCGCTGGCCTGCCGCTTGTCGGGGTAAACATCTATGTCCGTCCACATCATGCCGGCCCCGGCAAGGGTGTACATCGGCACGGTGACGATAAGACCGCCTGTGTAGTAGGGGTAGACGGCAAAGTAGGTAAACACATTGCTCAGCTCGTTCAGGCTCTGTGCGCGCATCTTGCAAAGCTCGGATGCGTAGGTGGGGTCGTCGCCGCCGTAGTAGGTATCGAAATGCTGGGCCACGGCGCGCTGCAGTGCTTTTAAGGTCAGGTCGTTGTCGGTGTAGCCAAGGTACTCGAACATTTCGATGTTGGAAAGTTCCTTGCCGGTTTCAAAGTTGTAATGGTAGGCGCCCACATCGCGGTTGTACATTGTGTCAACGCTTGTGATCTGCAGGCTCAGCACCGGGCCGGTCCAGGTACTTATCCAGATGATGTAGCTTGTGTCGATAAAGTCATTGCGGGAACGGGCGTCCAGCGCGCGCTCCACCAGATAGCCGAAGCGGTAGCCAATCATCTCGTTGATGTTCTTTGCGCCCTCGGTGTCGTCGTCGATCTGCGGCACCTGGTAAAAGTAGGTGTCCTTGTTGCCGTTGGGGTCGGTGTAACTGAATTCCACATCATACAGAGTAGCGATGCGGGAATCATCAAACCTGCGGGAGGACTGCGGCTTTTGCGGGGCCTCCTCCGCGGCTTCCACATTTTCAGCGGAGGTCTCGCTCACTGCGCTTGCAGCCGGTTCGCTCGGCTCGGGCCGCTTGCTGTCCTGTGCGCAGCCTGCCGCCGACAGCAGCATCGCCGCCGCCAATAGTACGGCACAGCGTTTTTTCATGGTTGGTTCACCCGCCTTTCGGTTGAGAGTGCAGTAACCTGCCTGTGCTTAGCCAAAGGTGACGCTGTTCAGAATGGTGTCGCCCTCGGTGCCGGGGTCGATGTCTACGCCGGAGATTCTAATGCTCAGCCAGCCGCCGGTGGGCATTTCGCCGTAGTATTCCGTCCACCACATACCGACGTTTTTGTAAGTGCGTCCGGCCATCTCCACGCCGCCGATGGTGCGCGGGGTAAGCTCCTCCACATTTTCGAAGTCGTCGTAATAGTAGTTGATCTTGTCCAGACCGCTTTTCAGTTCAAAGTTTATGCGCGGGTCGCCGGAGAAGATATGGCTGGGGTCATCGGTCGGGAACAGCTTGAAATCCCCGAAATTGGTCGCGGACTTGTACCAGCCCTTGTCGGGGCAGGTCACGTTGAGCACCAGCGTAAAGTCCGTGCCGAATGCCTCCAGGGTCGGGGTGTTCAGGCCGGCAGCCGATGGATAATCGGGATTGTCCGCAGGAGCGGAAGCGGGGGCCGGTTCGGCGGTGGCTTCCGGCTCCGGCTCTGCAGCGGGCTCCGATGCAGGTTCGGATGCAGGCTCGGATGCCGCGTCGGTCTTGGGTTCTGCCGGGGTCTCCGTCTGGGGTTCAACAGCCGGTTCGGCGGCCTGCGCTTTCAGGTCGGATAAGCCGGAATTGACCTCTTTGGTTACATCCCCCTTGGAGCAACCGGCCAAAGCCATAAGCATCATGGCTGCCAATGCGGCAGCGAGCGTTCGTTGTACTTTTTTCATAGCTGTCCTCCTTTTGGTCATAAAGTGTCCATCATAGCGCTCAGATAGGCAGGCGAGACGGAAGCGTAGACGAAATCATCGACAATGTGATCCTTTTTTGCCAGGCACACGGCGGTGGCCAGTTCGGGATATTCGGCCTCATCCACAAGCAGTACCGTTTTGCAGTGCGGGCAGACATCCCGCAGGTCGTTTGCCAGCAGCAGTCTGTCCTGCAGGGTGCGCGGCGGATGCGGGCAGACTTCCAGCAGCAGGACATCTGCCCTGCAGGAACGGCATAGCTTTACAATATCCTTTGTCTTAGGGCCAGCGTTTTGTACCTGGAAATCCGGTCTGCCGTGTTTCAGTGCCATTGTCAATGCGCTCGTCATCACAGAGTATTGCGCGTCCAAAACGATCCTCCGCACGGCGCAGCCCTCCTTCCCTGCAAAGAATACGATTTGTCACCTTCATCATACAAGAATCGGACGATTTTTGCCCCCACCATTTGGATAGTTTTTTGAGCTTTTTACTGCTTTTTTTCAGCACTATTGCAAAAAAGTGCAGATTGCGTCATAATGATACTGGAAAGGAACTGACGGGTGATCTACCCTTTGGAAAGGACAGGCGCTATGACAAAGGTACGGCTTGGCAATCTGTGGTTAGCCGCTGCGGTTGCAGGGGTGATTCTCTGTGCTGTCCTGATGCGGGCATTTTATATGCCGTATTCCGGCTTTTGGCGCACAGTGCTGTATAATATTCTGATCTTTTCATGGGCGGTATCGGTCTGGTGGCGTATCCTGCATGCACAGACCCGCCGCTGCCTGCTGGGCGCTGCCGCCCTGATGCTGTTTTGGCTGGATATCCGCCTGATCCGCTATGACTTTGCCCAGACGCCGGAGATGCTGCGGCGATTGTGGTATGCGTACTATATCCCGATGCTGCTGATCCCGACCCTTGCACTTTATACGCTTTTCTTTTTGGATCGGGGGCAGTCCGCCCCGCTGTACAAATATCGGCATCTGATCTTTGTGTTCCCGGTGGTGCTGTTCAGCCTCGTGCTGACAAACGATTGCCATCAGCTTGCGTTTGCGTTCCCGCCCGGGCAGGAGGTACTGGGCAGCCCCGATTACACCTATCGGTTCGTATATTACCTCTGTCTGCTGTGGATATTTTCCTGTGCCGTGTTTACGGTGGTGTACCTTGTACGGCGCTGCCGTATTCCGCATACAAAGCGCATCCTCTGGCTGCCGCTTGTGCCGATTTTTTTGGCCACCCTCTATGCTTTACTGTACAAGCATATTTTGAATGTGCCGTGGATGCATGCGATTGCCGGTGATATGACCGTGGTGCAATGCCTGACCTTTACAGCGACCTTTGAGGCGTGCATCCAGTGCGGGCTGATCCAATCCAACATGGGGTATGCCACGCTGTTTGAGGTATCTATGGCCAAGGGTCTGATCACGGACCGGGCGTTTGTGCCTGTGCAATGCTCCATGCAGGCAGCGTCGCTCCGCGAGGAGCAGCTGCGTCAGGCGCTCACCGGCAGTGTCCAACTGGACGCCACGACCCAGCTTCACGGCCACCCGATCCGGAAAGGGTATGTTTTCTGGCAGGAGGACATCACCGAATTGGTGGCTCTGCTGGAGGAGCTGCGCCTCACGCAGGAGGAATTGCATGACATCGGGGACATCATACAGGCGGAAACAGCCCAGAAGGCACAATGGCTGAAGCTGAGCGAGCAGAACCGGCTGTATGACAAAATCGAGACCGTCACAGCCCGCCAGCTGGCACGGATACAGGAATATCTGATCGCGCTCAGGGCCACGGACGATGTCGATACCGCCCGCCGGCTGCTGAAGCGTATCGTCATTTTGGGGACCTATATCAAGCGGCGCAGCAACCTTGTTTTTGTCTGCGACAAGGCGGAGAACATCGACACCGCAGAGCTGCGGCTGAGCCTGTTTGAATCGGCCGAGAGCCTGCGCCTGAGTGATATACGCTGCGCCGTGCAGATTGCCGACACAGCAAAGATTTCCTCTGCGTCCGCCGTGGCGATCTATGACGCCTTTGAAGCCATCATAGAAGCGACCCTGCCGGGATTGCAGGAGATCCTTTTCTGCGCCGAGCATACGGCGCAGGGCTGGGGGCTGCGCTGCAGCGTTCAATGCACCAATGCGCCCGCTGCGCTGCCCGGCCTGCCGCAGATGCAGCTTGAACGGGATGATGACGGGCTTTTGTATTTCACGATGTTTCCGGCAGAAGGAGGCGGCCTATGATTTCCCGAATCTCCCGCAACGCTGTCAAGGAAGGCTTTGACACGCTGCCGGCGGCCATCTGCTACTTTGACCGCAACGGTCTGCTGCGTCTGATCAATCACAGGATGCAGGAGATCGCTGCAGTCCTCTGCGGCTGCGATCTGCAGACCCTTACGGATCTGGAGCAGGCGCTGCACAGTCCCGGCGGCGGTGTGCGGCTGCGAGATGAGGCCGCCCGCATCTACGCATTCCCGGACGGAACGGTATATCATTTCACGGTGCGCCCTGTTCAGGACAAATACGGCATACCGTACACCGAGGTGATGGCCACCGATGTCACCCAGCTGGCGGCATTGCATGCTGCACTGCAGCAGGAAAACGAGCGCCTTGCCGATGCGAACCGCCGCGCAAAGCGCTTATATGACAATATGCCCGACATTGTGCGGGAGGAAGAAATCCTGAAAATGAAGATGCGGGTGCATGACGACATCGGCCATACCCTGCTTGCCGCACGGCGCGCACTGCGGCATGAGCATGACCTTGCCCGGATCAAGAGCGAAGCTGCAAAGTGGGAAAGTTCCATCTCCCTGCTATGCCGCACCCGGCAGGAGAATGCTGCTGAGGACCCGCTGAGCTATATGCAAAGGCGGGCGGCTGTTCTGGGCGCAGCCGTACAGCTGCGCGGTGCGTACCCTGCGGCACGCGCCGCCCGCGAGCTCTACGCACTGATCCTGCGGGAGTGTACCTCCAACGCTGTGCGGCATGCGGGCGCCACGGAATTGTACGCCGATTCCGAGCATCGGCCACAGGCATGGCACCTTTGCATCACGAACAACGGCACACCGCCCAGAGCGGAGATAAAGGAAGGCGGCGGGCTTTCCTCGCTCCGCCGCCGTATTGAAAAAGCAGGGGGTACAGTAACCGTACACTCCCTGCCTGTGTTTGTTCTGGAAGTCACCCTGCCCGATAAGGAGAGCACTTATGATACGCGTTATGATCGTTGAGGACCAAAAGCTGGTCCGGAGCCTGCTTGAAAGCTATATTCAGAACGAGGACGGGTATCAGCTTGCTGTGTCTATCCCCGGTGCCGCAGAGGCTCCGATCCTATGCGATACCGAGGACATCGACCTTGTCCTGATGGATGTGCAGACCGAACACCGCGAAAACGGTCTGGCCGCCGCCGAAAAGATACGAAAAGCGCATCCGGAAATCAAGATCGTGGTGGCGACCTCGCTTATTGACACACAGGTCTTGGCACGCGCAAAAGCCGTGGGCGCGGACAGCCTGTGGTATAAGGACGGCGATGAAGGGACCCTGATGCAGGTCGTGCGCCGCACGATGGCGGGGGAGCATATCTTCCCCGATGCACCGCCCAGCGTGGAGATCGGCACCGCCATGAGTGCAGAGTTCACCAAAGGCGAGATGAAGGTTTTGCGCTGTCTCGTGCGCGGGCTGTCCTATAACGAGATTGCAAAGGAACTCGGCATCGAGCCATCCACCGTGAAGTACCACGTCATCAATATGCTGCAAAAGACAAACTTAGAGAATAAGCTCCAACTTGCCATCGCCGCCACCGAAGCCAAATTGGTGGTGGAGTTGGCGGAGGAGTAATTTATACGATATAAAAATAGTTGGCAGATACCTGAACCGTTATTCCATAGCAAACGGTGCGTGAAAAATAAAGAACCCGCGGACTAAAAAACAATCCGCAGGATTGTTTTTTGCCGCCTGCGGGCGGCCGTCCTGTTCGATTCCTCGCACGGAAGCACCAAAAAAACTCCCCAGCCTAAGCTGGGGAGCATTTTTTGGTGACCCGTGCGGGAATCGAACCCACGTTAACGGCGTGAGAGGCCGCTGTCTTAACCGCTTGACCAACGGGCCATAATAAAAAAGAGAAGCCGGCATCTACCTATTTTCACAGGCCGTTTCCAGCCAACTATCTTC
>ONZZ01001935.1_pt1 | contig 12017 bp, 14 predicted proteins | sample 1671101 | NCBI WGS metagenome assembly ONZZ01 (sample SAMN06348122, study PRJEB24527) | human gut metagenome | biome: human gut; feature: ankylosing spondylitis patient; material: feces | host: Homo sapiens | place: China | collected 2015-10
TGCCGGATAGGAACGGCAAAATTTTTTACACTTCTATTACTTCTTTATCGCACATCAGTAAAATCACAGGGAATGAAGCAGCTTATGGCAGGCGGCGACGTTGCCCTTATTGGCACAACCTTAATCCCACTGCTGTCCGGGCTGTTCGGTTAATCCCGGAGGTAGCCGCCTATGGAGAGCATATTTGAAGCCATTAACGAATGGATAAAGGAGCTTTTAATCGGAGCGATTAACGGAAACCTGTCAAATATGTTCGGGGACATAAACGAAAAAGTAGGCACAATTGCAGCACAGGCAGGACAGACCCCACAGGGTTGGAATGCTGGCGTATTCAACATGATACAGAACCTTTACCAGAGCGTGATACTCCCCCTAGCGGGGCTTGTCATTACCTATGTCCTTTGCTACGAGCTTATCAGTATGGTAGCAGACCGCAACAGTCTGCATGATATTGATACATGGATATTTTTCAAATTCTTTTTCAAGGCGTGGGTTGCCGTGTATCTGGTAAGCCACGTCTTTGATATTACAATGGCGGTCTTTGATGTAGGACAGCATTTAGTCAACAATGCGGCAGGCGTGATAAATTCCGACACTGCTATTGACGTGAAAAGCACTCTTGCTACCATGACCGCCACATTAGAAACGCTGGAAATCCCCGAACTGCTGCTGTTAGTCATGGAAACCTTTATTGTTAGCTTCTGCATGAAAATCATGTCGGTGCTGATTACGGTTATCCTCTACGGCAGAATGATAGAGATTTACTTGACCTGTTCCGTTGCCCCTATCCCCTTTGCCACCATGACAAACCGAGAATGGGGAAGCATTGGAAACAATTACTTAAAAGGCTTGTTCGCATTAGGCGTACAGGGCTTTTTCATCATGGTATGCGTTGGAATTTATGCGGTGCTTGTCAATGAAATGGTAATTGCGACAAATCTACATAGTGCCATTTTCAGTATTGCAGCCTATACCGTGATACTCTGCTTTTCCCTGTTCAAGACGGGAAACCTCGCAAAATCAATCTTTCACGCACACTAACAAAGTTTGCATTTATAAGCTATATGTACCTACAGGCAGAAATTTTATGACTATTAAGTTTTTGCACCCTTTTTGTGGGGCTTGTTCTTTTGTATTTCAATTTTGATGCCTTTAAATAAATTCACTTCAATTTTTATTTTAACGGTATCTGACCTATGAAGTGCGCATAGCATAATTATCAAAGTTAAAAGCATTAAGGCTAGTCCCCAAATCACTAAAATCATAGGCATTCTCCTTTGTAGCTTGTTGAATAGTGTCACTATATGATATGCAAGATAAATTTTTATATTGCATTATATGCGGAAAAATTTTCTTATTCAACTAATTATGGCACTATAAACTGTCGATTTTGCAGGATTTAAAGGTAATTAAGATATTTTTATGCCTAAACTTTTTTACAACTTATAACAAAAGTTAGAGAAATTTAAAAATTATTATATGCAAAAAATGTATAAATCTAAATAAACCCAGAAATATAACAATCTCTAACCAAGTAATCTAACTTATCGACATAAAAGGCAGATGTCCTATCTCATGTAACAGAACAGCCATTCTAATCATCAGAAAGGAGGTATCTCATGGCTTATGTGCCTGTACCCAAAGACCTTACAAAGATAAAGACCAAAGTAGCACTAAATCTTACCAAACGGCAGATCATTTGTTTTGGAGCGGCGGCTATCGTAGGCGTACCGCTCTTTTTTGTGCTGAAAGGCAGCATACCCCAAAGTGCTGCTACTTTCATCATGGTACTTGTCATGCTTCCGTTTTTCATGTTCGCCATGTATGAGAAGCACGGGCAGCCCTTAGAGGTCATTATCCAGAACATTGTAAAAGTGATGTTCCTTTCCCCAAAGGAACGCCCCTACCAGACCACCAATTACTACGCCATTTTGGCGAAACAGCAAAAACTGAATAAGGAGGTAAATGCCATTGTCAAAGCAAATTATCAAAGACAAAAAGCCGGACAGACCAAAGGTAAAGCTGTCAACGGCAGAGAAGAAACAGATAACCGCCCTCATAAGGCAGGCAAAAGGAGACGGTAAGAAGCACACCGCCCAGCAGACAATTCCCTATGAAATGATGTACCCGGACGGCATTTGCAGGCTTGCCGGGAAACTCTACTCCAAGAGCATTGAGTTTTTCGACATTAACTATCAGCTTGCACAGCCAGACGATAAGACGGCAACCTTTGAAGCCCTCTGCGATTTTTACAATTCCCTTGACAGCTCCATAGGCTTGCAGCTTACCTTTGTAAACCGGGTAGCCGGAAAGGGCGAGTTTGCAAAGAGCATTGAAATACCGCCGCAGGGGGACGGTTTTGATGATGTAAGGACTGAATATGCTGCCATGCTGCAAAACCAGCTTGCAAAAGGAAATAACGGTCTTATCAAGAAAAAATATCTGACCTTTACCTTAGAAGCAGAGAATGTAAAGGCGGCAAAATCAAGGCTTTCCCGTCTGGAAACGGATATACAGAACCATTTGAAAGTCTTAGGAGCGCAGAACCACCCGTTAAGTGGCAGGGAACGCTTAGAAGTGCTGCACGGCATTTTCCACCCGGACGGGGATATGCCTTTTCTGTTTGATTGGAAATGGCTTACACCCTCTGGGTTATCCACCAAAGATTTTATTGCCCCTACTTCTTTTGCCTTTAAAAAAGGGCGCACTTTTGAAATGGGGAATAAGACTGGGGCTGTATCATTCTTACAGATACTTGCGCCGGAACTAAATGACCGTATGCTTGCCGACCTGTTAAATGTGGACGGACATTTGCTTGTCAATCTGCATATCCGCAGTATCGACCAAAGCGAAGCCATAAAGACCATTAAGCACAAGATTACGGACCTTGACCGCATGAAGATTGAGGAACAGAAAAAAGCAGTCCGAAGCGGTTACGATATGGATATTATACCGTCCGACCTTGCCACCTACGGCGGAGAAGCAAAAGACCTGTTGCGGGATTTGCAAAGCCGGAATGAGCGTATGTTTTTACTCACGCTTTTAGTAGTCAACCTTGCTGATGAAAAACAACAGCTTGAAAACCAGATATTCCAATCCGCAAGCGTGGCACAGAAAGCAAACTGTTCCCTTGTGCGGCTTGATTACCAGCAGGAAGCCGGGCTTATGTCCTCTCTGCCGCTGGGACTGAATGAAATACCGATACAAAGGGGTCTTACCACCAGCAGTACGGCGATTTTTGTACCATTTACCACACAGGAGCTTTTTTGCAAATGCTAATATAAGAATATAGGAATTATGGCATATAAAAATGTCGGAAAACCTACATTCTTATTTTGTATTTTTAGGTGTATTGTTGCACTTCCTTATGGAGGTGAACACTGCATGAAAAACAATCTTAAAGGAGAACTGGCAGTTATGGATAGTCTTGATATCAAGCCCAACCATGCTGCTCTGGGAAGAAAGTATGGAATGGACTGGCGGACAGTTAAAAAATACCACAATGGTTATGAAGGGAGGCCTGATAAGCGAAACAAAGGAAGTAAATTAGATGAATACAGGAATGAAATAAAAGACAAACTGGCTATCAAAAGAATTACAGTTCAGGGGGTATATCAGTTCATGTTAAAGAAATATGGTGTAAACCGAATAGGTTCATATTCAAACTTTAACAGATATGTAACTATCAACAAACTAAAACCCAAAGCCAGAACACATGGGCATCCAAGATTTGAAAAAAATCCGAGAGAACAGGCACAGGTAGATTGGAATGAGGATATCAGCATTACTAACATATATGGCGAGAAATTCGTTATAAACGTTCTGCATACAACACTGAAATATTCAAGATATGCCCATCTTGAAATGACCGCACAAAAAAGATTCGATGATGTTGCAAGAGGGCTTATTAATAGTTTCAGAAAGTTTGGAGACGTTCCAAAAGAATTACTTTTTGACAACATGGCAACAGTTTCCAATACAAATGTAACACCCAAAAAGCCTACAGATTCCATCATGCAGATGGCAAAAGACTTTTGCTTTAAAGTGCGGCTGTGTAAAGCACGCTCACCACAGACTAAAGGAACTGTAGAAGCAAGAAATAAGATAATTGACTGGATCAGGGCTTATGAATGCGAATTCGAAACAATAGAAGAACTGGAGGTGCTTATCAGTGCAGTTAATAAAGACATGAACATATCAATTAATCAGAAGACAAAAATGTCTCCGACAGCGCTCTTTTACAAAGAAAAAGAGTATCTGAAACCACTTCCGCATAAAAGCATTATTGACACCTATCTCACACCAAATAGATACAGAGTGTCATCTGAAGCACTTATCCGCTTTAATGGCAACAGATACTCAGTTGACCCAAAACTCATTGACGAAGAAATTACAGTGGACTGCTTAGACAACAAGCTTTACATATATTATAACGGAAAACTTGTAACAATTCACGCATTAAATGACAATCCTGTCAATTATAAAAAGTACCACTATGAGCAGCTGATGAAAGGCAAAATTAATGATGCAGACATGGAAACAGTAGTTACAGGAAATCTAAAGATGATGGACAGATTATTAGATAGCCGGAAAGTCACTGTGACTGAAAAAGATGCAGTAAAATCTGAGGAAGCACTTATAGCCTATATTAACCAGAGTGATTATGGGAGATGGATTATAAATAGTTATGCACATTTGTCAGACACAGATAAAGTAACTTTCAGAAAAGGCATAAATGAAGTGCTTCCCTACATTGCTGACCGGGAACTATTCATATCACACATCAAATATTCCATGAAATCAGATATGTGCAGAAATCTTGCATATGACTGTGTTATGGAGGACTGCATGCGTATGGATAATTCACCATCAATTCTTTGCAAAGATGGATTTGAGTTTCTTTATGATAAGTACAAAGACAAGATATATAAGGATATGGCACAAATGGCAAAAGACTGGGGATTAGATGATCGGAGAGAAACTATACTTCCCGAAGATTCTCATAAACCAGATATGAATGTCTCCACAACCACTGAATTACCATTCGATACAGACAAGGAGGATTGATGAATACATATAACAATTTAATAAATAATCTTGAGAAACTGGAATTATTAAGATTCAAGGAAAATATAGACACATATCTGGATATGATTGCAGATGGAGAAAAAACAGCTCTGGATGCTTTATGTGAGCTTACAGACAGTGAAATTGATTTTAGAAAACAGCAGGCAATAACAGGCTGTGTAAAGGTAGCTAATTTCCCATTTTTAAAGGAGATTAGTGAATTTGATTTCAGTTTCCAGCCATCACTGGATAAGTCCAAAATAATGGATCTTTTGACACTGCGTTTTATAGAAAAAGCAGAGAATATCATATTCTGCGGGACTCCGGGAGTAGGCAAAACAAATCTTGCAGTATCAATCGGGATAGAAGCTGCAAAACACAGATACTGCGTATATTTTATAACATTTCAGGATTTAATATCACAGCTGAAAAAAGCAGCTTTAGAAAACAGACTTGAGACAAGAATCAAGTGGTTCTGCAGATACAAGCTGCTGATAATAGATGAACTTGGTTATCAGAAGATGGATGTCGATTCAGCTAATCTGCTCTTTAATCTCATAGCAAAACGATACGAAAAGCTGTCAACAGTAATAACAACAAACAGTCCATTTTCAAAGTTGTCTGATATATTTCAGGAACCAGTACTGACTAACGCTTTGCTTGACAGACTGCTGCATCACTGTTCTGTGATAAACATAAATGGACCATCATACAGACTAAAGGATCAGATGCAATACATGATTGAGGAAAATTAAAATACAAAAAATATCATATAAGCGTGTAGGTTTTCCTACATTCTTATATGATAAAAAAACTACATTTTTATATTGACATTTGCACTGTCATGGGTACTTTCCTTAGATAATATCCTAACATAAGAACTAATGCTTCTGCAAGAATAAATAAAAATAATTGATTATCTGTTGTTATTTCAATCCTGCCTCCTTAAATTTTTCCAATCTGTAATGGTGTTCATTATCAAATTCCTTAACACCATTTTTGTAATCATATCCAAATTTTCTATAAAATTCTGTTGCTGTAATGGATGCCGGTATCTCAATTCTGCTTGCTCTTACATAAAATTCATCCGTTTCTAATGTATTTATGATTTTTCTTCCAACACCCTTTCCATGAAATTCTGGGAGGACAAAAATGGACAAAAGTATACTTTCTGTTTCACTTCCCCAAAAACTTGAGATAGAACCTGTTCCAATTATTTTTCCATCAAATTCAAAGACGTACATATGCGCATAACTTGCCACATCCAGAACTTTTTCCACATCGTAAACATTTGCAAGTTTTTCCATTGCTGATATGCCATAATCTTTACTATTAACCTCTAAGAAATTCCTGACAATAAGATTTCTGACCTCTTTTGCATCCTCTTCCTTAAATCTCCTTACCTCAATATAACTCTTTACATAAAAAACTAATGTCATATTTTCGTTTACAACTATTTCATCTCCAGTTCGAACAAATCCACATTTTTCATACAAATGACAATTTTTCTCTTCCTGCTTAATAGTAGATAACCACCATTCTATTGTATTCGGATAAATATCAAATAATTGTTTGATTACGTTACTGGCAATTCCTTTATTTTGAAACTTTGGAATAACAAAAATAGGAGATATCCAATTTACATTCTTGTGTACTTTTTGCCCTTTATGCCATTTAACTCTTACAGCTCCAGCTTTCTCCCCATTAAACAAAATAAAATAGAAATCCGAATTATCATCAACTATCTTCTTTGTTATTGTTTCAAGGCTTTCTTTCGCCGGACTTGTAGCATCATCATGATATTTTTCATATAAGGGCATAAACGCTTCTATCTGCAGTTTATGCAGACATTCAGCATCTTTTCTTGTTATCAGTTTAAGTTCAATTAAATCATTCATTTTCTGCACCTCTTTCTTATAAACATAAAAAATCGCACCAAACATTTAATGTCCAGTGCGATAACTCCAATTTAATAAGATGCAATGTATGTAAAATCTTCTCTTATATTCTGGTTTTATGCACTAGACTAAAAGACCTACACGCTATAACCTAATGCACTAACCTTGCATGTTTATAGCCGTGTACGTCCGTAATACATGTACATATAATGTCTTGAATATAAGTTCTGATTCATGTGTATGTTCTCCTTGTTTTTATTAAATAATATACCCGTCTTGACAATTCATGTCAACAATCTATTTGCCATTCAGAATAATATCTATCATTTCTTGCTTTCCATTAGTATATGCCACCCTATCATCTGCATACTTACTTTCCAGTTCTTCCTTCACCCTCTCATACTGCAAAGCTATATTCTCATTAGCATTTAGATAATCTCTGAAATGAATATAATTTTTCCACTCAATTCCGTTCCATTTCACAATATGAATATGGTGCGTTCTTGTATCATTTTCCATATCGCCCATTACATAAAGAAGCTGATGTTCCACATCTGAACCGCGATAAAATATTCCCACTTGTCGTAATTGCTCATTATGTAACATTACTTTATCAAAATCAGTTACCCCAACGACAATATCAATAATCGGTTTTGCTTTAATTGCCAGTATTGCTGTACTTCCAATATGCTGTATATCAATAGCAGCATCTCCTAATATAGAATTAAGTATTTTGATTGTTTGAATGGCAGCCTCATCCCACTGTTTATCATGTGGTTCAAGCTGCACTGTTCCTCTTTTTAATCCTAATGACATAGCAATCTCCTTAATATTACATCACAATTTTACTATCAAAATATTGCTCCTAAAAATAAATCTGCTGTCTAATCTCATCTTTTGAAAACATCATTCCGTCAGGCACAACTACCCACTTTTCTTCTATATCATCTTTTCTCCGAACAATGGCAATAATTTTACCTGTAAACTTCTTTACTGGTTCATTTACACCTAATATATAAGCGTCCTGCTCTTCTCCATCTGGTGCCATAACTCCTTCAATGTAACCATAATTTATTGGATAATACATATCCTTATATTCAGGATGATAACTTCCTAATGGTCTATCGACTGTGACAGTTACTGTTGCTCCAATTATAGAATTATTTTTACCTGTAAATACTTCTCTATCAATTTCGGCTGTATCAACGGATATGTCCAGTTCTCAGGCAACTCATCCATAAGCACAACTTTCTCCATTTCGCTATGTAATTCTTTCGCAAACTCTGTTATCTCTGCAAAGCAAAGCAGTCCAAATGTTTCTTCACCAGTATCATTTACTCTAGTCTTACCTGTCACCGAATATACGCATATTGGTTTTATCTCAAATTTGATAGCCCCAGTCTCTTCCTGCAACTCCCTTTTAGCGGTTTCGAGAATATTTTCGCCTGCTTCTCGATGCCCTCCCGGCACTTCATAGGTATCTCTTTCTTTATGCTTACAAAACACCCACTTGCCGTTGCTCTGTGATATTATTACTGCAAACTTCAGTAATGAATCATCTACTGTATCATAAAATTTAACTTCTAACATATTTCTTCTCCATCGACACCTATAATCTCATCTTCTAAATTTGCTTTGAAACAAAATGTACAATTTCCTTCTTTGGTTCAAGAATATAAGGTACCAACTCCTGCGGATATACCTTTACATCATTCTTTAAATCCTCAAGTGGAACCCAGCTAAAATCTAAATCAATCCTTTTGTCATCCAGACCATCATAACCATGAAATACTCCATCTAAAGGAATATCATAATTAACGAGATGTACATTATAATATAAACATATCTGATGACATGGTCTTTTACCCCATGGAAAATATATTTCACCAATCGCCAGCAGATTATCTACCTCTATTTTAGTGTGAAGTTCTTCTTCAAATTCCCGCTTCAAAGTTTCTATACTTGTTTCCATTGCTGCTACATGTCCACCTATAATGGAATAATCATCATTCTTAGGACACTGTAATAGAATTTTTCCATTGCGTATCAATATTCCACCAACTCTGTATGAAAATACAAAATCATCATTCTTAAATAAAATATCCACTTCAAACTCCTTTGCATTTATTTAAACTATTTCAACTCTTCTATCCATTTGCCATTTTCTTCAAAAAAGAAATATTCACTAATATTGTCATTTAAAAATACTTCCAACATCTTATCCATTCCATAAGCAAGTTTTCTCTGCTTCATTTCATCTAATGTCAGCCAGAATACATCCCCTTCTTCAGACGAAGTAACTATTCCTTCAAACTTATCTGTCTTATATAATAACACTATATATCTTGTTTCTTCATCCTTCATCCAATCTTTTATCCCACAAAGTTTTGGTTCTGAAATTTTCAATCCAGTTTCTTCCCACACTTCGCGTATAACAGCATCTGTAAATGATTCTCCTCTTTCCACATGTCCTCCCGGAAATGTTATTCCAGAGTAATCATCATCTCTCTTATCTTGGACAAGTATCCTATTTTCACTAAACACCATACACATATTAGTCATTATCACTTTTTCTGTTCTTGCCATTCGTAATACCCTTATCCTTCATTTGCTGAATCTATATATATCATTTCAACAATACTGTCTGCATCAATGTCAGATGTAATAATTTTTTCATTAAAAACTGATGAAAAATCCTTTTCTCTCCACCATCTACGCATATCTTCTTCACCAAATTCCTGTTTTTTATCTCGTGTATTATGCCGCCTGACCGTCTCTTCAAATGGTATATCAAAATAGTACGCATATATATCCATTCCATACAATTCATTTGCCGTTTTGAACAAAGGACTATACCACTCATCATACATGATGCCCTCTAAAATAACCACATCACAATGCTCATACCCATATTTCATAAGTTCTATCATAAGTGGTAATGCCTTAGTATCAACGCCATCTTTAACCCACAAGATATTTCTCCTAATCTCATCTTGTGAAATCATCATTGTATTGTATCCAAATTTCTTTTGCAACGCTCTAGCTACTGTTGTTTTTCAACTTCAAGAGTTACCTCTTAATATGATTATCTTTTTCATAATTTCTCCTTAATCTTGCTATCACTCTCCCCACAAATAGAGCCAAACCAGAGCCATTTGATAAAACAAATGCCGGAAACCCGCATAAATACAGGCTTTCGGCATTTAAATCCGTTATTCAAACTCCTCTTTGCAAAATTGTTGTGTAGTGTTTTTCGTTGGTTTTGGTAGAAGCGACCATGGAGTTTTGTCTGATTTCTACCTGTTGCATAGATTTTTAGGGGATTGTATTGTCATTTTAATGTCAGTGAGAACACCAATCACTCATTTATATTTACAATCAGCAACCGACCTACCTATAATCTTCCTCACTAAAAAAAGGAAAATCACTTGCTTGTACAAATATCATATCCGGCAACTCAGAAAACAACTTATTCTCGTTGAACGCATCAACTATAGTTTGGTCTCTTGCAAGTTCTGGTTTTGCAATAGTATCTGTTATATACTTTAACATTTTATTTCTAAAACCATCTTCTATTGAATTCACATATGCAATCTTACCCAATATCTGACTATTATTTCCGTAATTCTTTAATTTTATCGATTGATATATTTGTGAGCGTAAATCCTTTTTAAATTTTTTATCTACATGAATACTATCATCATTTATAGTAATACCAGTCACCGTTTTCTTAACATCATTAGAAAGATATCTCGTCTTTTTTTCATTAATCACGAACCCCTCATCTCCAACTATATACTTAATAAACTTTTCAACCTTGTTTAAAAGCATTCTATTATTTGATGAAAAAGTTAAATCATCTGCGTAACGTGTATATACTATATCTTTTCTACTACAATAACCATTAATTCTTGCATCCATATGATAGCAAACTAAATTTGCAATATAGGGAGACGTAACTGCTCCTTGCGGTAAATAATCATTATATGTACACAAATTGGCTAAAATACCTGCGACTTTGCTATTGTAACCTATATTACAAAACAATCTATACACTTGTTGCTCTGTTATTGTCCCAAAGAAATTCGTAATATCCATTTCCAGCAAGAAAATATTCTTTTTATGTCGTTCAGCATTTTCCTTGAGACCGTTTTTATGCGGAACAAATGCCATCGACTGCTCTGACACAAAAATCTTCTCTAGAATCTCCTTTAATATCCATCTTTGTACCACTTTCAAAGATAAATTAGGCACATGTAATTTTCTTTCAGTTTTGTCTTTTTTAGGAATTACTACCTCATCATAACAATACTCATTCTTATATGTTAAAAAGTACAACAACTGCTCTGTTATCGAAAGTTGTTCACATAAGTGCTCAAATGAATTAATTATTGGAACTCCTAAAGTATTTAAAACCACACTATTTCCAATATTCAAATAAATCACCTCATTCTTACTCAATATATTTTCGGGTAAAACAACGGGGGAGTTTCACTATTGTGGAAGTTCACCGTTGTTTTAGCTGAGTTCATGTAATTATCATTTTCTCGAGGTCGAAACAACCCCTAGTTGCTATGTATGCATCTTAACAACAATTCTAAGAATGAGGCGATTTATAGAATTCATTATGCATCAACTCAATTCTTATTTTATCACATAATCCAGCTCTTGTGCAATCAGTTATCATTAATTTCATCGTTTTAAAACCAATATCAGTTAACTTATATGAAGAATAAGGATTGCCAGTCGTTTTAACAATTTTTTTATCTTGAAAAAGCAATTTTAATGCCGCATTAAAAAGGACTTTAAAGTCATCATATACTATGTCTTCTTTTTCCGAAATACACTCTATTATCTCTACTAGTTCTTTAGAATTTAAGGATTTAAAATAATAAAGTACCACTTGTATAAAATAATGCATTCCAACAATAGTCGTTAAATCAATCATACTATTATTACTTCCGCTAACTCTATTCTTTTCCCTTATATCCTTTGACAGTCTTTTAGCAAATTCTACATCATCTATTTTCTCCACATTATTATCTGCTAACA
>ONZZ01001941.1_pt1 | contig 11983 bp, 9 predicted proteins | sample 1671101 | NCBI WGS metagenome assembly ONZZ01 (sample SAMN06348122, study PRJEB24527) | human gut metagenome | biome: human gut; feature: ankylosing spondylitis patient; material: feces | host: Homo sapiens | place: China | collected 2015-10
CATCATCGATCGCGTCGCCGAGCTGGCGGAAAAACGCAGCGTTTCGATGACAGAGATCTCCCTGGCCTGGCTGCTCACAAAGGTCACCGCGCCAGTCGTCGGCGCCACAAAAATGCACCACGTCGACGGCGCCACCAAAGCGACGGACCTCACCCTCACCGCCGAGGAGTGCGCCTATCTCGAAGCACCCTATGTGCCCCACGCCCTCGTCGGCGTCATGGCACAGAACACCGCCGCTGCCGCAGGAGACGACCACGTTTGGTCGACAGGCAATCAGGTGATCGCGAAGTAACAATAATACAACGAGGCAGGAGCCGGCAATGTTTATCGCTGGCTCCTGCCTCGTTGCATTCTATTCGTCCTTTAAATACTCCTGCAGCGCTTCGGCGTCAATGCCGTCTGCGGCGATGGTTTTTTCGAGCCACAGCTGCAGGGCGTCGACGGTCTGCGCGATGTCGTCGAGCTGGCTTTTGATGCGGGCGAAATCCCGCAGTTCGTCGTCTGCGATCCTGCCGTCGACGGAGATCTCGACGAGACGCTCGCGCTCCTTGGCGACAGCCTCGGCGGAAGGGATCTCCACCGTGCGCGGCGTCGGGACCTGTCTGGGCATATAGGCTCCTTATTCCTGATCTTCGCGGGGACGGCGCTTTTGCAGCAGGGCTGCCAGCTCGGGGCTGACCTGCACGGCCCTGCGCACCTGCCGACGGAAAAGCTCCCACTGTCTGTCGGCCTGCCTGTTGGCCCGGCTCACAATGTCGTCGGCCTCGCGCCGGGCATCCGCCAGCAGCTTATCAGCAGCAGGTGTTCATCAGTCGTCAGCGGTCCGGCTCACAGTCGAGGATCGACGGGATGTCCGCCCAGCGGTCTGCCTCGGCGGTGTAACGCTCATGCAGCCAGGCGACAGCCTTATCCAAGCCCGCCTGGTCGCCGTCAAACAGCTGCGTCTCGATCTTTTCCTCGGCGGTATGCTCGATGCTCCACGGGCCGGGCCAGACCTCGGCGCAGAGGGCCTCGCGCTTTTTCTTGCCGCTCTCGTCGCTCGGGTCGGGCACCTTGATGGGGGTGATGACATAGCGCATACCGCCCTCTGCCCCGGAATACGGGTTGCCGTTGTGGAACCAGTGATAGATCGGGAATGCGTCAAGCATGGTCGGCACCTCTTTTTGCACAAATAAAAATACCCCGAAGCGAAACGCCTCGGAGTATTTTGGAGCGGGATACGAGTCTCGAACTCGCCACCTACTGCTTGGGAAGCAGTCACTCTACCGGATGAGCTAATCCCGCATCAGTGACTGCTATTATAGCGCAAATCAGGTAGGTTGTCAAGGGGGCAAGTTAGCGGCAACGGCAAAGTGGCAGAGCCCCTCACCTTTAAATCATACTGAACAAATCCACCTGGCTCGTTTCGGGCAGACTGCCCAAAGCGCCGACGGCGCGGAGCTTGTCAAAAACAGACTGCGCCACACCGCTGGCCTGCTGCAATTCCTCCACCGAGATATACTCCTGCCCGTGCATCGTGGCCTGTTCCAGCGCAGCGGCGGCGGCATCACCCAGACCGCGGATGGCTGTGAACGGCAGACGCACCTTGCCGTCCTCAACCACGTACTTGCTGGCGTAGCTCCTGCCCAGCTCGATGGGCAAAAACTCGCAGCCGCGCTGCAGCATTTCGTTTTCCAGCTGCAGGCTGACCAGCGCGTCATCATCCTTGGCGGTGCGCTCGTCCTTGGGGATCTTTTCGTTGTCGCGCAGGTGTTGCTTCGCCACACGGACGCCGCCCACGGCGGCCTCATAGTCAATATCCGCGCCGCGCACCGTGAAATACACCGCGTAGAAGATGGCCGGGTGGTAGACCTTGAACCACATCAGGCGGATGGCCGCCATCAGGTAGGCCACGGCATGGGCTTTGGGGAACATATACTTGATCTTGCGGCAGGATTCAATATACCAGTCGGGCACATCGTGCTCGCGCATGGCTTCCTCCCACCCGGGCTTGAAGCCGCCCTTGGCGACCTTGCCCTTACGAACGGCCTCCATGATGTCGAACGACATCTTCGGCTCCAGTCCCTTGCGCAGCAGGTACAGCATGATGCTGTCACGGCAGCCGATGACCTCCGCAATCGTGCAGGTGCCCGAGCGGATCAGCTCGTCGGCGTTGCCGGTCCAGACGTCGGTGCCGTGGGACAGGCCGGAGATCTGGATCAGCTCGGAGAAATTCTTCGGCTGGGCGTCCAGAAGCATCTGGCGCACGAAGTTCGTGCCCATCTCTGGGATGCCGAACGTGCCGGTCTTGGAGCCGATCTGCTCCTCCGTCACGCCGAGGGCCTCGGGGCTGGTCAACAGACTGTAGACCTTCTCGTCGTTCATCGGGACGGAATCAATCGGAATGCCGGAGTATTCCTCAAAGAACTTGTAGAAGGTCGGCACATCATGGCCCAGCTCATCCAGCTTGAGCAGCGTATCGTGCAGGTATTTAAATTCAAAGTGGGTCGTCAGCAGACCGCCCTTGACGTCGTCCGCCGGGTGCTGGATGGCGCAGAAGTCGTAAATGTCGAAGGTATCCGGCACAACGACCATGCCGCCGGGGTGCTGACCCGTCGTGCGCTTGACGCCGGTGCAGCCCATGACAAGGCGGTTTTCCTCGGCGCGGTTGACGGTCTTGCTGCGCTCCTCGAGGTATTTTTTGACGTAGCCGTAGGCGGTCTTATCCTGCAGACCGGAGACCGTGCCCGCCTTGAACACGTTTTCCTTGCCGAACAGCTCCTCGGTGTAGCGGTGGACGTGGGACTGATACATGCCCGAGAAGTTCAGGTCAATATCAGGCTCCTTGTCGCCGTAGAAGCCGAGGAAGGTCTCAAACGGGATGTCGTGGCCCTCGACGATCATCGGCTTGCCGCAGACCGGGCAGGTCTTGTCGGGCAGGTCGAAGCCGTCAAAGTGTACGCCATCGTTGATCCACTCGCTGTGCTTGCAGTTGGGGCACAGATAGTGCGGCGGCATCGAGTTGACCTCGGAAATGCCGGAAAAGTGCGCGACGGCGGATGAGCCGACGGAGCCGCGGCTGCCGACCTGATAGCCGCCCGCATTGGAGTAGGCCACCAGACGCACGGCAATGACGTACAAAACGGCGTAACCGTGGCCGCAGATGGAGTCCAGCTCCTTTTTCAGCCGCTTTTGCAGCACGTCGGGCAGCGGGCTGCCGTAGTCGCGCGCCGCATGCTTCCACGTGTCGTCGCGCAGCTCCTGTTCCGCGCCCGGGATGCTGGGCGGGTAGGTGCCCTTGGGGATGGCGCGCAGGTTGTTGTCGATGGTCGCGGCGATCTTGTTGGGGTTCGTCACCACAATTTCATACGCCTTTTCCTGCGGCAGATAGCTGAAATCCTCCAGCATATCGGGCGTGGTGCGGAAGTAGAGCGGGGCCTGATTGTCCGCGTCCTTGAAGCCGTTGCCGGCCTGCAGAACAGCGCGGTAGATCCAGTCCTCCGGCTCCTGAAAGTGGGAGTCGCCCGTGGCGACAACCGGCTTATGCAGGTCCTCGCCCAGCTTTATGACGGTGCGGTTGAAGTTTTTGATGGCCTCGATCGAGTCCACCTGCCCGTTGCGCACCATGAATTCATTGTTGCCGAGCGGCTGCACCTCGAGATAATCGTAATAATCGGCAATGCGGAGCAGCTGTTCGTAGGGCTGACCGGCCACGATTGCCCTGTAAAGCTCACCTGCTTCACAGGCTGGGGAGAGCAGCAGGCCCTCGCGGTACTGGTTCAGCAGGCTGCGCGGCACGCGCGGTTTCTTAAAGAAATACTGCGTGTGGGCGGCGCTGACAATGCGGTAGAGGTTCTTTAAGCCCACCTGATTCTGCACCAATATAATAAGGTGGTAGTATTTCTTTTTCAGCACCTCTTTGTTGCCGCCGAGGCCGGTGTTGATAGACTCCACCGTATGGATGTCCTTTTCCTCGAGGTCGGTCAGCATGACCTCATAGATGCGGGCCAGCGCCATGGCGTCATCGACGGCGCGGTGATGGTTGAAGGGCGGGATCTCGAGGTGCTTGTTGATGGTGTCCAGCTTGTAGTTGCGCAGACCCGGAAAGAGCGCCTGCCCCATCGGCAGTGTATCGATATAGGTGTTCTCGTCCCAGCTGACGCCCGCCTTCTCCCCTGCCTTGCGGATGAACAGCATATCAAAGCTGTGGGCGTTGTGGGCCACAAGGATGTTGTCCCCGCAAAATTCTTTAAAAGCGCGGATGGCTTCCTCGGGCGTCGGGGCGTCGGCGACCATGGCATCGTTGATGCCGGTCAGGTCAACGACCTTCTGCGGGATCGGCTTGCCGGGGTTGACGAAGGTGCAGAACTTCTTTTCCTCGTTGATCTTGCCGTTTTCAACATAGACTGCGCCGATTTCGGTCAGGCGCTCGGTGTTGGAGTCGAGACCCGTCGTCTCGGTGTCAAAGACGACGAACGAGCCGGAGAGCGGCATCTCGGCGCTGCCGTAGACTGCGGGGATCATGTCATCGACGAAGTAGGCTTCACAGCCGTAAATCAGTTTAAAGTTCGGGTCTGTTTCGTGGATGGCATCGGTGGCCAGCATCGCTTCGGGGTAGCCCTGGCAGACGCCGTGGTCGGTGATGGCAATGGCGCGGTGGCCCATGCGGTGAGCCAGACGCACGATCTTGCCGGGGTCGTTGAAGCCGTCCATCGAGCTGGACTTGGTGTGCAGGTGCAGCTCGACGCGCTTTTCGCCGTCGGGCGCGGTATCCTGGCGCTGCTCACGCTCGACCTGCAAAACGTCGTAGGGCATGATGACAAAGTCATGCTCGTACTTGTCGTACATATAGTTGCCGCGGACGATGAGGGTCGTTCCGGGCTTGAGGCCCTCCCACTTGGACATATCCGCGCCTTCTTCCCCCATGACCTTGAGGTTGACAGAGCCGGAGTAGTCGGTGATGGAGGTAAAATAAATCTTGCGGCGGCTGCCCTTGACCTCGGTAGCAAAGACGTCGCCCCAGACCGTGACCTTGCCGCCGTCGCCCAGATCGTTGAGGCGGCGGGTGTCGGTGGGCTTGAACTGCTTGCCGTAGAACAGCTTGACCGGCTTGTTCGTGAGGGCGAGACCTTCAATCGTAAAGTCGGGCGGTGTCTCCTTGGCCTCGAACTTGACAACGGGGGCCTTCTCCTGCAGGTACTGCTCAAACTCCTCCTCGGTGCGCGCCTTACCGGAATCGGCCAGGCGGACAACGGGCAGACTTCCTGTGCGCTCCTGGATCATCTCGGCCAGCACGCGGGGCAGCTCGACGCTCTCAAGGATCTGGCGGCCCGCGCTGACGTGGACCGTGATGCCGTCCTCTCCAAAGGTGACGGGCTCGGACTTATCGAGGAAGCCGTTGACCGGCATCCCCTTTTCTTTCAATTCCTCGATCATCAGGCGCACGGCCTCGGGGGTGATGTTCGGGTAGGCAAAGTAGCTGCGGACTTGCAGCTCATACCCGGCGAACACCTCGGCAAGGGACGCACAAAGACGCCCGCACAGCGCCTGATCCAGAGGTTCAGCACTGCGCAGGCAGATGACGACCTGTCTTTGTGTGCGGTAAAGCTCCACGCGGTCCACAAGCACACTGCCGAACGCCGCGCAGAACTGCTGGTCCGCCGTAAACTGCGGCCAGACCTGGGTGACAAATGGTTTCAAGGGAATTTTACCTCACAAGTGGATAGCATGTTGTAGGGGGCGGCGTCCTCGACGCCCCTACGAGGGTTGGCTTCCCCCTCGGGGGAAGCTGTCCGCGAAGCGGACTGATGAGGGCGAAGTTGCCGGGCATTACCCGCAAACGGATTGCCAAGGACAGCTTGCCCCTCATCCGGCCCTGCGGGGCCACCTTCCCCCGCGGGGGAAGGCTTTATTGGTTACATTTTATGAATTTCTTCCAGCAGCTGGCCGACAATATCGCCCTTGAGCATACGGATCTTCTCGCCGCGGATGAAAAGCAGGGCCTCGTCCTTACCGCCGGCAATGCCGATGTCGGCGTCGGATGCCTCGCCGGGGCCGTTGACAACACAGCCCATAATAGCGATCTTGAGCGGCTTCTTAAAGCCCTCGTCCCGCAGACGCGCCTCGACCTCGTTGGCGATCTCGATCATCGGGTACTGGGTGCGCCCACAGGTCGGGCAGCTGATGATCTCGGGACCGGCGACGGCGTAGCCCGCCGCGCGCAGGATGTCATACCCGGCGTAGACCTCGTTCTCGGGTTCATCGGTCAGACTGACGCGCAGCGTGTCACCGATGCCCTCCATCAGCAGACCGCCGATGCCCATACCGGACTTGATGAGGCCCATGCGGTTGCCGCCGGCCTCGGTCACGCCGACGTGCAGGGGGTAGTCCGTCTGGCTGGCCAGCAGACGGTACGCCGCCATCATGCGGGGCACGTTGCTGGATTTGATTGAAATAACGATATTATCAAAGTCGTATTTTTGCAGCAGCCGCACATGGTACATGGCGCTCTCCACCATGGCCTCGGGCACGGGAGCGCCGTACTTGGCCAGGATGTGCTTTTCGAGGCTGCCGCCGTTGACGCCGATGCGGATGGGCACATTTCTGGCGTTGCAGGCGTCGGCCACGGCCTTGACGCGGTCATCATCCCCGATGTTGCCGGGGTTGATGCGAATTTTGTCCGCACCGGCATCCAGCGCTGCAAGCGCGGCGCGGTAGTCAAAGTGGATGTCCGCCACAACGGGGATGTCCACCTTCTCTTTAATGGCAGCCACGACGGCGGCGTCCGCCGGGGTGGGCACGGTCACGCGGACGATCTGGCAGCCCGCCTTGGCGACGCGCTCTGCCTGGGCCACGTTGCCCGCAATATCCTTGACGGGCACATTCAGCATCGTCTGGACGGCAATGGGGTTCGTGCCGCCGATTTTAATGCTGCCGATTTTGACTTCTTTTTTTAATTGACGCTGCATCGTAGTTCTCCTTATAAGAATCGTGAAATATCGTGCATCGTGACCAGAATCATCAGCCACACCAGCGCCACCGTACCCGCCGTGTTGATCACGCCCTGCACGCGGGGCGGCACAGGATGGCCGGTCAGGCCCTCCCACGCAAGGAACAGCAGCTTGCAGCCGTCCAGCGCCGGGATGGGCAGCAGGTTAAAGATGCCGACGTTGATGGTCAGCAGAGCCAGCAGGGACAGTACCTCCCGCCAGCCGTAGTGCACGGCCTGGTTGACCGCCGACACCGTGCCGAGGGGGCCGGACAGTTCCTCCACGCCCACCTTGCCGGCGAGCAGGTCAAAAAAGCTGCCCAGAATAGCCCTGCTGTAGTAAATATACATATCGCAGGTCATGACAATGACGTGCCGCAGGTCCTTTTTCATCGGCTCAACGCGGAAATCCGTGCCGTACAGCACATTGCCGTCCGCGTCGCGCGTCGGGGTGAAGGTCACATCCTGCAGCTCCAGGACCTCGCTGCCGCGCAGGACCACCACGTTGCAGGTTTCCTCCTCACCGGTGTAAAACATATCGGTTATGTCGTAGAGCGTCCAGCAGGGGTTGCTGCAAATCTGCAAAATCGTGTCGCCCTCCTGCAGGGCTGCGGAGCTTGTGGCGTTCTCGCTGAAATCCGCAATCGTCGTGCTGCCGACCTTGCCCATGGTAAGGACGAGCACCAACAGCACCGCGACGCCGAGGATAAAGTTCATCAGCGCACCGCAGAGCGTGACAAAAAAGCGCTGCCAGGCGGTGGCATCCTCAAATTTTTGGCCGCTGACGACCAGCGGGAAAAGCGTAGTTTTGCGGGGCTTCGGGGCGGGCGGCGGTGCACTCTCCCCGCTCTCGTCCTCCTCGTTGTCCTCCTCGTCAGGCAGGGGGCTGAACAGATTATAGCCGCCCAGCGGCAGCAGGCGGACAGAATAGGTCGTTCCGTCACGGGTCGTGGACCACAGGCGCGGGCCAAAGCCGATGGAAAATTCCTCGACATGAATACCGCAATGGCGCGCCGCCATAAAGTGGCCCAGCTCATGCACCAGAATGACGCTGCTAAACACGAGCAGCGATGCCAGCCCGGTCAGCAATGCAGTCATAGGCACCTCGCAAGTTAATATTTTTGCACAAAACAATACCGGGCTGCCATGGGTAGGCCGCCCCTCATCCGGCTGCGACGAGCGCAGCCGGCCCGCGTGTGTATGGCAGGCAGGAGTCTGCCGGAAAGCTGAGGGCCGCACATGTGCGGCCCCTACCGGGCAGTTCCAATCAGATATGTGCCTCCACATAGGCTCGCGCCATGCGGTCACACTCGTGGACGTCGGCAAGCGTGTAGTCGCCGCCGAAGGAATCACTGTCGACGATGCCCTCGACCAGGCGGCCAATGTCCAGGAAGCCGATCTCGTCGCGCAGGAAGTGCGCAACGGCGGCCTCGTTCGCACCGTTGGCGGCGCAGGGAGCCAGACCGCCCTTGCGGATAGCCTTTTTGCAGGCTTTGAGGCAGCGGAAGGTCTCGTCGTCCGCCGTTGCAATGCTCAGCTTGTTCAGCGCGGTGAAGTCCAGCTCCGGCACGGGGCTGGGCAGGCGCTCAGGCCAGGTCAGCGCATACTGGATGGGAATGCGCATGTCGGGCACACCGAGCTGCGCAATGATCGAATGATCCGCAAACTGCACGGCGGAGTGGATGATGCTCTCACGCTGGACGACGATCTGAATCTTATCCTCGGGCAGACCGAACAGCCACGCGGCTTCGATCAGCTCCAGACCTTTGTTCATCAGGGTCGCAGAATCAATCGTGATTTTGGCGCCCATATTCCAGTTCGGGTGCTTGAGCGCGTCGGCCTTCGTCTTGGTGCGCAGCTGCTCGGTGGTCATGCCGAAAAACGGGCCGCCGGAGGCCGTCAGCAGGATCTTCTCCAGCGTTTTGGCGCTGTGCTGATCCTGCAAGCACTGGAAAATAGCGCTGTGCTCACTGTCCACGGGCAGCAGGTGGACGCCGTGCTTTTTGACAGCATCGGTCACAAGATGGCCGCCCGTGACAAGGCTTTCTTTGTTGGCCAGCGCCAGATCGTGGCCGCTCTCAATCGCGGCCAGCGAGGCGTCGAGGCCCGCAATGCCGACAACGGCGTTCAGCACCGTGCCCGCGCCGTCCATACAGGCCAGCGCGCGCAGTCCTTCCGCGCCCTTGAGCAGCTTCGGCGCGTCGACCTGCCCGGCCAGCGCGGCGGAGAGCTTGTCAAACGCGGCGGGGTCGGTGACGGCGACGTACTTCGGGTGGAACTCCGCGATCTGCGCCAGCAGCTTATCGACGCTGGAATTGGCGGACAGGCCGAACACCTCATAGCCGTGCATACGGCAGACGTCCAGGCTCTGGGTGCCGATGGAACCCGTGGAGCCCAAAAGTGTGATGACTTTACTCATTTTTACGATTCCTCACAGCAGATAGAAGAAGTAGCGTACCGCGATGGAAACAAAGGGCGCGATGAACATGACGCTGTCAAAGCGGTCCAGAATGCCGCCGTGCCCCGGGAAGATCGTGCCGTAATCCTTGATGCCTACCTGGCGCTTGACGGACGACGCGAACAGGTCACCCAGAATGCCCAGCACCGATGCCACGGCACCCATGCCCAGCAGCACCAGATAATGCTTCGGCTGCACCTGAATGCTGATGACGTTGTATTTGGCCGACAGCAGCGAGTAGACGAGCGTCAGCACACAGCCCGCAGCCATGCTGCCCAGCACGCCGCCCACAGCGCCCTCCACGGTCTTGTGGGGGCTGACGATAGGAGCCAGCTTGTGCCTGCCGAACGCACGGCCCGCAAAGTAGGCCGCGGTGTCGCCGCCCCAGGCAAAGCAGAGGATCAGCAGAATGAAATAAATTGCGTCATAGCGATATTCTGCGAAGGGCAGCATCCGCTTTAAGTGGATGAGCGAGTAGAAGCAGAACGTGATGACGCCCGAGAAGTAGACAAACCCCGTCAGCTTACCGAAATCCAGTGTTTTGACGTGAGCGATCTGACAGACGTTGTAGAACAGCACCGTCAAAAAGGCCGCGGGCAGCAGCAGGCCGCGCACCATCTGCAATGTGCTCAGCATGACCAGCAGCGTCAGCGGCACAGCGGCGGCATAGAGATACCACTGCTTTTTGCCAAAGCCCATAGCGGAAAAAACCTCATGGATGGCAATCAGGCAGACAGCACTTAATACCAAGTCAAACAGGAAGGTGTCAAAAAACGCCAGCACAACGGCCAAAACGCCCAGGCCGACAGCGGCGGTGATGATGCGGGTCTTCATAAACGGTGGTTTCCTTTCGCGGAATCGTTTTATTCAATGATGCAATAACAGCCTATGCGGGCGTGTCGCATGACATGCCCGCACAGGCTATCGTTCATGGAGAGATCAGACCTCCATGATTTCCTTGTTCTTGTCGGCGCAGGTGTCGTCGATCAGCTTGACATATTTGTCGGTCAGCTTCTGGGTCTCTTCCTCCAGCTTCTTCTGGTCGTCCTCGGTGAGCTCGCCGGCCTTCTTCATGGCCTTGAACTTGTCCATGGCGTCGCGGCGGATGTTGCGCACGGCAGTCTTGGCGTCCTCGCCCTGCTTCTTGACATCCTTGGTCAGCTGCTTGCGGCGCTCCTCGGTGGGGGCCGGGAACACCAGACGGATGACCTGGCCGTCATCAATGGGGTTGATGCCGATGTCGCTGGTCTGGATGGCCTTGGAGATGGGCTTGAGCATCGAGCGGTCCCACGGGGAGATGGTCAGGATGCGGGCCTCGGCGACGGCGACAGCCGCGATCTGCTGGATGGGCGTGGGGCTGCCGTAGTAATCGACCGTGACCTTGTCCAGAATGGCGGGGTTGGCGCGGCCTGCGCGGATGGAGGCCAGCTCATGGATGAGGTGGTTGACACTGGCATTCATTTTTTCTTCAAAGGGTTTCGTCGTGCTGCTCATAATGAAATTCTCCTTATTTTAAGATAGTATAGGGGGAAAATATGAATTTTTCAATTTGTGCTTTTGCGTCTTATTCCCTGACCAGGGTACCGACGCTTTCGCCCTTGACAGCCTTGGCAATGTTGGCGGGCTGGCCCAGATCGAACACGAGGATGGGCAGACCGTTGTCGCGGCAGAGGGTCGCGGCGGTGGAGTCCATGACGGCCAGGCGCTCATCCAGCACGCGGGTGAAGGTCAGCGTGTCGTAGCGCACGGCGTCGGCGTACTTGTGGGGGTCCTTGTCATAGACGCCGTCGACCATCGTGGCCTTGAACATGGCGTCCGCGCCGATCTCCAGCGCGCGCAGGGCGGAGGCCGTGTCGGTGGAGAAGATCGGGTTGCCGGTGCCGCCGCCGAACACGACGATCTTGCCGCTTTCCAGCGCGGCAATGGCCTTGTCGCTCGTGAAGCACTCGGCGACCTGCGGCATGAAGGAGCTGGTCATGACGACGGCGTCCACACCCTGCTGGCGCAGCGCGTCCTTGACAGCCAGCGCGTTCATAACGGTGGCCAGCATACCGATCTTGTCGGCGTCCATGCGGTCCATTTTGCCGCTGGAGCGTCCGCGCCAGAAGTTGCCGCCGCCCACGACGATGCCGATCTGGGCACCGAGGTCGTGCGCAGCCTTGATGCCCGCGCAGATGGAGGCGATGGTCTCCTCATCAAAGCCCGTGCCCTTGGGGCCGGACAGAGCCTCGCCGCTGACCTTCAGAAGAATACGTTTATACTGAATTGCCATAAAAACACCACCTGTAGTTATTTTGGCGGTCCGCTGTGCCGTGCAGGCATAGTAAACCATTCTTTTGTATAACATTTTACAATAATTTGGGCTTAAAGTAAAGCGGTGTGGAAAAAAAATGAGGCTGCCCATCTCCTTAAAGCCTTCCCCTGTGGGGAAGGCGGCCCGCAGGGCCGGATGAGGGGCAGGTTTGCCACAGCGATCCGTTTACGGGCAGCAGAGGCAAGGTTTCCCCTCATCAGTCAGCGGGCGGGGCCGCTGACAGCTTCCCCCGAGGGGGAAGCCA
>ONZZ01001983.1_pt1 | contig 11792 bp, 7 predicted proteins | sample 1671101 | NCBI WGS metagenome assembly ONZZ01 (sample SAMN06348122, study PRJEB24527) | human gut metagenome | biome: human gut; feature: ankylosing spondylitis patient; material: feces | host: Homo sapiens | place: China | collected 2015-10
CCTGAAAATAAATCATTCACTTTCATCGTGCTAGTGCTTGGCTGAAGTAAAAAAGATCCCAGCGTTGCTTTGCCATGATTCCATAGATCCCAAACCAGTTGCTCGTAAACGTCATATCTATCCATCATTAAACAATAATAAAATGCTGCAGGGCCACATAACATCGAGTAATACTGGTTTGGATAATATTCCCCTTCTGGACGTAAAAGGGTCTAATGGATCCCCTATTGGATGCTCCAGTGCGACAAAAAACCTTGGAATACAAGTGATTTGCACACTATGAATATTGTCATCCCCGTTATCATTAACCGGTTTTGTCTGCGCCTTTGTCTCAAAATAACAAACATTTTCACGCTTATTTTTATAATATGCTTGCCCTGATGCCATTTCACCAAGTGTGTACATCTTTTTCGCAGGCGAGGAAAGCACAGAAAACAACTTACCACCGTGCTTGCGATATAAGTTCATTTCCATTATGTAGATTACAGACAACCCATCCTCTGTGTCATTCGTTTCATGGGACTGAGTTTGATAATTTGATGTTACTGGTTGTTGCGCCACTGACAGTAGTATATGTTTTTTATTACTGGCATCAGTTCTGTAAACATTCAGATCGTAAAAAAGGTCGACTGCTGAAACATTCGATTCAATCTTTGTATAAATATTATATTTAGGCATTGATGGCCTCCGGTATCATATGCAGCAGAACATCCTGTACCTGTGCAGAAGTAAACAACTTCGTATACCCCTCGCCATCACTGACACCCTCTAATACCGAGCCATCAGCCAGAAAGGCCCTGTAAGGAGTATTCATCATCGGCACCCCATTATCATCTGTACACAGGTAGCGAATATTATGGCTGCCGTCATTTATCGCATTAGCTAAAGGTGCAATGTCAGGCTTATGCTGCGCTTTTTCCCGCCTGACGTAATACCCGGCCCTTGTTCTGTACTCACCTGCCGTCGCTGATTCAATGCCACTGGCATTGAGCGTGATATAACTTCCCCCGCCGTTTATCGTGACCCGTTTTTTCGCAATAATTTCGATACTGTCTTCCGTGCTGACAATGCTGATTTCCTTCCGGGCAAGCAACGCCATCAGGTCATTCTGCGCCTGCATCTGTACCGGTCCCTGGTTCGCTATCAGCCTGATCCCAAGCTTTCGCACAAACACGCTCAGCGCACTGCCCACCCCGATGAACAGATTTTTCACCACGCTGACGTCTGCATTCTTTCCGGCCGTGGCAATCAGGTTATGCCCGGCTGAGACCTGCAGATGCTCCCCGCTGGTCAGCGCTATCCCCTCCGGCGCGCTGACCAGCAGTACCGATTTTTTGAGGTCTGTCAGCTGCTGCTCCAGCAGGGTAATTTGCGCCTGGAGATCGGCCGGGTTCGCGGTCGCCTTCTGCGCGTCACCGGAGATGGACATCATCTGCTCCCGGGCTTCGGCCAGATTGCTGACCGCCGGCTCCATCGCCAGCACCTGCCCCTGAGCCTGCGCCTGTCCGTCCGCGCTGATAAATATCCCTTTCTGTGCCCGGATAGCGCCCCAGCTGTCGGTTCTCAGCTCAAAGCCTTCGCCGCGCGGCTGCCTGTCACTGTCCACCAGGTGCCCCAGGTTCAGCTGGCTCTTGCCGCCGTACTCCGTGCTGACCTTGATATGCTCTTTTCCGCGCTCGTCGTCGAGGCGGATTTTGTTGTTGGCCGGGGTGCGCAGGACGTTACGTTTGTCATTGCGAATGGTGACGTGGTCGCCGTGCGCCGAGTCGTGCAGCACGCCCGCGATATACGGCCGGTCGGGGTTACCATCCTCAAAGCCAATCGCCACCTCCGTCCCCGCCAGCAGCGGCAGGTGCAGACCGTAGGTGTCTCCGGCATACGGCCGCGACTGGCGGACCCACAGGCTCTCGAACCCGGTTTCCCAGCGCGCCCGGTCAAACAGCATATTCACCCGGTAGCGTCCGTGTTTGTCGATATGCCCGTAGGTGTCGTTTTCCCGGGTGCTGGTCACGCGGGCCGGCAGCGTCCCGGCCATCACCGGACGCGCGCCGGGCTCAGGCCGGTAGCCGACGTCCGGGCTGTCCGGTATGCCGGCAAACTCCACCGCAAAGTCGGCATCGCGCCGGGCGTGGCTGTGCATCGCCGTGACGAGCACGCCATCAGCAAACTCCCCGGCCACCTCCTCTCCACCGGTGACCTTCAGCACCTGTCCCGGGCAGAGTGTCGGGCAGCTGGTGGTGGCCTGCATCCGGGTCTGGCCGTTCAGATAACGCTCATGACGAAGACGGGCGTAAAACGCCCCGGACTCCGGCGCCGGATGGCGGTCATGGACATTCCCGGCGGTCAGGTAGTTATCTCCCCAGTGGTAAGCCTCACCAAAGGTAGTGGTCTCCCCGCGGGTGACATCCACCTGCGCGTTCATGTCCGCCGTCGCCTCGCGGTAGTTGTAGTCGCGGGTACTGACCTGCTGCTCCACAACGCGGTGGCGACATGCCATCTCCCACACCGCGTCCACCCCGGCCGACTGCTGCCCTGACGGCGGGACCGAAGGCAACGTCAGCCCCTTCTCATAGCCCTGCTGACTGTCGCAGAACTCAGCGACGTCGATGTGCAGCCGCGTGTCGGCGGTAAAGCGAAACCAGATCCCCACCTCACCCAGCAGCCGGGTGATAAAGCGCAGGTCATCCTCGCCGTACTGCATCACCTGCTCGCGGCGCGGATACGTTTTTGTCAGCGAGAACAGAAAATCCTGACCGCGCAGGCCGTGGCGCTCGCGGAGGATTTTTTCCACAATCTGCGGAACGGACTGGTCCTGGTAAATGGCGTTCTGGTGCGAGCGGTTAAGCAGCGCCAGGCGCGGCTGAAGCGTCAGCGCGTAGTGCGTTTCATCCCTGGAGGTACTGAGCCGTTCAAACCCCGTCACCACGCCCTGGATAACCCGCACGGGTTGCTGAACATTGATGCCGAAGCCCTGAGCCACCGGCGCCTGCAGCGTCAGGGAGGCTGCCTTCATCAGCATCATCTCTTTGCTGATGGCATGGTCTGCGCTGGTGAATTCAATACGGTAGCGGAACGGCTGGCTCAGGGCTTCATCGCCCTCGAAGGCCAGCACATCAAGCCCGGCTTCACATCCCTTCACCGAAAGCAGGTGGTGGTTATGGCTGAACAACAACGATTTCACGCTACTCATCGGATATTGTCCCCTCGTCAAACGCCATCACGACGCCTTCCTCTTCGTGATACCCCAGCGTCACCTGGCGCGGTTTCTGCTCCGCCGCCATATGGCTCAATAGCTGCTGACTCAGTGCCGGCAGGATCTGCTGATTGAGCAGACTGTCGACGTTACGGGCGCCGGTATCCGGCAGCAGGCAGGCCTCGGTCAGCGCGTCGAACAGGCTCTCGCTGAGGGTGGTGGTGATTCCGTAATGGCAAGCCAGACGCTGACTTACCTGCCCGAGCTTCATGCCGACAATGGCGCGCAGCGCTCCCGCCGGCAGCGGACGGTAAATCACCGTCTGGAAGCGGGCCAGCAGCGCCGGCTGGAAGTGGCCGCGCAGCACCGGGCGCAGCAGCTCGTGCAGGTCTGATTCGCTGGCCTCCGGCTGTTCATCCAGCAACTGCATCAGGAGGTCGCTTCCGAGGTTGGCGGTCATCAGGATCACGGTGTTGCGAAAGTCGATTTCACGCCCCTCGCCGTCGCGCATTACCCCCCGGTCGAAGACCTGGTAGAACAGGTTCATCACATCGCGATGGGCCTTTTCCACCTCATCGAGCAGCACCACGCTGTAGGGGCGTTTGCGCACCGCCTCGGTCAGGATCCCGCCCTGGCCGTAGCCGACGTAGCCCGGCGGAGAACCCTTCAGCTGGCTGACAGTGTGCGGCTCCTGGTACTCGGAGAGATTGATGGTGATCAGCGCTTTCTCGCCGCCGAACAGCGCATCGGCCAGGGCGAGCGCCGTTTCCGTTTTGCCGGTGCCGCTCGGCCCGACCAGCAGGAACACCCCCTGCGGACCGTTCTCCGGCGTCAGGCCGGTTTTCGCGGCGCGCAGGCGCCGGGCAATAGCGCTCAGGGCCGCCTGCTGGCCAACCACCCGTTTGCCGAGACTCTCTTCCAGGCTCAGCAGATCCGTCTGCTCATCTTTCATTAGCGAGGAGAGCGGCACGCCGGTCCAGTCGGCAATCACCGTCGCCACGGTGCGGACGTCGACGTCCAGCCCGAGCAGCGGATTGCCCTGCTGGACGGCGATAAGCGCGGTTTGAAGATCGCTAATTTCCGCCTGGCGGGAGATATCGCGGCGACAGGCGAGCAGCGCTTCCGTCAGCTGCAGCTCCTGACCATACTGAGTTTCAAGGGTATCCAGCGCCAGAATAAGGCGGATCTCCTCCTGCTCAATGGCCGCCAGCCGATCGCCGCGGGCGCTGTTGCCCAGCGCAATATCTTCCAGCAGCGCCTGCTTCTCCATTGCCAGCGCGGTGAGCTGCGCCTTCATGCGGGTCAGCGGCTCAGGCACGGTATCCAAACTCATACGCAGGCGGGCGGAAGCGGTGTCGAGTAAATCCACTGCCTTGTCCGGCAGCTGGCGACCGGTGAGATAGCGTCGTGACAGCGTCACGGCGGCGCGCACCGCATCATCCGTGATATGCACGCCGTGGTGGTCGGCATAGCGGGACTTCAGGCCGCGCAGCATCAGGCAGGCGGTGTCGTCGTCCGGCTCATCCACCTTGACCATCTGAAAGCGGCGCTCCAGCGCGGCGTCGCGCTCGAACTACTGCTTGTATTCAGACCAGGTGGTGGCGGCGATGGTCCGCAGTTCGCCCCGGGCCAGCGCCGGCTTCAGCAGGTTGGCGGCATCCGCGCCGCCCGCCTGATTACCCGCGCCGATGATCGTGTGCGCCTCGTCGATAAACAGCAGCACCGGCGAAGGCGACTGCTGTACCGCCTCAATGATATTTTTCAGCCGCTGCTCGAACTCGCCTTTGACCCCGGCGCCGGCCTGCAGCAGACCGAGGTCAAGGGTGCGCACCGACACTGGCTTCAGCGCGTCGGGGACGTTGCCTTCGGCAATGCGCAGCGCCAGGCCTTCCACCAGAGCGGTCTTGCCCACGCCCGGCTCACCGACGAGGATCGGGTTGTTTTTACGTCGACGGGAGAGAATATCCACCATCTGGCGGATTTCCGTGTCGCGTCCGAACACCGGGTCAATCTGGCCGTCTCTGGCTTTGGCGGTGACGTCGAGAGTGAATTTGTCCAGCGCGCTCTGCAGCGCCGGATTGAGCCCATCCGCATTCAGTTCGCTGCCCGCAGGACGCCCCACAAATTCCACGTCCCCGCCATGGGGCTGCGCCAGCGCCGCTTCCTGCTGCGCTGGCGGACGTTCGTCGGACTGGGCATCAAGCAAGGGGCGCAGGCGTTCCAGCTGACGCTGGCCCAGCGTTAACAGCGGCCACAGGCCATCGCACTGGATCAGATTCTGTTTTTCAACCAGCGCCATCAGCAGGTGAACACTGCGGATCTGCGCTTCGCCGCTGAGAGAGGCAATCAGCCAGGCCTCCTGCATCAGCCTCAGGGTATGGTCAGAGAGCTGGGGACGATGACGTACCGAGCGCGGCTGTTTATCCAGCCAGCTCAGCAGATCCTGCCACAGAGCATCCATATCCCATTCATAGCGCCGCGCCAGCACCGTCAGATCGCCTTCCCCCTGTTCCAGCAGCTTGAGCAGCCAGTGCTCGGGCAGGATCTCGGCATGCGCCCGGGTCTGGCACAGGGAGGCCGCCCCCTCCATTGCGCGGGCACAGCAGGGATTAAGACGGCGTAACAGGCTGGCTGGATTTTCCATGAGATCCTCTCTTATTGTTTCCGGACACGCTACCGCCCGTCGCTGTTCCTGAACAGGAACCCCAAGCGCACAAGGTCAGGCAGACAGATTGTGTTTTTCTTTGCTGAGAACCCGTATCTCAGGCGTTCAGCAAAAAACGGCGGGCAGAGAAACGCTGCCCGCATCAGGCGATCGCCCGCAATAATCCCCGGCCGCAGAGATAACGATGCGGCCGGGATGAGCGAACGTCGCCTGCGCGCCAGCGGCGCGAAATATGACGGGCAATTACGCGGTGGCGCGTTCGTTCCAGCTATCGGAGTGAATGATGTTGCCGTCTTTATAGGTCCAGGTGATCTTCTCGTAGCGCAGCTCAATCTGTTCCAGATGGTTGTGCTTCTCGTAGGCGGGGTTTTTGATGTCGTGCATCAGGGGATTCACTTTCACCACCTTGACGTTCTCAAGTTTGGTATTGAAATACTCCACTTCCTGGCCGGCATCGTTGATTCGGTACCACTTGAACTCAGCGGATTTCAGGGTCTGGCCGGTGGTCACTGCCTTGTACAGGTAGGGGCTGGAGGAGTCGATCTCCTTGGTGAACAGGAACGGCGTATGAATACGCGTGCCGGTCAGTTTGCCGGTGTTGTTATCGGTCGGGATGTACAGGTTATGCTCCTGAGCCACCACTTCGATACTGCCTTCACGATCCTGAACGTCGACAGACCCTTTAATGTCCGCGCCGCCGTCGTCTTTCAGCCAAAGATAAACAGGAATTGCCATGGAATTACTCTCCATTGTGTAGTGAAGCGCCATCATCCTGGGATGACGCAGAGGGTTGGTCCGGTAACCGGCAGGCGTCTACCTGCGGCACCAGACTGATTTCGACACGACGGTTCAGCGCACGGCCTTCCGGCGTATCGTTTGTTGCAATTGGTCGGCTTTCGCCATAGCCCTGAACGGCAAAGCAGCTGTCCGGCACGTCGCCGGTATCGCGCATCCAGTCGCGGACCGATTCCGCACGTTTCAGCGACAATAGCTGGTTGGCTTTTTCCTCACCCACGCTGTCGGTGTGACCCGCCACCACAATCAGCCACCCGGGCCTGGCCTTAATGTCCATCAGCGAGCTGACCAGCCGCTTTGTCGAACCAGGCTTCAGTACCCATTTCCCGGTATCGAATAGCGACATGCTGTCAAGGCGGATGACGTTCGGCGCGACGCGCTGCACCGGCCTGGGCGGCGGTGGAGGCGGCACGTAACCGCGAATCGCCTCCAGCAACGGCAGGCGAATCTGCTCCCCGTGATACAAGCCCAGACTCAGGCGCAGCGGGACGCCGTTACGCGCCCAGCTATCAAGCAGCGCGGCATCTTCACGCAGCACCCTGACAGCGCTGGCTTTTGGTCGATAATCATCCATCGCAATCCGCTCATAACGGGCAATATCGACGCCCACGCGCTGCAGCAGTTGTCGATTGTTCCAGCCACTGCTGAGCAGCGCGGCGACAGCCGCGAGGGTGAAAATCGCGAGCGCCGCGCGCCAGGCCCTGCCTCGTGGCGTGAGTCCCCGTCCCGCCGGTAACTGCGGCAGGATGAATTCCGGCAAAGCTGAAGCGTCCCCGGTGTCGCTCTCGCCAGGCTGCCAGCCAGCTACCCGCGACAGGCCGCTATGTCGGGATAACCACGTCGTCCAGGCCGACGACGCCAGACTTCCAGGCAGCGAGGGCCCGAGGCCCCACAGCACGGCCGCTGGGGTCAGAGGCGGCAGGTCGATATTCTCTTCCGTCAACACGGCATGGACGTGCTGTTCAAACCAGCCCATCAGGCTGTTCATCAGCACCTGCTGCTCCAGCGCGGCCGCCCCACCGGCGCGTACCCTGGCCGGTACGAAACAGGGGGCGCAGGAGGGCTGCCAGACTTTCACCGCTTCACCCGGTATCGCCGCCTGCCACAACAGGTCGCGACTCATCACGCTGCCCACCTGCCCCTGCAGCGCCAGCGGTACGGCATACCCCGTCTGCTGGCGCAGCTGGCTGAGTTGCCAGCGCAGGGCCAGCAGAGCGCTGGTCAGCGCATCGCTTTGCGCATGCCGCTGCGGGCAGACGCAGAGCAGCACCGACAGCTGAGGCCCCCAGTCCGGCCGCTGGCTCAATACCTGGCGCGCGACCTGCTGCAGCTCCTCCGTCTTTTCAACGCGGATCCAGCAGCCCTGTTTGACGACTCGCACCGGTGACGCTGGCGGCCAGACACACGGCAGGTCGCCGCAAACGAGGACCACCGGCTGGCGATAAGCGCCCTCCGGGAGAGGGGCCAGGGTTGATGCGACGTTACGTCCGGTACGACGACTGGCGATGCGCCAGATCCCGATGATCAGGGCCAGCGTGACCAGCAGAATGAGCCACGCCCCCCAGCGGGGAACCGGCAAAAATAGCAGGCACACCAGCGCACTCAGCAGACTGGCCCACAGCGCCAGCCCACGCTGCTGCGCGGGGCTCATTTCACCTCCCCCGGTAACAAGGTCAGCAGCAGGTGATCGAGCCAGTGGTTGAGCCCCCACCACAGGGCGAGTACCACCACCACGCTCAGGCCAATACGTACCGGCCATGGGGCCAGCCAGCCGCTTATCCCCAGACGGGCGCGACTCTCTACCAGTACGGGAGCGGTAGCCGGGCACTGAAAAGGAGGAACACGCTCACCGAGCGCGTTGACCAGCTTCAGGCGCTCGGGGTCGTGGAGGGAGCGAAAGCTGCCAATAAAACCCAGCAGCATCACCCGCTGAAAACAGGTGACCACGGCCAGGTTGGGCGCCGGTTCACGCAACACATCACGCATCCGCTCGCACAGGGTGTCGCCGGCGTCCATGGTGCCGAGGAAGTGCCCCTGCAGCGGAATGTCATACCACTGCAGGCAGGCCTCATCCTCCACGCCGCGCCCTTTCACGGCTTCATCGAGCAGCGCGCACTGGGCGGTGAGAATATGCTGACAGCTGGCGTCATCAAGCCCGCTCGCCTTCAGCTCATGTTGCACGCGCTCGACATCAGCAATACAGCGCTGCCATAGCGTGTACCCTTCCTCATCGCGGAATTGCGGGCCGTGGCGCAGGCTGATAACCTGCAGCCAGGTGTTCTGCAGCAGCGCATCAATATCAATGGACGCGGCGTTGCCGCGTTTAGGCTCATTCACGTTCGTAGTACCGCAAAAAGTTCAAGTTCAGGCTCACCGAGCATCCCCGGGACGTAAAACATACAGGTGCCGCTCTGCAGCATTTCCGTTGCCAGAGGGTGGGACACATCGAGGCTGAAATACTGATTTTCCAGACGCAGCGGGATCGCCGCCGGCACATGACGCAATGGCGTGAGGGGCACCCCTGTCCGCGAGGAGTTGACGATGGCTTTGACATGATCCGGACTGCCCACTTTGCACTGGCGCGGAAACTGCTCCTGCAGTTGGGCGACCGGTACCGACGAACGAACCGACAGGTAGTAATCAGCCCCTTCCCGCAGCCGGGCATCGTGCAGACGCGCCTGCCAGAAGTGCAGCCGGACATCATGCTCCAGCGCAATCGCCACCACCCGCGATGGCAGGCTCGCCTCCAGCAGGTCGCTCAGTAAATCAAACAGCGGCGGAAAAACCGCGTTCAGCTGGTCATGCTGATAGATCGGGACGGCATTCGCCTGATGGGTGAGCGAAAAGGTCAGCAGGCTACCAGCCAGGCGCGCCAGCTCCGGGTAGAGGCGTTCCGGCGGGCTTTGCCGGTAACGCAGAAAGTACCCCAGCACCGGCTCGGCGCTGTTCAGCGCATTCAGCAACCAGAACAGAGAGACATCAGCCACGGCAAAATCAGCCATCCGTTCATTGCTTTCGCGACGCATGGCCATCAGGCGCGTCAGACGAGCCCGGAGCTGGACGAGCAGCTGTTCAAGCTGCGTCGCCAGCCAGCGGCTGCCCTGGATCTGCAGCAGCGGCGGGAGAAACGTCTCGTCGATAAGCCAGGCCCCCTGCGAGTCCCGCTGCAGGCGAACAAGCGGACAGGTCAGGTAATCGCTGTTGTCCTGGTGGGCGAAGCGGAGGGTCAGCTCCGGCTGTATGACGGCAATCTGCCGGGTATCATCCCCGAACTGGTTGCGGACATCGCGCCAGCGCTGCCGGAAGCGCGCCGGCCTTTCGGCCACCTCCTCCGGCTTCAGACAGTTGCCGCCATTCGCCTGCATCAGGGGCAGCGCCAGCACGATCACCGCCTCGCCGGACGCGCCGTCCAGCGACAGCGCGGACGGCAGCGCATCGGCATTGTCCGTATCAATCATCGTGCCATCCTGGAACCGGACCTGCAGCCTGTGAGCCTGCAGGCGGCCCAGTTTGAGCATCTCTGGTTCGAAGGTCGCCTCAACCACTCCCCAGGGGTGGTTAAGACCCATCCGGGCAATCACTTCCGCAGTCCAGGCTGCATACGCAGCCTGCTGTTGAAAATGCTGAGGCGACACCATAATGCCCCGGCCCCACAACGGACGTTCCGTTTTCATCATCGTCCGAACCTACGCCTTCGCCTTTGGCATCTGGCTAACCAGCGACAGATTGACGTCCATCCCCTCGACCTGGAAGTGCGGCACCGCGTACAGCTTCACGCGGAAGAAGCCCGGGTTATCCTCGATATCTTCCACCACCACGCTGGCATCGCGCAGCGGATGGGAGGCCTGCAGCTCGTCGCCGGGGTCGGTCATTTCGGTCACCAGGCTCCGCACCCAGGTGTTCAGCTCCAGCTCCAGCAGACGCCGGTCCTTGGTGGTGCCGATATTTTCGCGCTGGATCATCTTCAGGTAGTGCGCGATGCGCGACAGCAGGAAGATGTAAGGCAGACGCGCGTTGATACGGCTGTTGGCGGTGGCGTCGGCGGTATCGTACAGCGCCGGTTTCTGCGCGGAGTTGGCCGAGAAGAAGCAGGCGTAATCGCGATTTTTGTAGTACGACAGCGGGATAAAGCCCAGGCTGGCGAACTCAAACTCCCGCGTTTCCGGGATCATCACCTCGGAAGGGATCTTCACCTGGTTGCCGGTGCCCAGATCGTACAGATGGATAGGCAAATCTTTCACCGCGCCACCGGCCTGCGGACCGCGAATTTGCACGCACCAGCCGTTGTTAACAAAGCTCTTCACCATATTGGAAGCGAAGGAGAACGCCGCGCTGGTCCAGAGATATTTTTCGTGGTCCGGGCCCTTCACCTGCTCGACATAGTTGAAGCTGCGCACCGGCACGGTGTCCGGGCCGTACGGCAGACGACCCAGCACGCGCGGCATCACCAGGCCGATGTAGCGGGCATCGTCAGTTTCGCGAAACGCCTTCCAGCGAATATATTCCGCGCGATCGAAGTAGTTGCCGATATCCTTAATGGCAGCCACCTCTTCCATGGTCTCTTTCAGGAAGAAGGCCGGGCCGACGGCGCCGATAAACGGCATATGGGCGGCCGCAGAAACCCGGGAGATATTGCGCAGCAGCGACACATCCTGCGGGCTGGCGTCGAACTCATAGGCCGAGATCACCGAGCCGATCGGCTCGCCGCCGGGAGTGTCATACTCCGCGGTATAGGTGTGCCAGTACAGGCCGCTCTGGATAAGCTCCGGCGCGTCCTCAAAGTCCTGGCGCAGATCGTCTTTGGCGACGTCGAGGATCTCCGTTTTGACGTTCTGCCGATAGTCGGTGTTGTCCACCAGCTGTTTGAGGCCGCGCCACAGGGATTCGACCTGCTGAAACTCCTGATGGTGCATCACCGCGTCCAGCTGACGGCTTATCTGGAAATCCAGCTCGGCGATATGGTGGTCGATCAGCGTTTTGTCGAGCTTTTCCACCCGCTGGCCGGACTGACGGATGCGTTCCATAAACACCTGCATCGCCGCGGTGAGACGCTCCGCCGCCGGCGTCTCGGAGAGCGCGGCATCGTCCAGAAAGTCGTTGATATCCCCGAGGCGAGACGCCGGAGTGAGATTAATTTTG
>ONZZ01001994.1_pt1 | contig 11752 bp, 10 predicted proteins | sample 1671101 | NCBI WGS metagenome assembly ONZZ01 (sample SAMN06348122, study PRJEB24527) | human gut metagenome | biome: human gut; feature: ankylosing spondylitis patient; material: feces | host: Homo sapiens | place: China | collected 2015-10
TGTGTTTATTACCGGTTTCTTTTTTTTCAGTCATTTTGGAAGAAATCCAGTCCTCATAGGGATGCATCGTATATCCATATACATCGGCATCGGCGCTTTTATAATAGTATTCCCGCACTTCCCCGTTATCATCCAGAATTTCCTGCCGTCCACAGACCAGCACATCGCCTTTTTTCACTTTATCACCCTTTTTCACTTTGGCAAGCCCGCTCCTTGTAATGACCGATGCAATCGTAGCATCCGCAGATGCCGCCAGATCCATACAGGTGCCCTCTGCTTCTTTCGTTTCCTCGTGAGAAGAAATTTTCTCCTGTATCTGTACAACCAGCCGGGTTCCCGTTTCGTATACACTTGCCCAGATCACCGGTTCCAAGTCCTGACGCAGGGACAGCTCCAGTGCATCATTGTCGATTTCCTTTGCCGGCATGCCATAGGTAACGTTGTGTGCACTTAAATATTCCAGAATGGCGTCTTCTCCCAGAGAGGAATTCCCTTTGATTTCAATTCTCCAGATTCTCGTACTGAGCACCCAGACTCCTGCCATGACACACAAAAGGACAAAAATTCCAAGTTTTCTTGCGCGGTATTTCTGCCAGAAAAACGGAAAGCCGATCCTTTTTCTGATGTGGATTCTCGTTTTTGTTTTCCGCAGATATGGACGCAGTTCATACAGATCCTGCAACCGGATATAAAAAGAAACCTGCGTCGGAGAATCCGGCTGTATCTTCCAGAACATAATTTCGTGACGTGCACATAAATTTAAAAAACGGGAAATGTTGCTTCCGCATACACAAACCAAAAGACTGCCATTGACGAATCGAAGAAACCTTTCTATCATGGCAGAAATGTGATCTCCTGCATATATCCGGAAATTTCGATAAGATCCGCCGAATATTTCCGGATGGACAGACTCCTTCCAACGATCCGGATATGATAGGATTGTGTTGCAATTCCGATCACCTCCGGACAGTATTTTATAATTCCACGGTGGTTAACGATACAAAGTGTACGGTTCCCCTCCATGGAAAGAAGCGGCATTCCCAGGAAAATGTCTTTTGGCAGTTCCATTTGTTCTACGAGATGCTCCTGTTTTATTTTGTGTCTGGTTTGATTCGAATGGCTTTTCATACTTCACTATATGAAAAGCGAACCCGTCCTATGTCTCTAAATTCAGGGATCCGTTTCGGTACGCTTCCAAAAATACATTAAATTCTACGGTCATCATCATAATATACATGCAAAAATACAGCCAGAGCATGATCAGGGCAATGGTTGTCAGGCTTCCATACATGGAAAATCCATTAAAATAATCAACATAGATGGAAAGCCCGAAGGAAAAAACATACCATGCAGCTGCACATGCCGTGGCTCCAGGAAGCTGGCTTTTAAAGGTAAGCTTTGTATTCGGAAGTGCGGTAAAAATCACGTCAAAAAACAGGATCAGAAGAAGTAACAGGATAAGCCCCCGGAATTTGATTATTATTTTTACGAGATGTGCAATAAACGGAAGATAATCTGCCGCTAAATGCCGCAGACTGTTTCCAAAAACCAGCACAACAAGCGTAAATACAATCGCAACCAGAAAAACAATGGTATAAATAACCGCCCAGAATCGGAGTACAAACCAATTTCTTGTCTCTTTTAATTCGTGAACCGCATTCAGACCATCTGCCATATACTGAATGCCTTTTGCGGCAGACCATATGGCAATAATTGCCGTGACCGAAATGATTCCCATGGATCTTGTATAGATTTCTTTTACAAGGGTAACCAGAAACGGAGCAACATACTGCGGCATGACTCTTTCTATGATTTCAAATACCATATCCTCCGTGATACTGGTATATTGAAGCATGGAAGAAAACACCATAAGAAACGGAATGATGGATAAAATAATAAAAAAAGCGATCTGTGCGGAATAAGCATTTATTTTGTCTTTCTGGCATTTGGCTAAAAACCGGGTAACCAGACGTATTGCTTTTTGCATACCAAATGATCCTTTCTTCTTTATTTATGATATGGTTCGTGATGCATGATACGGTAAGAACGATAAATCTGTTCCAGCAGAATCACACGCATCAGCTGATGGGGGAATGTCATCTTCGAAAAGCTGAGTCGTGCATCTGCCCGCTTAAGAACCTTGTCGGATAATCCAAGAGATCCTCCGATTACAAAATAAATATGACTGACTCCGCCAAGCCCGAGTTTTTCAATTTCACGGGAAAGTTCTATCGAATCCGGCTGTTTTCCATCGATCGCCAGCGCAATCACATAGCCGTCCGGGCGGATGGATTTTAAAATACGCTCCCCTTCCAGGTCTTTGACCATGGCAATTTCGGTTTCGCTTGCCTGTTCTTTTGTCTTTTCATCCGCCACCTCCGTAATGGATAACGTACAGTAGCGGCTGAGCCGTTTGGAATATTCCCTGACGGCTTCCGTATAAAATTTTTCCTTTATTTTGCCTACGCAGATAATTGTTATTTTCATGTTGTTATTTTAATATATTTCTCTGTAAATTTGTAGTAAAAAATGATATACTGTAATCAACAAATACAAGAGAGGTAACGAAATTGAAAGAATTACAGGAAAGAATTAAAAAAGATGGAATTGCTGTCAATGAAGATATCTTAAAAGTAGACAGTTTTATCAATCATCAGGTAGATCCGGTACTGATGCAGCACATCGGGGAAGCTTTTGCGGAACACTTCAAAGATCAGGGCATCACAAAGGTTGCAACCATTGAAAGTTCCGGCATTGCTCCGGCTCTTATGACAGCTATGTGCATGGGTCTTCCTATGATTATCTTAAAAAAACAGCCTTCTAAGATTTTAAACGACAATCTTTTCCAGACAGAGGTCACTTCCTTTACCAAAGGAACAAGTTATGAACTGACGCTTTCTTCTAAGTTTGTCTCAGAAAAAGATCATGTCCTGATCATTGATGATTTTCTGGCAAACGGAGAAGCAGCTACCGGAGCCATCCGTCTGATCCGCAAAGCGCACGCTACCATTGCAGGTGTAGGTGTCCTGATCGAAAAAGCATTTCAGCCGGGACATGAAAAACTGGTTTCTCAGGGATTTGATGTGTATCCCCTTGCAAGAATCAGCCATATGGCAAAAGATGAGATTGAATTTCTGGAAGATTAAACCGCCTCTTCCACAACAGGGAGTGTTGATATGTCCATGCAGTTATAAAGCATCGGCAATCACACTCCCTGTTTGATTTTTAACAATTTCTATATTATTTTATTCTTCTGCATTGTCTGCAGGATCATCTATATCATCTTCTGCTGTATAGTCCTGTGAATAATAAATAAAATTTCCTCTATATACATCTGAACTTAATTTCGTCGTATGATCAATGATCACAACCGAAAGAATATTGTTTCCTTCCGGAACTTTGATCGGCTGCGTATAACGCTGGCTGGCAGCAGTCGGCGTACTTCCGTCCCAGGTATAGTAAGCACTGCAGCCGTCCGGAACGGTAATCGTTACGGAAGTTTCCACGCCAAAATCTCCACCGTCCGGAGAAACAATCGGTTCATCCGGTGCCGGGATGGAAATTTTATAGTTTGCTTCTGTTACCTCACTGTAAACTCCCTTTTCGTTTTTACATACCGCTTTTACGGTATAGGTTTTATTATTTTCATCCAGTTTCACAGGTTCTGTGTATCGCAATCCGCGTTCTTTTGGATCTGACCCGTCTACCGTATAATAAATTTCATAGCCTTTTGTGGAAAGCATCTGTAGTATCTGGGCATTTTCAAAACTTCCGCTCTTTAAACTGAACTGTGGTCCCTCTACCTGATAATCGGCGAAAAGATCTTTCAGACTGTCATCCACAGCCTCAGAGAGAGAAAGTATGGCATCGGTATTGTTCTGCTTCTCATAAATGGCAATCAGTCCTTTGCATGCCTGACGATTTTTCCTGTCCGCACGGATCACTTCCTGATATAAAACAAGTGCCGAATCATAATCGTTTTCTTCAGTATACAGTTCTGCCAGAGCCAGCCGGACTTCAATACTGTTTTTATCCAATGCCAATGCATTTTCATAGCAGGCAATTGCATTTTTGGTATCTCCGGCTTTTTGTGCTTTCTCTGCCAGTCCCACCTGATAATCGAAGGAATTGGCATGATTGGAACGTATTGCTGCTCCAAGAATTAACAGGGCAAAAATAAGCACGCATACGATTCCGAGAACCAGGAAGATAATTTTTTTCTGGCGTGGGTCGAGGTGTTTTTTCCCCGGATGTTTTGTCTCTGCAGGTGCCGGTTTTTTATTTCTGTCCGGTCCCGAACCGGAAATCTTTTGGGATTCTTCCGTAAGAACCTGATTCAGATAATCATCCTCGTAAATATTGTAGTCCGGCACAATCTGTACGGCTTTCCCGCATTTTGGACAGTACAGACTCCCCTCTTTTAATTCCTCACCGCAATAAATACACTTCATCATCTATCCCCTATCTGTTTTATGAATAAAGTTTCATGGCATCTACACAGTTATGCATGAGCATCGCAATTGTCATCGGTCCAACACCACCCGGAACCGGTGTAATATAAGAAGCGATCTGCTCTGCCTCTTCGAAACGGACATCCCCGCACAGCTTATTTTCTTCATTTCTGTGAATTCCGACATCGATGACAACCGCTCCTTCTTTGATATAATCGGCACCGATATAACGTGGTTTTCCAATGGCCACAATCAGAATATCCGCCTCTTTGCAGATTTCTTTGAGATTTTCGGTCCGTGAATGACAGATCGTAACCGTTGCATTTTCCCGAAGCATCAGAAGCGCCATCGGTTTTCCGACAATGTTGCTTCTTCCGATTACCACACAGTGCTTTCCGGCAATTTCAATATTGCTGCGTTTTAACAGCTGGATAATACCGGCGGGCGTGCAGGAGACAAATCCTTTTTTCCCAACCACAAGTGCACCGACATTCTGCGGGTGAAAACCATCGACATCTTTTTGCGGATCAATTGCCTGGATCACATGATCTTCGCAGATATGTTTCGGGAGTGGAAGCTGGCACAGAATTCCATGAACATCTGGATTGTCATTCAGTTTCTGAATCAATGCAAGCAGTTCCTCTTCCGTGGTTTCTTCCGGAAGTTCATACGAAAGCGACTCTATTCCAATATATGCACAGGCTTTCTTTTTATTTCTGACATATACGCTGGATGCCGGATCTGCGCCCACCTGAATGACAGCAAGTGCACATTTTTTTCCCTGTGCTGCATATGCTGCAACTTCTGTCTTTAATTCTTCTTTGATTTCCGCTGAAATCTTCTTTCCATCTATAATCTTTGCCATGTCCTTATCTCCTTAGAACAATCCTGTGATTACACCGTCATCATCGACATCAATTCCGTAAGCTGCCGGTTTCTTTGGCAGACCCGGAAGCGTCATGATCGAACCGTTGACAGCAACGACAAAGCCGGCACCGGCAGAAACATATACTTCCCGGACATTGATCTTAAACCCGGTCGGTCTTCCGAGTTTCTTCGCATCATCCGACAGGGAATACTGTGTCTTTGCCATACATACCGGGAAGTTTGCCATACCCAGATCCGTAATTCGTTTCAGTTCCCGCTCCGCTGCCGGAGAATAGGTAACTCCATCGGCACCGTAAATTTCTTTTGCAACCGTCTCGATCTTTTCTTTCAGTCCAAGATCATCACTGTAGAGTGTATGGAAATGGCTTTCTTTCTTTTCAAGTGTCTCGAGAATTTTGTTTGCCAGAGCAATTCCGCCCTCTCCGCCTTTTTCCCATACTTTTGCCAGAGCAAATTCACAGTCATGCTCTTTGCAGAACTGTTCTACATAAGCGGTTTCTGCCTCTGTATCCGAAACAAATGCATTCAATGTGACAACGACCGGCACACCGAATTTCTGAAGGTTTTCAATATGTTTCTCCAGATTGACAATTCCTTTCTTTAATGCCTCAAGGTTTTCATTGGATAATTCATCCTTTAAAACTCCGCCATTGTATTTTAATGCACGGATCGTTGCAACGAGTACCACTGCATCCGGATGAAGCCCTGCCTTCCGGCACTTGATATCAAAGAATTTTTCCGCACCTAAATCCGCACCGAATCCTGCCTCGGTAATTACATAATCGGCAAGTTTTAAAGCAGTTGTGGTAGCACGCACGCTGTTACATCCATGTGCGATATTGGCAAATGGTCCTCCGTGAACGAGCGCCGGTGTATGCTCCAGTGTCTGGATCAGATTCGGCTTTAACGCATCTTTTAACAGAGCTGCCATAGATCCGACTGCTTGCAGATCTTCTGCAGTTACCGGCTTGCCGTCAAACGTATATGCCACGATAATCCGTCCCAGACGTCTCTTTAAATCTTTCATATCTTCGGCAAGGCATAAAATCGCCATAATTTCGGATGCTACCGTGATTACGAAATGATCCTCACGCACCATTCCGTCCATTTTATTTCCAAGTCCCACAACCACATTACGAAGGACACGGTCATTCATATCCAGACAGCGTTTCCATACCACCTGTCTTGGATCAATCCCAAGCGTATTTCCCTGCTGGATATGGTTGTCCAAAAGAGCTGCCAGCAGATTATTTGCAGAAGTAATTGCATGAAAATCCCCTGTAAAATGAAGATTTAAATCCTCCATCGGAACAACCTGGGAATATCCACCACCTGCGGCACCGCCTTTAATTCCGAAACATGGTCCAAGGGAAGGCTCACGTAACGCAATCATTGCTTTTTTCCCAAGTTTTGCAAATGCCTGACCCAATCCCACGGTGACTGTCGTTTTTCCTTCTCCTGCTGGTGTTGGATTGATGGCGGTCACCAGAATCAGTTTTCCGTCCGGATTGTTGCGGCTTCGTGCAATCAGTTCATCGGAAATCTTCGCTTTGTACTTTCCGTACAATTCCAGATCTTCTTCTTCAATTCCAATTGTTGCGGCTACCTCTTTGATTGGCTGCAATGTTGCTTCCTGTGCAATTTGAATATCTGTCTTCATAATTTTCTCCTCCTGAAATGTTTTTTATAAATCCTCTTTTACTGCCTGTAATTCTTCGGAAGTCATCAGAACTTTCCGCGGTTTCGTTCCTTCCTCCGGTCCAACGATACCAGCTTCTTCCAACTGGTCCATAATACGGGCAGCACGGTTGAATCCCACTTTTAAATATCTCTGCAGCATACCTATGGATGCTTTTTCCTTATCTACGATAATCTGTGCTGCTTCATCAAAATATGCATCCCTGCCGTCATCCTGCGCATCCGCATCGGAGATAGACACGGTGGTACCGCCGGATGATGTCTGCATACTGTCCACTTTCTGTACAATTTCTTCGTTATACGATGCAGTTTCATTTTGTTCTTTGATAAATTCCACAACATCGGAAACTTCTTTATCGGAAACAAATGCTCCCTGTACACGAATCGGTTTCGGTGCCCCCTGCGGGTGGAACAGCATATCTCCTTTTCCAAGAAGCTTTTCTGCGCCATTCATATCCAGAATCGTTCGGGAATCCGTACCCGAAGTCACCGAAAATGCAATCCGGCTCGGCATATTTGCTTTGATCAGACCGGTGATGACATTCACCGATGGACGCTGGGTTGCAATCACCAGATGAATCCCCGCCGCTCGTGCCAGCTGTGCCAGTCGGCAGATGGCCTCTTCCACGTCATTGGAAGCTACCATCATAAGATCTGCAAGCTCGTCCACAATGATCACAATCTGTGGCATCTTTTGCGGGCGCTCCTGCCCTTCCGGTACTTCAATGGAATCTACCTTTGCGTTGTATCCATTGATTTCACGCACATTTGCCTCCGCAAATTTTTCATATCGTTCCGTCATTTCCGCAACTGCCCAGTGCAAAGCACCAGATGCTTTTTTCGGATCGGTTACAACCGGAATCATCAGGTGCGGAATTCCGTTGTAGACACTTAACTCTACTACTTTCGGATCAATCATGATCAGCTTTACTTCATCCGGTCTCGCCTTATATAAAATACTCATGATAATCGTATTGATGCAGACGGATTTACCCGAGCCGGTTGCACCGGCGATCAGCAGATGCGGCATCTTTGCAATATCGGTTACTTTTGTTTTCCCGGAAATATCTTTTCCAACTGCAAAACTGATCTTGGACTTTGCCGTCTGAAATTCCGGCGATTCGATCAGGTCACGGAAAGCAACCATAACATTTTCTTTGTTCGGAACTTCAATTCCTACCGCTGCTTTTCCCGGAATCGGCGCCTCGATACGGATATCCGCAGCTGCCAGATTGAGTTTGATATCGTCGGTCAGTCCGACAATCTTGCTCACCTTCACACCCATTTCCGGCTGAATTTCATATCTTGTCACTGCCGGTCCGCAGCTGATGTTGGTAACGGTGACATTGACCCCGAAGTTCTTTAAAGTCTGCTGCAGCTTATCCGCAGTTTCCCGCAACTGATGTTCAGTATTGGCAGACTTTTTCCCTTCTCCCTTTTTCAACAGATCTATGGATGGAAAAACATATGCTTTGTCCGGTTTGTGTTCCAAACCCGACGTCTCCATTTCCTGTGCTACTTTCTGTACTTCGTTTTGGATTTCCTGTTCGTTTTTCTTTTTTTGTGTTTTTTCTGCCGGCTTTGATGCATCTTTTGCCGGTTTTGGAATATGTTCCGGAACCGGTGCCGCCTGCGACGGTTCCGGTGGTATCCGGCATAAAATCCCCCGAAATCTCCGGCTGTATTTCTGCCGCGGGTTCTTCTAAAACCGCCACTGGTGCCGGAGAAGAAATTTTTTCCGGCATCGGAGATACTGTAGTATCCGGCATCATATCAAATGCAGGTGCCGACAGTTCTCCCATTTCATCCGATTTTCTCTTTTTATTTTTTTTGCCTTTTTCTTCAATCCGTGTATCGATGGATACTCCGGACACTTTATGATCCATGCGGCGTTCTTTCCGCTCCTGTGCACGGTATTCCCTGTATTCCCGATACTTTTCATTGCTTTCCTTTGCGGATTCATAGACCTTTTTGCCGCCTTTTTGCATTCCACGCAATGCCGAACGCTCTGTAATCAGTACCATACAGACGATCAGCACGATAATGTCAATAATAAAAGACCCGATCAGTCCAAATGCCTGACACATGTAATAAGCCAGACATCCGCCGATGATGCCGCCACCGGTATGCCGTTCTGCACAATATGTATATGCGTCAAGTGGATGGACCCGGTCGTTTCCATTCATGGCCAGTCCCATAAATGTACATAAAAAGACCAAAAATACAATTGCCGCAATCAATTTTACGGCTGCCAGCTTATTTCCACGGTTCGATACCGCAAAAAAACTGCCCACAAGAAGCAGCACCGGAAGAACATATGCCATAAGTCCGAACATACCAAAAAGAAAGCCGCTGACGGTTTTGCCAACGGCTCCTCCGAATCCCAGATTACTGATAAAAAGCAGCAGCGCAGCTGCAACAACAATCCACAACGTTACTTCCACGCGAAATGCCTGTGCTTTTTCCATTTCCGCCATACGCTCTTTTTTTGTCTGTGTTTTTCTTTTATTTGATGATTTACGGTTTCCCGCAGCCATTGGACACACTCCTTCATACAAAACTCCTTTTATTTTATCATATTTACACCAGAATGTCACCCATCAGCTTTTTTAATTATTTTTAACTATTTTCCCCTATCAGCTGATACAGCTTTGCAAATGCATCCGAAATTCCCCCGACAGCATCAATAATGCCTTCTGACACTGCCTGTTTCCCGACAAGAATCGTACCGAGATCCTTGGTCAGCATCTGCGTATTCATCATCATTTCTGTCATCCGTTCCTCCGAAACGTGACAATGGGAAGCCACGAATCCGGCAATCCGATCCTGCATCTGTTTAAAGTAATCATATGTCTGTTTTGCCCCGATCACGGTTCCACTCATCCGTACCGGATGGATCACCATGGTTCCGCTCGGAACAATAAAAGAGTAATCTGTGGAAACGGCCAGCGGAACACCGATGGAATGGCTCCCACCAAGCACTAAAGAAACGGTAGGTTTCGAAAGCGACGCGACCATTTCCGCAATCGCAAGTCCGCTCTCCACATCTCCACCCATGGTATTGAGCAATAACAAAACGCCATTTACACTCTCATCGTCCTCAATCGCTGCCAGACGTGGCAGGACATGTTCATATTTTGTCGTTTTTGAAGTTGACGGAAGACATTCGTGTCCTTCAATTTCTCCGATAATTGATAACAGATAAATGGTTGTATTTCTCCGGTCTGCATGTAACATTGCCTGTCCGAATTCAATAATGTCATCATTTTCTTTTTTGGTATCTCCCATTGTTTTTTCACCTTTGCCATTCATAAAAATAAGAACGGATACAAATGTATCCGTTCTTATCTTATGAATTATTTTCTGTTTTATTCACCGAGAAGATAATTATACAGTCCCTCATAGCGGAATTTTGACGCATTCCATGAAAAATCATTTGCCATTCCACGGTCTACCATCTGGTTCCACTGGCGCTTGCGGTCATAGAAAATATGCTTGGAATAATTAATCACCTGCAGCATTTCGTCAGCGTTGTAATTTGTAAAGGAAAATCCATCTCCACTGTTATCATATTCATTGTAAGCCTGAACCGTGTCTTTTAATCCTCCGGTTTCTCTTACAATCGGGACGGTTCCATACCGGAAAGAAATCATCTGTGTCAGACCACACGGCTCAAAGCGGGAAGGCATTAAGAACGCATCCGCTGCCGCATAAAGCTTGTGTGCCAGATCATCAGAGTAACAGATATTTGCAGAAACCCGGTTCGGATATTTCCATGCGTAGTGCCGGAACATATTCTCATACTGTGGTTCCCCGGTTCCGATGACTACCAGCTGGGTAAATTCATCTACCAGTCCGTCCATGACGGCATTGATCAGATCCAGCCCCTTTTGATCGGTCAGACGGGAAATGAGTCCGATCATGTATTTCTTCTTATCTACTTCCAGACCAAGTTCTTCCTGCAGCCGTTCCTTGTTCACATACTTCTTTTTCCGGAAACTGGACGCATCATAATTCATGTAAATCTTGGAATCGGTCTGCGGATTGTAAGTTGTATAATCAATTCCGTTTACAATTCCCTGCATGTCAAAATGACGTGCAGACAACAGTCCGTTTAATCCTTCACCGTAATATTCGGTCTGAATTTCCTGTGCATAGGTATCGCTGACGGTAGTAATATAATCTGCATAAACAAGTCCGCCCTTTAACATATTTGCATCTTTATTAAATTCCAGCTTATCCGGAACAAACAGATCACTTGAGAATCCCGTAAGTCCCTTCATGGTTTTTACATCCCAGATTCCCTGGAACTTCAGATTATGTATGGTCATAATCGACCGGATGCCCCAGAAGAAAGAATCCGCCTGAAATTCGTTCTTTAAATAAACAGGAATCAGTCCGGCCTGCCAGTCATGACAGTGAATGATATCCGGGCGGAAACCGATCAGCGGAAGCATGGACAATACCGCTTTATCAAAAAAGGTAAATTTTTCAATATCGTAGCGCATATCGCCATACGGTACAAAGCAGTTAAAATACTCCTGATTATCAATGAAATAATAGGTGACTCCATCCAGTTTATATTGTAAAACCCCTACATATTTACTTGGAATATAAGAACCGCATGCCATATAAAAATGGGTCACATACTCAAACTGACTGCGGTATTTTTCCGGAATACAGCTGTAATTCGGAATAACAACACGCACATCCCA
>ONZZ01001997.1_pt1 | contig 11745 bp, 14 predicted proteins | sample 1671101 | NCBI WGS metagenome assembly ONZZ01 (sample SAMN06348122, study PRJEB24527) | human gut metagenome | biome: human gut; feature: ankylosing spondylitis patient; material: feces | host: Homo sapiens | place: China | collected 2015-10
CTCACGGCCTCTTGAACCCCATTCAAGCGCGCTACCAAAACTGCGCTACACCCGGTCATCATCCGTTGCCTCCCTACCGAAGCACCGGCGACATGAGATATTATACTCGGATAAGGCGGTCTTGTCAACAGATTTTTGCAATTTTTTTGGATTTTTTTGAAGAAAGTATGATTTTGACGGTGATGCGCTGCTTTGCATCGTACTAATTCCTCCCGCCGTCGCATAAATTTCTTCCAAATGGCTTTCAAATGGGAAGAGAGGGGAGAGCATTTTGGCAAAGCAGGAACGAATCGAGCAGGCGGCAGTCTGCCGCGAGATAGGAGCCCGCACCGGCGGCGACATCCTCATTGGTGTGGTGGGGCCGGTGCGCACGGGCAAGAGCACCCTCATCAAGCAGTTTATGGAAAAGCTGGTGCTGCCCGCCATCGGCCCGGAGGACGCGAAGCTCCGCGCCCGCGATGAGCTGCCCCAGTCGGCAGCGGGACGCACCATCATGACCACCGAGCCCAAGTTCATCCCGGAGTCGGCGGTGCCGCTGGCGCTGGAGGGCGGGGGAGAGTGCAGCATCCGGCTCATCGACTGCGTGGGCTACATGGTGGAGGGGGCCATGGGCCACGAGGAGAATGACAAGCCCCGGATGGTCAAAAGCCCCTGGTTCGACGAGGAGATCCCCTTCGACCTCGCCGCCGAGACTGGCACCCGCAAGGTCATCCGGGACCACTCCACCATCGGCATCGTCGTCACCACCGACGGCACCATCAGCGAGATACCCCGCGAAAACTACATCCCGGCAGAAAAGCGGGTCATCGACGAGCTGGAAGCGCTGGGCAAGCCCTTCGTCATCCTGCTCAACAGCACCCACCCCGACGCCCCCGAGACAAGAGCGATGGCGGCGGAAATGGAAGAGAGCTATGGCCGGACCGTTCTGCCTGTGAACTGCCTCGACCTCGACGAGGCGCAGCTGGGCGAGATTTTGCAAAAAGTGCTCTACGAGTTCCCGGTGAGGGAGCTGGATTTCGCCCTGCCCCGCTGGGTGACGATGCTGGACAAAGGCCACTGGCTCCAGACCGAGGTATACACAGCGGCCATGCAGCTCTCCGAGAAAATTTCCCGGATGAAGGACATCTCCGACTCCAGCCGGGCGGCGCTGGACTGCGAGGCGGTGGAAAATGCTGCTCTCAGCGGGATGAACCTCGCCGACGGTGTGGTCCGCATCACGGTGCTGCTCAAGCCCGAGGTGTTTTATAAGGTGCTCAGCGAGCAGACGGGCCTTGAAATTGGCGACGAAGCAGGGTTGATGCCCTGCATCATCGAGCTGGCCAAAGCCAAGCGTGCCTACGAGAAGATACGCAGTGCGATGGAGCAGGTGGAGGCCACCGGCTACGGCATCGTGATGCCGTCCATCGACGAGCTTTCGCTGGAACAGCCCGAGATCGTCCGGCAGGGCGGGCGGTACGGCGTCCGTCTCGAGGCCAGCGCGCCGTCCATCCACATGATGAAAGCGGTCATCCACACCGAGCTGAGTCCCATCGTGGGGACGGAGAAGCAGAGCGAAGACCTCGTGCAGAGCCTTTTGAAGGATTTCGAGGACGACCCCGTCCGCCTGTGGGAGTCGAACATCTTCGGCAAGAGCCTCCACGAGCTGGTCAACGACGGCCTGCAGAACAAGCTGCTCCATATGCCGCAGGAGGCCCGGGGCCGTTTGCAGGAGACGCTGGAACGGGTCATCAACGAGGGCTGTACCGGACTCATCTGTATCTTGATCTGACAAAAAGCCCGCTGCACGAAACCAACGTGCAGCGGACTTTTATGCTATTTCTCTTCTTCGGTCAATTTGGTAATGAGCATCTGGTAAATCTCATTGCCCTTCAAAATGAACTGCTTTTTTACCATCTCAGCGCTCAGCCGGTCAGGTGTGCCGATGTCCAGACAGAACAGCTCGCTGTCCAGAGCCTTCACCTGACAGCGCACAGAGCAATGGCCGTCGGCCTTTTCGCTGATGCGGGCGCTGTACTCGGCTTCCTTGCGCGCCCAGGTCTGGCTGCGCAGCACGGCGGCGACCGCCTTTTCCCGCACACTGCGGGGCAGGTCGTAGGCCAGCTCCTGCGCCACTTTCCGGCCCTTGTCGGTGATGGTGTACCGGTCGCCGTCCGCCGTCACGAGCTGCTGCCGGGCGATGTCGTCCAGGCAGGAGCCGATCTCAAAATAATTTACCAAAGCCTCTTCCATCAGGGCGTTTTCGATCTCCGTCCGTGTGATAGGCCCGGCGTTCTTGACAAGATAACACAGCAGCAATCGTATCTCGGTGCTGTTGGTCAGCCCACCGGGACGCACACCGGCGGTAAAAGCATCGTTGGCGGCCATTGTTACTCCCATCTCCCGTGTTCTATAGTATTAACTATAGTATAAAGGGTTTCACGCCGGATTGCAAGCCATGACCGAAAAATCCGTCTCGATGCGCTTGTGGCTCTCGGGGGTGGAGTAGAGCCAGTGGTCGAGGTGGCCCTCGGTGATGAAATACCGCAGCTCGAAGCGGTGGCTCTGGCTGAGGGCGTGGTTGACGATGACGAGCTTTATCTTCATCTTCTCGGGCAGGATGTTCTTGATGTAGACGCTCACGGCCTGCCCGGGCCGCAGGTCGGGGCAGCTCTCGGCGAGGCCCGCGAGGTTGGGCGCGATCTCGATGAAGGTGCCGTACTCCTCCACGCTCCGCACGATGCCCACCACCGTTTCGCCCACCGTAAAGGCGGCAGCGTTCTCGGCCCAGGTACCCAGCAGCTCCCGGATGGTCAGCACGAACCGCCCCTGTGCGTCCCGGCTCTTGATGGCGCAGAGGATCTGCTGCCCCACGCTGACCCGGTCGGCAGGGGAGGAGATACGGCTCACTGACATACAGTCGATGGGCAGCAGGGCGCTGATGCCGCAGCCTACGTCACAGAACGCGCCGAAGGGCTCGATGTGGGTCACGATGCAGGGCAGGATGTCGCCGGGCTGGAGCTGATCGAGGTATTCGGCCTTGCACATCCGCTGGGCTTCAGCGCGGGAGAGGCGGTAGACAGTCTGTCCGTTTTCGTCGGTGTCGATGCCCTCGATGACAAAGCAGGTGGGCCGGCCTACCCGCGTCAGTACGGCGATGTCCCGTACGCTGCCGGTGTCGGCCCCGTCGGCGCACTGCCCAAAGGGCATTACAGCCCGGCAGCCGCCCAGCTCGAACCGGAGCTGACGCTGGGTGTCGAAGGCCAGCGCCGTGCTCTGCAGGATCTCGCGGCTGGCCATCGCAGCCCGCAGTTCGGCGGCGCTCAGGCGGGAAGCATTGCGGTAGTTGTTTTCGGTACGAAACGCTTGCATCATCTTTCATTCCTCTTTCTCTGTTTTTTGGGTAGCATTGCAGCTATAAAACCATATGCAGCTGCATTTGCATTTTATACGAGTTTGGATTATACTATAGATGTGTGTCTCTCTTTTGGACACACGGCCTGTACTATAAATGTGCAGACAGGAGGGATTCAATATGGATATTGCAGTCGGCGATACCATCCTCACCCGCAAACAGCACCCCTGCGGAGCAGCAAGCTTCGAGGTGCTGCGGGTGGGCATGGATTTCAAGATCCGCTGCACGGGCTGTGGCCGCGAGGTCATGCTGCCCCGGGCGAAGATCGAGAAGAACATCAAAAAGGTCATCAAACCGGGCCAGGAATAGCCCGGCGGCACAGCACATTCAGAAACTGTTTTGTAAGGAGAACTGCCTGATATGCCGAATCTGACTTCCCAAATGGAGGCCGTCTGCCGCCGGTTCGAAGAACTTTCTATCCGTCTCAATCAGCCCGAAACTGCCGCCGACCCGGCGCAGTTCCGCCGCCTGATGCAGGAGTACCATGAAGCACAGCCGGTGGTGGACGCTTACCACGCTCTCACCACTGCGCAGGACCACCTGGCACAGGCAAAAGCCCTGCTGGAAGGGGACGAGCCCCTCGACGCGGACTTTAAGGCTATGGTACAGCAGGAACTAAGCGAAAAAAGTCAGGATGTGGCAGAGCTGGAAAATAATCTCAAAATTTTGCTGCTGCCGAAGGACGCAAACGACGAGAAAAGCGTCATCATGGAGATACGCGCCGGTGCCGGCGGCGAGGAAGCTGCGCTGTTCGCCCACAGCCTCGTGCGGATGTACACCATGTACGTCCAGAGCCGGGGCTGGGAGATGGAGCTGCTGAACCTCAACGAGACGGAGCTCGGCGGAACCAAGGAAGCTGTCTTTGCGGTCAATGGCCGGGGCGCCTACAACCGCCTCAAGTACGAGAGCGGCGTCCACCGGGTGCAGCGTGTACCCGAGACGGAGACGCAGGGCCGCATCCACACCTCGACGGCCACCGTGGCCGTGATGCCGCAGGCCGAAGAGGTGGACTTTGCGTTGGACATGAAAGATCTGCGCATTGACACCTTCCGCTCTTCGGGTGCGGGCGGCCAGCACATCAACAAGACGTCCAGCGCCATCCGCGTCACCCACATCCCCACCGGAACCGTGGTCGAGTGCCAGAACGAGCGCAGCCAGTTCCAGAACAAGGACAAGGCTCTGGAGATCCTGCGCAGCCGCCTGCTGGCCCAGAAGCAGAAGGAGCAGCAGGACGCCATCAACGCTGACCGCGCCGGTCAGGTGGGAACAGGGGACCGCAGCGAGAAGATACGCACCTATAACTTCCCGCAGGACCGCTGCACCGACCACCGGATCGGCCTGACGGTACACAACCTCGACAAGATCATGGACGGCGATCTGGACGACATCATCGACGCCCTTGCCACCCGTGAGCAGGCCGAGAAACTGCAAAAGCTGAACGCATAAACTTGCGCAGAATGCGCACGAAAAGCTGTAAAGGATAATTGCCTTACAGAAGAAAAGAGCGATGATTCGTATGAGTATCAATACTGAAGTCCGCCCGGCTGACGCAGAGGGCATTGCCCGCGCAGCCGAGCTTCTGCGGCAGGGCGAGCTGGTGGCCCTGCCCACCGAGACAGTCTACGGCATCGCGGCCGATGCCCGCAACGGCGAGGCCGTGAGCAAGATCTTTGTGGCGAAGGGACGCCCGCAGGACAATCCCCTCATCGTCCACGTCACCGGCCCTGAGATGCTGCACGGCCTCGTCAGCGAGGTGCCGGAACGCGCCCAGCTGCTGATGGCGGCGTTCTGTCCCGGCCCGCTGACCATCATCATGCCCCGCGGCCCCGAGGTGGCAGCGGAGTGCTGTGCCGGTCTGGACACCGTGGGCATCCGGATGCCCAGCCACCCGGTGGCACGGGCCGTCATTGAAGCCAGCGGCTGTGCCTTTGCGGCCCCGTCGGCCAACCTCTCCGGCAAGCCCAGCCCCACCAACGCACAGGACGTCTTTACCGATATGGATGGCCGCCTGCCCCTCATTCTGGACGGCGGCGAGTGCGACTGGGGCGTGGAGTCCACCGTCGTGTCGGTGGTGGGCGAAAAGCCCACCCTCTTCCGTCCCGGCCACATCACGCTGGAAGACCTCGAGCGTGCGCTGGGCGAGGAAGTGGAAGTTTCCAAGGCCATCCTCGAGAAGCTGCCGGAGGGCGCGGTCGTCCGCAGCCCCGGCATGAAGTATAAGCACTACGCCCCCAAGGCGGATGTGACCCTTCTGGACGGCACCTTCGGGCAGTTCAAAGCCTATGTGGATGCCCACGCCGCCGAGAACCCCAGCTGCCTCTGCTTTACCGGCGAGGCCGAAAAGCTGGGCATACCCTGTGTGGAGTATGGCCGGGAGGGCGACGGAGCCGACCAGGCAAAGCACATCTTCCGCTCCCTGCGTGCGCTGGATGAGCAGGGCGATGCGGTGGTCTACGCCCGCTGCCCCCAGAAAGACGGCCTGTCCATGGCCGTCTATAACCGCCTCATCCGCGCGGCTGCGTTCCGGGTGATAAAGCTATGATGACGCTGGGCATCACCGGCCGCAGCGGCTGCGGCAAATCGACGGTCACGGCGGTGTTCGCGGCCCGGGGCATCCCGCTGGCAGACGCCGACCAGCTCTCCCGCGAGATCCTGCTTCCGGGTTCACTGCTGCTGCCCCGGCTGGCTGAGCGCTTCGGGGCAGATATTATAAAGGAAGACGGCACCCTCGACCGCCGCCTGCTGGCCGACCGCGCCTTTGCAACGCCCGAGGGGAAAGCTGCGCTCGACGCGCTGACCCACCCGGAGATCGTCCGACGCATCCGCGCCGCCAAACAGGCCGCGCAGCAGGCGGGGGCGAAGCTCTTTGTGCTGGACGGCGCGGTCATCATCGGCACGGCGGCAGAGGCCGAGTGCGACAAGCTCTGCGTGGTCACGGCACCGTTTGAAGTCAGCGTGGAGCGCATCGCGGCCCGGGACGGCATCTCGCCTGAGATGGCCGTCCGCCGCCTCAACGCTCAGACGCCGGAGGCTGTGCTGACCGCCAGGGCAGACTACATCCTGCCCAACACCTCCACCCGTGAGGCGCTGGCGAAGGCAGCAAACGAGCTCTGTGACGCTCTCATCGGGGAGGGAGGCCGCGATTGAAAACGCTGTTCCGACTGCTGCGCAGACTGGTGGTGCTGGTCTGCATCGCGGCAGTGCTCCTGATGGCTCTGCCGCCCCTCGCCCGGGAGGCCGACCGGCTGCTCTACCCCCGCAAATACAGCCGGCAGGTGGAGCAGTGGGCCGCAGAATACGAGCTCGACCCGCTGCTGGTCTATGCGTTCATCCGCACGGAGAGCGGCTTCGACCCCGCCGCCACTTCCAGCGTGGAGGCCCGGGGGCTGATGCAGATGACCGAGGAGACCTTTATCTGGCTGCGCAGCAAAATTGCGCCGGATGAGGACCTGACCTTCGATGAACTCTACGACCCTGACGTCAGCATCCGCTTCGGCTGCTACTACATCCATCTCTGCATGGAGCGGTACGGCGGCGATGTGGCTACCGCTGCCGCCGCCTACCACAGCGGATGGGGGACAGTAGATAATCTGCTGCGGATGGAAGAGCATTCCTCCGACGGGCAGACCCTGAAAGGCTTCCCTTATAACCAGATGCACCATTACGTCGAAAAGATAACCGCCAGCTACGCCGTCTATACCCGTCTCTACGGCGGCTGAATCTCAACCAATGAAGAAGAACCGACAGGCCAAAAACCTGCGGGTCTTTGATAGATGAAGCTGTTTTCATGGCCAGAGTGTGCCGGATGAACGAGGATTTTTGCTTGCAGGCAAGGCGATTTTTCGCAGCGATCCTGACGGATCGCAAGAGAAAGCAACGCAGTCTGCGGGCAAAAAGGCCGGTCAGACGGTGTGCAATGGCCGTGAAAACAGCTTCCAACAAGTATAAGAAAACAGAAAGGCAGGAGAGATCCTATGGCAGAAAAAACTCCGAACCAGCAGCTGGCTGAAAAGCTGCTGTTTAAGCCCGCTTACGTCGGCGACAAGTCCGCCGCCGTCAAGCAGGAGGCCCACGCATTCGCTGAGGGCTACAAGAAATTCCTCGACGCAGGCAAGACCGAGCGCGAGGTGGCCGCTGAGAGCGAGCAGATGCTCAAGGACGCAGGTTACCAGCAGTTCGACCCGAAGAAGACCTACGCCCCCGGCGACAAGGTCTATTTCAGCCAGCTGGGCAAGGCCATCGTGGCTTCCACCATCGGCACCCGCAGCTTCGAGGACGGCTTCCATCTGGTCATCGCTCACACCGACAGCCCCCGTCTGGACCTGCGCCCGACCCCGCTGTACGAGTCCGACCACCTCAGCTACTTCAAGACCCACTACTACGGCGGCATCCGCAAGTACCAGTGGGGTACCATGCCGCTGGCCATCCACGGCGTGTTCTCCCGCGCTGACGGCACCACCGTCTCTGTGAACGTGGGCGAGGATGAGAACGACCCCGTCTTCTGCATCACCGACCTGCTGCCCCATCTGGGCGCTGAGCAGGGCGAGCGCAAGCTGAGCGACGGCATCCGCGCCGAGGAGCTGAACATCCTCATCGGCTCCGACGCTGTGGACGACGAGGAAGTGAAGGAAGCTGTCAAGCTGAACACCATGATCCTCCTCAACGAGAAGTACGGCATCACCGAGAAGGATTTTGCACGCGCTGAAATCGAGATCGTCCCCGCTTATAAGTCCCGCGACGTCGGCTTCGACCGCTCCATGATCGGCGGCTACGGCCACGATGACCGCGTCGATGCATATCCTGCTCTGATGGCCGAGATCGCCACCAAGGATCCCGCCTTCACCACCGTCTGCGTCCTGACCGATAAGGAAGAGATCGGCTCTGACGGCGTCACCGGTATGCAGAGCATGTACGTCTTCCACTTCATGCAGGAGCTCTGCCGCACCGCTGGTCAGGACGACATCATTGCATTCCGCAACAGTGTCTGCCTGTCCGCCGACGTCACCGCTGCTTACGACCCGAGCTGGGCCAGCGCTTTCGAGCCGATGAACGGCACTTACGCAGGCCGCGGCATCGCGCTGTTCAAGTACACCGGCAGCCGCGGCAAGAGCGCTGCAAACGACGCTTCTGCCGAGCTGGTGGGCTATGTCACCCGCATGATGGACGCCGACGACGTTGCATGGCAGATCGGTGAGCTGGGCCGCCTCGACCTGGGCGGCGGCGGCACCATCGCAAAGTATGTTGCCAACCGCGGCATCCCCGTCATCGACATCGGTGTGCCTGTGCTGTCCATGCACTCTCCCTTCGAGGTCATCCACAAGACCGACCTGTACATGGCTTATCGTGCCTTCGTCCTGTTCAATCAGGCCGCTGAGTAAGCTGCTCCTGCGCACCAAAGCCCCGGAAAGTCTGCCGTCTGGCAGGCCCTCCGGGGCTTTTTGCTATGTCGTGGGCAGGGGGACGGCCTGCTCTACCGTGAGGAAGGCGAAACCGTTGTCCTTGTACCACTGGATGATGTCGGGCAGGGCTTCGGCAGTGGTGCGGGTGGTGGCCGAGTCGTGCATCAGCACGATGCACTGGGTCTGCTCGCCGGTCTCCCGCACGATGTTGCGGAAGATGGTGCCTGCACTGGGCTTGCCGCCTACGGCGTCCTCGGCGCAGACGTTCCAGTCTACATAGGCGTAGCCTTTTGCAGTGACTTCTTCTTTGAGCTGCTGCATCAGCCCGCGCCCGCCGTAGCGGCGGCTCACGGTGTTGGTACTGCCGCCCGGGAAGCGCAGATACCGCAGGCCGTCGGCCCGGACGTAAGGGGAGAGGCGTTCCTTTAACAGGTCAATGTCCTTCCAGTAAGCGTCCGCGCTCTGGTAGATGTCGCTGTACTCGTGGGAGGCGGAGTGGAGCGCGATCTGATGCCCGGCGGCAGCAGCCGCAGAGATGAGGGGAAGATATTTGTCGTTGTTGCCGGTGGCGACTACAAAGAAGGTCGCCTTTACCCCGGCACGGTTCAGCGCGGACAGAACGTCCGGCGTCGTCTTGCTGGGGCCGTCGTCGAAGGTCAGACAGACCCACTTCTCGGGCATCGGCTCCGGCTCCGGGGACGTTTCTACGGAGGACGCCGAGGCAGGGGAGACGAAGCTTTCGTCCGGCACCGGGGTCAGGTCGCTCTCCCGGCAGCCTACGGGCGGCTCTGCACCGCAGAATATCCCCAGTCCGAACCCCGCCGCCGCCCCGACAGAAAGCAGCAAAAGGCTCCACAACAATCTTTGATGTTTGCTGGATCTGAAAAGAGTCATTTCCAAAAACCTCCTTCTTAAGTCATTTCTGCACGGAAACTCCATTTACAAGATATGAATGGCAAAAAAATCTATGAAAACGCTTGACATCGCCGGGGGAGTATGGTATTATACTTGAGCAGTCAGCGATACGGCTTAGACCTCAAGGCCGAGAGAAATCAAGATTGCATCAAAACTTCATATGCGAGGGTGGCGGAACTGGCAGACGCGCACGTTTGAGGTGCGTGTGGTTTATCCTTGGGGGTTCAAATCCCCTCCCTCGCACCAAAATGAAAACTCGCATGAATACTGGAAAACCAGCGTTCATGCGGGTTTTTCGTTATATTTGGCTTTGCAAGTAATGGCAAATACCAGTAGATAAATACGAGTATTACAGTATACAAAGTAGTGGTAAAGTAGTGGTAGAAAAGTCCATGAAACAAAAATGCCCCCGCCTCGGAGATCATCCGGAGCGGGGGCATTGTCATGCTATGCAGTTATGGCCGGTCTCTCACTTCACACTCTTCCTCAGCCGCTCAAACTCGGCGTCAGCCTGAATGGCCTCCTTGGTGAAGGAGTTGTTGAACCACCAGTTGACCAGCGCAGACACGGTGGTGAAGCCGGTGGAGATGAGCTGCTCCAGCTGGGTGCTGTCGATGGGCAGCAGGGGCTTGCCCAGAGCGCTCAGGATCTGGTTGATAAGGGCCAGAGCCAGCACGGCGGTGCGGGCGATAGTGGCAGCGGAGACGGTGCGGGTGGTGATATGTGCGTTCATGGGATGTCCTTTCTCCCGGCGAGGCCGGGTGGTCAGTCGTGGATGGGCAGGGCCTTGGCGCGGTTGTACAGCTCCGTGCCGGTGCCGTTGCCGCCCATCGCGTGATAGGTCTTGTAGAGGTAGGTGAGGTTGCGCAGGCCGTCGGGGGTGATATGGCCGAGGCTGAGGAAGTGGTAACACTCGGTGTAGATGCGGTCATGCAGGAGGGCCAGCACGGCCTGCCAGAGGGCTTTGATCTTGGGGATGGCTGCGAGGACGGCCCCGCCCATCAGCGCGAAAGCCCACTGTGCCCAGTATTCGAGGATGAACTGCATCGGAATCACCCCCTCACATACTCCACCGGCTCTTATTCGCCCGGGTATCGATATGCACCCAGCCGGTCTTGCGGGCGGGATGCTTTGCGTCCTTCGGGTAGCGCCCGATGCCGCCCCGGGAGGGCAGCAGGGTCTCGGCGTAGGCGGCCACAGTGGCCACGTCTACGCCCTCAACGTAGAAGTCCGCCGCCCGGCCCAGCAGGTGCTGGCTGGACTTACTGCCGCCCACGGCGGCGTTGTGGGCGGCGGTGCGGTAGCCGCTGGTGATATGCACCGGCTTTCCGAAGTGCTCCCGGATGCACTGGAGCAGCACCACAAGCTCGTCGTCGAGGAGCACGACATTGCTGCCCTTGCAGGCAAACTCCCGCACCTTGAAGCTGGGCGAGAGCTGCCGGGTGGAGTCCCGGGACATGGAATATTCTTTGATAGCGATAGAGAACACGACCTTTCTTTTGAGCAGCCCCACCCGGGGCTGCTTTTTGTTTTGTCAGTAGTAGTGGTAGCCTGTGAGTTGGTATGTACCGCCGCTACTGATATTGACGCTACAGGACCATGAGAGCGTAAGAACTCCTTCGTCAGAAAACTTTGCGGTATTATTAACAGCAACATAGCCGCTAGGAGAGTACTTATAATACGCACTGCTCGTCCATTGTGCGGAGCCGCCACGGGCTACTTTAACAGGGGAGTTGCCAACTGAAATCGTGATATAGTCCACGTCATCAGGAACATTGGTAGTAGACGATGCATTGACGTTAGCGGACCATACCAGCTTACCATCCGGGTACGCTTTCTTGTCTGCTAGCCGCTCGATTTCCGCCCGGGTAAACGGGATAATACTAACTGTGCCGGTTAAATCCTCCAACTCCCCCGGGATAAAGGTGGATATGCTTACGCTTCCCAGCGCCATACTCACGCCTCCGGTTCTGCCGCGTCTGCGGCCTCGAGGGTGGTGTCGTCCGGCTCGGCGAAGCCCCACTCCGCCCGCAGGGCAGC
>ONZZ01002013.1_pt1 | contig 11669 bp, 6 predicted proteins | sample 1671101 | NCBI WGS metagenome assembly ONZZ01 (sample SAMN06348122, study PRJEB24527) | human gut metagenome | biome: human gut; feature: ankylosing spondylitis patient; material: feces | host: Homo sapiens | place: China | collected 2015-10
TTAAACCACTTCTTCCATAAAATGCATATACACATATTCCCGTTATCCCTGCCGGAATAACAGTTCTCTGACAGCCTATGATTAGTTCATTAGTCTGGCTGTCTATCACAGCATTACAATTATCCCTGCTATCATAATATGGATTATCCTCATCCACAACTATAGTCGTAAGATTATCAAGAACCGCTAACATATCAGGCTCAATCTTCCTTACATCCTTTGATATGTACAATTCCCTGACATTGTGAATATCTTCACCATACTGTCTTATCCAATCCTTATTGATAGTTCCATTAATAACCATAACCTCTGCATTTGTTGCTCTCATAGCCTTCACTCCTGATTAAATGTCTGCGTCAATTAATCATCCAGCTATTCTGCCTGTTACAGGCAACTACTCCAGATGATTAAATAGTTACACGCTAATCGGCTATATTAGCAATCTCTGGTTGATAGTTTCTTAATATATTATGATGTCCTGTTATGCGATATTGAGGGATGCCATAACCATACTAAGTATAATTATGACAATTACCTGCTTAACCTCAATATCATATTAATCATACGATTTAATATTATGATATGAGGGTCACTAAGGTATACATCGAATTGCATGCAAGCATGCATCGATGATACCTTTTGACCCTTTAATCATATTATAACGTGACATTATAAACTTTATTTATTACTTAAAGTACTTAACACCTGACTCAAATATCTTAATATCCTGTTCGCCATAGATGTTGATAGCTACTGAGTCACCACGTCTTTCAGAATGTGCCATCTTACCTAAGCATCTTCCGTCCGGGCTTGTAATACCCTCAATAGCCATATATGAGCCATTGACATTCCATTCTTCATCCATAGAAATGTTGCCTTCTGGGTCACAGTACTGTGTAGCCACCTGACCATTTGCAAAGAGCTTGTCAAGCCATTCCTTAGGTGCTACGAAACGTCCTTCACCGTGTGAAGCTGGGTTGCAGTATACCTTTCCAAGTTCTGCACCTGCAAGCCATGGGCTCTTATTAGTAACAACCTTTGTATATACCATCTTAGATATATGACGGTTGATTGTATTAAATGTTAATGTAGGAGAATTAACATCCTGTCCTGTTATCTTACCGTTAGGTACTAAGCCAAGCTTGATAAGAGCCTGGAAACCATTACAGATACCAAGTGCAAGACCATCTCTTTCATTAAGGAGCTTCTCAACTGCTTCCTTCATCTTAGCATTACGGAAGGCTGTTGCAAAGAACTTAGCAGAACCATCTGGTTCATCACCTGCTGAAAATCCACCTGGGAACATAATAATCTGTGACTGGTTAATTGCTTTTTCAAATTCATCAACAGATTCTCTTATGCTTGCAGCATCAAGGTTCTTGAATACTTTGACAATAGTATCTGCACCAGCTCTCTCAAACGCCCTGGCACTGTCATATTCACAGTTAGTACCTGGGAATACTGGTATAAATACTGTTGGCTTCGCAACCTTATTCTTGCATACATATACATTGCCCTTTGAATATACAGGTGACTCAACCCTATCAGTTTCCTTAGAAACCTTTGTTGGGAATACCCCCTCTAATGTATCTTTCCATACACTTAATGCTTCCTCAATATTGATTGAAACATCTTCATATGTAAACTTAGCTTCTTCGGTTACTGTACCAACCTTAGTATAAGCTGCCTTAATCTCTAAAAGCTTAGAGCTGTCTACTTCTGCTACTATACAGCCATATGCTGGTGCGAATAATTCTTCCTTTGATACAGATGGCTCAACAGCAACACCAAGCATATTACCAAATGCCATCTTGCTTATTGCTGGAACTAAGCCGTTAGCATCAAGAACATATGCAGACACAATTGCCTTGCTCTTAATAGCTTCGTGGATAGATGAATATAATTCCTTAATCTGTGAGAATACAGGAAGGTCATATTTGTCTCTTTCAATGTCAAATCTTACAAGTATATTGCCAGCTTTCTTTAATTCAGGTGTGATAATATCCTGCTCTTTAGCTACATCAATAGCAAATGAGCATAATGTAGGTGGTACATCTATATGTTCAAATGTTCCTGACATAGAATCCTTACCACCGATTGATGGAAGTCCTAAGCCAATCTGTGCCTCATATGCACCAAGAAGTGCTGCAAATGGCTGGCTCCATCTTGAAGGATCTTCTGTCATTCTTCTGAAATATTCCTGATATGTAAATCTAATCTTGCTGTAATCGCCACCAGCCGCAACAATCTTGGCAACTGAGTCTGTTACTGCATACATAGCTCCGTGATATGGACTCCACTTAGAAAGATATGGGTCAAATCCATAAGCCATCATAGTTACTGTATCGCACTTGCCCTTAAGCACTGGAAGCTTGGCAACCATAGCCTGTGTCTCTGTAAGCTGGTACTTTCCACCAAATGGCATAAGTACTGAACCAGCACCGATTGAACCATCAAATCTTTCAACAAGTCCCTTCTGTGAACACTCGTTAAGGTCTGCAAGTGTCTTAAGCCATCTGCCCTTAACATCATCTACTGGCTTAGCTTCAAGGTAATTAGCCTTGTCATCTGGGATATCTACAAGTACTGATGTCTCCTGATGTGCACCGTTAGTATCAAGGAAAGCTCTTGAAATATTAACGATATCCTTGCCTCTCCAGTTAAGTACAAGTCTTGGTTCTTCTGTTACAACTGCAACCTCAACAGCTTCAAGGTTCTCCTCTGTGGCATACTCTAAAAATGCTTTAACATCTGCTGGGTCAACAACAACTGCCATTCTTTCCTGTGACTCTGATATAGCAAGTTCTGTTCCGTCAAGACCTTCATACTTCTTAGGAACCTTGTCAAGGTCAACTGTAAGACCTGCTGCAAGCTCACCGATGGCTACTGAAACACCACCTGCACCAAAGTCGTTACATTTCTTAATAAGCTTAGTTACCTCTGGTCTTCTGAAAAGTCGCTGCATCTTACGCTCTGTAGGTGCATTACCTTTCTGAACTTCAGCTCCACAAGTCTCTATCGACTCTTCTGTGTGAACCTTAGATGAACCTGTAGCACCGCCACATCCATCACGTCCTGTTCTACCGCCAAGAAGAATAATAATATCTCCCGGGTCAGAATTCTCTCTCTTAACAGCACTTCTTGGTGCTGCCGCTATAACTGCACCTATCTCCATACGCTTTGCAACGTAATCTGGGTGATATATTTCCTTAACATAGCCTGTAGCAAGACCTATCTGGTTACCATATGAGCTGTAACCGTGTGCTGCCTCTGTAACTATCTTTCTCTGAGGAAGCTTTCCGTGAAGTGTATCTGCTACCGGAACTGTAGGGTCTGCCGCACCTGTGATACGCATAGCCTGATATACATATGTACGTCCTGAAAGTGGATCTCTTATAGCTCCACCAAGGCAGGTAGCAGCACCACCAAATGGCTCTATCTCTGTTGGGTGGTTATGAGTTTCGTTCTTGAAGTTTACAAGCCACTCCTCTGTCTTTCCGTCAATCTCAACAGGAACAACTATAGAGCAGGCATTAATCTCATCAGACTCTTCCTGATCTTCAAGCTTGCCTTCTGCCTTTAACTTCTTCATACCCATAAGGGCTAAATCCATAAGACATACGAACTTATCTTTTCTGTCTTTATATATAACAGCTCTGTCAGCAAGATACTTATTGTAAGTTTCTTCCATAGGAGCTCTGTAATATCCGTCCTTAAATTCTACATTCTTTAATTCTGTAGCAAATGTTGTGTGGCGGCAGTGGTCAGACCAGTATGTATCAAGAACTCTGATTTCTGTCATAGATGGATCTCTGTTCTCTTCATTCTTGAAGTAATCCTGAATGAACTTGAAATCCTTAAATGTCATAGCAAGACCAAGTGAATCATATAATTCCTTAAGCTTGTCCCCGCTCATATCCTTGAAGCCATCAAATACAACAACATCTGCTGGTGTATCAAACTTAGTAACAAGTGTATCCGGAAGCTTCTCATCAGCTACTCTTGAATCTACCGGATTGATACAATGGTTTTTAATCTTAGCCTTATCATCATCTGTAAGCTTGCCTGATACAATATAAGTAGTTGCAGTCTTAATTACAGGAGTTTCATTCTCATTAAGGAACTTAACACACTGCTCTGCCGAATCAGCTCTCTGGTCGAACTGTCCCGGAAGATATTCTACAGAAAATACAAAATCATCATCTGAAGCCTTAAATTCATTCTCATACACATCATCAACAGGTGGTTCTGCAAATACTGTTGTAAGTGCCTTCTTATATGTCTCATCAGAAAGATTCTCAATATCATATCTGATAAGCACCCTTACATCTGTAATTGTCTTAATACCGAGATAACCTGTGATTTCATCGTGTAACTCCTTTGCATTAACAGCAAAAGGTTTCTTTTTCTCAACAAAAACTCTTTTAACGCCACTCATTTTAATTATTTCCTTTCTTAATCAGCTGTACTCCTGTCACTACTATTTCAACAAGAATGTAAAATATTTTATCATATCATTACTAAAGAAACAAGACACAAGAACAATGTTGTGTATATTTCTATATTGTATACACTATTCATGCATACGTCTTATAATCTTGTATACAACTTCATTACCCATAACAAGAGGGGCTGTATGTGCAAAGAATACTATGCCGTCTGTCGGTGATAATATCTCACTCTTGACATATCCCTCACACGGATCAATAACCTGACCTATTACCTCATTATGGACAACCGGATCCCCCGGTTCTTTAAACCTTTTGTAAAAACCTGCATCATATGTCTTAACGGCTGATAAATCATACTCGTTAATGACACTTGCTATGTAACCGCTGTGATTGTTATATTTTAATATTCCCATTCTCGTAAGAAATCTTAACACTGACGATACTGCCTGTCTTGCAGACTTTTCATCAACAATATCTGTGCTGTTCGTATATATCGAAAAAGCATTTGTTCCATTCATCTGCCAGCTATAATTAAGCGTTGCCGTATCCATAGGCTTTGGCTTTCTTATAACAACATACTGCAGTCCAAAAAGATTGGCAAGGCTCGCACTCTGATAACCCGTTTCCATCATACGTACATGAGGTATGAAATCTCCAGGCATATAAAAGCTTGCAAACTGTATTCCATAGCTGTAGCCCTTACTGCTTTCAAATATTGCAGCAGCTATCTGCTTGGTAGTATCTCCCGCTTCATCACCAGGGAACATTCTGTTAATATCTGTATTATCTACAGGCCAGAACCTTTTTTCAACATTCATAGAAAATCTGTTAGCTGACGGAATTACTAAAATCTCGTGGTTATGCGATATTGCACCTCTCATTTCAAGGTCTTTTAACACCTTTATAAGCTGTGAGCATATATATAACTGCTGTATCTCATTACCCCTCATAGCCCCGACTATGCAGGCTGATTTCTCGCCATGTCCAAATCTATAGCCTTCTATCTCAAAATTCTCTCTGTATATTCCCTTAAGACTATATAAAACTTCTTTTTTCATTACACTCTTCCTCCGTGTACTCTCGCAAGAAGTGCCCCCTTGTATACAACTGGATTTTCCCTCAATGTGAATACAATACCATCTACCGGAGATTCAATATGCTGGATTATCCTTCCCTCTATTGGCTCTATTATGTCGCCTATGGCATCTCCCATATGGATATTGCCACATGAATTAATAGATGGAACAAATATTCCGCTTTCCTTCGCTGTCAGGAAATTAACTTCCCCCTCTGTTGAGATAATAGGCTCTCTGACAGCTATTTTATTATCAGCCTCTGGTATTTCCCATATTCCAAGATTACTCATAAGGTTAAATATTCCATCAATAAGCTGCTGGCTGTATTCCCTGTTAATTCTGTTACCAACGCCCATCTCTGCTACAAGCGTAGGTACACCAAGATGATTAAGGCTGTATGCCAGTGTCGCATCAAGCACTGTTATTGATGAAAATATCCATACAAAATCCGCATTTAACATCTTTGCAAATGGAAGCAGTCTTTCCGCATTTTCTTCATTTAGTCTTACCTGCGGCATCTCTCTTACAAATATATTGCTTGAATGAATATCAAGACAGAAATCACTTCCAATTATATCGTTGACAATTCCTGCCGCAACACTCTCTGCCACAGCTCCATTATTATCACCTGGAAATACCCTGTTCATATCAAGCTCAAACATAGGAATTCCCCTTGAACCTGTATCTATTCCAAGGGGATTTACATCTGGATATATATCTATAATTCCTTTTAATCTTTCCAGATTATTATTAACACGTCTTATGACTTCGTAGCACACATACTGCCCATCAAGCTCATCACCATGTATTCCTGTAACAATAGATATTCTTGGAACAGGCTCGCCAGCATAATCTTTCGGTGTGAGCCTGTTCTTCTTAATAACCATTCTCTCATGCACGGGAAGCTCTATTGAAACAACCTCTTCTATCATAAACTAACCTCTGTAAATATATTCTCACTACATAGAATCATAATTTCTTATCAATACACCCTGTGAAGTCTTCTTTAAAGCAATATGCGTAAATACGGTACTAGGAACATATGTCTTATCGCCCATAAATACACGGCTTCCTGGATATATATTCTTATCAATCCTTACAACTGCCCTGTCTGACTCCCTTACAAGTGTATAAAGATTACGGCTTTTTTCTTCATATTTGGCTTTCTCTGCTGTCTTAACAATCTTTGACTGCAACAGCTTTCTGTTAAGTGTTTCATCAAACTTATCAGAACCTGCCTTCTTTAATATATCAAGCTTCTGTAAAGCCTGATTAAATCTGTCTATCTGCGTATCTATATCCTTAAGCACCATAAGCACCTTGGCATATTCACTGCTTATCTCCTTAGTTACACCAACTCTTAATACAGTCTTAGAATAAGACTCACTTCCACAAGCTTTAATACATATGCCCCTTACGCCTGTGACATCTCCGCCTATTACAGAACCTCTCTTGCCCTCAAGATATATTCCGCCATATGCCAAAGCTGTTGTATTAAGCATATAATCACACTTTATATCACTATGGCTTATAATATGTGCATTCTCGAAAAACCTTGCTGATATATTGCCCATAGCTTCAATTCTTCCGTTCTCACCTGCATTAACACCATCCTGTATAATGATATCCTGTCCTGACCATATATCTGCATCTTCAACATATCCACCTATGTATATATTACCCATAGCGTGTATCTTGACACTGCCTCTGACACTTCCGTTAATCTCTACGTCACCATTAAAATCTATGCTTCCTGTTCCAACATCAACATCACCGCTGACATTATATACATTACTTACATTAAGGTCGTAGTTACGATATTCTACTTTACCGCTTAACTGGGCATAATAAGACTTGCCGTCCTCTGACACTGTAAAGCCCTTGCCTCTTAACTTAGGTCCTGGTCTTCCTGGCTTTGGAACTAAAAGCTTTCCAAATATATCATATCCAAATTCACCCTTGGTAGGTTCTATATACTCTGCAAGCTTATCATCTTTATTAACCTTCTCAAAAAGCTTTACATTAAAATAATCAACAGAACCATCTTCTCTTAATGTAGGCTTATTATCTCTTTCATACTCTGAATCAAAGAAGAAGTTGTAATAACCATCAGTACCGTTAACTGCACTTTTGCCTTCTGCTACCACGATTTCAATATCGTACAGCTTATTAAGAATAACTTCGCGTATTCTCGCTTCATTAATTCCTGTACGCACACCTGCCTGTGAAAGCTTGTCTGCAATCTCCTCGTATGTATAAGCTTCATCACTGCCTATGCCATTAAGGACTATACTTGCTTTCATATGATCATTATCAACATTGACAACTACTTCTTTGGTATTTAACTGTATCTGTTCTCTAAGTACATCATTCAATTCTGACTCCTCCAATCAACCATAGCACATTGTCTTATGTCATCTTTATAATCGAATTCCCCTTATATGTATGTCCTTAATTACTGGTCTTTATGTACTAATAATTCCGAAGGATCAAGACCCCTCTCAAGCATTATTCTTATCTGCTCCATCTGTCTGCAAGTATATCTTGCATCGGCGTATACGCTTACATCTACACCACTCTGAAGTCCAAGCAGTATCTCCTGACTTTGAAGTTCATTAAGCTGTGGCTCTTCCTGAACCTTGCCATCATTCTCAATCTGTTCTCTCATCTCTTTCATCTGGACAGCATTGATAAATGGATCTGCATATGGACTTACATCTATCCCTTCTTCTTCTCCTAACCTTATCTGTTCCATCTGTCCTGAGGAGAAACCTATCATATTATACTTGGTAATATCTATTCCAGCCTCAAGTCCTAACCTTAACTGTTTCATCTGGTCTGCTGTATATTCGTGAAGCATATACTTGGATACATCTACACATTTTAACAAGCCTATTCTAATCTCGTTAAGCTGGTGTGCATCGAAATTCTCATCAACGAAAAATGTTAAATCAACATCATCTCTCTTAGCCAGTCTTATCTGTCTTAACACCTCACCAGAATATCCAAGCTTTGCATATCTTGTAAGATCAAATCTGTACTTTAATGCAAGACGAATCTCTCTCATAACAGAATAATCGTACTTCGGATTGCATATAAGCGATAAATCAATACCCTCTTTTATACCTTCTTTAATCTGCTCCATCTGCATATAATTATACTCCGGATCTGCCATAGCACTTACATCAATTCCTTCCTCAAGTGCCATTCTTATAACCTTCATCTGCCTTGAATTATATTCGGGACTGGCATATATAGAAATATCAACGCCATTATCATTACCTTTAGTAATCTCAAGCACCTGAAGTTCGTTAAATCCAGCTTTCTTCCATTCATCTATTCCCGCATGGGAATCCGCTAAATTCCTGATTTCATTCTCTCCCATAGTTCTCTCCAATATAAATAATCATATAATTAATTGTCACAGTCCGTATTTATACTAGAATAATAGCATATGTCTGACAATTTCTCAACATATTACTTGCCAAATCTCACCACAATTGACAAATTCCCTCATAATTCCCCATATGCCTTATAATCTCCAGAAATCCTCAATACATTTTCCTGTATTATTAATATCTACAGGATACACTTTATCCCATTCCCTTGGATACTGCATCTGGTATTCCTGTGTCATAAAACGGTCATCTAACAGAAGTATTATACCCTTGTCATCTGCAGTTCTTATAACTCTTCCAGCCGCCTGCAGCACCTTGTTCATTCCCGGAAATACATACGCATACTGATAGCCATTCTTACCTATACTGTCAAAATAATTTCTTAATATATTACGCTGTCTGCATATCATAGGTATGCCTGTTCCTACAATACACGCCCCTATAAGTGACTTATCCCTTAGGTCAATTCCCTCAGAAAATATACCGCCAAGCACACAAAAGCCCGTGACATTTCCACTTGTATTATCCATAAATACTGACAAGAAATTCTCTTTATCGGCTTCCGTCATATTATTATCCTGTATCAATACATTTTCTCCCTCAGAGAGATGATAAATGTAGCTTCCATCCTCAACATCGTGCAGATCTATAACATTGCAGGCATATTTTTGTATATATATATCATACACCTCTCTCATATAGCTGTAAGAAGGAAAGAATATCATATATTTGCCTTGCTTCGACTGCGTAAGTGTGTGGATATAACCTGCAATCTTGGTGTACTCATTATAATTACGCCTCGTATACCTGCTTGTAACATCACGTCCAATAAGCACTCTCTTATTATCAGTATCAAACGGCGAATGTGCATACACAGCATAGTCATCTGCATTTCCTGAAAGCATTTCCTTAAAATAATTCACTGGAAGAAGTGTCGCCGAGAACATTATTGTCGATATTCCCTGACTTAATCTCTGCGATAACTGTCCTGACGGGTCAACACAGTACAGATGAAGTGCAAAGTCACCGTCATCGATATGCTCAGCATATATAACATACTTCTCATCTATGCAGTCATACATATTAATAAAATGTCTTATCTTAAAGAAGAATTCTATTATCTCATCGCACACCGGCTTTCCTTTATTCTTATCCAAGAACTTCTGCATATACGAATAACACGATTGCAGATTAGCTAAAAATGTGCCACAGTAATCATCTATTATTATATATTCTTTATCACAGGCTCTCTTTAATTCAAGAAGATATTTGTTGCATTTTTCAAGGTATGAAGCCAGCCTTTTGTCCATATCCTTAACTACTCTTTTGCAGGCAAGAAAATCTTCCTTGACAAGCGTTGCACTATACATCTCCCTTGCCCTGTCAACAAGATTATGTGCCTCATCTACAAGAAATACATAATTGCCTTTGCCGCCATCACCAAAATATCTTTTTAATGAAGAATCTGGATCAAAAGCATAATTGTAATCGCATATTATTCCATCACACCAGTATGAAACATCAAGCGACATTTCATACGGACACACCTTATGCTTCACTGAATACTGCAATATCGTATCCCTGTTAATTACCGCTTCATTAGTGATTATATCGTAAACAGCTTCATTTACCCTGTCAAAATGCCCCCTTGCATACTCGCACACCTCTGGATTACAGTTGTGCTCATCAAGATGACATATTTTATCCTTCGCCGTCAGTGTCACCGTGCGAAAATGCAGTCCTGCATCTCTTAGTATCGCATATGTTTCCTCGGCTACCGTTCTCGTTATTGTCTTGGAGGTAAGATAGAATATCTTGTCAGTTAAGCCATTACTGCACGACTGCACGGCTGGATATACTGTTGATATAGTCTTTCCTACTCCTGTCGGTGCCTGTATATATAACACCTTCTGTTCTTTTACCGTGTGGTATACACTCGCAACCAGCTTCTTCTGCCCCTCACGGTACTCAAATGGAAAATGCAGTTTCTGAATTGAAGCATTCCTTTCTGCCCTTTCATCAAATACATAATCCATCCACTTTTTAAAGCCAGCTACAAGTTCTCTGTACCATTTTATAATTGACTCACTGTCATATTGCTCTTTAAATCTTACTATTTTCTCAGTTTCTGTATTACAGTAAGTAAGCTGTACATTAATGCTCTCCAGATTATACCTTGTTAAATATATATAAGCGTACACCATAGCCTGTGCCTTATGCACATACACCGGCTCTTTAAGCTTTCCTACATCTGACTGCATAGTCTTAATCTCATCAATTGTAACCTCACCTATCGGCAGCTTATTGCCATCCTCATCTTCCTCAATGTCAGCTATTATTCCGTCTGCCCTGCCCTCTATTCTAAGCTCGTATTCAATTCCACCCTCTGATGTCAGCTCCTCTTTATTCCTAAGAAGCACCTCTGCCCTGTAATTAGAACCCATAGAGTGCTGGATTTTCCTGTGAAGCCTCGCACCCTCCTGCATAACCTTAACATCAGCAACACCTGTATCCCTGTTATCAATATCCCCACCAAGGCACATAAATTCAACCAGATTTCTTACTGATATATTAAATGTATTATCTTTAATTACATACATATCTGTGCCTCCTTATATATCATATTTCTGCATATTTTTTGCGCTAATTATATCATAATTTTTGCGCAGCCTTTCAGCGCATATAAAGTTCCGCAAGGAACTTTTAAGATGAGCACTTTTGTGCTCATTATATCATAATTTTCT
>ONZZ01002015.1_pt1 | contig 11654 bp, 5 predicted proteins | sample 1671101 | NCBI WGS metagenome assembly ONZZ01 (sample SAMN06348122, study PRJEB24527) | human gut metagenome | biome: human gut; feature: ankylosing spondylitis patient; material: feces | host: Homo sapiens | place: China | collected 2015-10
ATGGTCTCGATCCACTCATCACGAAGACCTTTTCCCTTACGGACGCTCTCCATGATCGTAAACGCAAGGCCACTTTCCACTCCTTTTCCGATAAGGTAGATCATAATATCGTCTCGGGTACAGATAGCTGTGGAAATGGTTGCCTTACCCTCCTGGATCAACACCTGGGCATTACCCAGCCATACATCCGTACCATGAGAAAGCCCTGCAATACGGATCAGGTCAGAGAAGTATTTCGGCTTGGTGTCAATAAGCATCTGCATGGCGAAATCTGTACCAAATTCCGGGATTCCCAGACATCCGAGCTTACATCCGCCAATATCTTCCGGTTCAATTTTCAAAGCCTTTGTACTTGCAAACAATGACATGACATCCCTCTGATCCAGGGGGACATCCCTGGCACTGATTCCCGTTAAATCCTCCAGCATTCGGATCATAGTGGGATCATCGTGTCCAAGTATATCAAGCTTCAGCAGGTTTCCGTCAATAGAATGGTAATCAAAATGTGTGGTGATAATGTCACTGTTCACATCATTCGCAGGGTGCTGGACAGGAGTAAATTTCTCAATCTCCTCACCTACAGGAAGTACGATAATGCCTCCCGGATGCTGTCCTGTTGTACGCCGCACGCCTGTACATCCCTGTACGATGCGGTTGATCTCACAGTAACGTTTATGCACACCACGCTCTTCAAAATAATTCTTCACATAACCAAATGCAGTTTTCTCCGCAAGCGTACCGATAGTCCCTGCCTTGAATGTCTGTCCCTTACCGAAAATAACCTCTGTATATCTGTGTGCATTAGCCTGATACTCTCCTGAAAAGTTAAGGTCAATATCCGGTTCCTTATCTCCCTTGAATCCAAGGAATGTCTCAAAAGGAATGTCAAACCCTTCTTTTTTCATCCTGGTTCCACATTTCGGACAGATCTTATCCGGCATATCACACCCCGCCATACCTGCATACTGCTTTACTTCCGGTGAATCAAAATCACTGTATTTGCAGTCCGGATTAGGACAGAGATAATGCGGCGGCAGAGGATTTACCTCTGTGATACCGGACATGGTAGCTGCCAGAGAAGATCCTACAGAACCTCGCGAACCTACCAGATAACCATCTTCATTTGACTTCCATACAAGCTTCTGTGCAATGATATACATTACGGCATACCCATTGGAAATGATTGAATTCAGTTCCCTGTCAAGCCTGCTTTCCACAATCTCCGGCAATGGATCTCCATACATTTCATGCGCTTTTGTAAAACAGATATTCTTCAGATCCTGGTCGGAATTCTCAATGACCGGCGGGAATTTGTCCGGATGAATAGGTGATATCTTCTCAATCATATCTGCGATCTTATTTGTATTTGTAATGACAACTTCTTCTGCTTTCTCGCTTCCCAGATAGGCAAATTCTTCCAGCATTTCCTCTGTGGTACGTAAATACAACGGTGCCTGCTCATCTGCATCTGAGAATCCGTTTCCGGCCATAATGATCCTTCTGTAAATCTCATCCTGTGGATCCATGAAATGCACATCACAGGTTGCAACTACCGGTTTCTTAAACTGCTCTCCAAGCTTAACGATCTTCCTGTTTATCTCCTTCAGGTCTTCTTCGGAACTGATCATATCATGCTTATCATCTGCTATCATAAATCTGTTATTTCCAACAGGCTGGATCTCCAGATAATCATAGAAATTTACCAGTCTGGCTATCTCAGTATCCGGTGCATTTCTCAGAATTGCCTGATACAGTTCCCCTGCTTCACAGGCACTTCCCACCAGAAGTCCGTCTCTGTACTGCTCCAGCACACTTTTGGGGACACGTGGACGTCTGTGATAATACTTCAGGTGCGACTGACTCACTAATTTATACAGATTAATGCGCCCTGTCTCATTTCTGGCAAAAATGATCACATGGTAGGTCGGCAGTTTCCTGATAGTATTTACAGAAACAGCTCCCTGCTCATTCAGCATATCCACATCCCGGATATCACGCTCTTCCAGCATCTTTACAAACTTCACAAAAATCTCTGCAGTACATGCGGCATCATCTACTGCCCGGTGATGATTTTCCAGTGAAACCCCAACTGCTTTTGCTACCGAATCCAACTTAAATCTGTTCAATGCAGGAAGCAGGAAACGGGCCATCCCGACCGTATCTACATAAGTAAAATCATGTGCGATTCCCAGTCTGTCACAGTTTTTCATAATAAATCCCATATCAAAGTCCGCATTGTGTGCAACCATAACCGCATCCTTGCTGAATTCAAGGAATTTCGGAAGCACTTCTTCGATAGTCGGAGCATCCATGACCATACTGTCATTGATACTGGTCAGCTGTTCAATGCGAAAAGGAATCGGTACCTTTGGATTTACAAATGTGGAAAAACGGTCCGTAATCTCACCATTTTCTACCAGTACGGCGCCAATCTCTATGATCTGACAGGTCAGCGAAGAAAAACCTGTTGTCTCAATATCAAAGACCACAAATCTACCGTTCAGCTTCTGACCTTTTCCATTGGTCACCATACCTTTTAAATCATCTACCAGATAGCCTTCCATTCCATAAAGGACCTTAAAATCAGAATCCTTCGGCACACATCCGCCCCAGGCATCGAAACAGTGATTTGCCTCCGGAAACGCCTGTACAACCCCATGGTCTGTAATGGCAATGGCAGGATGTCCCCACTCATAAGCACGTTTCACCAGAGATTTGGCATCCGTAACCCCATCCATATCGCTCATCTTTGTATGACAGTGAAGCTCTACTCTTTTCTGTGGGCTGGTATCTACTCTGGCAGTTGTAAAATTGGCAATTTTCTTAATCCCGGCTATGGATGCAATAGTCAGTTCACTGTCAAAACGGTCTACTGTTGTCACACCGCGAAACTTCAGAAAAGCCCCCTTCTTTACATGTTCTGTCACTTCCGGCACCTGTTCATTGCGCAAAAACATCTTCACAACAATACTGTCCGTAAAGTCTGTGATCGGGAAGATAAGAATTGTTTTTTCATTACGGATTTCTCTGGCTTCAACCTCCATAACCTGTCCGCGGACGATCACCTCACCCATCTCACCGGTAATCGTCTCAAGTGCAACAGGCTCTCCTTCGAAATCTCTTCCATAGATAACATCCGGATTGCTGTCCCTTCTGAATCCACCCCGGAAATCTCCCTTCCTGTTGTCTTTGCGGTCTGCAAATGCAGCTTTTTTGTCCTTCTTTTCCTGCTGTCCCTTATCAGTCTTTTTCTCTGCTTTCTTCTCTGCTGTTCCTGCTTCTTCAGACTGAGCCGGCTCTTCATTCTTACTGTTTAATTTCGCATGACGGATTACATTTTCCACTTCCTGAGCGATCTGCACTGCTGCATTCTTACGGTACTTACTTTCCTGCGTCTCCCTGAACTCAAGTTCCACCTTTAAGTCCATTCCGCATCTTTCGCAGAAAACCTTCTGCAGATATTCGATCAGGATCCCGCTCTTTTCTCTGGCTATTACAGAATCAGGAAGGATCATATGAAGATCATTTTCTCCGGGAAAAGAAATCTGCGCCTGTCTGAACATATTGTATTCCAGCATATTGTAGCTGCGCAGTTCCAGTTCCATGCTGGATCTGTAAGTTTCCAGAAAGTTCTGAGGATTGTACTGACCGGAAAGGCGGAATTTCTCAATAACTGTAACTGTTACATTCAGTCCTGCAAAAATCTGTCTCTCTATCTGTTCTTCCAGTTCAAAGATATGCTTCTTATGAATCCAGCGTTCACTTTTTATATACACCCATATATGAGTTCTGGAAGGATTGCAGGACACTCTGGTCACAAAAACCATGTCCAGCAGTTCTTCCAGTTCTTTCTTCACTTTTAAGCTGGGAAATACGTCAAAAAAGTCTTTTTCCAAAATAAAATCTCCTCGTTGATCTGACAGGAAGTCTTCGTTCCAAATGTTACTTCCAGTTCAGAAGTTCTTCCCGCAACGTATCCAAAAGCTGATCTTCCGGAACTTTCTTTATGATCTCACCATGTTTGATCAGAAGTCCCACACCAACTCCGCCTGCAATTCCGATATCTGCCTCTTTTGCTTCTCCGGGTCCGTTTACCACACAGCCCATAACTGCTACTTTAATATCAAGCGGGATATCCTGCACCATGGTTTCTACCTTATTTGCAAGACCGATCAGATCGATCTGTGTACGTCCACAGGTTGGACATGACACAACTTCTATGCCACCTTTGCGAAGCCCCAGAGTTTTCAGGATACGTTTTGCGGATTTAATCTCTTCTAAAGGTGCTCCTGTAAGAGAGACACGAATGGTATCACCGATTCCCTGATTCAGGATGATCCCCAGTCCGATAGCAGATTTAATGTTTCCGGAATAAAGAGTTCCGGCTTCTGTGATTCCTACATGAAGTGGATAATTCGTCTTCTCCGCGATCAGTTCATGAGCCTTTGCACACATAAGGACATCCGAAGATTTGATGCTGATCACCAGATTGTCATATCCCAGGTCTTCGATGATATGAACTTTATCCAGCGCACTCTCCACCAGTCCCTCTGCAGTGACTCCATGATATTTCTCCACAAGTTCTTTCTCAAGAGAACCGCTGTTTACACCAACACGAATGGGTATTCCTCGCTCCTTTGCCACATCAACCACTGCTTTGATTCGCTCTGTACTGCCGATATTTCCGGGATTGATCCGGATCTTATCTGCACCGTTTTCCATGGCTGCAATAGCAAGACGATAATCAAAATGGATATCTGCCACAAGTGGTATATGGATCTGTTTTTTGATTTCCTTCAGTGCTTTTGCAGCTTCCATAGTCGGTACTGCACAACGGATAATATCACAGCCAGCCTGCTCCAGTGCCAGGATCTGAGCTACTGTCTGTTCTACATCTTCAGTTTTTGTATTTGTCATGGACTGGATTAAAATCGGGTTGCCGCCGCCAATCTTTCTGTCTCCGATCTGAATCACTTTTGTATGATCTCTGTACATAATTTTCCTCTTCTCTCATTTATAGCAATTCCATAAATTACTGCTGAACAGTTATCTGATTTCCAGAAGTTTTCTCTTCAGTTCTTCTTCCATGCGATGCATTTCCATCTCTGCTGCCTGTCTCTTCTGACGGCCTTCCATCTGGATCCGCATCACATCATCCAGAGTCTGGATCAAATCTGCATTTGTCTTCTGCAGTGTTTCAAGGTCAACTATTCCACGCTCTGATTCTTTCGCTGTCTCAACCGTTGCCATATGAAGTGTCTCTGCATTCTTTCTGAGAAGTTCATTGGTAATATCTGTTACCTGTCTCTGTGCCTGTGCCGCTTCTGCAGAGTGAGCAATTCCCAGAGCAAGCACCATCTGACTTTTCCATAATGGAATTGTGTTTACGATCGTTGTCTGTATTTTTTCAACCATTACCGTATCATTATTCTGGATCAGCCGGATCTGAGGCGCTGTCTGCATGGCAATCGTACGGGTAAGTTCCAGATCATGCAGTTTCTTTTCAAATCTGCTACATTTCTCATCCAGGTCTCTGGCTGCCTGCGCGTCTTCGGGAAGCCCGCTCAGAGCTGCCTTATTTTTCATTTCTGCAAGCTTTCCGTTTCTGGTTTCTTCCAGTTTCTTTTTTCCGGCAAGGATATACATGGTAAGTTCTTTAAAATAATTCAGGTTCTGTGCATACATCTGATCCAGAATGGCAATGTCTTTCAGAAGCTGCCGCTGGTGGCCGTCGAGCACGTCACAGATTTTATTGACATTCACCTCTGCCTTGTCATACTTCGCTTTCATTGCATTGATTTTGTTCGTGCTTTTCTTAAAGAAAGAGAATGGTCCCTTTTCTTCTTCAGCGTCAAACGTTTTCAGCTCTGTCACAACAGAGGTGATCAGATCGCCGATTTCCCCGAGATCTTTGCTTCTGACGTTCTCCAGCGTTTTCTCGGAAAAGTCTGCCATTTTCTTCTGTGCACCGGCACCGTACTGCAGAATGCCGTTTGTATTGGCAAGATCAATCTGGGAAACAAAGGCATCCACCATGGCTTTCTGTTCGTCGGACAGAACAGAATCATCCATGACCTCTTTCTTTTCTTCCGGCTGCTGTACCGGAAGTTTCGGTTCCGGCTCCGGAGTGCCGAAACTTAAGCTTGGAATTTCAGTGGTGTCCTTTACAAAATCATTCATGTTTTCTATTCTCCTTTTCTTCGGTACGGAAACGTAACCGGTGATTTGATTTCAATTGTATAGCTTTGAATAGTTACATATGAAGCGGCTCAATATCCTGCGTTGACGGACCTGCCTGATTTGTCAGTCCCTCCTGCGCCAGCATCGTCTGCAGAACAGAGATATCAGAAGAAACATCCCATGCCGTTGTCTGGAACAGATCATCAAGCAGCTTTTCGAATGCGGCATTGATGGTATCCAGTGTGTCCTCGATTTCCTTCTTGGTTCGGAGGATATTGTCGCTTTGAATTGGTTCGTTCTCAAAGGAACGGTAAGCGTCGAGCAGCTTCCAGGTTGTCGGCATATAGTAATCCATAAATTTCCGCAGGGCGGCGGCTTCTTTTGGGCGCTTTTTTGCCTCCTCGAGAATCCGGGTAACAACCGTTTCGAGACGGCTCAGCTTGGCTGTGATGACTTCACCCGGCAGATCCAGGTTGCACTGATGGATCTTCTGAATATAAGATTCACATTCTTCCAGCATCTGCTGGTATTCCGGCGTTACACCGGAGGCCTCCAGCTGTTCACGTGCTTTCTGCTCAGCAATCTGCTGTTCCTTCTGGCTGGCGAGCATTGCGCGGTACTGGTCGTAGCAGTCATTTGTTACCATCAGACAGGTACCATTCTCGTCGAGGTGGCCCTGGCGCAGCATGGATTTATCAATCATGGTCGTAATATCGGTCAGAAGCTCACCTTTCTCACAGTGCATACTGTCGCAGAGTTCTTTCGTGGAAATATATTCCTTTGTGCCGAGCAGCGTACAGATCTGGCGGAAATGGCGGACCAGACGCCGGTTTTTACTTCCCTTTTTCAGAAGAATGCCGCCGCCGATGGTAAATGCGGCAAAAATAAGAGAAGGAATCAGCGCGCTGTTGTCTGGACCTGCAAATAAGGAATACAGACTAAGCGCTGTGCAGCAGCCGAACAGTCCGGTGACACCCCAGCCGGCGGCCGTCTGAAATCCGCCGACAAGTGCAAGATCGGTGGATGGCATAAAGCGCGCGCGCAGTACCCGACGTTCCTGTATGCGGCTGTTCCATTCCGTATTCTGCGGGGTCTGCCAGGTATGGGAAGGTTTGGGAACCGGGTTCGCGCTCTTACCCGGCATCGTGCCTCCCGGCCCGTAGGAATAGTGATGCGGTCCGGTCTGCTGCGCTGTATTATTATGGGAAGAATGCTGGCTGCTGTAGGAAGTATCTGCGGAATAGCCGCGGGACGGCTCCTGTGTGCCATTTGCACGGAATGGTCCCTTCCGGTTTGGGTAGACAAACTGGTTGATGGTGTCTGAAATCTTCCGGTTTAATTCCTGAAAATCCTGAGAATTTACAGCGTTATCCACAAGCTTTCCAATACTGTCGCCGACATCCTTTAAATCATCTTCAAAACTCATGACAGTTCCTTTCTGATGAGGTACTTTTTCTGTGTACCGTTTTCCATTTATTATACAATGCGATTGGAAATCTTACAAGCATACAGTGCTTAATTTTCTATGAAGCTGGAGATGACGGGAATGGTTACAGTTCACAGGAAATGATTTTGTTTTTGGATGAGTTGAAAGAAAGCAGTAACTATTATATACTAAAGAATATCGAATGTCAGAAAAAATCAAATCAGAATAAAGGGGCCGCAATACTAAATGAATAAAAACGAAATTATCCAGATACAGGGAATGGAATATAAAGAAATGACAAAACAGCTTTTGAACGAATGTGCCTTAGCTATGCTCATTCCTTCGAAGGTCAGTCTCATCGGTATTAAGCCAAATCTGGTAGCACCTGTCCCGGCGGAGTTTGGAGGGACGACACATCCGGAGGTGGTTGCGGGGATCATCGAATATCTTCAGGAAAACGGATTTACTAACCTTCAAATCATGGAAGGCTCCTGGGTGGGAGATAAGACGGAGGAATCGTTTGAGGTCTGTGGATACCGTATGCTTTCGGAACAGTACGGCGTTCCGCTTATCGATGCGCAGAAGGAAAAAAGCATGCCGGTGCAGTGTGGTGATATGGAACTTCAGATTTGCGAATGTGCGAAAAAGGTGGATTTTATGATCAATGTCCCAGTCATGAAAGGCCATTGCCAGACTAAAATTACCTGCGCACTGAAAAACATGAAAGGTCTCTTGCCGAATAAAGAAAAACGTCATTTTCATGCCATGGGACTTCATCGGCCAATTGCGCATCTGGGGCTGGGGATTCATCAGGATTTTATTTTGGTGGATAATATCTGCGGAGACCTTGACTTTGAGGATGGCGGTAATCCGTTTATTATGAATCGCCTTTTCGCTGGGTTAGATCCGGTGTTGATTGATGCATATGTCTGCGCGGAACTGCATTATAAGCCAGAAGATGTCCCGTATGTCAAAATGGCAGAAGAGTTGGGCGTGGGCAGCGCTGATCTCACACGGCTTTCAATCCGCCAAATTGGCGAAATTGGTGAAAAAAGAGTGATTCCGGAAAAACGGAAGATCGTGGAACTGCAGGATGCCGTAGAGGAAGTTGAGTCCTGCAGTGCCTGCTACGGCTATCTGATCCCGGCGCTTGACCGGCTGAAGGAGGAAGGACTGCTGCAGGAACTCCACGAAAAAATCTGCATCGGGCAGGGATACCGGGGAAAGAGCGGGGCGCTTGGTGTGGGAAGTTGTACTTCAGGGTTTAAATACAATCTGAAAGGCTGCCCACCGACCGATGAGCAGATGTATGAATTTTTGAAGCAGTACATTGCAACTAGACGAAAAACAGAAGCAGAAAAATAGCAACAGAGGAGAGAGTGAATGAAAAAAGCAGTCAAAGCCATTTTAAATGTATTGTCCTACGGCGGAATTGAAGTAGAATCCGCCCGTCGGCTTGCCGATATCAAGAAGCTGGATCCGATCCGTATTTTTCTGCGAAAATTGGATATGGAAATATATAATGGGGACTACAAGGTTCCGATTCGGCTGTTCTTCCCGGATGAAAAAATGGAGGAGCATGGTGCAAAAGAAGCGATTCTGTTCTTCCATGGCGGCGGCTGGACAACCGAGAGTGTGGAGACATACGACCGTGTCTGCGCACGCATGGCGCAGTCGACGGGGCAGATTGTTGTATCGGTAGAATACCGTCTTGCACCGGAGCATCGTTTCCCGACAGGCTTAGAAGACTGCTACGCCGCCGCCCAGGCAATGCTGCGCGGGGAGATTCTGCCGGAGGTAACGCCGGAAAATGTCACGATCATGGGCGACAGCGCAGGAGGAAATCTTGCGGCTGCGGTCTGCCTGATGGCGAGGGACAAAAAAGAACTGCTGCCGGGGAAACAGATTTTGATTTATCCGGCGGTGAATTCCTGTTACACAGAGAAATCACCGTACAAATCCGTGAAAACCAATGGAACCGGATACCTTCTGACCAGTGTCAAAATGGAAGATTATGTAATTCTGTATCAGCGGACCGAAGAAGACCGCAAAAATCCGTACTTTGCACCGGTGCTGGCAGAAAATCTGCAGGGACTGCCGGACACGCTGGTACTGACGGCGCAGTACGATCCGCTGCGCGATGAGGGCGAGGATTATGCGAAAAAGCTGAAAAGGGCTGGCAATCTGGTTGAACATCATCGGATCAAGGGCGCATTGCACGGCTATTTTGCGCTTGGCATTGAACACCTATATGTGCAGGAAAGTTTTCAGTATATGAATGCATTTTTAAGGAAAGAAAAACAGCAGAAAAATGCAGACGAAGAACTGGAAAACATAGCAGCAGTGAAGAAACAATTGACACACGGGAAGGCGTAAGGAGGCATAGAAAATGAAGAAAGAACATTCTTCGCGCTGGAGAAAGCTGGACAACGCGGCACAGGCATTTCCGGCGGCCACCGGAAAAAAGGATACGAGAGTCTTCCGGTTTTACTGCCAGCTGAAAGAGGACATCCAGGCGGATCTGCTGCAGAAAGCGCTGGAGCAGACAATGGAGCATTACCCGGTGTTTTCCATGGTACTGCGGAAAGGTCTTTTCTGGTTTTATCTGGAGCAGCGCGATCTGCCAGCAAAAGTAGAAGAGGAAAAGCGTCCGCCGTGCAGTGAGATTTACGTACCCGACCACAAAACGCTTCTTTTCCAGGTTTCTTACTATAAAACCCGAATCAATTTCGAAGTATTCCATGCCCTGACAGACGGCACCGGTGCGATGCTGTTTCTGAAAGAACTGGTGAGCAATTATCTGATCTTTTGTCATCCCGAGGAAATCTTTTCAAAGGTCAGCGAAGACATGCTGACAGAGACAGATTTCGAGGAGGACAGCTTTTCCCAGTATTACACCGGAAAGAAAAATGAAAAAGAAAAAAGCCGCCCGGCATACCAGATCAAAGGCGAGTATCTGGAGCAGGAGGAGATGGAAATTACTGAGATTCTGCTTTCCGCGGAAGCAGTTCATAAGTGCGCAAAAGCACATGGCGTGTCGGTGACGGCGTACCTTGCGGCGGCGCTGGTATATGCGGTATATGAAGAAATCCCGAAAAGCAGGCTGAAAAAGCCGGTTTCTCTGATGGTTCCAGCCAATCTCCGCAACTTTTTCCCATCCGCATCGATGACGAATTTCTGGAGCTGGATCGAGATTGCCTGTGATCTTGGGCCGGAGGCATCGTTTGAGGATGCCCTGCAGATCACGGGAGCCGCGATGCAGAAAGAGGCGCTGAAGCAGGAGATTTCCACACGTATGAACGATCTGGTGCGGATTGAGCGGAATCCGGTGCTGCGCGCCGTGCCGCTGGAAATCAAAAATCTGGCGCTGATGGCGGGCACGACGCTCGGCGGACGAAGCATTACGACCGTCTATTCCAATATCGGCCGGATTCAGATGCCGCCGGAGTATGAAACATATATTGAGCGGTTCGGATTTTTCACCAGCACCGACAAAGTACAGATGTGTTCCTGTTCCTACGGTGACAGCATGGTGCTTGGAATCACATCTAAAATCGCTGATTCCAATATTGAACGGAACCTGATGCATCTGCTGCAGAAAGAGGGCATCGCCTGTGAACAGGAGGAAAATGATTTTCCGGGACAGAAAGAACAGCCGCACGGGACGGCCAAACTGGGATTGAAAATTTTTTCTTTCACCTGCATCGCGGCTGTCGTACTCTGCTGGATGATGAATTTCCTTGCAACGCCGCAGATGTGGTGGGCAGGTTATGCGACAGCGGGTGTGTTCTGCGCCTGGCTTCTGATCCGGGTGGGATATCAGAAACGGAAAAATCCACTCAAAAACAGTATGTGGCAATTGATCTTTATTATGATCGGTGCGATTCTGTGGGATTATGCGACGGGCTGGATCGGCTGGTCTGTCGATTTCGCAATTCCGCTCGCCGTTCTTCTGAATGGCGCGACGATGCAGATTCTGGCAAGAGCGTACAAAATGGAGGTCAGTGAATATCTTTTTTATCTGATGCAGTCTGGAGCAGCAGGAATC
>ONZZ01002024.1_pt1 | contig 11589 bp, 9 predicted proteins | sample 1671101 | NCBI WGS metagenome assembly ONZZ01 (sample SAMN06348122, study PRJEB24527) | human gut metagenome | biome: human gut; feature: ankylosing spondylitis patient; material: feces | host: Homo sapiens | place: China | collected 2015-10
TTCCGTTTGTCAACCCTGCCAATATGTAGTAATCATCCCCCAATCTCACTAATTGATTGATAGCATCAGGAAGAGTGATATCATTATTCCTTTTTATTACCAGCGTTTTATCCTCAAAGCAAACTTCTCGCTCTATATCAGAGTCCAAGATAAAGAAGCTGCTATCGGTAGAAGCGTAATAATCATATCGCGGATTTATTAACTCATTAGGGCCATTCCCTTTCCTGCCACATGAAAACAAATGAGCAAAATCATCACGGTCCCAAATGGAATAAATGGAGTCCTTCAATTTGGGCTCCATTATAATCAGGTAGTTCCGCCAAACATTTATGCCACGAGGGTATATTAATAAACTGTCAGTGGGATATAATTTGAAAGATAACTGTTCAACCTCTATGTCTTGCAAACATATTGAATCTTTCTTATATTCATCACAGCAGCATAAAAGGAATAATATACCGCATAAATATAATTTAAATCGTGCTCTCATACTCAGTCATAACGATCATAAAAGCATTACATTTCTCCCTGCCTGCAACTTACATCTTTCAGTTTCCCCTGAAATCCATTCAGCGTATCTCCTATCTGCTGCAAAGGAAAGACCAAGGTTTCTTGATAGCGCATCTCATCCATCGACTTATATTTGGGATTATAAACCCGCATGGTTCTGCCTTCCAGACGCTCCTGCAATTTACCGTCCACATACAGGGAAGTGCCCTTGTAATCTCCTTCGATGCGGATGGAAGACCATCTGCCGGCCGGAAGACGATAAGAATTAAACACAAATGTGTAACCGTCGCGAGAGAAGGCAATCCGTCCCGTATTCTCCCAGTTTGTATATACCGTGGCATGAGCGCCTTTAAACAGCACACCGCTGATATTCGTCTTTTCGTCCGGACAGATTTTGAATTCCACCGTATAGGGATAGCCCACTTCCTGCAAAACTGTCTGAACCGTATCCTTACCGGTAAAGAGCAGTTCCTTGCCGGGAACCGTCAGGGCGACATCTTTATCGGGAGAAATTTTACCCGACAGGTTAATGCCCGGCGCTTCGGGCATCTCTTTGCAAAGAGCCTCAAATGCTTTATAAGGCACTTGTTTGTTGTCTCCCTTCCACAGTCTTTCGGTCAGCACCTGAACGGCCGGAAAAGCACGGATATGCACATCCTGTTGCGAAATACCGTTGCCACACTGGTCATTCCATACGGCAAACATTCCGCCCAATACCCCCGGAGTGCCTTCGGGAAGTGTCTGCTTGCGGTTTATCATCCAGGGAGTCCATGTCTCATACAGCCATTGATGGTCCAAAAACTCGCGATAGTAGCCCGCACCGGGCACAATATACAGATAGGTATCGCAAGTATTGATAAGCTTATATCCATCTTTTAAAGATACTTCCGGATCTACCCAGTCATACGACCACGCATTTACCGTTACTCCCTCTGCCTTTACAGGAGTCTTTCCGGGAAGCCATTTCAAGCCTCCCCACATACGCGGAGTCTTACCATACTTCTCAATGTACTTCAAGTAGCGGTCAGTGAAATAACGATACTGCTCGGCTTCTTTCTTATTGTATTCATCCGTACCGATATGCACATCAGGGCCTATAAACACGGGATTCTCTCCTCCGATATACTCGTCCAGCAACGAATCTACAAAATGATAGGTTTCCTCCTTATACAAATCCAAATGGTCCATACCATACTCTTTGCTACCTATTTCAGGGTTATAGTGAGTGAACGCCAATGAATGGGCAGGAATGTCTATTTCAGGAATCACATTCACCCCATATTCCATACCCAGCCGTTGCAAATCGGTAAACTCTTTCTTGGTATACGAGCCGTCTTTTGCGGTCAGACCGGGAAAACGTTCACTTTCAAGACGGAATGCAGCATAAGTCTTGTTCCAGTCATTGTCAAAGAACTGAGGAAAACCGTTATCGTTCAGATGAATCTGGAACTCATTCATCTTATAGAAAGAAAGTATCTTCACATATTGCTTCAAATAGTCCAATGTAAAGAACTTGCGGCCGGCATCAATCATAAAACCACGGTTAGGAAATAAAGGGAAGTCGCGTGCCGTTCCTTTCGAAATCTTTCCCTGCTGCTTATAAAGCATCTGTAGCAGCGTACGGGTTCCCCAGAACACTCCCTTTCGGGTGGGCGCTTCAATCCCGGCATACCGGTTCACCGACAGTTTATAGCCTTCATCACCCAACTCCTTGTCCGGCTTCATCAAAGCCATATAAATATCATTTTTGCCCGGTTTGCCGATTTTCACGGAATAGTTCCACCCCATCATCATGCTCAAGTCATCTGCCAATATCTCGGCGGTAGACAAAAGCACAGCCTCATCAGCAGGGTTGACGACAATATTACCTTCGGCAGGAAGAGCCAGTTTGCCACTACCACCTTTCCATTGCTGAAGAGCGGGAATTACTTGGGGACACGGTTCTTGTGCAGAAATCGCACAACATGCTATCCACAGACAGCATAGAATAAAAAAATTTTTCATAAGCATTGAGGTTTTAAAAAAGGTTGTATCAAAAGTATATACCGTTGACGATTTGACAGCATCATCAACGCTTTGACACACCTCCGACTATTTTCTTGATATCATTCAGTTTATTCAAAGCTTCAAGAGGAGTCAGATTATTGACATCCAAATTCAGAATCTCATCACGTACCTGACACAGTACGGGGTCGTCCAGTTGGAAGAAACTGAGCTGCATCCCATCTCGGTCGGAAGCTATCTCCGCCGTCGGTTTGGCAATTCCCTGCTGACGGTTGTCCGTCTCCAATTGGTGTAGAATATCGTTTGCACGTTTCACGATACTCTTCGGCATACCGGCCATTTTCGCCACATGGATACCAAAAGAGTGCTCACTGCCTCCCCTCTCCAACTTACGCAGAAAGATGACTTTATTATCGACCTCCTTCACCGATACATTGTAGTTTTTAATGCGTTTGAAGGATTTCTCCATTTCATTCAGCTCATGATAGTGAGTAGCAAAAAGCGTACGCGCCTTTGCACGCGGATGTTCATGGATGTGCTCCACAATCGCCCATGCAATAGAGATACCATCGTAAGTGGAAGTGCCCCTGCCCAACTCATCAAACAGCACCAGACTGCGCGGAGAAAGGTTGTTCAGAATATCCGCCGCCTCATTCATCTCTACCATAAAGGTAGACTCTCCCACCGATATATTATCGCTGGCACCCACACGGGTGAATATCTTATCCACCATACCGATACGGGCACTCTCTGCAGGAACAAAACACCCGATTTGCGCCAACAGCGTAATCAATGCCGTCTGGCGAAGCAAAGCCGATTTACCTGCCATATTAGGTCCCGTGATAATGATAATCTGCTGACTGTCGGTATCCAGATACACATCATTGGCAATGTACTTCTCTCCCACCGGAAGCTGTTTCTCTATTACCGGATGGCGTCCCTGCTTAATATCCAGCACATCACTGTCCTCTACTATCGGACGGATGTACTTATTCGCTCCGGCAACATTGGCAAAAGCAAGCAGACAGTCCAGACGGGCTATCTGATTGGCATTTATCTGAATGGCAGGGATATATTCGGCAAGGGAAAGAACCAAATCATTATAAAGCTTGGTTTCGAGTGCCATAATCTTATCTTCCGCACCCAGAATCTTTTCTTCGTATTCCTTCAGCTCCTGTGTGATATAACGCTCTGCATTCACCAACGTCTGTTTGCGAATCCACTCGGCAGGCACTTTGTCCTTATGTGCATTACGCACCTCTATATAATAACCGAATACATTGTTATAGGCAATCTTCAAGCTGGGGATGCCGGTCTGGTCACTCTCACGCTGCTGCAACTGCAACAAATAATCCTTCCCCGAGAAAGCAATGCGGCGCAACTCGTCCAGCTCTTCACTGACTCCATCGGCTATCACACCTCCCTTGTTCACCAGCAACGGAGGATCATTCTTTATCTCTTTGGCTATTTTCTCGCGTATATTAAGACAGAGATTGAGTTGTTCACCAATACGCCGCAAACTGTCATTATCGGCATTCAGGCAAGCATTCCTGATAGGCTCGATGGCTTGCAGCGCCACCTTCAGCTGAACCACCTCACGCGGAGAGATACGTCCCACGGCAGCCTTGGACACGATGCGTTCCAAATCACCGATGAGATGCATTTTCTCTTCTATGAACTCTTTAAAATCCGGTTCGCGGAAGAAATACTCCACCACATCCAAACGTTCATTGATAGGCTTCTCATCCTTCAATGGAAACACCACCCAGCGTTTCAGCAGACGTGCTCCCATCGGACTGATGGTTTTGTCGATAACATCCAGCAGGCTCGTACCACCATCATTCATACTGCCCAGCAATTCCAGACTTCGGACAGTGAATTTATCCAAGCGCACATAGCGGTCTTCCTCAATACGCGAAAGCGAAGTGATATGGCCGATTTGATAATGTTGCGTCATGTCCAGATATTGCAGAATGGCACCCGAAGCGATGATGCCGTTCTTAAGATGCTCCACACCAAAGCCTTTCAAATTCTTTGTTTCAAAATGTTTCAGCAGCTTCTCGCGAGAAGAAGTCTCGGTAAACACCCAGTCTTCCAGCTCAAACGTAAAGAACTTATTGCCGAAGTTACCTTCGAACATTCCCCGCTTTCCACGTTCAAACAAAATTTCTTTGGGAGCAAAGTTATTCAACAGCTTATCCACATAGTCAAACGGTCCTTCCGCCGTTAGAAACTCACCTGTAGAAATATCCAAAAAAGCAACACCACACGCAGACTTGCCGAAATGAACTGCCGCCAAAAAGTTATTTTCTTTATACGAAAGCACATTGTCATTGATGGCAACCCCCGGAGTCACCAATTCGGTAATACCCCTCTTCACCAGCTTCTTTGTCAGCTTCGGGTCTTCCAACTGGTCGCAAATGGCCACACGCTTACCGGCACGTATCAGTTTCGGCAAATAAGTATCCAAAGCGTGATGCGGGAAGCCCGCCATTTCCACACTCTTACCTTGTCCGTTGGCACGCTTGGTCAGTGTAATTCCCAGTATTTCAGAAGCAACAACAGCATCTTCGGAATAGGTTTCATAGAAATCTCCACACCTGAAAAGCATAATCGCATCGGGATGCTTTGCCTTCAACTCAAAAAACTGCTTCATCATCGGGGTTAAAACCACATCGTTTGCCACTGTTGTATCCTTTCTTTTTAAAGTTCTTAAATGTCGGACAAAGATAGCAAATCGACCTCTGATTTTAAAACAGTGAAAGGAAAAGTTTTACACTATTTATCCTTTCCGCAGCTACACAATATCTACAATAATCTTTGCTTCTTTCAATTTTCGGAGCATCTTTGCTTCTTTCATTGAGCGTGCCGGCATCTTGCCATGAGCCAACCGCCATACTTTCCACGGAGTAACCTGATACTTGAATGCCAGACTACAATAAACAATATATACCCAATAAATACCAAAATATTAACCGCATAGTCATTTTATTGTTTATATCTTTGTGCACATAAACAAATAAAGACAATGAAAAAGATAGAAGTAAAAGAGCTGAAAGACAACATGTTTGAGACAATCAGCAAAGAATGGATGCTGGTAACCGCCGGTACAAAAGATAAATTCAATACAATGACTGCCAACTGGGGCGGCATCGGATTCTTATGGAACAAGCCGGTAGCCTTCATCTTTATCCGCCCCGAACGCTACACGTTCGATTTCATAGAGCAGAATGATTATCTCACTCTCTCTTTCTTGGGCGAAGAGTATAAGGATGTTCATAAAATTTGCGGTTCTAAGTCAGGGCGAGACATAGATAAAGTGAAAGCAACAGGACTTCAACCCTTATTCACCGAAAATGGAAGTATTACTTTTGAACAGGCCCGGCTGACCTTTGAGTGCAAGAAACTGTATGCCGATATGATTAAGCCGGAAGACTTTATCGACCAAAGCATTATCGACCGATGGTATGGAGAAGCACACGGAGGCTTTCACAAAATGTATGTGGTAGAGATTGTCAATGTATTGGAGGCAATCTCATAAAACGCGCGGCTGAGTTCCTAAAATGGAAAGCATATATCCTGTTCTTGGCACAGTTTCCAAGGACAGGCTCTCGTCTTCCGACAGATATTTCCGCAGTCTCGCCACATAGTTATTCAAACTCTGCTCGCTGCCGGAAGTACCCTCCCACAGTTCCTGCACTATTTGTTCGCGACTTACAGTTTGATTCATGTTCTGTGCCAACAATTTCAGCAGTTTATATTCAAAATCAGTCAGCCTTCTCACAGGTTCCTCGCCTTTGAACAACATACTGTCTCCGGCTCTCAGATTGAACATTCCGATGGATAGTCCTTTCGGATGAAAACATGGCGTGTGCCTGCGTATGTAAGCCACCAACTCCTCCATTTCGAAAGGCTTTCGCAGATAAGCGATGCCACCTGCATCCAGCGCCCTTGCCACTTCCGAACCGGCTATGTGTGAAGAGACAAACAAAATCGGTGTATCGGGAGCCGTCAGCTTGAGTTCCGCAACGGCATCTATTCCATTCTTCTCTCCTATCTCTACATCCAGCACCATTATGTCCGGCTGCATTTCCTGAACCACACCCTGAATCCCTACCAGCGTAGTGCAATACTCCGCAGCATAGCCCAAAGCCCTTAATGCCAAAATCACCACTTGACCCAATGCGATGTCATCGTCTACAAACAAAACTTTTGTCTTCTCCATCCGTCTTTTCTCCTTTCAATCAACGACATGGAATAATGAATGTAAAAGTGCTTCCTTCACCTTCGGCACTCTTCACCATTATCTCCCCTCCATGTTCATTTATAATATATTTGGATTGTGCCAATCCTATGCCGTAACCCTTCTGCTGCTGCTCTTCGCTTCGGGGGACCCGATAGAACTGGGTGAACAATTTCTTCTGATGGCATGGGGCGATACCCCAACCATTGTCTTTGACAGATACACGCAACCGCTCATTCACAATGGAGAGCGAGACCTCTATCCTCACTCCTGCATCCGAATATTTCAAGGCATTCTCCATCAGGTTACGAATCACGTTCTCTATATACATACCGTCGGCCATTACCTGCAAACCCGCAGGAAGCTCATTGATGATGCAGATGGTATGGGGCTTGACCGGATAGAGGCAGGACAACTCCTTCTTCACTCCCTCTGCCATTTCCGGAACATCGATCAGGCTTTTATTCAATACCACCTGATGACGGTCCATGCGTGCGGTCATTAATAAGGCTTCTATATTGGAAATCAAACGCCTAACACCCGCTTTACTCGTTTCAAGCATCTCCTTGGTCTCTTTGTCGGGTGCTGTCTGTTTCAACCACCCCATCATCGTAATAACACTGTTCAATGGAGACTTCAAATCATGAATAGTGCCATTGATGGTCATCTCCCTCTTGCGAAGCAATGCTTCCTTCCGGCGAATGGCTGTCAGCTGGAAAAACAGACAAAGCAACACCAGCAGCATCATGCAGGCAGAAAGAGCCAGTGTCCAAAGCTGATGTCTTAGAAAATGAGACATAGGAATATCTGCCTTTATCTGAAGATATTGCAAGCCTTTTGTGCCAATAGGATGAAGCTGAGATACATAATCAGGCGTATGGCTTTCCAAGTCTCCAACAGAAGAAATCATTACGGTGTCTTTATCATAAAGAAGGAATTGATGAGGATGACGGACAATGCTGTCTGACGCACGCCAAAGACTGTCCAAAGTGTTTAAATTTAAGGGAAAACCAGCTGCTAATAAATAATCTTGCGCCAATTGAGATACAATCTCTCCGGTTGTAGTACCTATCCCCATCTTTCTAGCTGCCGGCAAATTAAATGTATCTTTATTAGTCGGTAATTTACGAATACTGTCTAACTCTTGCGGAGTCATGTCCGACAATAATTTCACTTTAAACACAGGTTTCGTTTGTATCGACCGCCCCGATCGTAAGTCGCTCCGAATCCATTTTTCATCCTCTATTATTTTTTTTGTAACCTCACCTATATTAATTATATCTTCACTCACATCTTGATTATATAAACTAAACATATAACTAATTTGCAGACAGACTGTTGCAACCATAGCAATAAGTGTGATATAATAATATTTCTTCATCTTATAATCAGTTTTAAGTTGTAAAGATAATCGTTTCTGGTCAAAAAGATTATAAAATGATTATGTTTTTATTATAAACGCTCCAATTAAAACGACTTACCTTTGCAAAGTACAAAAAAAACACTAATGGAAACAATAAACTTAGAAAAACTTACGACAGAAGCGATAGAGTCAATAAGGGGGGGGTGGGTGGATCTTTCAAGAAAACCAATGGATATGGATTGAAGATGATCCCCCTACGGATGACAATGATTGGAGTTACAATATCCAATCTAAAATAAAATGACTATTTTATTACCGGTAAATTAAATAAGTACAGAACCTAATCTGTATAATCAGCAGGAACGGATACCGAAAAGTTTATAGAGTAGGTTTATACCCAAAACGTATAAGATGAAATCTATTACGACATTGGAAAACATCCCCGATTCATTGGATATACAAGAAATGATGGATGTAAAAGGAGGAGCAGAAGCAAGAGCTATTTGTTTCTTTGCTGCAGCAGTTAAATGTAATGTAGCAGGTTCTGGTACGGTTGTTGCACCGAAGCCAAATCCAAATCCAACTGCACCTGCAGAGCCCAGACGTTAAAGCTCTAACAATGTAAAAGAAAGATGTCACAATATAAAGGAAAGCCCAACGACCAATGCTTTAAAGGAGGGTCATGCGGAATTCTAGAAAATCGATTATTCGTATTGCCCGACGGAAAAGTTACACTTTGCGAACAACTATATTGGCATCCTCAATTCATTTTAGGAGACTTAAAAGAACAGACATTAGCAGAAATTTGGCAATCGCCGAGAGCTAAAGCCTTATTTGAAATGGGACAAACTCAGTTTCGGGAAAATAGTGCCTGCACGAAATGTCACATTTTTGAGTTTTGTAGAAAGAACCACAGACGATGCCTAGTAAAAGTTATAAAAGCGTATGGAGAAAAGAATTGGGATTATCCTGACCCTCGCTGCCAATATGCCCCGAGTATTCAAACAAATCTAATTTATAAATAAACAATGAGGTACCTATACATTTTACTGGCACTGGTGTATATCACACAAAGCCACGCACAAACAAGTAATATTGTCGGACAGGTAATAAACAAAGACAGTGTTGCCATAGAAGGTGTTGCCATCATTCTGCAAAAGCAGGACTCAACCTTTATAGCCGGAACCATAACGGACAAGGAAGGGCGGTTCACTCTTCCGATGACGGAAAAGCCCTATCGGTTGATGTTCCAACATCTGGCATACGAAGCTATGTGCTTGAACTCATCTAAAGAACAAATAGGAAATATAATTTTAAAGGAATCAGACTGTAAACTGGACGAAGTAATCGTAAAGGCAGAACGGCCGGTTATTCGAATGATTAACAATAGATTAACCTACGATTTGCAGTCAGTAAAACAAAATAAAATAATCGCTAATGCTCACGAACTACTGAAAGAACTGCCCAGTATCAGCAGCACAGATGGAAACAGCCTCAACTTAGCAGGAGCGAACGGCACTACCATATTAATATCCGGCAAAGTCTCCAGCCTGAGTACCGAACAACTCATTGAATATTTAAAAACATTGCCGGCCGAAAAAGTGGAGAAAGTGGAAGTTATCTACAATGCTCCTCCACAACTACACATTAAAGGTGCCGTTATCAATGTGGTACTGAAAAAAGAAAACAGATACACCATGAATGGACAGGTACAGGCTACATGGATCAACCAGCATGAAAATTCTTTCAGCGGTGTGGGAAGTTTGTTTCTGACTAGCCCCAAATGGTCGTTAGACCTAATGTATTCAATTGCTGACAACAAACAAATAAGTAAAAGCACAACTACAGCAAAACATACATTGGGAAACGACATCTATGACATCGACTCGGAAAATCACACCAAATCAACTAGCAACAAACATAACGTATACACAAACATAGCATATAACTTAGATGATACCCAATCACTGGAACTGTCATACAACGGACTATATGCCCCCCGGAACAAATCAGATGCATATAGCGTGAACAACCTGTTTTCAGATGCAAACTCCCTAAACAAAGGAAAAGACTACTTGCACAATGCCAGCCTGTACTACAAACACAAATGGGGGAACATTTCTGTAGAATACACTAACTATACAGACGACAACACGCAAAACATGAAGTATATAAAAGACCACCACTCCATAGATGCATTCACCTATCAGCGAAAACAGAATATAGACCGCGTGAAAGCGTATGCCGACATGAGCCATAACTTGAAAAACAATTGGATTTTAAACTATGGAGCCAGCTATAACTATGTAAAGAACAACAACAAACAAAGTAATGTAGATAAACAGCACGACAATGAAGGCAGCTATACAAGCGCCTTCGCTACAGAAGAACATACAGGAAATATTTATGCCGGTACCCAAAAATCTTTCTATGAAGGAAAACTGTCGATAGATTGTTCACTCATCGGTGAATTATACAAAATAAACAGTTACAGAAAAAATGCCTTGTTGCCTAATATAACAGTTACTTTTATCCCGGCAAACGATCACATCTTCCAGTTGGCATACAATTCCATCAGGAGCTATCCCAGTTACTGGCAAAGGCAGAATTACACTTCCTATAATGATGAATATAGCGTCTCTATGGGCAACCCTCTGCTAAAACCGGCACGAACCGGCAATACCAATTTGACCTATGTATTGAAGAATAAATACACTTTTCAAGTCTCCTACTATAAGGTGGAAGATTTTTTCATAGATCAAAGCTATCAATCGCCGGAAAAACTGCAATTACTGCATAAAACTTTCAATATAGACTATACGTCGTTGCTGAACTTTACAGCAGTCATACCTATCAGTTTCGGGAATATTGTCAGCTCAAACCTGATTGCAAACGTATACAATGAACGTTATAAAAGCAACGAATGGTTTGAACTTGCATACAACAGAAACAAATGGACCGGATCATTAATGGCTTACAACACTATCTTCATATCAAAAAAACCCAATATAACCATGAATCTTATGGCTTTCTACAGAACTCCCAGCATACAGGGAATCTGGGATTTGGAAGATAACTGGTGCATCAACACCGGTTTGAGATATACTTTTGCAAAAGATAAAGCAATAGTCGGCCTACAATGCAATGACATTTTTGAATCCTTATATCCCAAAGTAAAGGTAAGATTTGACAAACAGTATCAAAACCTCAACCAGAATTTCTATCAACGCAATATCACATTGAGTTTTACCTACAAATTCAACGGATTTAAAGATAGAACTCCCAAAGAAGTGGATACTTCAAGATATGGAGTAAATTAACGTACCATTATGAGCAAATTCCACGTTTACCACCAACACGATTCCATGCAGTGTGGCATTGCCTGCCTGCAAATGATATGCAAATACTACGGAACCAGGGAGCATATTACCATCTGGTTAAAAATCAATTGGAATTAGGAAATTGACGA
>ONZZ01002039.1_pt1 | contig 11490 bp, 9 predicted proteins | sample 1671101 | NCBI WGS metagenome assembly ONZZ01 (sample SAMN06348122, study PRJEB24527) | human gut metagenome | biome: human gut; feature: ankylosing spondylitis patient; material: feces | host: Homo sapiens | place: China | collected 2015-10
GGGGGCCGTGTGCAGGGCCGCGCGGGCCGCCTTTTTCGCGTCGCCCGTCTCGCCGCGGCGGCGTATTTTTCCGTAGGTTCGTTCAAAAATCGCCAACAGTTCTTTGTCCTGCTCCAGCGTGCCGCGGTAGGCGTCGGCACGGCGGCGGCGCGCGTTGGCATCGTCCTCAGCGTCGGCTTCTTCTGTCGCCGTCTCGCCGTTCAGCCGCCGTTCCAGCCCGGTGGACAGATGCGCCCGGGCGGGCACCTCGTCCCATTTGACCAGATACCCGGCCCCGTGGGCGCAGAACACCGAATCCGCCGGGTTTTCCACATCCGCGTCGGGGTCATACCCCGCGGCGGAGACGATTTCGTCGGCGTTATGGCAGGCGTCGTACCCGGCAGGCAGCACAGCCCAGCGGCCCAGCCCGTGGGTGTAGGCCGCGACCTCCCGCGCATAGCCCCGCGCCGTCGCCACAGGCAGACGGCCCGTCAGCCGCACCGTGCCGCCTGACGTCTCCGGTGCCTCAAAGCTGCCGCACATCCTCTGCACATCGGCCATGGCACGGCCCAGCGCGTCGGCGGGCAGCTCCAACGTAAAATCATACCACGGCTCCAACAGCTGCACGCCGTCCTTCGCCTCGGCCATCCGCAGGCCCTGCCGCACGGCGCGGTAGGTCGCCTGGCGGAAGTCCCCGCCTTCGGTATGCTTCTGGTGGGCACGGCCCGCCGCCAGCGTGATCTTCACATCGGTCAGCGGCGCACCGATCAGCACGCCCGGGTGGGTGCGCTCGGCCAGATGCGTTAAGATCAGCCGCTGCCAGTTTTCGGCCAGCGTGTCGGGCGGGCAGTCCGCCGCCAGCTGCACACCGCTGCCCCGCGCCCCCGGCTCCAGCAGCAGATGTACCTCGGCATAGTGGCGCAGCGGCTCATAGTGGCCGATGCCCTCCACCGCCCTTGTCAGCGTCTCTTTATACAAAATGCCGCCCTCGCTGAACGCCACAGTCAGCCCGAACTGCTCCTGCAAGATCGTCTGCAAAATTTCCAGCTGCACCTCGCCCATCAGCTGGACGTGTACCTCGCCCAGGTCATCCCGCCAGTTGACGTGCAGCTGCGGGTCCTCGCCCTCCAGCGTTTGCAGCGCCTTTAATAAGGTATGGGGGTCGGCGTCACAGTCCACGCGGTAGTTGAGCACCGGCTCCAAAAGCGGCGTCTCGGCATCGGATTCCGCGCCAAGCCCCTGCCCGGGCCGCGTACTGACCGGCCCCGCTGCGGCCACGACCATGCCGGGCAGCGCCTCGCTGACCAGCCGGAATTTGCCGCCGTTGTACAGCCGCAGCGCGTCGGCCTTCTCGCCGCCGGGCAGCACATCTTTTACATGCAGCACGCCGCCCGTGACCTTCAGCCAGGTCAGCCGCGTGCCCGCATCCTCACTGATTTTGAACACACGTGCGCCGAATTCCGGCCACCGGGGCGGGGTGCGGGTCAGCGTCTGCAGACCGTGCAGCAGCCTGTCCAGCCCGTCCAGCCGCAGCGCCGCGCCGAAAAACACCGGGAACACCTGCCGCCGCGCAATAGCGGTCTGCACGGTTTCCGCCGCTGCTGCGCCGTTCTCAAGCACCTCGTTCATCAGCGGCTCGCTGCACAGAGCCAGCGCCTCCGGGTCGGGCGCGGCGGAAAAATCCACGCACCCGTCCCCGAACCGCCCGCGCAGCTCCCGCAGGCGCACGGCGGCGTCCGCGCCGGGCAGGTCCATCTTGTTGACAAATACAAACGTAGGTACGCGGTAACGTGCCAGCAGCTTCCACAATGTCTCGGTGTGGGCCTGCACGCCGTCGGTGCCGGAGACGACCAGCACCGCGTAATCCAACACCTGCAAGGCGCGCTCGGCCTCGGCGGAAAAATCCACGTGGCCGGGCGTATCCAGCAGCGTCAGCTCGGTCTCGTCGGCGCCGTCCGCGGCGGGCAGCGTCAGCACGGCCTGCTTGGCAAAGATCGTGATGCCCCGCGCCCGCTCCTGGCTGTCGGTATCAAGAAAGGCGTCCCTGTGGTCCACGCGCCCCAGCTTGCGCAGCACCCCCGCGCGGTAAAGCAGCCCTTCGGCCAATGTAGTTTTGCCGCTGTCCACATGTGCCAGCAGCCCGACGACCAGACGTTTCATACCCGTTCCCCTTAGCTTTCAAAAATCATGCCCCTATTGTACAATTTTTCTTGCCATTTGGCAAACGCTGTGCTATACTTATCCCAAATCCACCGAGGAAGGAGAGCACCCTCTTATGCGTTGGCAGTTTGGTGTTGTGTTCCAGAAAAAAGGAAACCCCTGACCTACTGACGCTGTAAGTGTGCCCTTTTTTACCTCGGTAACGCTGTAAGTGTGCAGTTTTTGCGCCCTGTGGCTTTGCCGCGGGGCGCTTTTTGCTGCCTTTTTACATAAATTTAAGGGCACGTTTTCGTATACGATCACGAAAGGGTGTTCCCCATGAATTTACAAAAACAGCTTCGCTGCGTGTATCTGCACGCATTTACCTCTACCCTGCACTTCACCGACGCCGTCTGGGTCGCGCTGCTGGCGGCCCGCGGCTTCACGCTGGCGCAGATCGGCCTGGCCGAGGGCGTTTTCCACGGCGTCAGCCTGCTGTGTGAGGTCCCCAGCGGCATGGCCGCCGATTTGCTGGGGCGGCGGCGCACGCTGATCTTCGGCGGTGCGCTGGGCGTTGTCTCCGCCGCCACCATGGCGTTTGCGCCCAGTCTCGCGTTCATCTGCGCGGGCATGGGGCTGAAAGCGCTGGGCTACAACCTGCTCTCCGGCACCACGGAAGCCCTGACCTACGACAGCCTGAAAGCCGCCGGACGGGAGCGCGACTACATTAAAGTAGACGCCAAAGCGTCAATTTTCATGAAGCTAGCCTCCACCCTCGGCGCACTGGCCAGCCTGCTGGCCGGGGTGCTGACCTCGGCGGGCTACTACCTTGCGGACGCCGCGGTCAGCGCCGTCTCCGCCTTGGCCGCGGCCAACCTGACCGAACCTGTCGTCACCGACGAACAGGCCGCCCGCGAGAAGCATATCTTACAAGAATTGCCCGCCCGGCTGCGTGTGCACATTTTGGACAGTCTCGACTGCCTGTGCAGCAGCACACCGGCGCGGCGCATTATCATGGCCGACGCGGTCATCTCGCTGCCGTCCTACCTGACCTCGATGTTCGTCCAGCAGCGGCTGACCCAGCAGGGCTGGGCCATGGAATGGCTGTTCCTGCCGGGTCTGCTGGCTGGGGCCGCGGGCATGGCGGGCGCATCGCTGGGCCGCCGCCTGCACCCCAAACGGCTGCGCGCGCTCTATTTCGGCTGTGCGCTGCTCGTCGGCACAGGCACGCTTCTGGCGGGCGCGGCCCCGGCGCTGCTCTGCGCCGCTGGACCGGTACTCGTGCAGGGGGCACTCTCCGTCTGGTTCCTGCACAGTATGCAGCGGCTCAACGACGCGATCCCCAGTGACCGCCGCGCAACGCTCATCAGCGTGGACAGCATGGCCTACAGTCTGCTGATGATTCCCGCCAGCCCGCTTGTGGGCCTTGTGGGCGACCTGACCGGCCAGGCGGGCGCAGGGCTCTGTGCACTGTGCGCACTTGTCGTCGTCAGCGGCCTTGCGGCAGCGGGCAAAACGCGCTATAATGGGCGCGGAGCATAATTACCCGATTTTTGTAGGGGCCGATGCCCGCATCGGCTCGCAGCACAGGAGGCAAAATCCAGATGACATATAAAGAAGTTTTACAGGCTGCCCAGGGTCAGATGGGCCCCTGCCGCGCCTGCCCGGTCTGCAACGGCCGCGCCTGCGGCGGCACGATCCCCGGCCCCGGTGCCAAGGGCAGCGGCACGGTGGCCGTCCGCAACTTTGACGCCTGGCGCAATGTACGGCTGAACATGGATACCATCCATGAAAATTTTGAGCCGGACACATCCCTGACGCTGTTTGGCCGTAGCTTCAAATATCCGTTCTTTGCCGGGCCTGTCGGCGCCATGGCGCTGCACTACGGCGACAAGTACAACGATCTGGACTACAACAATATCCTTGTCCCCGCCTGCGCGGCGGCTGGCATTGCTGCCTTCACCGGCGACGGCACGAACCACAAGGTCATGGAGGGCGCGGCTGCTGCCATCACGGCCTGCGGCGGTGCGGGCATCCCCACCGTCAAGCCGTGGGACAACGCCACGGTGGCCCGGAAAATAGCGCTGGCACGCAGCTCCGGCTGCTTTGCCATGGCCATGGACATCGACGCGGCGGGCCTGCCGTTTTTACAGCACCTTGACCCGCCCGCGGGCAGCAAGACCGTGGAGCAGTTAAAAGAAATTGCCCTGGCCGCGGGCGTGCCGTTTATCTTAAAGGGCATCATGACCGTCAAAGGCGCGGAAAAGGCCATCGAGGCCGGTGCCGCGGGCATTGTTGTCTCGAACCACGGCGGGCGCGTGCTGGACGACTGCCCCGCCACGCAGGAGGTGCTGGCCGACATCGTCGCCGCCGTGGATGGCCGCGCCAAAATTCTGGTGGACGGCGGCATCCGCACCGGCAGCGACGTGTTCAAGGCGCTGGCCCTCGGCGCAGACGCCGTGCTGATCGCGCGGCCCTTCGTCACCGCCGTCTACGGTGCCGGTGCCGACGGCGTCGCCGCCTACACAGCCCAGCTCGGCAATGAGCTGGCCGACACGATGCGCCTGTGCGGTGCGCCCACGCTGGACGCCATCACCCGCGATATGGTACGGGTCATCAAGTAAAAAACGCAATAAAAAATACCATGTTTCCCGGTTGCAAAAACCGTCGAAACATGGTATTCTTTTTATGCCGCTTTATGCGGCGGGCACTGCACATACGGCAGGCGGTTGGTCTCTACCCTCCGAAAGGAGGTGAGATCATGCGTTTTACATTCACGTTTTATGTTGGTCGCAAGACTATTACATTGAGCATCGTTGTAAAAAGCAAGAACCGCCACTCTGCCAAGTGACGGTTCTTAGGTGATAAATAAGAACTTTCATTGGAAAGAGACCAACCGCTTGTCGCAGTGCCTTTTTCTATATTTATTATAACGCTGTGCAGTCCCTTTGTCAAGCCGCAGCCTGCCGCCTCTCCCCTGCATAAATATTCTTTTTTCCGCAAAAATCTCCCAAACCTCTTGCATAACCCGCGGTTTTGCATTACTATTAAAGCATACCGCCGCTTTAAACCGGCAGTGTGAGGGATCTGTGCGAAGTATAGGAGGAAGTATCATGAAAAAATTTATCAGCACCGTTCTGGCACTCGGCATGGCCGTGAGCCTGGCCGCCTGCGGCGGCAGCGCATCCACGGCAGCTTCTACGGAAAGCACCGCAGCTTCCGCCGCTGAAGCCACTGCCGACAGCGACCTTGCCTACATCAAAAGCAAGGGCAAAATGACCATCGGCTACACCGTCTATGAGCCGATGAACTACACTGACGCCGATGGCAATTTCACCGGCTTTGACACCGAGCTTGCCACTGCCGTCTGCGAAAAGCTGGGCGTGGAGCCCGACTTTGTTGAGATCAACTGGGACACCAAAATTGTCGAGCTGGACGCCAAGAGCATCGACTGCATCTGGAACGGCATGACCCTGACCGATGACATCATGGCCAACACCGCCTGCACGAAGGCCTATGCCAAGAACGCGCAGGTCGTCGTCATGAAGGCCGATGCCGATTACAGCTCCACCGCCGACCTTGTCGGCAAGACCATCGTGGCCGAGGCCGGTTCCGCCGGTGAGAGCGCCATCAGCGAGGACGAGAGCCTCTCCCAGGCCGACTACGTCAGCAAGTCCGTCCAGACTGACTGCCTGATGGAGGTCGCCGCCGGTACGGCTGACGCCGCCGTGCTGGATCTGACGCTGGCCACCGCCATGATCGGCGAGGGCACCGACTACGCAAACCTCGCCATCAAGGACGAACTGAACGCCGAGGAGTACGGCGTCGCCTTCCGCAAGGGCAGCGATGCCGCCGACGCCGTGAACGCCGCTTTTGACGAGCTGAAGACCGACGGCACAATGCAGACCCTGGCCGACAAGTACAGCCTGGCGCTGGCCGACTGATGGGCGAGGCAGCAGTCATCTGGGGCCGCCTGACCGAGGCGTTCTGGCTCAACTGCCAGCTGTTCGGTCTGACTCTATTGTTCGCACTGCCGCTGGGGCTGGTGGTGTCGTTCGGCTCCATGAGCAGGCTTGCCCCGCTGCGCGGCGTCGTCAAAACGTTTGTCTGGGTCATCCGCGGCACGCCGCTGATGCTGCAGATCCTGGTCATCTACTTAGGGCCCGGCCTGCTGGGCTTCACCAGTCCATGGCCGTCCGGCGGCAGCGGGCGTCTGGTCGCCGCCGTCGTGGCGTTCGCCATCAACTACGCCTGCTATTTCTCGGAAATTTACCGCGGCGGCATCGAGGCTGTGCCCAGGGGCCAGACCGAGGCCGGGCAGGTGCTGGGCATGACAAAGACCCAGATTTTCTTCCGCGTCACGCTCCTGCAGGTCATCAAGCGCATCCTGCCGCCCATGGGCAATGAGATCATCACGCTGGTCAAGGATACCTCGCTGGCGAACGTCATTGCCAACAAGGACATCATCATGATGGCGAAAGAGTACAGCGCCAAGGGCCTGATCTGGCCGCTGTTCTCCACAGCGGTGTTCTTCCTCGTGTTCGTCGGTGCGCTGACGCTGCTGTTCGGCTGGCTGGAAAAGCGGCTGGACTATTTCAAGTAAGGGGGCGCGGCTATGGCATTGTTGGAAGTAAACGGCATCGGCAAGAGCTTTGGTGCCACAAAGGTGCTGCGCGACATCTCGTTTGATCTGGCCGAGGGCGAGGCTCTCGCCATCATCGGCTCATCCGGCTCCGGCAAAACAACGCTGCTGCGCTGTCTAAACTTTCTGGAGACCGCCGACACCGGCAGCATTACGGTAGCGGGTGAAACGCTGTGGAGCGCCGCCGACACCAAAACGCAGAGCGAAGAAGCCATCCGCAAAAAGCGGCTGCACTTCGGCCTTGTGTTCCAGAGCTTCAACCTGTTTCCCCAGTACACGGCGCTGCAGAACGTCATGCTGGCAGGCCAGCTCCTGGCAAAGGAGCGTCCCGACTACAAGCAGAACCGGCGGCAGATTCTGGCCGACATTGAAACGCAGGCAAAGGCCCTGCTGGCGCAGATGGGGCTTTCTGACCGGGAGAACCACTACCCGCACCAGCTTTCCGGCGGGCAGCAGCAGCGCGTGGCGATTGCCCGCGCACTGGCGCTGCACCCGGACATCCTCTGCTTTGATGAGCCGACCTCAGCCCTTGACCCCGAGCTGACCGGCGAGGTGCTGCGCGTCCTGCGCGAGCTGGCCGAGCACAAGACGACGATGATCATCGTCACGCACGAGATGAAGTTTGCCCGCGACGCTGCGGACCGCATCCTCTTCATGGACGGCGGTGTCGTCGTCGAGCAGGGCGACGCCAAGGAGCTCATCGACCACCCTAAAGAGGAACGCACCCGGCAGTTTTTGGCAAGCTACGGGAAATAACCAAAACCGGCAGACCGTTCGATTCAACGGCCTGCCGGTTATCTTTTTCTGTAGGGAGGGGTCTTGCCCCCTCCGCGGCGCTTTGCGATCGGCACTCACGGCCCGGAACGGTCAAGACCGTTCCCTACAAATCCGCGTTTCCCATTTGCGATTTTCCCTCACGGAGCCTCCGTAGGGGCGCATTCTATATGCGCCCGCGCCGTCCGCGGCGGCGGAAACATCCCCGGGCGGACAGGAAATCCGCCCCTGCAAAGCATTTTTTCGCGTCAATGCGCTATTACCGCACCGCAATGCACTCGATCTCGACGAGCGCTCCCTTCGGCAGCGCGGCGATCTGCACGCAGCTGCGCGCGGGGAAGCCGCCGTGGAAGTAGGTGCCGTAAATTTCATTCACGGTGCCGAAATCCCCCAGATCCTGCACAAATACTGTCGTCTTGACGACATTGTCCAGCGTCAGACCGGCCTCCTGCAGCACAGCCTGCAGATTCTTGAGCGCCTGGTGCGTCTGAGCCTGCACGCCCTCGGCCAATGCACCGGTGGCGGGGTCCAGGCCGAGCTGGCCGCTGCAATAGACGGTGTCACCGGTGTCAACAGCCTGGGCATAGGGGCCCAGGGCGGCGGGTGCGTTCGTGGTAGCAATACGCTTCATAATACTAAACACTCCTCTATATTATTATTATTTTTCAGGCTCGTCGGTCTCGGGCGGCCATACAAAGCCGCGCCGGGCCAGACAATCCTGCAAAAACTCCGTTGCCTGCTTCGTGTAGGCGTCGTTGTCGTGGTAGTAGCTCACGGCGTGCTCTGCGCCGTGTACCGTCAAAAATCTCTTGCCCTTCGCGCGGCAGGCTTCATAGTTGCGCTTCCCCATATCATAGGGTACAAAGCCGTCCGCGTCGCCGTGGACAAACAAGATCGGCACCTTGCTCTGCGCTGCGGCGGCCTCGCAGTCGGCGTCCTCGGGGTCAAAGTGGCCGAACAGGATCGCGCCCAGCCGTCCAACCGCATAGGTCAGCTCCAGCGGCATGCCGGGCAGATACTCCGGCAGGCACTTGCGGGTGATCTCCCGCGGGCTGGTGTAGCCGCAGTCCGCCACAATGCCGCAGACGTTGTCCGGCAGGTTCAGCCCGGCGGCCAGCAGCACGGTGGCCGCACCCATCGAGACGCCCATCAAAAAGATCGGCACCTCGGGGCCGAAGCGGCTCCGCGCCCAGACTGTCCAGTCGCGGGCGTCGTAGCGCTCCTTCACGCCCATCGTGATCGTATGCCCGCCGCTGTAGCCGTGGGCGCGCTGGTCGGGCAGCAGCACATTGTAGCCCAGCGCCGTACACAGCGTATAGCCGCCCAGGCCGTCCCGCTCCGCATAGCCGCGGTAGCCGTGGAAGATGATTGCCAGCGGCGCGCCGTCGGCGTGGTGGTAGTAGCGTGCGGCCAGCGGCGTACCGTCCTGCGCCGTGATGTGCACGGCCTTGAACTTATCCCGCGCCAGCGCGTCGGCGTCGGGGCCCATGGCCTTGCTGTAGCACTCCCGCGTGGGCATATCCGCCGGGGAGGGCACCTTCGTCGTCGGCTTCTGGTAAAAGGCAACGCGGTAGACGGCATACGCCGCGCCCAGCACCGCCGTGCCCACCGCGGCCCCTGCCGCCAAAAGAGGATGCTTTTTCATAATGGTCACCTCGTTTTCACTTTCCCAGATTATAACAAATTTCCCGGCATATCGCAACGATGTACCAAAAAAGTTTACACTTGCCAGCGTGGCACTTTCGCGGTATAGTAATAGCATTCCATAAATGGAGGCCGCCCCCATGAGCGAACTGACCCAGACCCTGAAGATACTCGTCACCCGCTACCCCGGCACAATGGCCGAGCTGGCCCGCAAAGCGTCGATCGACCGCTCCACGCTGTACAAAATTGTAAGCGGTCAGCGTACCCCGCGGGAGTTCCAGCTGGAGCACCTGGCCGACGCGCTGGAATTGAGCGAGGAACAGAAATCCGCCCTGCTGCTGCAATACAAGCAGCGTGGCCGCGGCCCCGATCCCAGGCTGCGCGCCGAGCTGCACCACCTGCTGGAGGTCTCTTTCCGGGTGGAGGATTTCACCCACCGCGAGGGCCTTATCTCCAACGAAGCCGCCAGCCAGCTGCGCTGCAGCGAGCAGTACATAGAGGGCAGCCGCGCAGTCTCCGCCGCCGTGGCATCGCTGGTGGCCAACCACATTCTGTCCGGCGATACCCGCCCGCTGCTCCTCTCGCCGTTCACAAACCCCACGCTGGACCATGTGCTGGTGGAACGCTTTTCGGCAGCGGACGGCGCACCCGTCGCACTGTCCCAGCTGCTGATTTATCCCGAGAACCGCGACATCCCCCGGGAATGGGTGTCCGGCGTGTCCGTCCTGACCCGCACACTGCCGTTCCTTTTCCTGCCCAAGCTGAATTACGAGGCCCGCGTCGTGCGCCACGTCATGACCGAGCCCAGCCCCGGCACGCTGATGCCTGTCTATCTGCTGCTGCCCAAGGCCGCCGTCATGATGGACATCCAGGGCCAGAAGGCCTACATCATCATGGACCGCCAGGCCGTCGAAAATCTGCGCCTTGCGTTCAGCCGCAAATATCTCAACGCCGCATCGGTGCTGAAGCTGGCCACCGATGCCCACGACTTTTCGGAATCCATTGCGCTGTACAACGACCTCTTTTCGGAAAAGCGCCGCTGCTCCATGATCCGCTACCAGCCGCCGTTCACCCTGTTTGCCGACGAGAAAATGGCCTTGCAGTTTGTCCGGCCCGGCGCCGCGCTGCAGTCCCTGCCCGCCCTGCTCGAACACCTGCAGATGTGGAGCGCCCAAGCCCCGGACCTCTATTTCTGTGAGGAAGGTCTTTTGCAGTTTGTACGCACCGGGAAAATGTTCGACATTCCGCCGGATCTGTGCGATGCGCCGGACATTCCCACCCGCCGGGAGCTGCTCCTGCGGCTGCGCCGCGCTGCGGAGTCTGACCGCCGCACCCTGCGCATCGTGGACCCTGCCCAGCTGGCGCTGACTCCGTCGATGTGCGTCAATGTTTTTCAGGGCCGCGGCGTTGTGTTCTGCCAGGCTATCCTGGAGCCGGACGGGCAGTACTGCCGCGAGTATCTGATGCAGGACCCCATCCTGACCGAAGCCCTGCTGACCTACCTCGATGACGGCCACGCCTCTGATTGGCTGCGCAGCCAAAAATATACGCTCGACTTTATTGATTATTGTCTGCGTCTGCTGTAAAATAGAAGCAGTATCGGCCCTGCCTGTACGGCGGGGCCTTTCTGCAAAGGAGAAAAACAATGGCACATACCGAGACCATGCTGGAAAGCAGGGAAATCTTCAATGGCCGCGTCATCCGCGTGACCGTGGACAAGGTACAGCTTGAGGACGGCACGACCTCGACGCGGGAGATCGTCCACCACCACGGCGGTGCCTGCATCCTGCCTGTGGACACCGACGGCAGCGTGACGATGGTACGTCAGTTCCGCTACGCTTTCGGCGAGGAGATCTGGGAGCTGCCCGCCGGTAAGCTCGAGGCGGACGAGGACCCGTTTGAGGCCGCCAAGCGCGAGCTGAGCGAGGAGTGCGGCCTGACCGCCGACAATTTTATCGACCTCGGCGTCGTCTATGCCACCGTCGGCTACGACAGCGAGAAAATCTATCTGTGGGCCGCCACCGGCCTGCACAGCACAGCGCAGCACCTCGACGCGGGCGAGTTCCTTGATGTCGTCAAAATGCCGTTCGACGAGGCCCTCGGCCTTGTGATGGACGGCACGATCAAGGACAGCAAGACCCAGGTCGCGCTACTGAAATACGCGCAGCTGCGCGCAAAAGTCTGAATGGGCGTTGAAATTCTGGACAACGGCACCCGCGTGCTGACCGCGCCGGGCGCGACGTTCGGCACCGACGCGCTGCTGCTGGCCCGCTTCGCGCAGCCCCGCAGAAACGAGCGCGCGCTCGACCTGT
>ONZZ01002051.1_pt1 | contig 11460 bp, 11 predicted proteins | sample 1671101 | NCBI WGS metagenome assembly ONZZ01 (sample SAMN06348122, study PRJEB24527) | human gut metagenome | biome: human gut; feature: ankylosing spondylitis patient; material: feces | host: Homo sapiens | place: China | collected 2015-10
CAGGGTGGGGTCCTTGCCATCTGCTGGCAGATGGCATCCACGCTTACGTCCTTGCGGCACTCGATGATCAGTTCATCGTGGACGTGGCCTACAATAGCACAGTGCCGCAGGGTCTGCATGGCATAGCAAAGAATATCCCTGGCCGTTCCCTGGACGATATTTTCCACGAACTTGGGCCCATAACTTTCCAGCCGCTCCCACTTCTTGGTGGCTCCGATGCCTTCATAGGTCACGGATTCCCCACCGAATTTATTCTCCCCAATCCGAGGCTTCACGTAGGAAAGCTGCCGGCCACTGGGGAGCTCTATGAATAGCATGCCGCTCTGGCAGAGGAACCGGATGTTATTCACCCAGACGGGGATCCGCTGCTTGATGGCAGTTTTCACGGCCCCATCCACCTGCCACCAGAAATCCACAATGTGAGGATTGGCGGCTCTCCAAGACTGGACCAAAGGCCCCAGTTCCTCTTCCGGGATTCCCATCTCAATGGCCCCCATTGCCTTCAAAGCGCCGACCGAACCTCCGTATCCACAGTTGTGCACCAGGCAGTCCGATACGGTAAAACGGTGATGGGGTCCGGCATTGAGGATGTCGTAGACCCTGGCCCGGGCAGGCGGATCTCCATACCGTATCACGATTGATGAGCACAATCTTCGAAGGTGGTACCCATTCTCCGCCGCTGTCCGAAACAGGACGGGTTCCTTCTTTTCCTCTACATAAACCGGGTGATCCGGGGTAGCCAGGAGACCTGCATACCGCATCACCTCTCTTTCGCCTCTGTAGACCACCCCATCATGGTGGACCCAGTTCTCTCCATCCCAAACCCGGTCTTCCGTGGTCATATTTTCAATGGGAATGAGGCCATGATCTGTAAGGACAAGCTGCCCTTCCGCGATACAGGCCAGTTCCACGATTTTCCCCTTCTGGCGCAACTCCCCGTTCACTCCGTGTTTCACCACGGGCACTCCAAACATCTGGCTGGCCGTTGAGCAGTAGATGTCCTTCCCGGCTGCAAAGGCTGCGGCTTTCCACTTTTCCCCGGCCATCCAGGAAATGACCCTTGCCTCAATGGCCGAGAAGTCCGAGACCACAAACTTCATGCCCTCACGGGGCACAAAGACGGTCCGAATCAGCTGGGACAGCACATCCGGCACAGAATCGTAGAGCAGCTCCAGGGCCTCGTAGTTTCCTTGCCGCACCAGATCCCGGGCTTCTGAAAGGTCCGGCAGATGGTTCTGAGGAAGATTTTGCAATTGTATGTGCCGCCCCGCAAACCGTCCAGTACGGTTCGCCCCATAGAACTGGAACATGCCCCGGGCCCGGCCATCCTGACAGGCAGTCATTTCCATGGCCTGGTACTTCTTCACCGAGGACTTGGCCAGCTTCTGCCGGAGCTGCAGCACACTGCGGAGAGGATCCTGGGCAGTTTTCAATAATTCTTTCACCTCCTTTTTCCCCAGGGAGTCCGACTTTAGACCACGGGCTTCCAGCCAGCCCAGCATCTGGAGGACGGAGTTGGGATTCTCCAGTCCGGTCTTTTCCTTTAGAGCGGTCATCAGGCTCTCCCGGCTTTTGGCATCCATGGCCACCGCCTGCCGGGCCAGCTCCAGATCAATAGCGATTCCCCGGTCGTTGATTTCCTGGTCCTGATGGTATTCCTCCCACACCTGGTCTGGGACAGGATACTTTTGCAGCCTTTCCTGGATGGCCATTTCCACTTCCACATCCCGCTTGTTGTAGCTCTTGAAGAGATTCCATTTATCCGGGGCATGGCTTGGAAGGTTCCGGGTCCTGCCCCCGTTGGTCTTAGTTTCCTTGCAGGGCACGCAAAAGTAACGGATCAGGTCCCGCCCTTCCTTCATTTTCTGGTTGTCCAGGTTCAGCACCGCTCCCACTCCCTCCAGGGAAAGGGGCAGCCCCATATAGGCAGACCACACCATGGAACACTTCCAGCCGGCCGGGTTCAGGAACCGTGCACAGTCCTTAGAAAGCGAGTGCCGGTCATGGAAGGGATCCAGGCTCCTCCCCAGATCCGTGAGATACCGGGAGAGACACACGCGCTCGAAATTGGCATTGAAGGCCCACTTGGTGACAGTATCATCGGTAAGAGCATCCAGAATTTTTTCCGGAATGGTTTCCCCCTGGGCCAGGTCGATGACCTGCACCGCTCCCCCATCCACCGCATACCCAAAAAGGAGGATTTCAAAGGCCTGGGATTCCGCATACTTATACACACCGCATTTAGCCAGGTTCACATCGCTATAGGTTTCCAGATCCAACGAAAGAGTTTTCATACCTTTCTCCTTATAGAAAAGGTGGCAGTTGGAATCCTGCCACTTTCCATTCTCCTATCCGCTTACCCAAGAAAATCCTCATCATCCGCCGTGGCAAAGTCGTCCTCTGCCCGGGGCTTGCCGCCCAGAGGCTCCCCGTCCCGAATCTTTTGCAGGTTGTTCAGGCTGCAGGCGATGCCTTTGTTCCCATTGCTGTTGAAAGCATAGAAGCTGATGGACGCACGGCCATACACCCCGGAATACACTTCCGAGCGTTCCAGAATATGTTGACAGTTGGCATCTACAATGCCCGGCTGGGTGGCAGAGTTGGCATTGATAAAGAAGCTATCCTTGTAGGCATCATCTCCCGGCCGTTCCAGATCCCCATCCCGGAGCGGGGTCTTGATGGCCTCCAGGGCCGGGACTACCCGGCTGTTCCCTTTCAGTTTTCCTTTCCCTTCCTGGTAGGCAGCCTTAATGGCTGCCCGGACCTTTTCCACCGTTTTGGTGTCGGATTTGGGGATGATCAGGCTGACGCTGTATTTGGGCGTTCCCCCATTAATGGATTTGGGTTCCCACACATTGGCATAACTCCAACGGGTATTCACTCCAGTAATTACTTTGCACGGATTCACATAATTCTTAGACATTCTTGTTTCCTCCTTCATTTTCTTTAGAAAAATCATCAACCGCCGTATGCATGGCCGGCCGTTTATCAGTTTCCGGGACCAGCACCGGCTTGCCCTGAGGCTTTTCAATTAGATCGGTCAGAAGTTCATCAAACCGTCTCTTTCCCAATAGTTTGGTCAAGGCCGTAATCCCCAGGAGTTTCTTCTCATAAGGAGAATATCCTGCCTCTTCTACTTTGGCAGCGACCGCTTCTTCATTGACGTATCTTCGGTTGGACCGTCCTTCCACCACTTTCCACCCGGCCCATGTCTTGCCGGAAAGAGCCTGCTGTAGGGCATAATCTTTCACATCCCCGACCCAGCTTACCAGTTCATCAGCTTTGGCCAGGATAGCTTCCATTTCCGGATCTTCCAGGGTGGAAGGCATGGCAAAGTCGTACTTGGCCAGCTCCAGGTTGTACTCGGCCCGTTTCCGACAGGTGGCCCGGATCTTGCAGAACCGGCAGTGGTCACCAGCCTTGTATTCCCCTTCTCCCTTGGCCGCCAGGTCTGCAGTAGGCTTCAGCACCGTTTCCGCCCATTGAAGCAATTCTTCCTTGGACATGGTGTAGGTACTGACGTTTTCCCGCCTAGGCTGGAAGATGGTCATGGACACCTTTTGGATATCGTAGATCCCGTCAAAAAGATCCAGGGCCCCCAGGGCATAACACATCATCTGGGGATTCTTCTCTGCGTCCACCAGCACACCCAGCCCGTGCTTGTAGTCGATGACGGTGAGGGTATCATCCGCCACAATCAGGCAGTCCCCGGTCCCGAACCCTTCCGGCACCCACCGGGAAAAGTCCAGCCGCTGTTCCACCAGAACCAGAGGATCCTTGCAGAAGGTTTTGGCGGCAGCCAGGCTCTCCAGCACAAACTGGGCATAGGCATCGGTGCATTCGGCCATTTCTTCATCAAAATAGGTCAGGGTCTTGGTGGGATCCTTTTCTTTCTGCCCCAGAGCCTTCTTCACCTTATATTCGCAAAGGGCATGGGCCTCCGTTCCCTGCCGAGCAAATTCACTTTGCACATCCGGCAGCTTGGCACATTCCAGGGACGAAGGGGGACAGGCCAGCCAGCGGTAACTGGACGAAGCAGAGAGCACCGCATGGTTACCCGGCATGGCCCATCACCTCCAGGTCCTGCAGAAAGGCCTCATACTTCTCCGGCTCCATACTGGACAGCTTGTCGGCCCCATACTTCTGGATCAGCCCACGGACTTCATCTGTGAATCCCTGACGGGATTTATCCGCCGCTACCTTCCGCACCTCTTCCAGGGTGATTTTTGTAGGAACCACCTCATTCTTTGGAGGTTCCGGAGTCGGAGCTTCCTCCTTGAACTTCATGGCTTCTGCAATCTTCAACAGTGCCTTTCCACAGGTTTCCAGTTCAACGGATAATTTGACCAACGTTTCCTCTTTCATTGAGATTGACTCCTTTCGATTTTCTCTTCATGCGCAGCATCATAAGATTCCGAGCAGCCCGTTCCGCTGTGTCGCTGATTTTCATCAGCACCCCAGCCAGCTCCCGGTCCAGGTCCTGCCTTCGGTTTCTCAGCATTTGTCCATTTTCCATGGCTTGTCCTCCTCTCCAGGGGCTTCTTGTTTTGCCCTTCACCCATAACAGGACAAGTTCCCCTAGGATAAGTACCAGTTTTCAGAAATCCGGCCAGAAATTTTCCAGACGGATCTTCTGTTCCCGTCACCGATAGTCCTTCAGCTGATCCCGAAGCTGTTCCAGCAGCCGGTGCTTTCTTTTATTGACCCCCTTCTGGGAAAGCCCCTCTTTGTGGCCGATAGCTGCTTCACTGATACCTTGAGAAAACATCTCCAGGATGGTTCGATCCAGCGCTTCCAGCTTGGCAAGTTCCCGCCGGAGGGCTGCCAGCAGTTCTTCTTTTTCCAGAATTTCGTCCAGACTCTCCTGCCCGTTTTCCTCCGGAAATCCATATTCCGTTTCACACAGCTGTTCAAAAGAAACCGCTGTATCCCAGCCCTGGACAGATTTATCCTCCCGATGTTCAGCCTGGGCCATTTCCCGTTTCCGGCGTTTTTCAACCAACCGCTGCTGCCGTTTGTCCTCCTTCCACTCCGGCCGCATATAGGCTTCATACTGCTCTTTAGTAACCTGGACCAGAATGGCATAAACCTTCCTGTTCCCAATTTTCCACCATTTTCGTGGTGCGTCTTCATATTCCTTCGTGATGATGGTTCCCTCCTTTACTTCCAGGGGAATAAAATACTGCTGTTTGACTCTGGTTGTCTCTTGATTGGCCATGTGCGGACTCCTTCGCAAAATGCGAAGCGAAGATCCACACAGGCAGCCTGTCTTTATTGACCATAAGATGCATCTCCGCTTCCATGGTCAACCACACCAGTAGGCTGACGGTATATAGGGCCCGGCTCGCCGCTCTGGGCACTCCCGCGTCCGGGAATGAACCTTGAGCCGGGGATTTGGTTATACTTTCTTGTTTCAACAAGTTACTTTTTGAACTTGCTGAAACAAAAAAACGGAGCCATCTACATGACCTTTCGGTCAACGTAGATAGCTCCGTTTGACAGCTCCGTATAGAAACGGGCTGTACTGGTAACTTCTTTATTTTGGGGCACTTGTATGTTTCGCTGCATCCACCTGGGTCACAATGTATTCCCAGGGAACCTGGACCAGCTGTTTCTTACTGGTTTTCAATTCAATGGTCACCCTGCCTTCTTCCACGATGGCGTCAAAGATTCTTTCTCCATCCTCAGTCCCATCGTGGAGATTCCGGATATGTTTTCTCACTTTTCCCATGTAGTATACCCCCTAGGATTGTCTTTGTTTTTCTATTTGCGAACAAATGTTCGTTTATGAATTTATTATAGCACAAGTTTCAGATTTTAGTAGAGAAAATTTTAGGTCAGTTCTTTCAGACTATATAGACCAAGGTCAATCTTCAGGGCAGGGCCTTTTTCTAAAAAAGCCCCCGTCAGAGCCTCTTTGTAGAGAGGTTCTAACGGGGGCGTTCTATTTATGATCACCCGGAATTCTCCCGGAAACCACAGCCCGTTCTAGGAGAACTTGCTTTTCTACTCTGCTCAAGTTGTGCTGGCGGGAAAAGGTATAAATGCTGTTCCTGGTGATGATGGTATCTTTTTCTCCGCCCGGCTCCCAATCCCCCACCGTGCAATGCATCCATCTGCCTACGCCCACCAGCATATGGAAGAAAATCTTTCCCGGAGCTTTGTGCTCGGATTCATAGAGGATGATCATTCCTTCCTTACCAACAAAGTCAGTCCGCCAATCTCGATAGGGCTGCTTATCATAGCGATCTACCGCTGAAATGAGTTTTCCAAAGAAATAGTCTTTGTATCTGGCCATATTGTTTCCTCATTCTATCCCAAAGTGATCTTTCACAATCTTCTTCAGCTGCTTTTCAATTTCCGTAAACTCCTGATTCAGATCCAGGGTCTTTACGGAGATCTGGTTCCCACTCATTTGATATATATTGTCCGGGAGAAGCTCCTCATCTGTCTTTGCATAGAGAAGCATACCAGAAACCTTGTATCCGGTTCCTGAAAGCTGAGCTTCCTTGTTCTTCACGTAGGTAAAAATCTGGTACAAGTTGCCAGAATGAAGTGTTTGCCCACCAACATGGTTTGTCTGCATTGTCCGTCTGTAATATTTGGCATCAATGATCAGGATCTGATGTCCATAGGTTAAGGTAATGTCCGTGTCAAGTCCGGGTTCAATCTGACCCATTAGGTCAATTATAGTCCGGCCTTAACATATGCCACACCGGTCCAGTTAACAAGGGAGCACTTAATACGTCCACTGGCATCTCCGTCCATCAAATACAACTGTATATTCTTTCCATGCGCTGCCATATCAAGTCCCTCACTTCATTACCTTTTCCATCAGTGATTTATAACTGTCTACTACGTCGTAGACAACATTGCCGCTGGAGATTGCCTTGAAGTGCTCTCGGGCGCAGTGGATCTTCGACTCCTCAATCAGCCGGAGCTGCATCGAAGACATGGAGCCTTTCGTCTCAGCAACGAAGTAGATGTGCTTGACGCTTCCTTCATAGAAGGCAATTGCCCAGTCAGGATTGTAGTGACCGACCGGAGTAGAGATGTAGAATCCGTCCGGCAGCTTTACGTAGACCGCCACATCCGTACTTGCATCAAGCTCTGTGGCGAAGTCGCGCTCGTTCGTCGAATCGTAGACAATGTGGTCGTACAGGTGCTTCTTTGCCTTCATGGCGTTCGTGCCGAGCTTGCCCTTGATGGTAGGCTCGGTGAAGACGTCCGTGCCGTAGTGGTCGTCCATCACGCTATAGGTGATGTGCTCGATGATTGCCGTAGCTTTTTCGTCGTTAATCAGTTGCGACGCCTTGAGGATAAATTCCTCCGGATTGTATTTGAACTGGTCAAACGTAGCCTTATGAATGCCGATGAGGATCTGAATGACAGCCTTTCGGGTAAGGCCGGTGGATTCAACGATTCTTCCAACAAGGTCATATGTGACGCTCTTGCTGGCGACTATGACCTGCTTGATGCCGATTGTAGAAGACGACTCCCGGACAAACGCCGCGCCGGACCGCAGCTGCTCCTTGGACTGTATTTCGACCATCGAGCCGGATTCAACTTTGAAGTAGATCTTCGCCACGCGCAGCCTGCTGTCGAGTGCTGCGATAGATTTGCGGACAAGCTCGTCCGTATCGAAATCTACCACGTAGACGGACTTTGCGTTGATCCGCGACCAGAGTGCTTTGAACTCCTTGCTGTTAAGCTTCTCTTCGTCGACTTGCAGTTCCACGTTGTTGCTGCGGGCATTCTCAGGCTTCATTGCCTTTGGATCGTAGATAGAATCGATGATGTCCACGACGGCGGCTTCAAAACCTTTGACCTCCTCGGCCATCTTGAGCTCGCCGTTTGCCTTGTCCTCATAGTACTTGTCTGTGAGAACGCCTTTGCGGTCAACATAGCGGTTCACGGTCATTTCGTACATGATTGCCGACGCCGTATCGGAATCGATAACCATCTCGTTGCCGTGATCGTCCGTGACAACACGGTTCAGGAACAGGTCTCTCGTAACAGCACGAGGACGGTCTGCGATATCCTCGGCAATCTCGGACTGGAGTCCCTTAGCGAAGCTCTCGTAACTTTCAGACGCAATTACGGTCAGCACGTTAACGTTCTGCACATCGTTTCCGAGAACTCCCGCGTCCATGCGTTCGCCGTCCTGGTTGACGCAAAGACGCATGCCTCGCCCGACTTCCTGCCGCTTGCGTATCTCGCTTGATGATGATTTGAGTGTGCAGATCTGGAACACGTTCGGATTGTCCCAGCCTTCGCGCAGCGCGGAATGCGAGAAAATGAACCGCACGGGCGAACGCTTCGGATCACGGTCAAGCAACAGCTCCTTGTTCTTCATGATCAGGTCGTATGCGTCGATATCGTCGGAGGTCGTTTTCTTCCTGCCGACCTTGCTGTTGATCATGCGGCCCTTCTTGTCGATGGAGAAGTAGCCAGCATGCGTTTTCTCTACCGGGATGGACGCAAGGTACTGCATGTACTCGTCGTCGCCGAATTCCCGCTGCAAATTTCCGACCACGTCGGCATATTCCTGCTCGAACATGTCGGCAAAGATACCGTTCTGAGGCTGTCCGTTCTTATCGTATACACGATAGTGATCTACCTCGTCGATGAAGAATAGGGACAGAACCTTTATACCCTTATTGAACAGCTCCCTTTCACGTTCGATATGGGAGAGAATGGTCTCTCGTATCTGGATACGGCGCAGCTGATTCTCGTCCACCTTGCCGATCACGTCTCCGGCGTAAAGCTTGATGCCATTGATGAATTCGATGGAATCATCTCTGCCGTCGATGCGCTTGACCACGAAGCCGTCCCGGTACTCAGGCAGCTCGCCGGAATGGTCAAAGAGGTTGTAGCCCTCCGTCACGGTAGCGCTCATCGGCTTGATTCCGGATGCGCGCTTGCAGTCGAACTGTATGGTTGCCGTCGGAGCTGATTTGGAAAGGTTCAGTCCTTCCAGATAGACGAAGCCATCAGTAGCAGTCGTCCCGCTTTCCGTGATACCCTTGACGGCGATCTTCTTGACGAGCTTCTTGTTGTAGGCGTCCATCGCATCAAGACGATAAATCAGGTTGTAGTATTCCCTCGGTGTGGCAGAATACCGCAGCGTCAGAAGCGGATGGAATTCCTTTAGACGTTCCTTTGTCTGCTTGCCTTCGACAGACTGCGGCTCGTCGATAATCAGAACCGGATTCGTCTTGGCGATGATATCGATCGGTCGGCGGGAACGGAACTCGTCGAGCTTCATGTAAATGCGTCGCGCGTCCTTTCCACGGGCGTTAAACGCCTGCGAATTGATAATCATCACATTGATGGAGCTGTCGGAAGCAAAACGGTCTATCTCAGTAAGCTGAGAGGAGTTGTAGATGAAAAAGCGTATCTTCTTCCCGTATTCCTCGGCAAAGTGATCCTGTGTCACCTGAAACGACTTGTAAACGCCCTCACGGATGGCGATAGACGGCACGACCACGATAAACTTCGTCCAGCCATACGCCTTGTTGAGCTCGTACATGGTCTTGATGTAGGTATAGGTTTTCCCGACGCCGGTCTCCATCTCGATGGTCAGATTGTATTTGCCCTCGAGCGACTGTGACGGCTCGATCTGCCCGTCACGCTGGATCTTCCGGATATGCTCAAGTATCTGTCCGTCGGACAGTTCTGGCACGATCTTTGCGTTCGACCAGCCCGTGAAGTCATCATCCTCGTTCATGCCGAGCTGATAGGTTCCGGTTCCTCTATCCATCATGTAGGTAGGCGTGAGGTATGGCTGCCCGGCAAAAACATCCACGACGGCTTTGGCGGCGTCAGCCTGAAACTTCTGATGCTTGAATTGCAGCTTCATTCTGCCACCTCCTTAAATGACCTTGACTCTTGTATCCGGCGCAAGGGACTTGAATATCTCGCCGACATTGATCTTTTCCGGGCTGCTGGCGAAGCTGGAGTCACGGAACACGGCACGAAGCGGCTGACGTTTGGCAATGGTCTTGATAACCGACTCCGGCACGTTCTCGTCAAAGCATGCAATCAGATCCCCATCGTTATAGGTATGCACAGTGCAGCCGTCAATTGTTTCCGAAGTGTAAGGGAGTGACAGAGGAAGTCCCCAATCAAGCAGGCATCCAAATAAAAGATCAAGATCGGTTCTGTCAGGCTTCACGTTAGATTCAAGCATTGAAACAAGATCTTGCGTATAATCCCCTGCTGCATAGTAAACATCTTTCATGTTTGTATCGTCGAGCTTCAGAACACGGAAACCGTCATCAAACTTTGCATCAGGATTGTCCTCGTGAATCTTCTTCGCAGCGCGGCGGATACGTTGTTTGGATAATTCAGTGATAAGGTGCGGCTTTTTCAAGGAATCAAGAAATGCTATTGCATTGTCTAAAGTTTTCTTTGCAGATGAAGAAGCCATTTTCGAAGACCGATCAAGGTCTTCTGGAAGCTGAACCATTATGTATCTAATGTTGACGCCATTTTCAGAAGCATACTCCATTGCTGCCTGAGCGGTAGTTCCTGATCCAGCAAAAAAATCCATAACCAAACCACCAGATGGCGCACCATATTGAGTCAGACGCTTTATAAAATCGACCGACTTAGGATAGTCAAAAAGCTTTTGGCCATCGAACAAATTCATGATTTCAGATGTTCCATCTTTAGTAGTGCCAGCATCAAGAAGAATTGAACTCGGAGTTTTTTTATCTCCTTTTTCTAAGCGCTCTCTAAGATATAGTTTACGTTTTGGAGCAGAATCATCATTAAGGCCAAACTTAATTCGTCCATCTGCAATTAGCTGTTCCATGGTTGTTCTGTTGTAACACCATATTCTTCCATTGGGAGGTAAATAATCAACACCCGTTTTTGGATTAGTAACTGGATAGACAGTATCCCCACCAGCATGGTTTGCGTCTAATGGAACTAATTTCCAAGGTCCACGTGGATCATTGTCTGGATTAACATACTCTGATGAATCGATAGGGTCACCACCAAAAACAAGAGATGCTCGGTTCTTCGAATAAATCAGGGTATGATTGTGATTTAATGAGACTTCATAGTCATTTGAAATAGAAGTTCTTGATTGCCAAATAATATTTGACACAAAATTAGATTCTCCGAATACCTCATCGCCGATTTTCCGAAGGTTTGCACTTTCCTTTTCATCTATTGAAATAAAAATGACGCCATCCTCGCTCAGCAAATTTCTCGCCAACATCAGCCGTGAATAAATCATCGAACACCAGTCGGAATGAAAACGACCATTTGAGTCCGTGTTCTTGAACATGCGATTGCCTTCTTCATCCACTTCGCCGGACTCATCTGCATATTCTTCGCTGGATACTTTGAAGTCGTCGTTGTAGATAAAGTCATTACCCGTGTTGTAGGGAGGATCGGTTGCCTTACAACATTTGATACAATTACACGATTATTCCCTTAAATTCTTGA
>ONZZ01002061.1_pt1 | contig 11403 bp, 8 predicted proteins | sample 1671101 | NCBI WGS metagenome assembly ONZZ01 (sample SAMN06348122, study PRJEB24527) | human gut metagenome | biome: human gut; feature: ankylosing spondylitis patient; material: feces | host: Homo sapiens | place: China | collected 2015-10
ACATATTCTGTACTTGCTGCGAATAGGTCATAATCATACTCTCCTTTTGACAAATTGATGCCGTGCGGCAGAAGCTTCTCTCCCCTGCCGCCTTGCATTGACCGGGCCGTGCCGCTCTCTTTTCAGCGCCTCTCCCGGTACTACCACGCACAATTTTATTATAGAGGACGTTGGCCCAATTTGCAAGTCATTTCTGACAAATTTTTCGCAATCTTTTTTCCATTTTCGTTTTTCTGCGCAGGAGCGCAACTTCTCAATTCGGTTTTTTCTGCGGCTCCCGCCGCACCGGCGTGACGGCCCAGATGCAGACGAAGCCCGCCGCCGCACCCGCGATGGCGAGGATGTGCCGCCCCTGCCCGAATCCCCAGAAATCAGCGATGCAGGGGAACAAAAGGCTTCCCACGCTCTGGCCCAGCGCCAGAAAGCCGTAGTTCACCCCGGCGTGGGGCAGGCCGAACAGATCGGTGGAGAGGGCGGGCAGCACCGCCGCCAGCGCCGAGTAGCAGAACGTCAGCCCCGCATACACCGCCACAACGGCCCATCCCCGGGCAAACAGGAACGCCGCCGAAAGCCCCAGCGACACGCCGAAGAGGATGAGGTCGGTGGGGCGGCGGCCGATCTTGTCGCTGAGCAGGGGCATCAGCAGCCGCCCGGCCGCACTGCCCACACTGCCCAGCACCACGGCCCAGAGGGCGGCGCTCTCGTCCAGCCCCCGCTCCATCCCAAGCTTCAGGATGATGGGGCTGAACAGCAGCACCGCCGGGGTGGAAAAGCAGACCGCTCCGGCGCAGAGCCAGTACTGCCGCGTGCCAAGCATCTGCCGGGGCGAGAGGTCGAGGGGCGGCGCGGCCTTAGCCTTTCCCTGCCGGCTGGGCTGAGGCTTTTCGGGCGGCGGGTCGGTCAGCAATGCACTGCCCGCGAGGCAGACCGGCAGGGTCAGCGCACCCAGCGCCCAGAACGCGCCCCGGATGCCCTGCACCGGCCCGAAGCCCCGCAGCGCCGTGCGGACAAAGACGGTCAGGAACGCTCCGCTCAACCCCACTGCGCCCCCGATGACGCCGGTGGCGAGGCCCTTCCGGCCCTTGTACCACTTCTGGGCGCAGGACTGGATGGACGGATAGAGAAAGGCCGTGCCGAGCCCTGCCGGGATGCTGAACACCCCGAAAAAAGCCCTCCCCTTCTCTGCCGGGAGAGCCGCCGCCGCGAAGAATCCGCCGCAGAGCAGACCCGTCCCCCACAAAGCTGCAAAGCGTGGCCCCTGCTTATCCTGCAGAAAGCCGCCGATGACGCACCCGATGCCGAAAAATGCGATGAGCACTCCGAAGGCATAGCCTGCCCCCTGCTCGCTGAGGCCGTATTCCTCCATGACGGGTCTTTGAAACACGCCCCACGCGGCGGGCAGGCCTGTCAATACCTGAATGGCCGCGCCCGCCGCCAGGATGGCCCAGGGTCTTGTTTTCTGCATTTCGTGCATCACCTCAGGGAATAGTGTGTCCTTTTCGATTGACAAAAAGACAGTATCCTTTATAATTAGAAGAGTATTATAAAAATCATCTCTTTCGTCACGTTGCTTCTGTGCCTGAACCTCTCCGTCACGGCTCCGCCGTGCCACCTCCCCTATCGAGGGGAGGCTTTGGCATTTCGGAACACTTGATCTCTTCGCCAGAGGCTCCCCTAGTAGGGGAGCTGTCTGCGAAGCAGACTGAGAGGTTCGGCTCAGTATCTGCCATCCGCGACTGAGAGGGCTATACAGAAAGAGGACTATCTTATGAAAACTCAGGCCTTAAAAGGTATGCGCGACCTTCTGCCCAACGAGCAGACCCTGCGCGACTACATTCAGGGCAAAATTCTCGAGACTTACCGCGCATCCGGCTTCGAGCGCATCTCCACCCCCATGCTGGAGGATATGGAGAACCTCGACAAGTCCGACGGCGGCGACAACCTGAACCTCATCTTCAAGGTGCTCAAGCGCGGCGACAAGCTCACCGCCGCCCTGAGCTCCGGCGACCCGAAAGAGCTCTCCGACATGGGCCTGCGCTATGATCTGACCCTGCCCCTGAGCCGCTTCTATGCCGCCAACAAGGACAAGCTCCCCCACCCCTTCAAGGTCATCCAGACCGACCGCGTCTTCCGCGCCGAGCGCCCCCAGAAGGGCCGTCTGCGCGAGTTCGTCCAGTGCGACATCGACATTCTGGGCGACGAGAGCCCCAACGCCGAGGTCGAGCTCATCGACGTGACCACCCGCGCCCTGCTGGGCATCGGCTTCGACGGCTTTACCGTCAACATCAACGACCGCCGCATCCTCCGCGGGATGCTGGAGAGCATGGGCTTTGCCGCCGACACGCTGGATTCCGTCTGCATCACCTTCGACAAGATGGATAAGATCGGTGCCGACGGCGTGAAGGCCGAGCTTCTCGAGAAGCAGCTGCCTGAGAGCGCGGTCAACGCACTGGCCGACTTCATCGCCGCCGGCGAGGTGACGCTGGACGCTGTGGCCGCCCGCTGCGCAGACCCGGCCATCGCCGACGACCTCAAGTACGTCCTCGCTACTGCCAACGCCATGGCCGCAGGCCGCTATCAGGTGGCCTACTGCCCCAGCCTCGTGCGCGGTCAGGGCTACTACACCGGCATGGTGTTTGAGATCACCTGCCCGCAGTTCAGCGGCGCAGTCGCCGGCGGCGGCCGCTATGACAACATGGTGGGCAAGTTCCTCGGCACGCAGGTGCCGGCAGTCGGCTTCTCCATCGGCTTCGAGCGCGTCTGCGGCATCCTGCTCGAGCAGGGCTATCAGATCCCCGGCGCAAAGCAGAAGATCGCACTGCTCTACGGTAAGGACGCCGACTTCACCACCGTCCTGAGCAGGGCCGCTGCCCTGCGCGATACCTACAACGTCACCGTCCTGCCTCAGGGCAAGAAGCTCGGCAAGCAGCTGGGCCAGCTGGAAGCCGCAGGCTTTGCCGGTGCCGCCTTCATGGACAAGGACGAGGTAAAGGTCTTTGCCGCTCAGTAAGGGCTGAACAAACCAAAAGCACTGCACTCCCCAAAAGCGGGCGGGTGCAGTGCTTTTTTGCGTTTATGGCTGCCGGGTCAGCCGGTTTTTTTGGCGTTGGGGTACACCCGCTCCATCCGGGCGTTATCAAAGTGCTCGTCGAGGAAGACGTCCAGCCGGTTCGCCGGGGCGATGCCGCTGGTGCGGGCGTCGTATCGGGCCAGCGCCAGGGCCGAAAGCCCCATGTTCACGGCCATGAACACCGTCAGCACCACGGTCATCCAGGGCAGGATGTGCTTTTTCAGGTTTGCCATCAGTTTTGCGATGAGGGGGTAGCCGTACCGGATCCAGACCACCGCCGCGATGCCCCAGAAGAAGCAGTAGAGCAGGTTGACACGGCCTCCCAGATTGAACTTGAAGCCGCTGTAGTCCCAGAAGATGACGCCGAACAGCAGCTCACCCACGGCGCTGCAGATATACTCGTATGCGCCGCCCATCACGAAGCCGAACAGGAAGATGGAGCGGTCGCTCCGCTCCTCGCTGCCCCGCAGCAGGACCGCCGCCATGACCAGCGCCAGACCCCACACCACGCTGAAGGGTCCCCACACGAGGCTCGAGCGGCTCATCCAGATGCCCGCCGTCACCCGGCAGAACAGCGTCTCCACCACATCGCCGAGGAAAGCCCCGATGACGAAGAGCCAGACGAGGTCGCCGAAGCTCAGGGCCTTTTCTTTCTGAGCAGTCGGCTCGGGCTGGACGATGGTCGGGTAAGCCCGCTGGATACGCTTTTCCACATGGGCGATGAGCCGCTGACGCAGCTTGTCCGAGTGCTTTTCCAGCTCGAGATTGAGCTGTTCCAGCCTCGGATGGCTGGCGGCGTATCGGTTGACGGCCAGCGCTGCGCCCAGCTGGTCGAGGACGGCCAGCGTCATCGCCGCCCAGACGCCGATATGCAGCAGCCAGCCCGGAAGCAGGGCGCAGAGCCGCAGCAGCAGGACGTTGCCCCACAGCACGCTTGCCATGCCCAGCAGGCCCCAGAGCACCGAGTACTGCAGGCAGACGTAGCCGTCCAGATTGAACTTTTTATCCGAGTAGTCCCACCAGCGGCGGCGGTGCATCCTCTCGAGCAGCTTGGCCGTCACCCACTCCACCACGGTGGCGTTGGCCGCACAGCCGAGGAAGAGGGCCACCGGCGTCGAGCGCAGGTCGGCAAAGCCCACCGCCATCAGCACAGCCGCCGTGCCGTAGACGAAGCAGAACGGGCCGGACGCCACGCCGCGGTTGACGAAGGCGCGGCCCTTGATGGTCGCCACCACCGTCTCGGCTACCCAGCCGAGGAACGAGTAGACCAGATAGAGGACGCAGAGGGTATAAAAATTCAGCTCCATTGCCTGTTTCCTTTCCCATATAAACGGTTATAGGGCTATTGTATGCAGTTTTGGCCGCGTCAGCGCTGCCGGAGAGGTCGGACTGCGGAGAACTTTCTCTGAGACCCGCGCGTTATCTGAGGAAGTGACACTTTTCACACGCAGCATCGTCCAAAAAGTCACTTACGCAAGGTGACGAAGTGACCCCTGCTGCGTAAGTGAGTCACTTACGCAGATACCCTCACTTACGCAAGTTGCGTAAGTGACGTTTTATAATGATAGTACGTTATTTTTTGGTCACTTTCTCACATAATTTACCTCAGTAGAGCGTATCACTTCATCAGCCCCATCGTCCAGGCCCGGACCAGCAGACCCAGCAGGACGACGGCCAGCAGCACCACGGTGAGAGCGCGGCTCTGGGTGCGCTGACGCTTCTTGCGGCGGGCCGTGGTCTGCATATTCTGGCGGCTGCGGCTGTTCCGGCCAGAGGTATTCCGGCTGCGGCCGGATGTCCCCCGGCCCGAAGCGGCACGATTCCCGCCGCTCTGGCGCTTGCGGGATGTGCTGCCGCTTTTCTGGGACTTCTGACGGCGGGGCGCTTCGTCCTCAGCCTTCTTCTGAGGCTCGATGGTCTCCGACGCGCCGCAGCGGGACAGAAAGTCCTCCGCCATCCGGTAATACTTTTCGAGGTCGCCGGTGGCCAGGGCCGTTCCCTCATAGCCCGCTTCCAGCTCCTCCACGGCCTCGTTGAACCGGATCGCCGCCTGTGCGGCTGCGGTCCTGTCGGAGGCGTGGGCGGCCTCGTTGCGGGCCATCCGCACCGCGTTGCAGGCGCGGCGGGCCGCTGCCGGGTGGGACGTGCTGCCCAGCAGGTCCAGGGGCCGGGCGGCGTCCTTTTCCGGGTCCAGCAGGATGCGCATACAGAGGGTGGTATCCAGCTGCTGCCAGCCGGTGCGGCCATTCAGCTCCGGCAGGCGCTCGTAGTAGTCGGGGCTCTCCTTCTGGCGCTGGGCCAGATGCTTCAGCAGGGCGTCCACGCTGTGAGCGCCGGGCTTTTCCTCCCAGTGCCAGCGCAGCAGCTTCCGGCTGATGTCGTCGCAGGCCGCTTTGATCTCGAACGCGGCCTGCAGATATTCTTCTGACATAACAATTCTCCTGGTTTTCAACTTTCTCGATCAGCAGCCCCTCGGTCAGGGCGATGCTGTCGCTGCGCCTAAGCCTCCCGGCAAACATCCCTGCCCTCTCAGGCGCTCCGCGCCAGCTCTCCCAAAGGGAGAGCCTTTTCGCAAGCAAAACAGCGGAGGAAGCCTCTGCCTCCTCCGCCGTACATCCTATTTTACATCATGAACTGAGAATACACGAAGCCGCACAGGGCGATGCCCGCACACACGATGGCGGTGATGGGCGGCACCCAGCGGATGAGCGTCTCAGCGATGCTGTCACGGGGGTCTTCCTCTTCGCAGTCGTCCTCCTCGTCCAGCGGCTTTGCCTGCAGGCGGGACGGCGCGGCGGCGGGAGTCGAGGGTACCACACGGGTGCCGTACTTCTCCATCTCTTCGTCCGGCGCAAAGGACTTGGCCGGGCGCACCGGCTCCGGCTGGCGGGGCAGAACGCGGGTCGCCTCCTGCTCCGGGGCGCGGGACACCACGCGGGTCGCCTCCATCTCAGCGGCAGGCGCATAGCCGGGCGCAGACTCCGCCGCCCGGGGCGGGATGATACGGGTGGCTTCCTCCTGCGCTGCACCCACGATGCGGGTGGGCTCCTCCGCAGGCACAGCGGGGCGTACCGGCTGGGCCGCAGGCTGCGGCTCGGGCTGGCGGACCGGGGCTTCCGGCTGCAGCAGGGTATTCAGCGCGTTCTGCAAAAGGATGCGGTCACTGCCGCACTCGGAGCAGTAGACGGTGTCCTCTTCCTTCGGGTGGAAGGCACCGCAGGCGCAGTACCAGCCGTTCTCGAAGACCTGGGGCATGAACTTCATGCCGGTGCGGTTCATCCGGGCTTCGAGGGCCTTCTGCATCTCGACGCTCAGGCGGCGGGGGGCCGGCAGGCGCACCCGCTTGATGCTCTCGAGGTGGACGACCTTCCTGCCGCTGTAGACATTGCGCAGGGTGACGTCCACGCTGGTGATGGCCTTCTGGGTGACGAAGACGGCATCGTCCATGCCGAAGCTCTCGCCGGGCTTTGCGGTAAGGTCACGGTACTCGAACTCGTCCTCACAGAGGATGACGCCGTCCACGCCCTTGCACTTGAAGTGGATCTCCAGTGCCGTCAGGGTCACGCGGGAAATGTTCTTAAAGGTCAGACAGACCGCGTGTTCGCCGCTGACTTCGCCCTTGAGCAGCTCCACGCAGACGAACTGCACCGGGCTGCCCGGGGTGTAATAGTTGGCCCGTGTCCGCGCGACCGGTTCAAAATTTTCCTCCACAACACTCTCCCCTTTCTCTTGGTTTACTGGTTGGCTTCGCCTTCATCCGGCGTTTCGGGGGCCGGGGCTTCCTGCGGGGCGGCATCCACTGCCTCAGCAGGTTCGGCAGGCTCCGCAGTCTCTGCGGCCTCGGCCTGTTCCACAGGCTGGACAGCGGGCTGAGCCTCGGCGGGCTTTGCGTCGGGGTCCTCACGCTGGGGCAGGGTCTCGCCTGCCATCACGGCGTTGAACTCCTTCTCGTTCAGCTTCTCGCGCTCCATCAGGGCCTGTGCCAGCGCATGGAGCTGGTCGATATGCTCCGTCAGGGTGCGGCGGCAGGTCTCGTAGGCCTCGTCGATGATGTCCCGCATCTCGCTGTCGATCTCGGCAGCGGTGGTCTCGCTGTAGCCCTTGCCCTGACCGAGGTCGCGGCCCAGGAAGGTCTCCTCCTGAGAGGTGCCGTAGACCACAGGGCCAAGGCGCTCGGAGAAGCCGTACTTGGTGATCATCTGGCGGGCGATGTTCGTCGCCTGCTGCAGGTCGTTGGACGCACCGGTGGAGATGTCGTCCAGGATAAGCTGCTCGGCTACGCGGCCGCCCAGACTGGACACGATGTCCTCGAACATCTCGCCCTTGGTGACGTAGCTGCGGTCTTTCTCGGGCAGATACATGGTGTAGCCGCCGGCCTGGCCGCGGGGGATGATGGTGATCTCATGCACACGGGGGTGGTGCTTGCAGTAGAAGCCCGCCACAGCGTGGCCTGCCTCGTGGTAGGCGGTGAGCTTTTTCTCTTCGGGGGTGACGACCCGGCTCTTCTTCTCGGGGCCGGCCATGACCTTCATGGAAGCCTCTTCGATGTCCTCCATGGTGATAGCCTTGCGGCTGCGGCGTGCAGCCAGCAGAGCGGCCTCGTTGACGAGGTTCTCGAGGTCAGCGCCCGCAAAGCCTGCGGTGCGCTGTGCGATGACCTTGAGGGAGACATCCGGGGCGAGGGGCTTGTTCTTGGTGTGGACCTTCAGGATCTCCTCGCGGCCCTTGACGTCGGGCAGGCCGACGTAGACCTGACGGTCGAAGCGGCCCGGGCGGAGCAGGGCCTTATCGAGGATGTCGGCGCGGTTGGTGGCCGCCATGACGATGACGCCGTCGTTGGCCTCGAAGCCGTCCATCTCGACCAGCAGCTGGTTCAGGGTCTGCTCGCGCTCGTCGTGACCGCCGCCGAGACCGGCACCGCGCTGACGGCCCACAGCATCGATCTCATCAATGAAGATGATGCAGGGCATGGTCTTCTTTGCCTTGTCGAAGAGGTCGCGCACACGGGATGCGCCGACGCCGACGTACATCTCGACGAAGTCAGAGCCGGAGATGGAGTAGAACGGCACACCGGCCTCACCGGCGCAGGCGCGGGCCAGCAGGGTCTTGCCGGTACCCGGAGGGCCGACGAGCAGCACGCCGTGAGGGATGCGTGCACCCAGAGAGTTGAACTTGTCGGGGCTCTTGAGGAACTCCACGACCTCTTTCAGCTCTTCCTTCTCTTCGTCTTCACCGGCCACATCGGCAAAGGTGGCAGTCTTCTTGTTCTCGTGCTCGTCCTTGACCTTGGCTTTGCCGACATTCATGATGCCGCCGCCACCGCCGACGCCGCCCCGCATCATCGAGAACAGCAAAAAGCCGGTGCAGCCCAGCATCCCCAGATAGAAGATGATCTCCATCCAGGGGATGGTCTCCTTGAGAGAGGTGTAGTCGTAGGTCATGGGCGCGTCGGGATTCGCCGCGTCGTAGGACTCGATATACTTATCCACGTTCTCGATGAAAACGTAGGCGTAGGGCAGTTTATAGCGGACGGTGACGGTGCCGTCGTCCTCCTGCACTGCGCCGGTGGACTCCGAGGAGGAGAACATCCCGCTCAGCAGACCGCCGGTAGACTGCACCGTGCTCTGGGTGGAGGAGACGTCCGGCAGGGGCAGGTCGCCATCCTTCAGGTTCAGGGTGATGACGCTGGTGTTGCGGTCCAGCGTGAAGGACGTGACCTGATTGTGCTCAAAGTAATGGACGACGGTGGAGTAGCTCATGGTCGAGCCGCTGGTGCTGCCCGACCCGCTGCCCATCACCGACCAGACCATCAGCACGGCGGCCAGCGCCAGTGCGAGGATGAGCGGATTGATACGAGGTCTCTTAGGTTGCAAAAGGATCAACTCCAGTTCTGGTTTTATTTCTTACTTTTCGTAGACGCTGGGTTTGAGTACGCCGATGTAGGGCAGGTTGCGGTACTTCTCGTCGTAGTCGAGGCCGTAGCCCACCACGAATTCGTCCGGCACCGCGAAGCCCTCGTAGTCCGGGGCGATGTCGGCCTTGCGGCGGCTGGGCTTGTCGAGGATGGTGCAGATCTTCACCGAGTTCGGGTTGCGCATCTTGAGCATCGGCACGAGGTTCGACAGGGTGATGCCGGTGTCGAGGATGTCCTCCACGATGAGCACGTCCTTGCCGGAGAGGTCGCCGTCCAGGTCCTTGATGATCTTGACGAGGCCGGTGCTGGTGGTGTTGCCGCCGCCGTAGCTGGACACCACCATGAAGTCGATGCTGCACGGGATGCTCACAGCGCGCATCAGGTCGGCCATAAAGACCACCGAGCCCTTGAGGATGGAGACGAGGACGAGGTTTTTGCCCTCATAGTCTTTGCTGATCTGAGCGCCCAGCTCAGCCACTTTCGCTTTCAGCTCCTCTTCCGAAACGAGGACCTTCAAAATATCGTCATGCATGCTCATGATTCGATTCCTCCAAAATTTTCTAGTTCCACCTGCAGCAGCTGCCCGGTGTCCGGCCCGGGGGCCAGCCCATCGGCAAAGCCCTCTCCGCAGACCCACAGCACCTGTCTGCCTGCCGCCAGCAGCGGCAGCGTGTCCCGTTCCCGGGGCGGGATGCCCGCCTCGTTCATCCATTTGCGCAGTTCCCGGTCTACCCCCCGCCCGGCCGGACGGAAGCGGTCGCCGGGCTGACGGCAGCGCAGCCGCAGAACAGGACATATCGAGTTTATTTTAGCATAATCTGCCTGATTTTTTAAGTCTTTTTTATGAACACCCTGTGTTTTTTCTTCAAAACAGGCCGAAACCACCCGGATATGCAGCGTTCTGCCGCCGGGCAGCGGATAATCGCCGCCCTCCGGCAGAGATACTTCAAATTTCGGACCGTCCGCTTTTTCGCCCTGCCGGCGGGTGTTTTTATCGGCTTCCTCCCGCCAGAGCACGCCGTCCCGGGCGCAGAAGCGGACGGCGTCGGTGAGCTGCACCGCGCCGCTGCCCTTTTCCACAAGGTCGGCCAGCAGGCGGATATATTTTTCCTCCGCGTCCCGCACCGGCTCCACAAGGCTGTGGAGGGCCATGTCGAGGATGAGCGGGTCAGTCTGCCGCAAAGGCTCTGACATCCACACGGGCTGGCCGCTGCGCAGGGCGTATCCCGCCCCGCCGGGCAGGCTTTTTGCGTCCGCTGCCCGGGCCGAAGCCAGCAGCGCATCCGCCTGCCGGGCGAAGTATTCGTCCGCCTTGGCGGCTTTCTCACAGAAGCGGGCCAGATTGCGCTCGGCGGCGCTGTTGACCCCGCAGAGGGCGGGCAGTGCGCCGTGGCGCAGACGGTTGCGGGCGTAGTCGTCGGCGTCGTTGGTCTCGTCGGTGACCCAGCGTTCGCCGCAGGCGCGGCAGACGGCCTCGGTGTCGGCCCTCGTCAGGCAGAGCAGAGGCCGCAGATAGCCCGGGCGGCTGGGCCGGATGCCCGCCGCGCCGTGGAGGCCGGTGCCTCTGGCCAGCCGGAACAGCAGCGTCTCGGCCTGGTCACTCCCAGTATGGGCAGTTGCGACGGCATCTATCCCGTCGGCCAGCACCCGCTCAAAGCAGGCATACCGCAGGCGGCGCGCCCAGTCCTCCCCTGCCCGGGGCTTTCCTGCCTCGGCTTCCAGCTCAGCGGCATGGAACACCCGCAGCGGCAGGCCCAGCCGGGCGCAGACCTCCCGGACGAAGGCTTCGTCCCGGTCCGCCGTCTCCCCCCGCAGGCCGTGGTTGACGTGGCAGACCGTGAGGGCGATGCCCCTTTCCTCGGCCAGCGGGCGGATGAGGCAGAGCAGGGCCATGCTGTCGGCCCCGCCCGAAACAGCCAGCGCGAGATGCTTTTTGCCGTCCAGCAGCTTTTCCCGGGCGCAGAAGCCGCGCACCGTCTGTAAGATCTCTTCGTAGTTCATCAGCGTTTGAAGTCCACATCCATAAAGCGGGTGTGGGCGCCGTCCCAGCCCAGCGGCACCGTACTGGTCTCGCCGTGACGGTTCTTTGCCACGATGCACTCGGCGGTGTCGGCGTCCACCTCCGCGCCGTCGGGGTTCTGGCTGGCGTAGTAGGAGTCGCGGTAGAGGAAGAGGACGCAGTCGGCGTCCTGCTCGATGGAGCCGGAGTCGCGCAGGTCGGACAGCTGGGGGCGGTGGCTGGAGTTGTTGCCCTGCTTTTCCACCGCACGGGACAGCTGGCTCAGAGCGATGATGGGCACGTTCATCTCTTTGGCCATGATCTTGAGGTTTCGGGTGATGGAGCTGATCTCCTGCACGCGGTTCTCGCTGCGCTGGCCGGTGGTCATCAGCTGCAGATAGTCGATGACGATGAGGCCCA
>ONZZ01002067.1_pt1 | contig 11380 bp, 10 predicted proteins | sample 1671101 | NCBI WGS metagenome assembly ONZZ01 (sample SAMN06348122, study PRJEB24527) | human gut metagenome | biome: human gut; feature: ankylosing spondylitis patient; material: feces | host: Homo sapiens | place: China | collected 2015-10
TAACATCTAAGATATTGCAAAGTTCCAACATGATAGATGAATCGGGCATACATTTTCCTGTCTCCCATTTGGAAACAGCTCTGTCAGTGATGTTTAACTTTTCTGCTAATTGTGCTTGTGTCAGACCTTTTTCTTTTCTGCAACTAGCAATAAACTTTCCTGTATCAATTTGATTCATTACAATATGCCTCCTTTCACGCTACACTTTACAATTTTTATCAGTTTTTGTACACAAACTGTAAGTGGAATTATCAAACTCAACCATAGGTTGGGAGAGGTATTATATTTGATAAATGCCGTTTTCTTCAACAACACCATTTTACCACACGCGTACACACAATTCCATTAAAACCGTTTACTTCGCTTTAACCGATACTTCCCATTTATTCCTAATGAGAATGGAGATTTAATGCAATATTGCGAATGCACCAATGATTTTGTGAATGCAATCATTGATGACTATTTCAATTCCTTTGAAATACGCAAATACTACATTAACAAATATGAACAGCCTTATTACGCTGTCCGTATCTCGAAACTTGTGGAAGACGATACTGGGAAGGTCAAGCGAAAATACACCTACCTGGCTTACTTCGCCAAACCGGAAATGGCTTACACCTATCTTGCTGAATACAATAGCGGTGCGGTTGTTCCGGAGCATATGAAATACTCGGACTCGCCTACTTTTGCAGAGATGTACGAGAAATAGAAGAAATACCGAAAATCGCTTAAAAACAAGATTAGCGATTCCCATGGCGAAATTATGAGATTGCTTTTCATCATTTCAGTGAACTGCATGACCGCAAATTTATTTCCATCAGGACAAATGATCTGCAGCAATGCTTAAATGCCTACAATCACAAATGGCAGACACACACCTTTGCTTCACTCATGGACAATGCCGGAGCAAATGATGTATGTATCAAATTGATTATGGGACACAGTATGAAGAACGACACCACCAAAGGAACATACACCCATAAGACTTTAGAAGAACTTCTTACAGAAGTGAACAAGATATAAAACAATAAATCAAGACTGATTGCTGGATACACTTATGATATTTCTTTTATTTAACGTCACACTTATGTTCAGCCTAAATCATCTTGAAAAGCAAAGGATGAAATGCTTCCAAAAGCATTCAAAATCAGTAAAAACGAGTGTATACCACCTGTAAATCACTTGTGTACCGCGTGTATATCACGACCTCAAAATAACGTAAATTATCTTCTATTTATGAATATTCTGACAATTTGCATGTCTTATCAATATATAAAGAAAAGTCCCATAAACACCAGTCAAATCGAAGATTTGATTTGTTTACAGGACTTCTCAATATAGTCTTTTATCTTAGAAATTCTTAATTAGCAAACACCCTGAGCAAGCATAGCATCTACTACCTTCTCAAATCCGGCAATATTAGCACCTGCTACATAATCTGTCTTTCCACCAACAGTTGCATTGTATCTCTTAGCAGCATCGCTGATGTTAGCATAAATAGTCTCCATGATTCCCTTAAGCTTTCCGTCAACTTCTTCGAATGTCCAGGAAAGTCTCTCAGAGTTCTGGCTCATCTCAAGTGCAGATGTAGCAACACCACCGGCATTGGCAGCCTTACCACCTACGAAGAGAACACCGTTCTCCTGAAGATACTTTGTAGCCTCAAGAGTTGTAGGCATGTTAGCACCCTCTGTTACAGATGTAACACCATTAGCAACGAGCATCTTGGCATCCTCAATGTCTAACTCATTCTGAGTCGCACATGGAAGGGCAAGATCTACTTTGTACTGCCATACACCGTGCTCACCGTTCTGCTTTGCATGATACTCAGCAGTTGACTTAGCAGCTGCATACTCAGTAAGACGGGCACGCTTAACTTCCTTAACTTCCTTAAGAAGAGCAACATCAATTCCGTTTGGATCATAAATCCATCCGGTAGAATCAGAACATGTTACAACCTTAACACCTAACTCCTGTGCCTTCTCGATTGCGTAGATTGCAACGTTTCCAGATCCGGAAACTGCTGCAGTCTTTCCAGCGATATCAATTCCGTTATCCTTTAATAATGCGTTTGTTAAATATAACAGACCATATCCGGTAGCCTGTGTACGGGCAAGTGATCCACCATAGGTAAGACCCTTTCCTGTAAGTACTCCTTCGAAGGATCCACGGATTCTCTTGTACTGTCCGAACATAAATCCGATCTCTCTTGCACCTGTTCCGATATCTCCGGCCGGTACATCAACGTCTGCTCCGATATATTTGCAAAGTTCTGTCATGAAGCTCTGGCAGAATGCCATGATCTCTCTGTCAGATTTACCCTTAGGATCGAAATCAGAACCACCTTTACCACCACCGATTGGAAGTGTTGTAAGAGAGTTCTTGAAAATCTGCTCAAAACCTAAGAATTTGATAATTCCAAGGTTTACAGAAGGATGAAGTCTTAAACCTCCCTTGTATGGTCCAATGGCATTATTGAACTGTACGCGGAAACCTCTGTTTACCTGAACCTGTCCGTTATCATCTACCCAAGGAACACGGAACATGATCTGACGATCCGGCTCTGTGATTCTCTCAAGAATCGCATTCTTTCTGTATAATTCCTCATTTGCATCGATCACAGGTCTTAAAGAATCAAGAACCTCTGTTACTGCCTGTAAAAACTCAGGCTGATCTGCGTTTTTCTTCTTTACTACTTCGAGTACTTCATCAACATAACCCATTTCTCTATCTCCTTAATATTAATTTTTAACGTCCGGAACCAGTAAAATCCCGAATCGTCATGTCCTGATCATAATCTGTTGTCTGTTTCTACATCAACCTTTTTTATTGTAACGAAAAATGCAGGATTTTGCAATAGAAAATTCTTTATTATTGTAATTTTCTACCACTACGGCGTAATAAAGTAGCTTTTTGAGTACAAAATGAAACAGGGCGATTCAAAACTTGCATTCTGAGCCGCCCGGTTATAACACTAAATAAGTATATATTTTATTTATCCCTGCTTATTTTCGACCAGTCAACGAATTCGGATTCCTCGTCCGTATCATAGTAGGTCAGTTTAAAGTAATCCACCAGTTTTGCCAGGGCAAAGACAAGTATCTCTTTTTCAGAATCGTTCATCTCATCCGCAACATTTTTAATCATCTGGCGGTGAAACTGTTCGTGATGATAATAGGCAGCTTTCCCTTTATCTGTCAGGCGCAGCTTGATGACTCTTTTATCCCGCGTACTCCGTTCCCGGACAACATATCCTTTCTCACACAAGGCATCCATTGCTTTCGTGAGTGTGCCTGTTGTAACGGACATCAGTTTTGCAACGGTTTTCATATTTCGCGGCTCATCAATTCCCACTGCCTCAATAATATGCATATCATTATAACTAATGTCTTTAAACTCTTCTGTGATCAGGCTTTTCGCCTCAATCTCCAGAATATCTTTGAATAATTTTACAAGAAGATCATTTAAGGTCTCTTCCAGCGTCATGTTAAACTCCTTCATGATCTGGTGTGACCTACCACTCGACTGCACATGCCCCCCAGGTAAGTCCGGCACCAAATCCAGCTAATACGATTTTATCGCCCCCGCTTATCATACCATGTTTGTGGACATTATCAAGTAAAATAGGTACGCTTGCAGCCGAAACATTTCCACACTTCTGTAAATTACATGGAAATTTTTCCATTGGCTGATGCAGATGCTTTGCCACTGACTCAATAATCCGGATATTTGCCTGGTGAAGCAGAAAATATTTTACATCTTCAATTGGAAGTTCTGCCTGTTCAAGTGCTTCACTGACCGCCTTTGGAACCGTGCGCACGGCAAACTTATAAACCTCTCTCCCATCCATCTGGGTGAACGCATAATGCTGTGCACCAAGCTGGCGGTAAAGATTATTCACCGGACGGTTCTCACAATGCAGTGCCATGCCACCGGCTCCGTCTGATCCCTGCACCATGGAAAGCAGCTGGCTTCCTTCTGCACTAACTACAGCAGCTCCGGCTCCATCCCCGAAAAGCACACAGGTACTGCGGTCTGCCCAGTTCATCATTTTTGACAGGGTTTCTGCCCCGATAACCAGTGCATGTTTGTAACGTCCGGTACGGAAATAGGCATCCGCCGTAGCCAGTGCAAATAAAAATCCGGAACATCCCGCACTCAGATCAAATGCCGTTGCACTTTTTGCTCCAATTGCAGCCTGTACTTCACATGCCAGCGATGGAAATATGTAATCCGGGGAAATGGTTCCCGCGATAATCAGATCAATTTCACATCCGGATATTTTTGCATCTGCAAGTGCTTTCTCTGCCGCCTCTACCGCCATGGAAGTTGTTGTCTCTTCCACTGCAATATGGCGCATGCCAATCCCGGTACGGGAACGAATCCACTCATCTGAAGTGTCCATAACCTGGGCCAGGTCATCATTGCTTACAACTTTTTTCGGAAGCGCACTTCCGGTTCCTAAAAATTTCATTTTGTGATTCTCCTCTATGGAACAATTAGAACTTTCTGAAGCGATCATACCGCTCCTGTGCAAGCTGCTTACCACTCTTGTCATTCTGTGCACGTAAAAATTCTTTCATATTTCCTTTCATCCATGCCGCAATCGAAGTCAGCGCATCGTCATCCGCTCCGCCATACTCCGGAATCACCTTATCCACAACAGACAGTTCTTTCAGATCCTGCGCCGTGATCTTCATGACCGTTGCCGCTTCTTTTGCACGTTTTCCATCCTTCCAGAGAATGGAAGCAAATCCTTCCGGAGAAAGAATCGAATAGGTGGCATTTTCCATCATCCATACTTCATTACCAACCGCAAGGGCAAGAGCTCCGCCACTGCCGCCTTCGCCAATCATCAGGCAAAGGATTGGCACCTGAATACCGGACATTTCATAAAGGTTTCTTGCAATTGCCTCACCCTGTCCGTTCTCCTCGGCTTCTTTTCCCGGATATGCACCGGATGTATTTACAAATGTAATGATCGGGCGATTGAATTTTTCTGCCTGCTTCATCAGACGGATTGCCTTACGGTATCCTTCCGGCGAAGGCATACCAAAGTTGCGTTCCTTGCAGTCCTTTAAATCTTTTCCCTTATGCACCCCGATCACGGTTACCGGCTGTCCATCCAGATAGGCAATACCACCGACAATTGCCGGATCATCACGGAAATAACGGTCTCCGTGCAATTCCATGAATTCATCAAAAATCTGCCCCATATAATCGACAGATGCCAGACGCTTCATCTGACGTGCTGCCATGACTTTATCCCATGGCTCCAATGGCTTGGAGAACGTATTTCTCTCACGCATCAGTTCCGTCGGCTCATAACGGTCATCATCGTGTGCCGGATCAAAGTTCGCATATCCTTCGGTCGGACGATGCAGACGAAGAATTTTACCAAGTGTATCTTTTAATTCTTCACGCTCTACAATCGCATCTACAAATCCGTGCTTTAACTGGAACTCTGCCCGTTGGAAACCGTCCGGAAGTTTTTCCCCGATGGTCTGCTCAATCACACGCGGACCGGCAAAACCAATCAGCGCTCCCGGCTCTGCAAGGATAATATCTCCAAGCATTGCAAAACTTGCGGTCACACCACCGGTTGTCGGATCTGTCAGAACCGGAATATAAAGAAGCCCTGCGTCCGAATGACGTTTTACGGCTGCAGAAGTTTTTGCCATCTGCATCAGGGAAATAATGCCCTCCTGCATGCGCGCACCACCGGAACAGCAGAATAAGATCACCGGAAGTTTCTGTTCCGTTGCCTTTTCCATTGCACGTGTAATTCGCTCACCGACTACGTGTCCCATACTTCCCATCATGAAACGGGCATCAATCACACCGAGAACTGTCTTCTCTCCGTTGATTGTACAACTTCCCATGGTTACGCCTTCGTTTAATCCGGTTTTTTCCTGTGTTGCAGCAACTTTTTCTTCGTATTCCGGGAAATTCAGCGGATTTTCGGTCTTAAGATCATTATCCCAGGTTTCAAAAGTTCCTGCATCCGCCACCATACGAATACGGTTTTTTGTGCGGACACGGAAATAATATCCGCACTCGTAGCAGACATATTTATTTTTGATGACACGCTGTTTATCCAGTTCTTTTTTGCAGATTTTACAGGTAACGGTCTCTACAACAGGTGCTGTTTCCTTTACCTCTTCCTGCTTTGGCTCTTCTGCCTGTGTTTTTTCTGGTTCTTCGTTGTGATTTACTTTGATATATTTTTTATTAAAAAACATTGCCTTTCCCCTATCCGATTGCAAATGTCAATTCTGCGGAACATGCCAGTTTTCCATTTACTTTTGCTGTTGCCTGCCCCACACCGATCGGTCCCTTCACCTTGATAATTTCGGTTTCAAGCACCAGAGTATCCCCCGGAACAACTTTCTGCTTGAATTTTGCTTTATTGATTCCTGCAAAATATGCCGTCTTTCCTTTCCATTCCGGCTGCGAAAGAATCGCAACCGCACCGGTCTGTGCCAGTGCTTCCACGATCAGCACACCCGGCATAACCGGATTTCCCGGAAAATGACCGGCAAAAAACGGTTCATTGAAGGTTACATTTTTCTTTGCCAGGGCGCGCACACCCGGCTCTACTTCTTCCACTGTGTCAATCAGCAAAAACGGATGCCGGTGTGGCAGAATTTCCATAATTTCCTGTGTTGTCATACTCATAGCTTCTACTCCTCGTATTTGCGAACCAGAAGACTTGCGTTATGTCCGCCAAATCCAAGAGAGTTTGACAGTGCATAGGTAAATGACTCGTGGTATTCTTCTTTACAGTAGTTCAGATCCATCTCGTCATCCGGTGTCTCATAACCAACTGTACGGTGGATGTATCCTTCTTCCAGCTCTTTGACACAGGTGATAAATTCAACCGCACCTGCGGCGCCAAGAAGATGACCGATCATGGACTTTGTAGAATTGATCTTAATGTCCTTTGCATGATCCCCAAACAGTAACTTAATGGCACGGGTCTCAAAAAGATCGTTGTGATGCGTTGCAGTACCATGCGCATTGATGTATGTGATCTCGTTTTTGTCTACCCCTGCATCCTCGATGGCATTCTGCATTGCGCGGGCTGCGCCTGCACCGTCTTCGAGTGGGGAAGTAATATGGTAAGCATCTGCGGAACATCCATATCCCACAACTTCTGCATAGATTTTTGCGCCTCTTGCTTTTGCATGCTCAAGTTCTTCAAGGACAACAATGCCGGCTCCTTCCCCCAGTACAAAACCGCTGCGGTTCTTATCGAAAGGAAGGGAACATTTTTCCGGATCATCGGATGGAGAAAGTGCCGTCAGTGCACCGAATCCGGCAATCGCACATGGACATACGGCTGCCTCGGTTCCTCCGGCTACCATGACATCTGCCTCTCCGTACTGAATGCTGCGGAACGCATCACCGATATTATTCGTACCAGTCGCACAGGCAGTTACATCATTGGTACATTTTCCCTGCAATCCCAGCTGGATGGAGACATTTCCTGCTGCCATGTTTGAAATCATCAATGGAACGAAAATCGGATTGACTCTGCCTGGTCCTTTTTCCACAATCTTTGTGTACTCACGCTCGATTGCCTGAAGACTTCCAACACCGCATCCAACGGCTGTACCGCAACGGTAAGCGTCCTCTTTTTCCATATCAAGCCCTGCATCCGCAACGGCTTCTTTGGCTGCTGCTACTGCGTACTGTGCAAACAGTTCCATACGCTTTGCTGCCTTAAAATCCATATGCTCTTTTCCGACAAAACCTTTGACTTCTGCCGCAAGATGTGCTTTATATTCACTTGCATCAAATTTTGTGATAGGACCAAATCCAATCTGTCCGGCATGGATTCCTTTCCAGAATTCTTCCACATTCAGGCCGATCGGCGTGATTGCTCCCATTCCCGTCACAACGACTCTTCTCATTTTCCTTTTCCTTTCTTTCTATCAGGTTCCTTAAATGGCCATACCACCGTCTACGGAAAGTATCTGTCCGGTAATATAATCCGACTCCGGTGATGCAAGAAATGCGACTGCATGCGCAATATCCTGTACCTGTCCGGCTCTGCCAAGCGGGATCTGCTTTTTTAATTCTTCCTGGGTCTTTTCCGGCAATACTGCGGTCATCTCTGTCTCTACAAATCCGGGAGCTACCGCGTTGACGCAGATTCCCCTGGATGCAAGCTCCCTTGCAACAGATTTTGTCAGACCGATCACGCCCGCCTTGCTGGCTGCATAGTTTGACTGTCCCGCATTTCCAAGGATTCCGGATACCGAAGAAATATTGATAATTTTTCCGGCACGCTGTTTTAACAGATAGCGTGACAGATGACGAATGGTATTGAAAGTTCCCTTCAGGTTGGTATTGATCACAGCATCAAAATCGCTTTCCTTCATGCGCATCAGCAGATCATCCCTTGTAATTCCGGCATTGTTCACCAGAATATCCATATGCTTATATTCTTTGATAAGGGATTCAATCATCTCCTGACAGGCTGTAAAATCAGAGACATTGCAGCGAACACTCACGGCATCTCCTCCGGCCGCTTTGATCGCTGCAACCGTTTCATTTGCAGCATCTTCGGAACCATTGTAGTTCACCACAACAAATGCTCCGCGTTTTGCCAACTCTAGCGCAATGGCTCTTCCGATTCCCCTGGAAGCACCTGTAACAAGTGCATTTTTACCGGTTAACATATTTATTGAAATCCTCCATTTTGTCGATGTTGCATGTGGTAACCTCGCGATTGATCTTTCTCATGAATCCGGAAAGGCTGCGTCCCGGTCCGATCTCCACAAATTCCTCTGCTCCGTCTGCAATCAGGCGCTCAATTGTCTGCTGCCAGCGCACGGAAGAAGAAACCTGACGTACCAGATAATCCTTGACGTCTGCCGGATCTTTGACATAATCTGCAGTCACATTGGTCAGATACGGAATGGTGATCGGCTGAATCGTTACATCTTCCAGCGCCTCTTTAAGTTTCTTTCCTGCTTCTGCTAAAAGTGCAGAATGGAACGGGCCACTGACTTTAAGCGGAACCACGCGCTTTGCTCCGGCTTCCTTGCAGGCATCTCCTGCCTCACCTACAGCATCTGCTGCTCCGGTGATAACGATCTGTCCCGGACAGTTGTAATTTGCAATGGAAACAACTTTGTTTGTTTTTGCAGCGGTTTCCTCACAGATTGCTGCGATCTTTTCCGCATCCAGTCCAAGAATTGCAGACATACCGCCGCCTACCGGATATGCCTGTTCCATATAAATACCGCGCTTGCGGACAACCGCAAATGCATCCCTCATCGTCATCGCTCCGGATGCAATCAGCGCACCATATTCACCAAGGCTTAAGCCCGCCGTAACGTCGCAGCCAATTCCCGCTGCTTTTAATGCTGTATAAATAGCCGCCTCGGTTGTGAGCATACAGATCTGTGTGTACTCTGTAATGTTCAGCTTATCATTTTCTTCAAAGCAAAGAGCTGCCACATCCAGACCTGTCACTTCATTTGCCAGATCATAGACCGCTTTTGCTTCCGGCATGGCGTCGTAAAACTCTTTTCCCATACCAATATACTGAGATCCCTGTCCAGGGAACATAAATACTCTCTTCACTGTCTTCTCCTATTTCTGTCCCAATAACTTTTCGGCACCACTCATAACATCCCGGATAATTTCCGCACAGGTCTCTTCTTTTTTTACCAGACCCGCAGACTGGCCTGCCATAACGCTGCCGTACATGACATCACCCTCGACAACCGCTTTGCGCAGTGCTCCAAGTGTCATCTGTTCGAGTTCTTCGAACGATGCACCTTCTTTTTCTTTCTTTAAGTACTCGCGGGTCATTTTGTTTCGGATAACGCGAATCGGATGTCCTGTAGACATGCCGGTCACTTCACTGTCAATATCTTTTGCTTTGACCACGCGCTGCTTGTAATTTTCATGAACCGTGGATTCTTTTGCAACAACAAAACGGGTTCCCATCTGTACTGCCTCTGCGCCAAGCATCATAGCTGCCGCAAATCCACGTCCATCTGCAATTCCACCGGCTGCAATGACCGGAATGGATACCGCATCTACTACCTGTGGTACGAGTGTCATCGTCGTCTGGGCACCGATGTGTCCACCGGACTCCATTCCCTCAGCGACCAGTGCATCCGCACCGCCACGCTCCATCAGCTTTGCCAATGCCACGCTTGCCACAACCGGGATCACTTTGATTTTGGCTTCTTTCCACATGCTCATATATTTGGCCGGATTGCCGGCGCCGGTTGTTACTACCTTAACGCCTTCCTCCGCGATTACTTTTGCAATCTCATCCGCTTCCGGATTCATCAGCATGAGATTTACTCCAAACGGCTTGTCGGTTTCTTTTTTTGCTGCCTGAATCTGCTCACGCACCCAGGAAGCCGGTGCTCCACCTGCTCCGATGATGCCAAGTCCGCCGGCATTGGATACCGCACTGGCCAGTTCATGTGTTGCGACCCATGCCATACCGCCCTGAATGATCGGATATTCGATTCCCAGAAGCTCTGTCACTCTTGTTTTCATAGCTTATGCCTCAACACCCTTATTTTTCATATAATCAATGACATCCTGAACGGTAAGGATCTTCTCTAAATCCTCAGAAGGAATCTCTACACCGTACTCTTCTTCCAAAGCCATAACCAGCTCAAACAGGTCAAGTGAATCTGCGCCAAGATCATCCTTGAAAGAAGTTTCAGCAGTAATTCCTGCTGCATCACAATTTAACTGCTCTGCAATCATTTCACTCATTTTTTCTAACATAGTTCTTTTCTCCTTTAATCCAAGCCCGGAATATCCTATTTTCTGCCTCCGGTTATTACTTGTTTCTTCATTCTTTCATTTAAGCGGTCAACCGCTTTCTTCTCTACTTCTAACCATATCATCGTCATATAACAACTTTGGTTTCAGCTGCATCAATTACTTTGATGTTCAAAGTATATATTCTTCCCTCCTGTTTGTCAAGCACTATTTTATTACATTTTTTATTCCTCAAATTTAATCTGCCTTGCCACACTCAGCGCAAGGCCAATCTCCGCCATAAGGAACAGTATCGACGTACCTCCGTAACTGATAAATGGCAATGTAACACCTGTATTTGGCATCAGATTGACAACAACTGCTATATTCAGAATTACCTGCAGTGCTATATGAATAAAGATTCCGCTGACCATCAGTGATCCAAATAAATCCGGCGCATTCTGTGCAATAAAGAATAATCGATAAAGCAGATACGCATACAGCATCAGAACGATCAGTCCACCGAAAATCCCAAGTTCTTCACAGATAATAGAAAAAATCATATCATTCTGTGCCTCAGGTACACTTCCCAGCTTCTGAATACTGTTTCCAAGTCCTCTGCCAAAAAATCCTC
>ONZZ01002075.1_pt1 | contig 11361 bp, 7 predicted proteins | sample 1671101 | NCBI WGS metagenome assembly ONZZ01 (sample SAMN06348122, study PRJEB24527) | human gut metagenome | biome: human gut; feature: ankylosing spondylitis patient; material: feces | host: Homo sapiens | place: China | collected 2015-10
TTATGCTTAATGCCTCTATCGGCTATATGGATAAGCTTAATAGTCCTATAATAGCAGTATTAGTATCGGTTATATGTGCATTTCTGCCTAATGGCTTTACAATAGTAATGCTTTCAATATTTATGATTGCACACTTGTATGCAATATCAGTAGAATTTGCACTTATTGCATTGTGCGTAGTGCTTCTTATGTATCTGTTATATTTCAGATTTACACCAAAGCTTGGATATCTGCTAATATTAACAGTAATTATGTGTAGTTTTAAGATACCTTATGTTATACCGGTTGCTGTAGGTTTATGCTCGTCATTTCTTGCGGCAATACCTGTAAGCTTTGGTGTAATAATTTATTATATAATTAATACAGCCAGTGCTTACGAAGCAGCAGTTACTAACAAATCTTTAACAGAGAGTATGTTACAGGTTTCTTATTTAATAGAAAGTCTTGTTAAGGACAAGCAGATGATAGTGTTAATTGCAGCACTTGCAGTTACAGTAATTGTTGTATACATAATAAGAAGACTTAAGATTGACTATGCATGGGGTTACGCTATAGGAATAGGAAGTGTATTACAGTTCATAATTCTTGTTGTATGCGAGATTGTATTTAAGACTGAATTTAATATAGTTCTTATTGTAATCGGAGTTATATTAGGTGCACTTGCAGGTTATATCTGTAATGTTATGTTCTTTGCAGTTGATTTCAGAAGAACAGAGTATGTACAGTATGAAGATGACGAATACTATTATTATGTAAAGGCTGTGCCTAAGATTAATGTAGCAGGTGAGGATGTAAAGGTTAAGCAGATTAATGCAAGAAAGACCAGAAAAGCCTCAGATATAAGTGATGTAAGACAGGCTAAATCAACAACTGCTGCCACAGAAGAAGACGAAGATATGATATTTTTTGATAAATAATAGTATGTTTATCATATAGAAATTAAAAGGGTGGTGAGAATGTGACTACATCAGGTAATCTGTTGCAGAATTATTTTTCAAGATTATATATACCAAGGATTACATGGACAGATATTATAGAGATAATTATTATTGCGGTTGTTCTTTATAATATTCTGTTATGGATAATGAATACTAAAGCGTGGGCTTTGCTTAAAGGAATTATAGTAGTAGGTTTATTCGCGGTAGTTGCATATCTGCTTAACTTAAAGACTATATTGTGGATAGCAGGAAAGACGATAAGTGTTGGAATTATAGCACTTGTTATTATATTCCAGCCTGAATTAAGAAGGGCGTTAGAGCAGTTAGGAAGGAAGAAATTTGTTCTTAATTTCCTGAATTTTGGTGATAACAGCAATAAAGATGAGCGTTTTAGTGTTAAGACAGCTGACGAAATTGTTGATGCGTGCTACAGGATGGGAGCGGTAAGGACAGGTGCATTGATAGTTATAGAACAGGATATGCTTCTGGAAGAGTATATAAAGACAGGAATACCTGTAGATGGTATTGTCACAAGCCAGCTTCTTATTAATATATTTGAGCATAATACACCGCTTCACGATGGTGCAGTTATAGTTAGGGGTAACAGGGTTGTTGCAGCTACCTGTTATCTTCCACTTACAGATAATGTTAATCTTAGCAAGGCTTTAGGAACAAGACACCGTGCCGGAGTCGGAATAAGCGAAGCTACAGACAGTATGACAATTATTGTATCAGAGGAAACGGGTAAGGTTTCCGTAGCTTTTGGTGGTGAATTAATACACGATATTGATGCAGATTCTTTAAAGAATAAACTGGAATATATCCGTAGAAAGAATATAGATGTTAAGTCTTTCAGGATATGGAGAGGCAGGTTGAAGCATGAAAGAGAAGATATTTAAGAATTTCAGCCTGAAGTTATTATCCGCTGTATTTGCAGTTGTTCTATGGACAGTTATTGTTAATATATATGACCCTAACACGAGTTATACATTCAGTAATATAACTGTACAGCTTATTAATACACAGAGCCTTACAGACAAAGATTACAGTTATGAAGTTGTTGATGGCGGCAAGATTTCAGTTACAGTAAGCGGTCCAAAGAGTGTCGTAACAGACCTTAAGACAAGTGATATAAGTGCAACCGCAGATTTGAGTAAGGTTACTGCATTTACAGATTATGTAGATATACAGGTTCAGGTAATTAAAGATGGACAGGTTCTTAATAATGTAGAGGCTGTTCCAAGAACATCAGCACTTAAGCTAAGCATAGAGAACAGGGATACCAAGACTTTGTCATTAGATGTTAACACGACAGGTTCTACAGCTTCAGGATATACGGTTGCTTCGACAAGTTCATCACCAACATATATCAAAGTTACAGGTCCTACATCTTTACTTGAGAGTGTAGCAGCATTATCAGTAAATGTAGATGTATCAGGTGCTAAGGAAGACATAAGCACAAGTGCAGATGTTAAGATGTTAGATGAAGATGGTAATGAAATAGTAAATGATGCACTTGAACTGTCATGTACTAAAGCAGATATCAATGTTGATATAGCAAGAATGAAGACGGTGTCAATAACAGCAAAGACAAGTGGAACGCCGGCAGACGGATATGTTATAACAGATACAATATTAAGTCAGGCATCTGCGGTTATAACAGGCCCAGATGATTTGCTGGGTAAAGTAGATACAATAACAATTCCATCGCAGAATATTAATGCAGATGGATTGAATGCTGATAAGACATACACTTTCAGATTATCAGATTATGTTCCGTCAGGAATTAAATTTGTATCTGACAGCAGTCTTACTGTTACAGTTAAGATAGCACAGAAGGCCACAAAGCAGTTAAGTCTTTCAGCCTCAGAGATAACACTTAATAATATACAGACAGGGTTTAATGCACAGGTAATGCAGGGTATTACATTTACTGTAACAGGTAATGATAATGTGTTATCGGCTGTCAGTGCATCAGATGTAAAGGCAGGCATTGACCTTAAGAATCTTGGGGCAGGAACTCATAATGTCACAGTGGCGTTATCACTGCCTGATGGAATAACTGTAGTTGGAAATGTTACTGTTAATGTTACAATAACGGCAATACAGCAGGAAACAACTACAGAGAGTACCAAAGCGACAGAAAGCACTACATCGGCGACAAGGTAACTTGTTAAGAACTGCCATTTAAGGAGGGATTATAGTGGTAAAGGAGAATATAATTGTCACAAGCCAGCTTGGAATACATCTTCGTCCAGCGGGTGCTATGTGTGATGCGGCAATTAAATTTGATTCTAATATATCATTTGAATATGCAGAGGGTAAGACAGCCAATGCAAAGAGTGTAATATCAATACTTGCATCAGGTGTTAAATGTGGAGATGAGATAATTTTAATAGCTGATGGAAGCGATGAAGAAGAAGCGTTAAAGACAGTATCAGAAAAGTTTAAAGAAGCTCTTAAAGATTGATTTAATCTACGGATTGAATTATAATTAAATAAAATGATGTAGCAATACGTGTACATCAGTCAGGGAAAAATACCATTTTCCCCGACATTATTAAATAACAAGGAAAGAGGTACAGAGTATGGGTTATATGGAAGTTTATAAGTCTTGGTGTGACAATATGTATTTTGATGAAGCAACAAGAGATGAACTTAAGTCGATCGCTAATGATGAGAAGGAGATTGAAGACAGATTTTACAAAGATCTTGAGTTCGGAACAGGTGGCTTAAGAGGTGTAATTGGCAATGGTACTAATAGAATGAACATTTACACTGTAAGAAAAGCAACACAGGGACTTGCTAATTTTATTATTAAGGAAGGCGCAGCAGACAGAGGTGTAGCTATTGCATTTGACTCAAGAAGAATGTCACCTGAATTTGCCGATGAAGCAGCACTTTGTCTTAATGCTAATGGAATTAAGGCATATATATTCCCTTCACTTCGTCCAACACCAGAATTATCATTTGCATTAAGAGACCTTAACTGCATAGCTGGTATTGTAGTAACAGCAAGCCACAACCCACCAGAATACAACGGATATAAGGTATACTGGGAAGATGGTGCACAGATTACAGCACCTAAGGATTCACAGATTATATCAGAAGTTAAGGCTGTAACAGACTACAATACAGTTAAGACTATGGATAAAGATGAAGCTAAGGCTTGTGGTCTTTACAATGTAATCGGATACGATATGGATGACAGATATATGGCTGCATTAAAGAAGATGAGTATTAATGGAGATATCATTAAGAAAGTAGCGGATGATATTAAGATTGTATACACACCATTCCATGGTACAGGTAATATTCCAGTAAGAAGAGTTCTTAAGGAATTAGGCTTTAAGCACGTATATGTTGTTCCAGAACAGGAAAAGCCAGACCCAGATTTTACAACGCTTGAATATCCTAACCCAGAAGATCCTAAGGCATTCACATTAGCATTAAAGCTTGCTAAAGAAGTTGATGCAGATATCGTTCTTGCAACAGATCCGGATGCCGACAGACTTGGTGTATATTCTAAGGATACTAAGACAGGTGAATACCAGTCATTTACAGGTAATATGTCTGCTATGCTTATTGCTGAATATATCCTTTCACAAAGACAGGAAAAGGGACTTCTTCATAAGAACGGAGCATTTGTTAAGACAATAGTTTCAACTAATATGGCTGACAGCATTGCTAAGGAATATAACCTTAAGCTTATTGAAGTTCTTACAGGCTTTAAGTTCATTGGTGAGCAGATTAAGTTCTTTGAACAGCAAGGTACATATGAATATGAATTTGGTTTTGAGGAAAGCTATGGCTGTCTTGTAGGAACACATGCAAGAGATAAGGATGCTATCGTTGCAGTTATGGCACTTTGTGAAGCAGCAGCTTACTATAAGAATAAAGGTCTTACTTTATGGGATCAGATGATTAACATCTATGAGAAGTATGGCTACTATAAAGAAGGACAGGTTGCTATCACAATGAAGGGTGCTGAAGGTGCTGGAAAGATTGCTAAGATGATGGATGACCTTAGAAATAATACACCATCTAAGATTGGTAACTGGACAGTTCTTGAAGCAAGAGATTATAAGAAGGACGAATGTGTCAATATGGTTACAGGCGATAAGCATAGCACAGGACTTCCAGACTCTAATGTACTTTATTATGATTTATCAGATAACGCATGGTGCTGTGCAAGACCATCTGGTACAGAGCCTAAGATTAAGTTCTATATGGGCGTTAAGGGCAGCAGCATAGAAGATGCAGCAGCTAAAGAAGAAGCTTTAAAGAAAGCTGTTATGGAGCTTGTTGGGCAGTAATCAGTAAGTATTATTTGATGGATATGTTTTACATAGCATAATTATATAAGTTCAGATTTTCTTAACAAGTAGTACACAATATGAACACATTTCGTGAATATACTAACAGTATCAACAACGAAATGTGTTCATTTTTTCGTTGAAATGACATAAGTAAGGAGTGTTTGGATATGTATAATAATGAAGATAACGATTATATGAACAATAATTCTGATAATAATTCTAGGAATTATGAGAATGTAGAGCCTGATAATAATCAGAGTACAGGAACAACTGGATATACAACATACAGCCATAACACAGGTTATAATCAGAACAGTGCAGGTGGTGCTGGTATGAATAATGGACAGAACCAGTATTCTAACGGAAGTAATAATTATGGCTATAATGGTTATGGATATAATCAGGGTGGTATGAATAATTCACAGTATGGTGCTAATACATCATACAATAGCACAGGAACTAATACCGGATATAATAATACAACATATAATAATGGTGCTAATACAGGCTTTCATAATGCATCAGATAACAGTAATTCAACCTATAGATATTCATATGTTAATAATAATATAGGCAGTGACCAGAATAATTCTTATAGGAATGCACAAAGAGCAGCTAAGCAGGCTAAGAAGGAAGCAAGAAAGAAGTCATTTAACAATTGGTTTTCTAAGAATTCCACGGCTAAGAAGTATATAAGTGGTGTGCTTGCAGCAGTGGTATTTGGTGTTGTAGCTGGTTCAGCAATGTATGGAACTTATCATATTGAGAAGAAATATTTAGGTGGTAATGATACTAAGAACTATACAATTTCAACTGTGACAAGCAATATTGATAAATTTACAAGCGATGATATTAATGCTAATGGAGATACTAATCTTTCACAATATTCATCAATGAATGTAGAAAGTGTGGCACAGGCAGCACTTCCGGCTATGGTTGCCCTTAATGGTACAACTACAGTAAGCAGTTCATCTTCAATGTATGGCTGGGGACAGCAGCAGTACGAGGCTTCAACAAGTGGAACTGGTATTATTGTTGGTAAGAATGATACAGAGCTTCTTATTGTAACTAATGCACATGTTGTAGATAATGTATCCAACTTAAAATGTGTATTTGTGGATGACCAGTCAGTAAGTGCAACGGTAAAGGGTTCTAAGTCAGATCAGGATATAGCAGTAGTTGCTGTATCATTATCAGATATTCCGTCTGACACAATAAGTAAAATAGCTATTGCAGAACTTGCAGATTCTGATACAATTGCAGTAGGCCAGCAGGTAGTGGCAATTGGTAATGCACTTGGAGAAGGACAGTCAGTTACTAATGGTATTATAAGTGCCCTTGACAGATCAATAACAGTTAACAATGTTACATTTTCAGGACTTATAATGACTAACGCAGCTATTAACTCAGGTAATAGTGGTGGAGCACTTCTTAATGCAAGCGGCAAGGTAATTGCTATTAACTTTGCTAAGACATCATCAGATGGTGTTGAGGGTATGGCATATTCAATACCTGTATCTAATGTTAAGGAACTTATAAGCTCACTTATGAGCAAGCAGACAAGACAGAAGGTAGATTCAGATAATGCTGGATATCTTGGTATTGCTGCTATAGATATAACAAGCACATATGCTTCTATGTATGGTTACCCACAGGGTATAATGGTTCGTACAGTAGCATCTGGCTCAGCAGCAGAGAAGGCAGGACTTTCAGCTTACGATATAATTGTCGGTTTTGATGACCAGTCAATATCAACAATGTCAGGTTTACAGTCACTTCTGCAGTATTATTCAGCAGGAGAGACAGTAAAGGTTGACTACTATCATCTTGAAGGTAGTGAATATGTACTAAAGAGTGTGGAGGTTACATTAGGAAAGAAGAACTAATAAGCCTCGTAACACAGAATTGAGGATTAAATGAGTAACAACGATAATAATAATGAGAACAATACAACTGCTAATACAGATGAATACGAAAAGGTGTGTTATATATGCAGAAGGTCAGAGTCTAAGGCTGGTAAAATGATTAATATGCCGGGTGGTTTATGTGTATGTGCAGATTGTATGCAGAAGACCTTTGATACAATTAATAACAGTGATATCAATTATGATGACCTTATGAATAATATGCCTAATATGGGAATGTTCGGCGGCTTTAATATGATGGGTAATGATATTTCCAACAGACAGAAAGTCAAGAAAAAGAAAGAAGATACTAACAAACCTGCAGATAAGGAAAAGGATGATACACTTGATTTGGCTAATCTTCCAGCACCTCATCAGATAAAGGCAATGTTAGATGAATATGTAATAGGTCAGGACTATGCCAAGAAGGTTATGTCAGTTGCGGTATACAATCATTATAAGAGAGTTGCCACAGGAACTATGGACGATATTGAGATTGAAAAGTCTAATATGCTTATGATAGGACCTACAGGAAGTGGAAAGACTTATCTTGTAAAGACACTGGCAAGACTTTTAAAAGTACCTCTTGCAATTACAGATGCTACTTCACTTACTGAAGCTGGCTATATAGGTGATGATATAGAGAGTGTTGTATCAAAGCTTTTACAGGCGGCAGATAATGACGTGGAGAAGGCAGAGAGAGGCATTATATTTATCGATGAGATAGATAAGATTGCCAAGAAGAAAGAAACAAGAAGCCGTGATGTAAGTGGTGAATCTGTACAGCAGGGAATGTTAAAGCTTCTTGAGGGAAGTGATATAGAAGTTCCAGTAGGAGCTACAAGCAAAAATGCTATGGTTCCGCAGGTTACAGTCAATACACGCAACATATTATTTATATGTGGTGGTGCATTTCCAGACCTTGAGAATATAATAAAGGCAAGACTTAATAAGCAGTCATCAATAGGTTTTAATTCAGATCTTAAGGATAAATATGATAATGACAAGAATATATTATCAAAGGTTGAATTAGAGGATTTAAGGGAATTTGGTATGATTCCTGAATTCTTAGGACGACTTCCTATAGTATTCTCTTTAGAAGGTCTTACAGAGGATATGCTTGTTAAGATTATGAAAGAGCCTAAGAATGCAATACTTAAGCAGTACCAGAAGTTATTAGAACTTGATGAGGTTAAGCTTGAATTTGATGATGATGCTTTAAGGCAGATTGCAAAGAAAGCTATGGAAAAAGATACAGGAGCAAGAGCATTAAGGTCTATAATAGAAGAATATATGCTTGATATAATGTATGAAATTCCTAAAGATGATAATATCGGAAGTGTCACAATAACAGCAGATTACATTGAGAAGAAGGGCACACCGCTTATTATGATGCGTGGACAGGAAAGACTTCCAATGAATAATGCAGAAGCTTAATGCTGTCAGTTTCACAAGCCATTATGCACAAGATATTCTGCTGATGTTATTTTGCAGAAGTTATTATGTATATGTCAGTATGTCAGTATATTAGTATTATTATAAAATTTTAATCATATAATGTCCTTAAAGATTATCTTTAAGGACATTTTTTATGCCTTTATGCAGTGAAATGATAACAGATGAGGATATATATGATTATATAGTTGTCAATCTTCCGGGAATTAATAAGATGCTTCAAAGCAACCCTGATGTATGTATACAGAAGGTTGATGACCAATGGCTTGTTGCACATAGCAGGCTTCCGGATGACAGGGATTTTAATATAAGTGACTTGGGATATTATACAATTCCCAAGTTGTATGGGCTTATGGATACATCAAGCATTGATGCTGTAAATGCCACCAACATAACAAGCCAGCCTTTTTTAAATTCAAAAGGGCAGGGTGTTATCGTGGGGATAATAGACACAGGAATTGATTATCTTAGTGAGAACTTCTGTGATACGGCTGGTAATACGCGTATTATGGCTATATGGGATCAGACCCTTGAGTACAGGCAGAATTTATATGTTAATTATGGTCGTATATATGAACAGGAAGAGATTAATACAGCACTTGAAGCATACCGCAATGGACTAAATCCTTACGATTATGTGGGAACAACCGATATTACAGGGCACGGAACATTTATGGCTGGAGTAATTGCTTCAAGAAAAATTGATGATTACATAGGTGTTGCACCAGAGGCAAGCATAGTATGTGTAAGATTAAAAAATGCAAAGAAATATTTAAGGGATTACTTCTACATAAGGGATGATGCAGTGTGTTTTGAGGAAACGGATATTATGCTTGCTGCAAGATTTCTAAAGGATTATGCCGGGTTAAAGAAAATGCCTCTTGTCATATATATGGGACTGGGTAGTGGTCTGGGCTCAAGAACTGGCGGAAGTCCTTTATCAAATGTTCTTGATTCACTTACAATGCACGTTAATACATGTGTTGTTGTTCCTGCTGGCAATGAGGCAGTCAAAAGGACACATTTTAGCGGTTACGCTTCTGTTGTTCCTGAATATAAGGAAATGGAGATAAATGTTGAGAGGCGTGGAAAAGGCTTTGTGCTTGAAATATGGGCAAAAAGTCTTGATGTACTGTCGGTATCAATAATATCACCGACAGGCGAGATTATTCCAAGAATACCAGCAAGGATAGGCTCAAGTACACAATATTCATTTCTTTTGGAGAATTCAAGGATATATGTTGATTATCAGATTACAGAAACTGTTGCAGGGCAGGAAGTTATATTTATGAGATTTGAACGTCCGGCAGAGGGACTGTGGAAGATAGATGTATATAGTCTTACTAATCTTCCTGGATATTTTAATGCGTGGATAACTTTAAAAGAGCTTATGGACTGTGATGCCTATTTTCTTAATTCAGATGCTGATGTAACGCTTGTAGAGCCTGCCAGCGGTTTAAGGCTTATTACTGTTGGTGCATATAATCATAATACCAACGGAAGCGACGTGAACAGCAGCAGGGGTTATACGGCGGATAACAGGGTTAAGCCTGATATAGCAGCACCAGGAGTTAATGTGTATGGTGTTGGAGGCGTAAGAGGCTATACAGTTAGATCAGGAACAAGCATTGCTGCGGCACACGTTGCAGGGGCAGCGGCATTATTTTTTAGCTGGGGAGTTACTAACAATAACAGATCAGTTATAAGTAATAGCGAGATTAAGTCATATATAATAAGGGGAGCAGACCGACCGGGGGATATTGCTTATCCAAATGTTGAATATGGCTATGGCAGATTGAATATAGCAGGTGCGTTTGACCAGATGAGGATAAGTTAATAAAAGCTTAAGGCTTAGCTTATTGTAATTATTAAGTGTATATGATAAAGTGATTATGTATGCGGATATATTGTCAGGAATTACAGGGTGATGTAACAGTGAAGCAATTAATTGGCATATGTAAGGGAAGTATCCCCGACACCTATATAAGAATTATAAAGGACAGGTATTTAACAATGAAATATAAAGCGATTGCACTCGATCTTGACGGAACACTCACAGACCATAATAAGAAGCTTCCGGAGGCTAATAAGGAGGCTGTATGGGCTGCAATTGATAAAGATGTTACAGTTATACTGGCTTCAGGACGTCCATTATTTGGGATAACACCGATAGCAGATGAGCTGGAGTTAGATAAGAGAGGCGGATATATATTAGCTTATAATGGTGGTGAGATAATTAACTGCCTTAATGGAGATGTAATTGTAAGCCACGAGCTTCCAAGGCAGTGTATAGACGATATATGTGATTATGCAAGAGCTAATGATGTGTATGCACTTACATATTCGGACGGAAAGATAGCAGCAGAGAGTGATGATGATGAGTATGTGTTAAAAGAAGCATTTTGCAATAATACAACAATAATTAAGACAGATGATTTAAAGAAATATGTAGATTATCCAGTTAATAAGTTCCTTGTTGTAGGAAGACACGATAAGCTTGTGCCAGTGCAGGAAGCTTTATTAGAGCATTATTCTGACGTGCTTGATGCATTTTATTCAGAAGATTATTTCCTTGAGGTAGTACCAAAGGGGGTTGCCAAAGATAAATCATTACAGCAGTTATTAGGTAAGCTGTCTATCAAAGAAGATGAGCTTATAGCCTGTGGAGATGGAATGAATGATATACCAATGTTAAAGATAGCAGGTGTTGCGGCTGTTATGGATAATGCGTATGAAGAAGTGAAA
>ONZZ01002082.1_pt1 | contig 11326 bp, 7 predicted proteins | sample 1671101 | NCBI WGS metagenome assembly ONZZ01 (sample SAMN06348122, study PRJEB24527) | human gut metagenome | biome: human gut; feature: ankylosing spondylitis patient; material: feces | host: Homo sapiens | place: China | collected 2015-10
GCCGCGACTATCTGCAGCAGATCGACTGCTTCGTCTGCAACCAGCAGGAGGCCGGTCTGCTCTTTTCGGACGACTACGAGCATCTCACCCCCAGCCAGATGGCTCAGGTACTGGCCCGGAACGTCCACAGCGCCAACATGCCCAGCATGGTGGTGACCATGGGCGGTCAGGGTGCCGTGTACGCCAAGCACACCGGCGAGTGCGGCGTCGTACCCGCCAAGAAGGTGGACGTCATCGACACCACCGGCGCAGGCGATGCCTTCTTTGCCGGCACGGTCATCGGCCTGACCTACGGCAAGAATCTGGCCCAGTCCTGTGAGATCGGCAGCCGCCTGGCCGCGTCTGTCATCTGCATCACGGAGAATGTCTGCCCCCGCTTCCGCCCGCTGGAATTCGGGCTGGATGTGCCGGTGGTGGATTGACGCTGCTCCCTCTGAGCACAGGAGCTTCTGCTTCTTATCGAAAAATCGGTTGAATCCCCTCCCCGGCTGTGATACACTGGGGGTATTGAATTTGTGAAAAGAGGAAAATCCAATGAATCAAAAACAGCACAAGCGAAGCGCCTTTTCGGGCAAGATCGGCTTCGTTCTCTCCGCAGCAGGCGCGTCGGTGGGCCTCGGCAACATCTGGCGCTTCCCCTATCTTGCGGCCAAGTACGGCGGCGGCATCTTCCTGCTCATCTACATCATCCTCGCCTTCACCTTCGGCTACACCATGATCGTAGCCGAGACGGCGCTGGGCCGGATGACCAGGAAAAGCCCGGTGGGCGCATTCGCCGCCGTCCGCAAGGGCGAGCGCTCCTTCGGTGGCTGGATCAATGCCATCATCCCCATCCTCATCGTGCCTTATTACTCGGTCATCGGCGGCTGGGTCATCCGGTATCTGGCCGACTACGTCAGCGGCCACGGCAGTGAGCTGGCGGCGGACGGCTACTTCTCCGCCTTCATTTCCAGCGGCGCTTCGGCGGAGATCTGCTTTGTCATCTTTACCATCTTCACCCTCGCCATCATCTTTGCAGGCGTGCGCAACGGCGTGGAGCGGGTCTCCAAAGTGATGATGCCCATTCTCGTGGTGCTGTCCGTCATCATCGCGGGCTACTCCGTCACCCGCCCGGGTGCACTGGAGGGCGTGAAGTATTTCCTCGTGCCGAATCTCTCCAACTTCTCCTGGATGACCGTCGTGACCGCCATGGGGCAGATGTTCTACTCCCTCTCCATCGCAATGGGCATCCTCGTCACCTTCGGCTCCTACATGAAGAAGGATGTCTCCATCGAGGAGTCCACCGAGAACGTGGAGATCTTCGACACGGCCATTGCCATCATGGCGGGCCTGATGATCATTCCGGCGGTCTTCTCCTTCTCGGGCGGCGACCCGGACACCCTGCAGGCCGGCCCGGCCCTCATGTTCATCACCATCCCGAAGGTCTTTGAGAGCATGGGTCTCGGCACCGTGGTGGGCATCCTCTTCTTTACGCTGGTACTGTTTGCCGCCGTCACCAGTTCTATCGCCCTGACGGAAAGCGCTGTCTCCACCTTCGAGGACGAGCTGGGCTGGGACCGTAAGCAGGCCACCGTCCTCATCGGCATCATCATGCTGGTGCTGGGCAGTCTGTCGGCTCTGGGCTACGGCCCGCTGGCCCAGTTCACGGTCTTCGGGATGCAGTTCCTTGACTTCTTCGATTTCCTTACCAACTCGGTCATGATGCCCATTGCGGCCATCACCATCTGCCTGCTGGTGTCCCAGGTCATCGGTGTGGAGAAGATCGAGGAAGAGGTCACGCTGGAAGGCAAGCCCTTCCGCCGCAAGCGCATCTTCAACTTTATGATAAAGTACCTCTGCCCCATCTTCGCGGCCATCATCCTCATCAGCTCGGTGGCAAACGCGCTGGGCGTCATCTCCATGTAAGCAGACAACAAAAAGCGCTGGAAGCCTTTACACCGCTTCCAGCGCTTTTCTTATGCCCTTTTCAGGATGCTCTTTATCTCGTCCAGCTCTTTTGCAAAATAAATGCCGCTCTGCCGCTCGGGGCTGGAAAGCCCCATCTTGACCATGTGGGCCAGCAGAGCTTTCAGGCCGGCGTAGTAGCCGTCGAGGTCGTAGAGGATGCAGGGCGCGTCCAGATGACCCAGCGAGACCTTGGACATCACCTCGGCGATCTCTTCCAGCGTACCGGTGCCGCCGGGGAACGCGATAAAGGCGTCGCCCAGCTCGATCATCCTGGTCTTGCGCTCGGTCATGTCCTGGGTGACGATGAGCCTGGTCAGGCTGTCATACTGCACCTCAGAGTCGATGAAGAACTGGGGTTCGACGCCGGTCACTTCGCCCCCCGCCGTCAGAACGCTGTGGGCCAGACGCCCCATCAGGCCGCTGCGGGAGCCGCCGTAGACCAGCGCGTTCCCGCTCTCGCCGATCCAGCGGCCCAGTTCCTCCACCGCCTGCTTCAGGGCCGGGTCATTGCCCTCATTGGCCCCCAGATAGACCGTAATATTCATCGGTATTCCCTCCGTTATCTTGCCCATGTCATTTCCTGATTCGGGCCGGCATAATCAAACTTACCGTCGTTCTTTTCTTCCAGCGCTTTTATCATGTGATACGCAAACTCATTGTAGGGCGTCGGGATGTCCAGCTCTTTGCCCATCCGGATGAGCGCACCCGAGAACATATCGATCTCGGTATGGCGTCCGGCGTCGAGGTCTTGCAGCGTCGAGTAGCGGGCCGAGGGTTTGACGGCGCAGCCTTTGCCGGACACGGCATCCACCTTCTGCAGATCAATGCCTTTGGCTGCGGCAACGGCTTCCAGCTCACGGCGGAGACCGTCGCTGATGGCCTTCATATGGACGCTGTCACGGTAGCAGCCTACGCCTGCGCCGAGGATGGCCTGGGGCAGGTTGTTGCAGACGTTGAGGCGGAACTTGCTCCACATCTCTTCCCGGATGCAGTCGGTGGCCCGGAAGTGCAGCTCTGTGCCGCCGAACAAAGCCTCCACGGCCTTGACGCGGGGGCTGTCGCAGGGCGGCTCCTTCTCCCCGAAGATGATGCCAACGGTGGTCGCCGGGTCGAAATGGACGCCGTCCGCCTCCTTGTGGGACGCCACTTTGATGAGGGAGTAAAGCAGATGCTCCCCACCCACGGCAGAGGCAATGATGTCCTCGCTGTCCACGCCGTTCATCAGGCTCATGATGGTGGTGCGGGGGCCGGTAATGGCCCGGATGCTGTCCAGTGCGCCGGGCAGTGCGCCGTATTTCAGGCAGACGATGAGAAGGTCGGCGTCATGGGCCTGCCCGGGCGTCCAGACTGCCGGACGGTAGACTTTTCCGTTGATGGCACAGCCTTCTTTTGCCAGACGCTCGCCGCGCGGGCCATCGGCCACCACGCCAAGCTCAATGTCCCTGCGGGCCGAAAGCCCCCAGATGACATAGGAGCCGACCGCACCGGCTCCCAGAACTGCAACTTTTTTGATGTCCATGACCTTCTACCTCACTGTCGTTTTCCAGCCTTTAGCATGAAGCTATTATACCATGCTTTCCTCTTCCGGAAAAGCCCGGAGTGTTTCATTTTTGGACGTCAAAAATCTTTGACTTTTATCGAAAAGTTATAACAAAAGTGTAGAATCTCTCTGGCAAATAGAATCTTTGCCAAAAAAGGGCTTGATTTTTTTCGAAAACGGACTAGAATATCTTCTTGCGGAAAGGTTTCACCTGTACAGCCTTCCGCGAAACTGTTTTTTCAAAAGTAAGGAGATTTTCCATATGAAACTCAAGAATGTTGCTGTTACCGTTGCTGCTCTGGTCCTGGCTGTCAGCATGACTGCCTGCGGCAGCTCTTCTTCTACCGCCGCTTCCACCTCTGAGGCTGCTTCTGCTGCCGCTCAGTCTGAGGCTGCTTCCACCTCTGCCGTGGCCGAGGAGAACAGCGCTTCCTCCGAGGCTGCAAGCGAGGCTGCATCTTCTGAGGCTGCTTCTGAGGTCTCCAGCGAGGCTGCATCTTCTGAGGCTGCTTCCTCCGAGGTCGCTTCTTCCACTGCCGCCTGAGATTGTCTGGCAGCACCCCCCAAAGCATGAGCAAAGGCTCCGGCCTCGCCCCCACCGGGCAGGCCGGGGCCTTTTTTGCCCTGCGGCACAAAGAGACCCCCGGCACCCTGCGGAAGGTGCCGGGGGTCTTGCAATATGGAGGGGGGCGGGGTCATGCGGAAGCTCCGCCTCCGGGGATGGTTAGTCTTTCACCAGTTCGCTGTGGTCTGCCTCCACCAGCAGCAGGGTGGGCTCTTCGGCCCCACGGTGGGTGAGGTAGAACACCTCGCTGCCGCTGCCCTGTGCCAGCAGGTCGTTGATGGCAAAGCTGCTGGTCTGGCCATTGGTGACGAACTGGATGGTCTGTGCGCCATGCTCCTGCAGGTAGCGCAGGGTGTTCAGGTCGCCGGTAAGGGTGGCAGTGTCGTAGGCACCGGTGTAGGTGCGCAGGGTGCCGTTCTGGCTCACGGTAAAGGGCTGATCCATGCCCTCAGCGTCCACCACCCGCAGCTCAAGGGCGCTGTTGGTGTTGACAGGCTGGCCCTCGGTGGCACCGCAGTCAGGGCAGGTGTGGGTGCCGTCGCCGTTGTCCTTCCAGTGGTGGCCGGTGGCGGGGATGGGTCTGGTCTGTTCATGGCCGCACACCGAGCAGGTATGCTTTTCTTCACCTGCCGTGGTGCAGGTGGCCGGGGTAACTATAGTCCACTCGCCGTAGCTATGGGCCTCGGTCGTCACATGGTCTCTGTCACAGATATGGTTGGCTTCACCGTTGTCCACCCAGTGGTGGCCCAGGGCGGGGGTGTACTCTTTCCATTTATCGGTGTGTGTGGGGGCAGCTGCATGGTTGTCGCTCTCAAGAGTGCAGCCGTACTCCTTCCAGCCCTTTTCCGTGCAGGTGGCATCCTGGTGGCCGGTCTCATGTTTGGTGCAGCGGTTCTTGCCATGGACGATCTTCTGCAGATGATTGTCCTTATCCGTGTACCAAATCTCCGCATCGTCGCCAATGGTTCTCATCAAATCATCACGGGTCATTTCCACGCCGTTGGCTGCAATATAATTGGGCTCGTCAGTATCGGAAGACTGTTTCAGCTTCAACAGCACATTGTTCTTAATTTCGACTTTCTGGGCATTGATATAAGCTTTGTCACTTAACGCTGATGCCGTAACGGTTACCTTCCCAGTTTCACCGCCATCAACAATGACCTCGCTTTCGTCCACAGTACTGTTCGGTCTCTTGCCGATCCATCCACTCAATTTTTCAATCGTCGCATTGTCCAGAATTTTAGCGGTTAGCTTTCCAATTTTATTGCAAAAATCGTCATTATATTCTCCGATTGCTTGAACTGTTCCAACATAGGCGTTATCTTTAACCGTTACATTTGCTTCTTCTACACCTTTCCCACCAATAGCCTTTACATTTTCCAGCCGTGCATGGTCTTCAATAGAAACAGTCACTTTATCTCCTGCCCTATTGGTGTGATAAAAACCTCGTTCGCCAATGAGAACTGCTTTTTTGATGACCGCGTGGCCGCGAATGATAATATTACAAACGCCGCTGTCGCTGCCAATAGCCCCACCATAGGCACTGCTTGCTTTCTCAATTGTTGCACCGCCTTGGATGACAATATCGGTCGTCTGGTCTGCTGCGGTTCCAGTAACCCCTGCCATACCTCCAATCGCAGAAATATAAGCCGATGCTGTCACATGAACATTTTCATTCTCCTGGGTTTTGCCCTCTCTGCCAATTGTAACACTGGCTTTTTGACCATAGCTGCCACGGCCTATCGCTGCGCTCATCCAACCACCCGAAGCCTTTACCGTTGCATGATCATAAATCCCAATGTTCGTTCCCGAACCGGCAGTACCGCCACCGATGGCTGCGCCATCACTATGATAGCCCGCTTTAGCTGTCACATTGGCATTTCCCTGAATGATAATGTTATCTGCACTGCCAAAATTGCCACCACCAATGCCGGCGCCTCCATAACTTTCTGTGCCACTGTTTTTACCACTCGTCGCATCAACAGTTGCATAACCTTCTATGGTTATATTCTTCGTATCTCCCGAGCCATTCAAGCTTCCTGCGTGATTTCCACCAATGCCTGCCGCGCCGACTCCGCCAACAACGGTCAAGGAGCCCGTTTCATCGTTTGCGGCTTTTGAGGTCCTGGTTTCACCACCATCCGTTTTCTCGTCGGTGATGGTCATTGTGCCATTCCCCTGTTTGTTCAAGCCTGCTTTACCGCTCACATTTGAACTATCCAGTGTATTTTTACCGTCCAGCTCAATTTTGGTGTTACCGTCGCCGGAAACGGTCATGGCGGCATCCGTGCTGGATTTGATATTCACATTACTGAGCCGAATCTTGAGTTCCTTGGCCGCTGCGCCCACCCAGTTATTGACGACCTTGATGACATTCGTGGTGGAGGTTGTTGCACTGCCTGCTGCCGGGGTGGTCAGAGCGGGATCAGCCGCCGGGGCGGGGGCCAGAGCGGCCTTCCGGGTCTGGGCAGAGTCCTCCTGGGTCTGGGCAGAGCCCTCCTGGGTCTGGGCAGAGCCCTCCTGGGTCTGGGCAGAGTCCTCCTTGGTCTGGGCAGAGCCCTCCTTGGTCTGGGCAGAGCCCTCCTTGGTCTGGGCAGAGCCACCCTCGGTCTGGGCAGAGCCCTCCTTGGTCTGGGCAGAGCCCTCCTCGGTCTGGGCAGAGCCCTCCTGGGTCTCGTTCAGGGTAGAGCCTGCGTTCGGGTGAGGCTGCTGCTCATCCGCAGCCCCGCCGGAGGGCGCATTCGACCATTTATTATCTCCTGCGCCGCCGCAGATGATGACCTCTTTGTCCTTATCCTCCAGTTCATCCGAATCGCCGGATTTGACGTAGACCTTGCCATTTTCATCCTGCCGGATGGACAGATTGCCGTTTGCCATGTAATAGGTACCCGCAAAGGCCGGGGCTGCAATGGACGTAACAATAGACATAATTGCTGCCGTAGACAGCACCCGCAAAGCTAAATCTTTTCGCTGCATACAAAATCCTCCCTGTTGTACATTCAAAGCCTGTCCCGCAGCAAAAAGGATACCTCGTTCGCCTCCGCATGGCGGGCATCCCGGGGTGTCGTTCCCGCTTTTTGCACCAATTCGGCGCAGGTCTTTTCACCATTTTACCCCCCCCCCCTATACCTTTTTCAATAGCAATAATCTACAAAGTTTTGCTATTTTATTTGTTTACTTTTCGCCGGGCCGGAAATGCAAAAACACCCTTCCCCTGCCGGTCAAGGCAAAGAAAGGGTGTTTTTATGCCCGGCAACAGGCCCGGCGGGGCAGCCTCTCAGACAAAATCCTCCCGCATGGGGGTGAAGATGTCCAGCAGGATGCCGGCCTCGGTGCAGACGCAGCCGTGCTCCACGCCGTCCTCCTTCAGGATGGTGTCACCAGCCCGCACGGTGTGGGTCACGCCGTCCACCGTGAAATCGAACGCACCCGACACCACATAGGTGATCTGGGTGTGGGGGTGGTGATGCAGTGCGCCCACAGCCCCCTTTTCAAAGGTATTCTCCACGCACATCAGGCCGTCGGTGTAGGCCAGCACCCGGCGGGTGACGCCCTCGCCTGCCGCCTGCGGCAGAGCCTCTGCATGATAGACCCAGCGCTGTTTCTTCTCGGGAAGCTTCATATCCATTCCTCGTTTTCCGCCGCCAGACAGCGGCTTTTTCTTCTATTATAGCGGCCCGGCCCCCGCAGCACAAGAGCAAACAAAAAAGACCTTCCCACTCTCCGGAATGGGAAGGTCTTTATAAGTGCTTAGTTCGCCTTAGAACTGACGTTCAAGGACAAGATCACTCAATGATCTTGCCGACGACGCCGGAACCAACGGTACGGCCACCCTCACGGATAGCGAAACGCAGGCCCTCTTCCATAGCAACAGGGGTCAGCAGCTCAACGTGCATCATGACGTTATCGCCGGGCATGCACATCTCAGTGCCTTCGGGCAGAGTGATGATACCGGTCACGTCGGTGGTGCGGAAGTAGAACTGAGGACGATAGTTGGAGAAGAACGGGGTGTGACGGCCGCCTTCGTCCTTGGTCAGAACGTACACCTGAGACTCGAAGGTCTTGTGGGGGTGCACGGAACCGGGCTTAGCCAAAACCTGACCACGCTCGATCTGGGTACGATCAACACCACGCAGCAGAGCGCCGATGTTATCGCCAGCCTCAGCGAAGTCCAGAGACTTACGGAACATCTCCAGACCGGTGATGGTGGTGCTCAGACGATCGGGCTTGATGCCGACGATCTCCATAGCATCGCCAACCTTAGCAATACCACGCTCAACACGACCGGTTGCAACAGTACCACGGCCAGAAATGGTCATGACATCCTCGATGGGCATCAGGAAGGGCTTGTCTTCCTCACGATCGGGGTTGGGGATATAGGTGTCAACAGCGTCCATCAGCTCCTTGATGCAAGCATACTCGGGAGCATTGGGATCAGTGGAGGTAGACTCCAGAGCCTTCAGAGCGGAACCACGAATGATCGGGGTGTCGTCGCCGGGGAAGTCGTACTCGGTCAGCAGCTCACGGATCTCCATCTCGACCAGATCCAGCAGCTCTTCGTCGTCGACCATATCGCACTTGTTCATGAACACAACGATATAGGGCACGCCGACCTGACGAGCCAGCAGGATGTGCTCACGGGTCTGGGGCATGGGACCATCGGTAGCAGCAACGACCAGAATAGCGCCGTCCATCTGAGCAGCACCAGTGATCATGTTCTTAACGTAGTCAGCATGGCCCGGGCAGTCAACGTGAGCATAGTGACGAGCGTCGGTCTGATACTCAACGTGAGCGGAGTTGATCGTGATACCACGAGCACGCTCCTCAGGAGCCTTATCGATGTTGGCATAATCCATGAAGTCTGCGTCGCCCTTCAGAGCCAGGTACTTGGTGATAGCGGCGGTCAGAGTGGTCTTGCCGTGGTCAACGTGACCGATGGTGCCGATGTTCACATGCGGCTTAGAACGGTCGAACTTTGCCTTTTCAGCCATTGGAATATCCTCCCTTAATTTAGGTTTTGATATTTGGTTACAACAACCCTGCAAGATGCAGACATTGCATTGCAAGGCTATTCTACTAAATTTGCCCTGTAAAATCAAGTGCTTTTACAGGAAATTTTGCCGAGGTTACACTACCCCGGCAAAATCTTTATCCATTTTTCAGGAATCAGCCCTTGGTGCGGCCAGCGATGATCTGGTCAGCAATGTTCTTGGGCACCGGCTCGTAGTGAGACGGCTCCATGACATACTGGCCACGGCCCTGAGTCTTGGAACGCAGGTCGGTAGCGTAGCCGAACATCTGAGCCAGAGGCACAAATGCATTGACGCGCTGAGTACCAGCCATAGCTTCCATGCCCTGGATCTGACCACGGCGTGCATTCAGGTCGCCGATAACATCGCCCAGATACTCATCGGGAACGATAACTGCAACCTTCATGATAGGCTCAGTGATGATAGGATCAGCCTTGCGCATAGCATCCTTGAACGCCATAGAACCAGCAATGGAGAAGGCCATTTCAGAGGAGTCGACCTCATGATAAGAACCATCCCACAGGGTAACCTTGACATCAACGACAGGATAGCCAGCCAGAACACCGGACTTCATAGCACCCTGGATACCGTTGTCGATAGCCGGGATGTATTCCTTCGGGATGGCACCGCCAACGATGGCGTTGACGAACTCGTAACCCTTGCCGGGCTCGTTGGGCTCGATCTTGATCTTAACATGACCATACTGGCCCTTACCACCGGACTGACGTGCGTACTTGGTCTCCTGGTTGGCCTCTTTGCGGATGGTCTCACGGTAAGCAACCTGAGGTGCACCCACGTTTGCTTCAACCTTGAACTCACGCAGCAGACGGTCAACGATGATCTCCAGGTGCAGCTCGCCCATACCGGCGATGATGGTCTGACCGGTCTCTTCGTCAGTGTAGGTCTTGAAGGTCGGATCCTCTTCGGCCAGCTTTGCCAGCGCGATGCCCATCTTCTCGTTGCCGGCCTTGGTCTTAGGCTCGATGGCAACGCGGATAACAGGCTCGGGGAACTTCATGGACTCCAGAATGATGGGATGATTCTCATCACACAGAGTGTCACCGGTAGTGGTGTTCTTCAGACCGACAACAGCAGCGATATCACCTGCGTAGCAGCAGTCGATATCCTTGCGGTGGTTAGAATGCATCTGCAGGATGCGGCCCATACGCTCCTTGCTGTCCTTCACGGAGTTGTAGACAGTGGTACCTGCCTCAACCTTACCGGAGTAAACACGGAAGTATGCCAGCTTACCAACGAACGGGTCGGTAGCGATCTTGAAGGCCAGAGCTGCGAAGGGAGCGTCGTCAGAAGACGGACGGGTCTCCTCTTCCTCAGTCTCGGGATTCACGCCCTTGATGTCAGGGACATCGGTAGGAGCGGGCATATAGTCAACGATAGCGTCCAGCAGCTTCTGGACACCACGGTTCTTGTAGGAAGAACCGCAGACAACGGGAACCAGCGTGTTAGCGATGGTCTCCTTGCGGATCGCAGCCTTCAGCTCGGCACGGGTGATCTCCTCGCCCTCGAGGTACTTCTCCATCAACTCTTCGTCGTTCTCAGCAACAGCCTCGATCAGGATGTTGTGGTACTCCTCGGCCTGCTCACGCATATCCTCGGGGATGGGCTCAGTGCGCATGTCGTTGCCCATATCGTCGTAGTAGACCTCAGCGTTCATATCGACCAGGTCAACGATACCGCGGAAGGTATCCTCCTGACCGATGGGCAGCTGGATTGCCACGCCGTTTGCGTGCAGACGATCGTGCAGCATCTTGATGCAGCGGAAGAAGTCGGCACCCATGGTGTCCATCTTGTTAACGTACACCATACGGGGAACCTTGTACTCGTCAGCCTGACGCCAGACGGTCTCAGACTGCGGCTCAACACCGCCCTTTGCAGCCAGAACGGTCACAGAACCGTCCAGCACGCGCAGGGAACGCTGGACCTCAACAGTGAAGTCCACGTGGCCCGGGGTGTCGATGATGTTGATGCGGTGACGGTTCTTCTTGAATGCAACCGGATCCTTCTGGGTCTCAGAGTGGCTCCAGTAGCAGGTGGTAGCAGCGGAAGTGATGGTGATACCACGCTCCTGCTCCTGAACCATCCAGTCCATGGTAGCGCCGCCATCATGAACTTCGCCGATCTTGTGGTTGATACCGGTGTAGTACAGAATACGCTCGGTAGTAGTAGTTTTACCAGCATCAATGTGGGCCATAATGCCGATATTTCTCGTCATCTGAAGAGAAA
>ONZZ01002097.1_pt1 | contig 11261 bp, 8 predicted proteins | sample 1671101 | NCBI WGS metagenome assembly ONZZ01 (sample SAMN06348122, study PRJEB24527) | human gut metagenome | biome: human gut; feature: ankylosing spondylitis patient; material: feces | host: Homo sapiens | place: China | collected 2015-10
CCCCCAGCATGGCGCAGCCAATGATGTTCAGTTGGAAGCGGTCACGCTTTTCAAATTTGTCTCTGTGATTCTGATTATGTGACACAACATCCTCATCGCTGAGATAAATATTGCTTGTTTCCTGCTTGATCTTATTGATCTCTTCTTCCCCGATCACACGTGTCTTCTCCTGGGAAACCGGTGCGATCACAACGAAGTCTTCATTTGGGCTGATCAACGCTTTTCTTAAATCTGCAAGCAGCGCTGTCATGGACTCATAGCGTCTGTCCGGATTCTTCTGCGTACATTTTAAGATGATCTTTTCCATACTGATAGGAAGATTTGGTGCGTAAGCACTTGGTGGAACGATCTCCTCCTGCAGATGCTGGATCGCCACCGCAACGGTCGTATCTCCGTCAAACGGTACTCTTCCGGTCACCATCTCATACATTACGATACCAAGGGAATAAATGTCACTCTTGCCATCCACAAAGCCGTTTCTCGCCTGCTCCGGGGATGCGTAATGAACAGATCCCATCACATCGGAACTGATCGTGTTGGATGTTGCGGCTCTTGCGATACCAAAGTCTGTGACTTTTACTTTTCCCTCTGTGGAAATAATAATGTTCTGCGGCTTGATATCCCGGTGGATAATGCCTTTGTTATGGGCAGCCTCAATACCTCTTCCCACCTGGATCGCAATGCTGACAGCCTCCTTGAATGTGAGCTGTCCTTTTTTCTCAATATAAGTTTTTAAAGTGATTCCTTCCACATACTCCATCACGATGTAATGCATGCCATTTTCGCTGCCTACATCATAGATGTTTACAATATTCGGATGTTCTAATCCGGCCGCCGACTGGGCTTCCGTGCGGAACTTTGTCACAAAATTGACATCCTCCGAAAATTCCGGTTTTAATACTTTAATCGCTACAAAACGTCCAAGTGTATGATCTTTCGCTTTGTATACATCTGACATTCCGCCAGTTCCTATCTTGTTTACGATCTCATAGCGATCTCCAACAAACATACCTTCCGTTAACATTCCTTCACCTCATCAGAAAATGGTTCTATCAATACAACCGTAATATTATCTTTTCCGCCATTCCCATTGGCAGTATCTATTAATTTTTCTGCTTTCTCAACAATATCTCTCTGTCCGAGCACGATCTTTTTGATTTCTTCATCCTCGATCATGTTCGTCAGACCATCCGAGCACATTAAAACTGTGTCTCCCGGCTTTAACTCAACCTCAAAAAAATCCACGGACAACTCGGGAACAACGCCCACCGCCCGTGTGATGATGTTCTTATCCGGATGATCTTTCGCATCCGCTTTATCCATCTCTCCCAAACGGACCATCTCTTCTACCAGAGAATGATCCCTTGTGATCTGCCTGATAGCTTCGTGATTTATTAAGTATAAACGACTGTCCCCTACATTGGCAACATGCAGATGATCTCCGATCACTGTGGCAGCTACCACTGTAGTTCCCATTCCTGCCTTGGCGGCATCCCTGCCCGCCTCTTCCAAAAGACCTCTGTTTGCCGCCTCCACAGCTTCCTTCATTGCTGCTACCGGCTCTGTCTGTCCGGATGTTTCAATCGTCTCTACAATCTTTTCTACTGTGAATCTGGAAGCATACTCACCTGCTTTGTGACCGCCCATGCCATCCGCAACCAGAAAAAGGTTCGGCAGCTTTCCTACTGCGTTCTCAGACGTATACATATAATCCTGATTCATCTCACGTCGCCTTCCAATATGTGTCATGGAAAACGTCTTCATTTACCAATTCCTGCCTTTCTTACTGCTACATCTGTGCATTCCATGCGGAATGTTTCATTAACTTCGCCTGTCATTGTTTTCTGCACGGACTTTGCCCGATGCACTTTATTTTATCACACGTACTGTAAAAGAACAAGTCAACTTCCCATATAACGTTTCCGAAGCTGTCCACAGGCTCCGTCAATATCTCTTCCCATCTCCCTGCGGATGGTTGCGTTGATCCCATTCTTTTCCAGTTTATTCTTAAATTCCGTTGTCACTCTCACATCCGGCTGCACATAGTCACGTTCCTTGATCGGATTTACCGGGATGAGGTTTACATGACAGTTGATGCCTTTGATCAGCCTGCACAGATTCCTTACATCCTCGTCCGTGTCATTCACGCCACCCACTAAACTGTACTCAAATGTGATTCTTCTGCCTGTCTGCTCAAAATAATATCTGCAGGCATCAATCACTTCATGGATCTCATATTTATTTGCGACCGGCATCAATTCCAGCCGCTTTTCCTGCGTGGATGCATGCAGGGATAATGCCAGCGTGATCTGCAGTTTTTTGTCTGCAAGTTCCCGCATACGCGGAACAATTCCACAGGTGGATACTGTCACATTTCTCTGGCTGATATTTAATCCATTTTCATCGGTCAGAAGTTCAATGAACTTTAACAGGTTATCGAAATTATCCATTGGCTCCCCGGTTCCCATCACGACCACATTGGAAACCCGCTCGCCGGTGTCTCTTCCAATCTGGTAAATCTGGTCTAACATCTCAGATGGGGTCAGTCCTCTCACAAGACCATCCAATGTAGATGCGCAGAATCTGCAACCCATGCGGCATCCCACCTGTGAAGAAATACAGACCGAATTACCATGTTTGTATCGCATGAAAACGCTCTCAATGATATTTCCGTCATCTAACAGAAACAGGTATTTCCTCGTTCCGTCGATTTTGGAGATCTGTACTGCCTCCTGTTTTATGCTGACCAGATGACTGTTCTCTTTTAACTTTTCGATCAGCACCTTTGGGATATTGGTCATCTCCTCAAAAGACGCTGCCTGCTTCCCATGAAGCCACTGGTAAATCTGCTTTGCACGGAACGCTTTCTCTCCAAGCTGCTCCATGAACACAGTCAGTTCTTTCAGATTCAGCGATCTGATATCTGTCTTTTCCTTTTGATCCATAATTCTCCTTCATTCATCAGAAGTTCCGGAAGTCTCTCACGCTTTTTTCTGTAATTTTGCCAGAAAAAATCCGTCTCCATATGTTTTCTGCGGAAAAATCTGCTGCATTTTCACAAGTTCAAACTGCGGATGCTGTTTTAAAAACCATGTGACATTGTCTTCATTTTCCATTTTATCCATTGTACAGGTGGAATATAACAATGTTCCGCCCACCTTTACATACTGACAGACAGTTTCTAACATATTTCTCTGTAAGGAGACGAGTTCCTGTTCTGTCTGTAATGTCATCTTATATTTTATATCCGTCTTCCTGCGCATGACACCAAGACCGGAACACGGAAGGTCGGCAATCACCACATCCGCTTTTCCGATGGAAGCCTCATCTAAAACTGTTGCATCCATCTGTACTGCCCGCATATTAGAAAGCTGATGTCTTGCGATATTCTGTCTTATAAGATCAGTCTTATACTCTGTGAGATCTCTCGCCTCCACCATACCGGTTCCCCCGAGTTTTTCTGCCAGATGGACGCTCTTTCCTCCTGGTGCTGCACACACATCAATGATATAGCTGTCCTTCTTTGGAGCAACCGTTTCCGCCACCATCATGGAGCTCACATCCTGCACATAAAAAAGCCCCTCACGGAAACTTGCCAATGCATTCAGATGGTCAAACCCGGAGATCATAAATGCATAGTTTAATTCCGGCATATCTGCGCAGACCATTTTCTCTGCGGTAACGCCTTCCTCTTTCAACCGCTTTTCCAGCGCTTCCGGTGTGATCTTCAGAAGATTGGTACGGATCGTAACCGGTGTCTCCTGCAAAAATGCCTGCAGCACGCTCACCGTCTGCTCCATGCCATAATCGTTGATCCACTGTAAGCCACTCCTTTACCATCCATTCCGGCATGGAATAACGCACAGACAGATATTGGATCTGGTCTTTCTGCCCATCCGGGTAAGTGATAGTGCTTAAATTGCGGCTGATATTGCGCAGCACCCCGTTCACGAAACCGCTCAAAGAACCAAACCCTTTTCTCTTTGCCAGTTTCACTGCCTCATTGCACACTGCGGAGTCCGGGACGGAATCCATATATTTTAACTGATACACGCTCATCCGCAGAATATTGCGGATGACCGGTTTCATTTTGTTTACCTTCACTTTGGAGAACCGATTGATGATATAGTCAAGCTCGATCATGTACTGAATGGTTCCCTCAGATACTCTCGTGATAAAGGCTCTCTCTTTTTTTTCCAGATACTGATACTTATCGAGCACGGAACGGATCACAAGATGGCTGTAACTGCCCTCTTTTGTCACTTCCATCAGGATCCCGAGGATCAGTTCTCTCGTATTGACAGAATCAGTCACGGTCTCTTCCTCCAAACAACAGTACCAGACGCAGTAACTGTAAAATAGCTGCCGCCGCACTTGCCACATAAGTCAGTGCCGCTGCTTTTAACACTTTTTTCGTGTATGGGAGTTCACTGTCACTCAAAATGCCCTGCTCTCCTAAAATGCGCAGTGCCCTTGCAGATGCATTAAACTCTACCGGCAATGTCACAAGCTGGAATATCACTGCAAAGGAGAAGCAGATGATCCCGAGATTGATCAGAACTGCCCCTGTATTTCTTGTAAAGAATAATCCGATCAGAATCAACGGCCATGCAAGTGTGGAACCAAGATTGGCTACCGGGACAATTGCCGTGCGCAGTGTCAGTGGAAAATAGCTGTTCTGATGCTGGATCGCATGTCCACACTCATGTGCTGCAACTCCAACGGCTGCAACCGATGTGGAATTGTATACAGAATCCGAAAGATTCAATGTCTTTGCAGACGGATTGTAATGGTCGGTCAGATTTCCGGATACATGCTGGATCGTCACATCATAAATTCCTGCGGAATTTAAGATTCTCTGTGCTGCCTGTGCGCCTGTCATTCCCGATGCACTGCGGTACTGGGAATATTTATTGTAAGTTGATTTTACTCTTGCGGAAGCGATCATGCAGATCACTGCTCCGATAATCACAAGAAAATAAGTTGGGTCAAATCCGTAATAATAATATGGCATAGTAATCATCCTTTCTTATCAGCAACGTTTTAAGAAACTGCCTTCTGTCACCTGGTATCCTCTTAAGAAGGCATCCGTTGTCATTCGTTTCTTTCCTTCTAACTGTACCTCTAATAAAGCTAATACTCCATTCCCCGTCTGGACTTCCAGTTCGTCCTTTGTCACTTTTAAAATACATCCCGGAGCGGCTTTCACCTCATGGGAAATGACTTTTGCGCGCCAGATCTTTAGGTTTTTGTCATCGATCCTTGTATATGCACTCGGCCATGGATTTAAGCCGCGCACCAGACGCTCGATCACCTCTGCATCTTTTGACCAGTCGATACTTCCCATCTCTTTCTGGATCTTTCCGGTGTGGGTTGCAAGCGCGTCATCCTGAGGTGTGTAAACAGCTGTACCATTTTCAATTGCTTCCATCGTTTTCACGCAAAGCTTTGCCCCTACTCCCGACAGCTTGTCAAACAGGCTTCCGCCTGTCTCATCCTCATCCACGATCACTTCCTGCTTCATGATCATATCCCCGGTATCAAGACCTTCATCCATACGCATGGTCGTGACGCCTGTGACCTGATCCCCGTTTAACACTGCCCACTGGATTGGGGCTGCACCACGGTATTTTGGCAGCAGGGACGCATGTACATTCACACATCCGAAACGCGGCATATCAAGGATTGCTTTTGGAATGATCTGTCCAAAAGCCTCTACAATGATGATATCCGCATTGTACTGTCTTAAATATTCTACGCTTTCCTCTGCACGGATTTTTGCCGGCTGATACACTTCAATCCCATGTGCAACCGCACATTCCTTCACCGGTGTGTACTTTAATGCCTTGCTTCTTCCAACCGCTTTATCCGGCTGTGAGACAACCAGCACTACTTCATGTCCTGCTTTTATAATTTCCTCTAATGTACCCACTGCAAAATCCGGGGTTCCCATAAATATAACTCTCATGATCCTCTCCTCGCTTCCGGTTTCTTTTCTGCTTCTTCCCTCTGCGCCTATTCCTCTTCCTCATAGGTGACGTCATGAAGCTGGCCTTCCACTTTTTCCACGTAAAGATGTCCATCCAGATGATCGATTTCGTGGCACATGGCTCTTGCCATTAACTCTGTGCCCTCAATCTCATATTCTTCCATATTTTCATCAAATGCATGCACCTTCACATAATTTGGTCTTGTGACCTGTCCGGCTTTTCCCGGAATACTCAAACATCCCTCGTCGCCGGTCTGCTCCCCGGACGTCTCCAGAATAACCGGATTCACCATCACGACCGGACCTTCGCCCACATCGATCACTACGATTCTTTTTAAGATGCCCACCTGCGGTGCTGCAAGTCCAACGCCGTTTGCCTCATACATGGTATCTAACATGTCCTCGATCAGCTCTTTTGTGCGCGGTGTCAGCTCCTTCACAGGTTTACAGATTTTTTCTAATACAGGGTCTCCCTGTACACGGATTGTTCTAAGCGCCATAATGTCCTCCTTGTTTTTAAAAACCACTCATTGGATTAAAATCAAACTGTACGACCGTATCTTTAAATGCTCTGTTATCACGCATATAATGTTCGAGACGGTCTTTCAACTCAACCAGTGTCTGATAATCTTTTGTTTTTATATAAATCACCTTTTTATAGATGTCATTTACTTTTGCTATTGCCGGATCCGCAGGTCCTACCGGGAAAACCCGTTTCTTTTTAAAATCCTCTCCCACACGCTCCATTGCAGCTTTGATGTTCTCCTGCCAGGTGTCGATCTCCTGCACCAGAAGCTTTGCGGAATCGTAAGCGGTCTGCTCCTGCTTTGATGCACATAAGATCACAAGCATATTCCAGACCGGCGGATATAAAAGCATTCTGCGGTATTCCATCTCCTGCTCATAAAACGCTTCATAATCCTGCTCTTTTGCAGTCTGCACACTGTAATGATCCGACCGGTATGTCTGGATCACAACTTCCCCGGGTTCACTTCCGCGCCCTGCTCTTCCAGCCGCCTGTGTCAGCAGCTGGAAAGTGCGTTCTGCCGCATGGTAATCACTGACATACAAAGACAGGTCTGCCGCCAGCACACCGACCAGCGTCACATTCGGGAAATCATGTCCCTTGACGATCATCTGGGTTCCGATCAGAATATCGGCTTCCTGATTGGCAAAAGCAGATAAAATCTGTTCGTACCCCTCCTTGTTCCGCGTGGTATCCATATCCATGCGGAGCACCCTCGCCTGTGGGAAACGCTCTCTGACGATCATCTCGATCTTCTGCGTACCCGCCTTAAATCCGCTGATATACCGCGAGCCACATGCCGGACAGGTTTTCGGCATCGGTATCTCATATCCGCAGTAATGACAGACCATTTTCCCCTCCGGGTGCTGTCTCGTCACATGCTGGCTTAAAGACACATCGCAATGCGGACATTTTAACACATGACCGCAGGCTCTGCAAGAGACAAAGCCTGCAACCCCTCTCCGGTTGATAAAAAGCATCATCTGCTGTCCCTTTTTCAGGCGGTCCTCCATCAGCTCCTGAAGCTGTACACTTAAAATGGAACGGTTGCCTGCTTTTAACTCTTCCCTTAAATCCACGACCTCTACTTTCGGGAGTGGTTTTTCTGCTACACGGTGCTTTAACTCTAACAGCTCATACTCCCCTGTTTTCGCCTTGTAATAACTTTCCACAGACGGAGTTGCCGAGCCAAGCACGACACTCGCACCGCACATTCTCGCACGCTCGATCGCAGTCTCCCTTGCATGGTATCTCGGGAGTGTCTCACTTTTATAACTGCTCTCGTGCTCTTCATCGATAATAATAAGCCCTAATTTTGAAAAAGGTGTGAACAACGCCGATCTCGGACCTATCATAATATCCACGTCCCCGTTTTTTGCCCGCTCAAACTGGTCAAACCGCTCTCCCGGAGACAATCTGGAATTCATGATGGATACCCGGTCGCCAAAACGGTTGTAAAACCGCATGACAGTCTGAAATGTCAGTGCGATCTCAGGGATCAGCACGATCGCCTGTTTTCCCTGCGCTAACATATGGGCGATCAGTTCCATGTACACCTCCGTCTTGCCGCTCCCGGTCACGCCCTTGATCAGATAAGTTTTTGCGATTTTCTGATTCAAATCCCGCTCGATCACATCCACCACGGACTGCTGTTCTTCGTTTAACGTGAGGTGATACCCCTTGCTGTCTAAATGTGACACCGGGTTGCGGTAAGACCGCTCACTGACCACCTCCACGATTCCCATGGTCTCTAACGCCCGGATCACAGCACCCGAAACATTCAGCTTCTGCGTGATCATGCTCTGATCCATCTGAGGATTTTCGATCAGTGCAGACAACAGCCGCACCCGCGCTTTCTGATGTTTCCGTTCAAATTCTGCAAGTTCACTTTTCGCTTCGATCTCCGTCAGCTTCAGACGGACGCTTTTGTGTTCCACTGCATTGCTTTTTTTCTTGATCGGAATGACGGTTTTTAACGCATGGTTCATGGTCGCCCCATAGTTTTTCTTCATCCAGCCTGCCAGTGCGATCAACTGGCTTTCAATCGGAACGCTGTCTGTCACGATCCCGATAATCTCTTTGATCTTTGCCACCTCAAACTCCGGTTCATCCGTCAGCTCCACAACATATCCCTTGATATTACGTCTGCCGAATGGGACATACACCTGCATTCCAAGTGTCAGTTTTTCCTTCATTGATTCCGGAATCCTATATTGAAATGTTTTATCTAATTTTTCATTGAATATATCAACAATGATATTTGCGTATTCCGCCATCCAGCGCCTCCTGTACTATTTTTCTGTCGTCTAACGGATATCGGATTCCTTTGATCTCCTGATAACTCTCATGTCCTTTTCCGGCTAAAACAATAATATCCCTTTTCTCTGCCATTGAAACGGCGTATTCCACTGCCGCCCTGCGGTCTGCGATCTTTATGTAAGATGGCTTTTCCCCTGCACACACTGCGCCACGCAGCCCATCCTCGATCTGGTCCATGATCCGCTCCGGATCCTCCCACCTTGGATTATCCGAGGTGATAATGGTAAAATCTGCCAGTCTGCCTGCCGTCTCTCCCATCTGATACCTTCTCAAAACAGAGCGGTTTCCTCCGCATCCAAAAATCACGATCAGCCTTGCCGGTTCGAATTTTCGTAAAGTTTCGAGCAGATTCCGAAGACTCATCTCATTGTGGGCATAATCGATCAGGAACACATACCCGGTCCCAGCCGTCATGTTCTGACATCTTCCCGGCACGATCTGTTTTGCCAGCGCTGCTTTTATCTGCTCCCGATCCACCTTAAAATGCCCTGCCACAGAAATGGCGGCAAGCGCATTATAGATATTAAACTGCCCCGGAAGCTGCATGACGATATCCTCTCTCCGCCACTCTCTTTTTACCGTAAAATGGCTTTGTAAGCTGCCCGATTCCATTCCATACCATTCGTCCTCCGCCATCACGTCCGAAGGATGCCGGATGGAGAAGTTCTCCACCTCGCAGGTATGTCCTGCAAGTATCTTATCTACATTCGGATCATCCTGATTCACAATGCCAATGCCACACTGCCGCATCAGCCTGCTTTTGCAGTACAGATACTCGGAAAAAGTTGCATGTTCCCCCTTTCCGATATGATCCGGTTCTATGTTCAGAAAAACGCCGATATCAAAAAAAATATCTGCCGTGCGCTGCAATGCAATGCCCTGCGAGGACACCTCCATCACACAGCAGTCACATTCATTTTCCACCATGCGGGACAGAAGCCTGTGGATCTCGCACGATTCCGGCGTGGTGTTTTTCACCGTCTCTCTCCTTCTTCCGTCATAGGATTCGATCGTTCCGATCATTCCTACCCGGTAACCGGCTTCCTGCAAAATCCCCGCAGTCAGAAATGCTGTTGTCGTCTTGCCATTCGTGCCTGTGATGCCGATCATCTTCATCCGTTCTGCCGGATGATCAAAGAAAGCTGCCGAGAGTGCCGAAAGTGCTTTTCTGGTATCTCTCACTGTGACCACACATATATTTCTGTCACGGATCAGTTCGTGCACATCCACCTTCATATGTTCTGTCAGGATCACCGGTCCCGACCTGCTTCCGATCACATAGCGGTCATCCACAACCAGTACCGCTGCGCCGTGTTCCACCGCCTGCGGCACATATTCATGACCGTTGTTCCGGTATCCATTTATGCAAACAAAAAGGGAGCCTTCTTTTACTTTTTCAGAATGACAACAGATATCCGTTATCTTCCGGTCATCGTCTCCCCTTACACTTTCGTATGAAATCTGTTTTAACAGACTGCGTAATAATTGCATACCGCTCCCCTGCCTAACTATGAACTTCAGCGCGCTATTGCCTTTATCAAAGAATCCTTCCAGAGCAACCTTGCCAACGCCCTAAACCTGCGCCGTGTCTCCGCCCCGCTGTTCGTCGCCTCCGATTCCGGCCTAAATGACAACCTCAACGGCGTGGAACCCCCCGTCAAGTTCGATATTCCCGGTGTGGGAAAGGACGGTGAGGTGGTCCACTCTCTTGCCAAGTGGAAGCGCCTTGCACTGAAGCGCTACGGCTTCCATGTGGGCAAGGGTCTCTACACCGACATGAACGCCATCGGCCGGGATGAGGAGCTGGACAACCTCCACTCCGCTTACGTGGACCAGTGGGATTGGGAGAAGATCATCACCCAGGAGGACCGCACCCGGGACTATCTGAAGCAGACGGTGAACGCCATTGTCCGCGCTTTCGTGGATACCCAGTCCTTCCTGCGCTCCGTTTTCCCCCAGCTGTCCGCCCTGCCCGAGCTGCCTGGCCAGGTCACCTTCGTCACCGCCCAGGACCTGGAGGATCTATATCCCCAGCTCTCCCCCAAGGAGCGGGAGAACACCATTGTCCGGGAGCACGGTGCGGTGTTTCTCATGGGGATCGGCGGAAAGCTGAAGTCGGGTCAGCCACATGACGGCCGGGCCCCGGACTATGATGACTGGAACCTGAACGGCGACATTCTGTTCTGGGACAGCGTCAATGGCCAGGCTATTGAACTCTCCTCCATGGGCATCCGGGTCAGCCCAGAGTCCCTGGACCGCCAGCTCACCCTGGCAGGCTGTGACAGCCGCCGCTCCCTCCCCTTCCACCGGATGCTGCTCAACGGTGAGCTGCCCTTGACCATGGGGGGCGGCATCGGCCAGTCCCGGGTGTCCATGCTGCTGCTGGGCAAGGCCCATGTCGGCGAGGTACAGGTCAGCCTGTGGGAT
>ONZZ01002111.1_pt1 | contig 11192 bp, 6 predicted proteins | sample 1671101 | NCBI WGS metagenome assembly ONZZ01 (sample SAMN06348122, study PRJEB24527) | human gut metagenome | biome: human gut; feature: ankylosing spondylitis patient; material: feces | host: Homo sapiens | place: China | collected 2015-10
TAAAGATTGTGGATCGCGTCGCTGCGCGCCACTCAAAAAATCACGTAGGGGCGCATTCTATATGCGCCCGCGGAGGTCTGCGCCGCCGCAAACGGGCACAGGCGGATATGGAATCCGCCCCTACGATTTTGTTTTCGACCAAAGGGAGAAAACGCCACCGTATTTATTATCTATTGTTTTAAGAAACGGAGGTGCAGCCTATTCCATGATACCCCAGGAATACATACAGGAGGTCGTGCGGCGCAACGACATTGAAGAAGTCATCGGCCAGTATGTCCAGCTGCGCCGCCGCGGACGCACGGCCACGGGTCTGTGTCCGTTCCACAATGAAAAAACGCCGTCTTTCGTCGTTTACCCGGATACCCAGAGCTTTTACTGCTTCGGCTGCGGTGCGGCTGGTGACGTGATAGGGTTTGTACGCAAATATAATAATTTAAGCTATATTGAGAGTGTTAAGCAATTAGCCTCTCGAGCAGCAATGCCTTTGCCGGAAGAAAATGACCATGAGGCTACTGCACGGCAAAGGCTATTGGAAATCAACCGATGTGCTGCGCGTTATTTCTATGAAAATCTGAATGCTCAGACACAAGAAGCCGAAATAGCTCGAAAGTACTGGAAAGAAAAACGGAGGCTGTCTGATGCGGCGATTCGTCGGTTTGGCTTAGGATATGCGCCTGATGAAGGCTTTGGCTTGGTCAACTATTTGAAACGACGGGGATTTCAGGATGATGAACTGGAACACTCGGGGTTGATACGACGCAGTGAAAGAGGCAATCTGTATACGATATTCCGCCACCGCGTCATGGTGCCCATCATTGATGTGCGCGGGGCCATCATTGCCTTCGGCGGGCGCGTGCTGGACGACTCCAAGCCCAAGTACATCAACAGCCCCGAGACGATGGTCTACCACAAATCCCGCACGCTTTTTGCACTGAATATCGCCAAAAAGTCCAAGAACCGGCGCTACATTCTCTGTGAGGGCTACATGGACGTCATCTCGATGCATGAGGCCGGGTTTGACACGGCGGTCTGTGCCTGCGGCACGGCCCTGACGTCTGAGCAGGCCAAGATGCTGAGCGAGTACGCTGACGAGGTGATATTAAGCTATGACTCTGACGAGGCGGGCCAAAAGGCCACGGAACGCAGCCTTGGAATCTTAGCTAACACGCCGCTAAAGGTCAGCGTATTGAGCTATGAGGGGGCAAAGGACCCCGATGAGTTCATAAAAAAATACGGCCGTGAGCGGTTTGAAATGCTGCTGAACGGCACGGCCAACCCGACAGAATTCCAGCTGAAAAAGAGCAAGGCCAAGTATGACCTGCGCAGCGACGACGGGCGGCTGAGCTACATCCGTGAGGCTATTGATATTTTGACAGAATACGGTGTCAGTCCGACGGCGCGTGATGTGTATGCGGGACGATTGGCGGATGAAACGGGCGTTTCAAAACAAGCAATTGTCTCTCAAATCAACGGGGCCATTCATACTGCTGAACGGCGCAACTATCGTAAAGAACAACGTGATTTGTCTAAAGAAGGAATTGCGGCAGACATTCGTGTTCCGTATACAAGTGGTGGTGAATCAGCGCTTGCTGCGGCATCGGCGGCACGACAGATTGTGGCGGCGATGCTGCAAAACCCGGATGAAGTGGCGTACGTTCGGGAACGTTTGGACATGACGACAGTGGTTGTTCCAGAGATGCAGAACGTTATACAGGCGATATTTCGATGTGTTGATAGTGGACAACCTTTGAATATGACAGCACTTCAACAGTTTTTGAATGAAAATGAAATCCAAGAGGTTGGGCGAGCCCAAGCGTTCAATCATGAAACGCATTTGCAACGGCAAGATATTGATATGTATCTAGAGCGTCTCCAAACAGCAAAACCACTGAACGAAAGAGTTAAGAAGATGGATGATGCTCAATTTTTAGACTTCTTCGCTACCCTCGGCAAAAAGAAGGGCGCCCGCCCCGCCGAGACAGACGAATAACGACATTCCGACATACTTTGTCAAACAATAGAAAACCAAAAGGAGAACGTACTTATGGCAGAAAAGAAAGACCCGATCCGCAGCCTGATCGACACGGGCCGCCGCGCCGGCAAGCTGACCAGCAGTGAAATCAGCGACGCAATGGAGGAGAATGGCAACGTTCTTGACGTAGAAGCGATGGAAAAGCTCTACGAGGAGCTGGAAAGCAACGGCATCGAGATCGTCGACGACACGCCCGTTGATGTCAGCAGCGCCCTGCCCAGCTCCGAGGAGGGCGCGGACGACTACGAGGACGGCCTGACTGCCGACGGCATCACGATTGACGACCCGGTCAAGGTCTACCTGAAGGAAATTGGCCGCGTGCCGCTGCTGTCCCCCGAGGAGGAAACCGAGCTGGCACTGAAAATTCAGGCCGGCGGTTCCGATGGCGAGAAGGCCAAGCAGCGCCTGAGCGAGGCCAACCTGCGTCTGGTCGTCTCCATCGCCAAGCGCTATGTGGGCCGCGGCATGCAGTTCCTGGATCTGATCCAGGAAGGCAACCTGGGCCTGATCAAGGCTGTCGAAAAGTTTGACCACACCAAGGGCTTCAAGTTCTCCACCTACGCAACGTGGTGGATCCGTCAGGCCATCACCCGCGCCATCGCCGACCAGGCCCGCACCATCCGCATCCCCGTGCACATGGTCGAGACGATCAACAAGGTCAAGAAGGTGTCCAGCCAGCTGCTGCATGAGTACGGCCACGACCCCAGCGCCGAGGAGATCGCCGAGCGTCTTGACATGCCCGTGGATAAGGTCCGCGAGATCATGCGCGTCGCACAGGAACCCGTCAGTCTGGAGACGCCCATCGGTGAGGAGGAGGACAGCCATCTGGGCGACTTCATCCCCGACGATGACGCACCCGTGCCCGCCGAGGCCGCCAGCCAGACCCTGCTGAAGGAGCAGCTGGCCGACGTGCTCAAGACCCTGACCCCGCGTGAGGAAAAGGTCCTGCGCCTGCGCTTCGGCCTGGAGGATGGCCGTCCCCGCACGCTGGAGGAAGTCGGCAAGGAGTTCAACGTCACCCGTGAACGCATCCGCCAGATCGAAGCCAAGGCCCTGCGCAAGCTCCGCCACCCCAGCCGCAGCAAGAAACTGCGGGATTTCTTGGATTGATTTGATACGTGAATAAAAGTGCCCCGCCCTGCTTGTGAAAATAAGCAGGGCGGGGCTTTGGTTTGTGTGGGTGTTATGGCCGCTCTGTAGGGGCGGCTGCAATGTTCCACGGGCGAGCAATGCTCACCCCTACAAGGCGTCCAACAAAATTTATGCCTTATTCCTTGCAATACACCTCAATCGCCTTCGCTGCAAACTCGGCAGTGCCGGGGCCGCCTGCGGCGTTGATGTTGGCGGTGAACTCTCCGCCTGCGCCGTACATTTGGCCGAGCTGGGCGAAAATCTCCTTTGTGCAGGTGTAGTAGTGCTCGGTGATGAAAGCTTGCAGCTTGGCGGCCTGCGCCTGCACGGTGGGGTTGTCGATGGGCAGATTTTGCAGTGCGCCGAACCCGGCGGTCAACGCCATCAGCTGATTGTTTATATCGCTGCTCTCCTGCACCGTGCGTTCGGCGGCGTTCTGCTCAAACTCGCGGTAGGCGGGGGTGTCGCCCCAAGATTCCTTGGCGCGGCGGGTGTACTCGTCAATGCGGGATGTATCAAATTCTTTGAATTGCATAGTGTGTCCTCCTGCGACTTGCAAAGTCCGCGCCAGCCGTATCAAATCTTCCAAGTGCTGCTTTTTCAGCGTGAGAAGCTCAATTTGTTGGCGCAGAGCCTTGCGGCGGTCAAAATTCGGGTTGTCCAAAATGGTGCGGATGTCCCGCAAGGGAAACTCCAGCTCCCGAAACAGCAAAATCTGCTGCAAACGTTCCAGCGCTGCATCGTCATACAGCCTGTAGCCGCTCTCGGTGCGCATGGCGGGCAGCAGACCCAGCTTATCATAGTATTGCAGCGTGCGTATGCTTATGCCTGTCAGTCGGCTGGCTTCTTTTACGGTCATCATGATAAAACCCTCGTTTCCTTTGCGGTATTGCTATCATACACCCTGACGTTGCGTCAGAGTCAAGTGTTTCTTGAAAAAAAGTGTAATTGAAAACTTTCCGCGTCTGTGTTACACTTGCCTTTGTGCGAATTACGAAATTGGGAGGAAACAGGAGAATCATGGAACAAAAACAAAACAGAAGCTCGTTTTCCGGCAAGCTCGGCTTTGTGCTGTCGGCTGCAGGGGCGTCGGTGGGGCTGGGCAATATCTGGCGGTTCCCGTATCTGGCGGCCAAGTACGGCGGCGGTATTTTTCTGCTGATCTATATTGTGCTGGCGCTGACGTTCGGTTACACGATGATCATGGCCGAGACTGCCCTGGGCCGCATGACCCACAAAAGCCCGGTCAGCGCCTACGGTGCGTTTGCAAAGCCGGGACGCAAAAACGGGTTTCTCGGCTTTGGCGGCTGGATCAACGCCGTTATCCCGGTGCTGATCGTGCCGTACTACTCGGTCATCGGCGGCTGGGTCATCAAATATCTGTTCGAGTATCTGCGCGGCAACGCCCAGGGTCTTGCGGAGGACGGCTATTTCAGCGCGTTCATTGCAGATGGCGCGTCCGCCGAGGTCTGCTTCCTGCTGTTTGCGTTCTTTACGCTGGGCATCATCTTTGCGGGCGTGCGCAACGGCGTGGAGCGCGTCTCCAGGCTCATGATGCCGGTGCTGGTCGTGCTGTCGGTCATCATTGCGGTCTACTCGGTCACGCGGCCCGGCGCACTGGCGGGTGTTGCCTATTTCCTGGTGCCCAACCCGGCCAACTTCTCGTGGATGACCGTCGTCACGGCCATGGGGCAGATGTTCTACTCGCTGTCCATCGCCATGGGCATTCTTGTCACGTTCGGCTCCTACATGAAGAAGGATGTCTCGATTGAGGAATCCACCGAGCACGTCGAGATTTTCGACACGCTCATCGCCGTCATGGCGGGCCTGATGATCATTCCGGCGGTGTTTGCGTTCTCCGGCGGCGATCCCGACACGCTGCAGGCCGGCCCCGCGCTGATGTTCATTACGATCCCGAAAGTCTTTGCCAGCATGGGGCTGGGCACGGTGGTGGGTGTGCTGTTCTTTGTGCTTGTGCTGTTTGCAGCGGTCACCAGCTCGATTGCCCTGACCGAGAGCGCCGTCTCAACGTTTGAGGATGAGTTGGGCTGGGACCGCAAAAAGGCCACGGTGCTTGTCGGCGTCATCATGGTGGCGCTGGGCACGCTGTCCAGCCTGGGCTACGGCCCGCTGGCGGGGGTCACGATCATCGGGATGCAGTTCCTCGACTTCTTCGACTTCCTGACGAACTCGGTCATGATGCCGATTGCGGCCATTGCGACCTGTCTGCTCGTCTCCCGCGTCATCGGCGTGGACAAGATCGAGCAGGAGGTTGAGCTGGACGGCCGGCCTTTCCGCCGCAAGAGGATCTTCCGCTTCATGATCCGCTGGCTCTGCCCGGTCTTTGCCGCTGTCATTCTGGCAAGCTCGGTGGCCAATGCGTTTGGAATCATTAAAATGTGACAGAAAAGGACCGTCTCCGGGTGTGGAAACGGTCCTTTTTGCTTTTATTAGAGATGCAAGGCAAGGCTCCGCGGGCGGATACAGAATCCGCTCCTACGGCCTCCGAGGCCGCAAGCACCCGCAGCCTGTCGAAAAAGTGCATCGCAGGGGCGAGCACTGCTCGCCCGCAGAAGCGCTGCGGCAGCCGGAGCGCTGCCGGGCCGTCGGGGGCACCCCGCCCTACGATGCTTCTATTTCTTCTCCGGCTTGTACCGCAGCACCTTCTCCGAAAAATGCCTTGTAAAGAACTGCACGAACGGTCCTAACCCGAAGGCGCAGATCAGGGTGCCCAGCCCGATCAGTCCGCCCAACAGGAAGGCAAGCACCGCACACAGCGCATCGGTGAACACGCGGCAGCCGAAGTAGGGGACAGGCAGCCGGTCTGCCAGCATCAGCGAGAGCGCGTCATACGGCGCGACGCCTAAATCCGCCGTCTGGTACAGCGAGCACCCCAGCGCGATGACCAACACCGCCACAGCGACCCAAAGCAGCTGCACCGGCAGCGTGTCGGCAGAGCCAAAGACGGCGGTCATCGCGTCGCCGGTAAACGTGACGATGAACCCGATGCAGAAGCTGTTGATGATGGTGCCAAGCCCGATGTACCGCCGCCCCCAAAGCAGCTGCGGCACGAAAAGGCAGAGGTTCATCAGCACATTCTCGATGCTGAACGGCAGGCCGACCAGCTCCGCCAACCGCAGGTTCAGCGCACTGATGGAGTCGTTGCCCAGACGCGAGAACTTGAACACCGCAATGCCGATGCCGATGATGACGACGCCCGCAATCATGCCAAGGATGCGCCGCAGGGTGATTTTCTGGCCGAGAAGATTCATGTGCAAAACGCCTTTCTAATTACAATAAGGATTCTGTATAGTACTATCCCGTAAAACACCCCGCCTGTCAAGAGACAACCTGTTTAAAATATCACACCCAACCTTGTGAAAACTGCCAAAAACCGCACCCTGTAACCGCTGTACTGAATTTGTCAAGCGGAGGAAAACGGTGCAAAATCAGCAAATTGCCGAAATTTTGTTACACCCGCCCGGGCGTTCGATAGAACGGAAAAACTTCATAAAAAAGCCGAAAAACCCTTGACAGCAAGCCATTTACCCTGTATACTAAAACAGTATCACAAAAATGGAATAGAGCGCCCTAAAGGAATTTTGCAAAATCTGTAAAATCAAAAAGTTTGTGAAAAACGACGAATATGCCGCAGTTTCACAGCCGCCTTTCGGGTCGCTTTCGCCAACTTTGTCAATCTATGGAATAGGAGTGGTCGCGTTTTATGGTAAAGGTCAAGCCCGTACAAAACGGCAGAACGACCCGCATGAGCTTTTCCCGCATCAACGAAGTGATTGGTATGCCCAATCTGATCGAGATCCAGAAAAACTCTTACAACTGGTTCCTGGAGGAGGGCCTGCATGAGGTCTTCCACGACATTGCCGCGATCGAGGACTACACCGGCAACCTCGTGCTGGAGTTCGTCGATTACCGGCTGGACAAGAACCCCAAGTATTCTATTAAAGAATGCAAAGAGCGGGATGCCACGTATGCGGCACCCCTGTACGTCACGGCCCGTCTGTTCAACAAGCAGACCGGCGAGGTGAAGGAGCAGGAAATCTTCATGGGCGACTTCCCGCTCATGACCGACGCCGGTACCTTCATCTCCAACGGTGCCGAGCGTGCCATCGTCTCCCAGTTGGTCCGTTCTCCCGGCGTTTTCTACGGCTCCAGCAAGGACCGTACCGGCAAGGACCTGTTCACCGCCACCATGAACCCCAACCGCGGCGCCTGGCTGGAGTATGAGACGGACTCCTCTGACGTTTACTACGTCCGTATCGATAAGAACCGCAAGCTGCCCGTTACCACGCTGCTGCGTGCCCTGGGCCTGTCCACCGATGAGCAGATCAAGCAGTTCTTCGGCGATTCCGAGCCGAAGATCAACGCCTCTCTCGAGAAGGACATCACCCACAACACCGAGGAGGGCCTGCTCGAGGTCTACCGCAAGCTGCGCCCCGGTGAGCCCCCGACGGTGGAAAACTCCCGCGCGCACCTGAACAACCTGTTCTTTGACCCACGCCGTTACGACCTGGCTCGTTTTGGCCGCTATAAGATGAACAACAAGCTCAGCCTGACCCGCCGCATTGCCGGTTATAGGGCTGCCGAGGACATCATCGCCCCGCTGACCGGCGAGCTGCTGGCCGCCAAGGGCGAGAAGATCAACATGGCCAAGGCCGAGGAGATCGATAACGCCGGTGTTACCCGCGTTACCATCCTTGTTGAGAAGAAGGGCGAGGAGCCCCGTCCGTTCATTGTCATCTCCAACGGCTGCGTCAACGCCCAGAACTTCTTCAGCTTCGACGTCGAGGCCGAGGCCGGTGTCAATGAGCGCGCCAACTTTGCCGAGATCCGCAAGATCCTCGACACCACCTCCGATGTGGAGGAGCAGAAGGAGCTGCTGCGCCAGAACCACGATGTTCTGATCAGCCGCACCGTCACCGTCGATGACATCTTTGCCTCCGTCAACTACCTGCTGGGCCTTGACCACGGCATCGGCACCACCGATGAGATCGACCATCTGGGCAACCGCCGCGTACGCAGCGTCGGTGAGCTGCTGCAGAACCAGTTCCGCATCGGCTTCTCCCGCATGGAGCGCGTCATCCGTGAGCGCATGACCCTGCAGAATCAGGAAAACGGCGAGATCACCCCGCAGAGCCTCGTCAACATCCGCCCTGTCGTCGCCGCCATCAAGGAGTTCATCGGATCCAGCCCGCTGTCCCAGTTCATGGACCAGAACAACCCGCTGGCCGAGCTGACCCACAAGCGCCGTCTGTCCGCTCTGGGCCCCGGCGGTCTGTCCCGTGACCGCGCAGGCTTCGAGGTCCGCGACGTTCACTACACCCACTATGGCCGTCTGTGCCCCATCGAGACGCCTGAAGGCCCGAACATCGGTCTGATCTCCTATCTGGCCACCTACGCCAAGATCAACAAGTACGGCTTCGTTGAGGCCCCGTACCGCAAGGTCGACAAGGCCACCGGCACTGTCACCGATGAGGTCGTCTATATGACCGCCGACGAGGAGGACGAGTATATCGTCGCTCAGGCCAACGAGCCGCTGGACGAGAACAACCACTTCGTCCGTCCCCGCGTCTCCGGCCGCCACCGCAACGACATCCAGGAGTTCGACGCTTCTCAGGTCGACTACATGGACGTTTCTCCGCGTATGATGGTTTCCGTCGCTACGGCCTGCATCCCGTTCCTCGAGAACGACGACTGCAACCGTGCACTGATGGGCTCCAACATGCAGCGTCAGGCCGTGCCTCTGATGGTCACCCAGCAGCCGCTGGTTGCCACCGGCATGGAGTACAAGGCCGCCACCGACTCCGGTGTCTGCGTCCTGGCCGCCCATGACGGCACCGTTGAGTATGTCGACGCCGACAAGATCATTGTCCGCTGCGCCGACGGCTCCGCCGACACCTATGAGCTCATCAAGTTCATGCGCTCCAACCAGGGCAACTGCAACAACCAGCGCCCCATCGTCAATGTGGGCGAGACCGTCAAGGCCGGCGACGTGCTGGCCGACGGCCCCGCGACCCGCAACGGCGAGATCAGCCTGGGCAAGAACGCCCTGATCGGCTTCATGACCTGGGAGGGCTACAACTACGAGGACGCCGTCCTGCTGAACGAGAAGATCGTCCGTGAGGACGTTTACACCTCTATCCACATTGAGGAATATGAGACCGAGTCCCGCGACACCAAGCTGGGACCCGAAGAGATCACCCGCGACATCCCCAACGTCTCTGAGGATGCTCTGAAGGACCTGGACGAGCGCGGCATCATCCGCATCGGTGCCGAGGTCAAGAGCGGTGATATTCTGGTCGGCAAGGTCACCCCGAAGGGCGAGACCGAGCTGACCGCTGAGGAGCGCCTGCTCCGTGCCATCTTCGGCGAGAAGGCCCGCGAGGTGCGTGACACCTCTCTGCGTGTGCCTCACGGCGAGTACGGCATCATCGTGGACGTCAAGGTCTTTACCCCGGAGAACAGCGACGAGCTGCAGCCCGGTGTGCGCGAGGTCGTCCGCTGCTATATCGCCCAGAAGCGTAAGATCAGCGTCGGCGATAAGATGGCAGGCCGTCACGGCAACAAGGGTGTCGTTTCCCGCATCCTGCCGCAGGAGGACATGCCCTACCTGCCCGACGGCACCCCGCTGGACATCGTGCTGAACCCCCTGGGCGTGCCTTCCCGTATGAACATCGGTCAGGTGCTGGAAGTCAACCTGGGCTACGCTGCCAAGGCATGCGGCATCAAGGTCATGACTCCCGTCTTCGACTCTGCTCGTGAGAACGACATCGGCGATACCTTTGATACCGCCCGCGAGATGTGGCATGGTGAGAATGCTCCTGCATATCCCACGAAGCTCCCCAAGATCATGGGCGAGAAGGGACACATCATCGACTTCTCCAAGATCGAGCTGGACCGCGATGGCAAGACCACCGTTTACGATGGCCGCACCGGCGAAAAGTTCGATAACCGCGTTACCGTCGGTTATATGTACTACCTGAAGCTGCATCACCTGGTTGATGATAAGATCCATGCACGTTCTACCGGCCCCTACTCTCTGGTCACTCAGCAGCCTCTGGGCGGCAAGGCCCAGTTCGGCGGCCAGCGCTTTGGCGAAATGGAAGTCTGGGCACTGGAAGCTTACGGCGCTGCTTACACTCTGCAGGAGATCCTGACCGTCAAGTCCGACGACGTGGAGGGCCGTGTGAAGACCTACGAGGCCATCGTTAAGGGTGAGCCGATCCCGCAGCCCGGCATCCCCGAGTCCTTCCGCGTTATGCTGAAGGAACTGCAGTCTCTGGGTCTGGACGTTGTTGTTCAGGACAAGGACGGCAACGAGATCGACATGCGTCAGAACTTCGACGACGAAGAGACCGGCTTTGATATGCGCGATGTTGCCGGCACTGAGAACGTCGTGCAGGAGAGCGAACTGCTCAACGATTATAATATTAAGGATGCCGATGCCGGTTTCGATGATCCTTCTGTGCTGGAGGACAATAACTCCGGTGCCGAAGCTCCCGATTCTTCTGACGAAGTAGATTTCTGATCAGACAAAGAACACAAGCCTCAAGCCCCCTGTTCCGCGTGCTGCGGCAGGGGAGAGGGGCCTGTGGTCTGAACAAGAAAGCCGCCTGTATCATCGAGACAACTAGAGATTAAGAAAGGGTTCGTTTCATGGAAAACAACGTTTTCGATTCCATCAAGATCGGCCTTGCCTCCCCGGAGCAGATCCGCAACTGGAGCTACGGCGAGGTCAAAAAGCCTGAGACCATCAACTACCGTACCCTGAAGCCGGAGCGCGACGGCTTGTACTGTGAGCGCATTTTTGGACCTACCAAGGACTGGGAGTGCCACTGCGGTAAGTATAAGCGCATCCGCTACAAGGGCAAGATCTGCGACCGCTGCGGCGTTGAAGTGACCAAGGCTAAGGTCCGCCGTGAGCGCATGGGCCACATTGAGCTGGCCGCTCCCGTCAGCCACATCTGGTACTTCAAGGGCATCCCCAGCCGCATCGGCCTGATGCTGGACA
>ONZZ01002112.1_pt1 | contig 11186 bp, 4 predicted proteins | sample 1671101 | NCBI WGS metagenome assembly ONZZ01 (sample SAMN06348122, study PRJEB24527) | human gut metagenome | biome: human gut; feature: ankylosing spondylitis patient; material: feces | host: Homo sapiens | place: China | collected 2015-10
ATGAAATTGAGAATCTTGACAGGTAACGATTTAGAAACGAGCAAAGTTCCCTTATCTGTCTTATTCTGCATTATTGAACAAGAACGCTTTATCTTAAATACAAAGATAATATTTTTTTCTAATTATATACTATCTTGAGTGGAACTTTTGTCTTTCTTGTAATTACATACAGCCATGTCGGCTAAAATAATCGTTAAAATGAGTTTCTAATAACTCATAAAAATAGGTTAAACAATTATATTTTCCGAATAATATTGTCGTATCATTGAGCCCTCCTCCTCTGAAACAAGAAAACTTTTGACCATTGAATATTACAGGTTCTTTCCTAAACAGATCCCGTACAGAAGATAAATTATTTTCTTTCAACATTTTCGAATCACTTATATCTTCAATTATAACAACCTTTTCATTAGATGGTATTATGCTTCTAAAATAATGAATGTGAAATATAAATTTATATCCTGGATCAGAATAGTCTACCAAGACAGAAATAAGATTTCCACCATAAAAAGCATCAAGGTCATTTGCTAATGAAGGGAACTCTGATTGTATAAAATTCTGATATGCCCGTATTGTATTTATAATTACTATTTGAGATTTCTCCAACGCTGTTGTTGGAGAATAAAAATCATATACCATCCCAGTATTTCCATAAGAACCTTTAGCAGGATATGGATATGGTATGGTCGTGTAACCCATCTTGGATAAAAGCTTAATAGCATCATATACAGTGTTTACATATAGAGATTTCCCTCCTGACACTATGTGTACTGGCATTTTGTCAATGTATGGGTATTTTGATTGAAAGTGTTGAATCAACGAGCACACATTTAATTCAGAATACTTTTTTAAATGTAGATGTCTCCAATTTGCTTCAATAAACTCATGAATATATTCTATCAAAAAACTCTCATCTAGTGGGATAATTTTCCGCTTTTTGATAAAGTCCTCTACGTGCCTCTTAATGATAGAAATAGAATACAAATTAGGACTTTCTTTGAGCTTATTTTCGGTACAAGAGAATGAAGCATAGTCATGATCGTGTTTAATCTCAAAAATTGAACACTTAGGCAGTTGAACTATAGGCGCGACAAGTTCTCCTACATTTACATTGTATAGAGAATATTCTAATGAACTATCTGAATATGTATATACTGCTATTCCACGTTTCCATACATTAGGGAAAAGAATGCTTTTAATGTATCTGAAATCAGATTCCAATAATTTGTTATAAGTATCTATAAAGTTTTGAATCTCCTGAGGTCTTAAATCTGTTGCCATTTTAGGCATATTTAGGAGATATGATTTTAGTTCACCATTCTCCTCTAAAATGGCTTCACCATGAGTTAAACAATATACACGACTACTACATACACTTAACCAATCTTTCAATACAGTCTCAATATTATCTTTACGCAGTTCCTCGTTTTGGCTGAAATGCAATGTAATAGTCTCTTGTTGTTCTTTGTCACGATTTTCTTTCAAAAGTTTTGGCGAAATATGTTTATATAAGACTTTATCCTGAGAATGGTCTACTGCTAAAAGGAATACATTATCAGTTGTTGTTTCAGCATATGCAAATAAAGAAGTAGGACAAGGGTACTTATTAAATCCTTCATCTCTTTTAGATACAGTTTTTACTTGAACAGTCATTTTGCCACTGATTCTATTTGATGAATCAAGCAACTCAATATATCCGTCAATATTAGATTGAGTGGTCCCAATATCAATATTATTTTTAGTCCGGCCAAGTAAAAGAGTCCGTATAAATAGTACGGAACGTTCTTCTTTCACACCATTTGCATCTATAGAAACTTTAACCTTGAATGACATAATCTACTTATATATATTGGGGGGGCTAATATTACTATTACAAAGTTAATTATAATTTTTCTTATTAGCCATTCTCTGCTGAGAATATGTTATCTTTGGGAAATATTGTAATCTTATGCAAATTATAGTAGATGATCATACTGAAATGAAGTATTATAAACGGTGTTTAGAGCAAATTAACAACAAATATTCTCTGGACGCCGAAATAAACAAATGTACTGTTATTGACATTTGTAATTTATGCATTGAAACATTAGTGCAAGATTTTATTACTTTATTAGATAGATATAGGAATCCGCAAGATATATTTCAATTTATGCTGCTGTATTCTAGACTGGCAACAGAGAAACAACGCACTGAGGATATGCTCATATTGATGCAAATGTGCCGATATGTATTTATACTTATACCCAAGTTAAACCTATCGTTCAAAGCAGCACCAATAATTGATATGGATAAATTAGAGTTGTCAGACATCTTCTTTATAACAAAGATGATAGACATACTTTCTCAGCAAAGAGCTATCCAATTAATGAATGACGAATGTGTTTTTAAGTTAGAGCGCAATGAGTGGGCATTCGCTTTAACCTATATGGATGATTCGTTAGTAAACGTACATAGTCATCTAAAATACACCTCTCAAAGTAAGTTTCTATTCCAAAAGCATTGCTTTTCTTTCAATTTATTAAACGATTTTAGAGGTGAACTATATAATGCATTTGGAGATATTACCGATAAGTTTTGTGATATAGTGTGCAATGCACAACCAGCAAACATACATCTTAATGATGTTTCTTTTAGCGAATTCAAAGAGATTGTTGAGGGGCATATTCCTGAAAGATTGCAAATCATTCAAGTTATCAACATAACAAATTTTGTCAAGAAGCATCCTCATAATCCCTTTCTGCGAGGACTACTATTTACCCACAATAACTCTGATATAAAAGCCGCTATTGAAAAACCGTATGATAAAGATTTAAGGACACGATATAGACCGATATTAGAATTTAGTATAGATGGAAACCAAGAATACTATATTGCCCCGTATATGTTTCAAGAGGCAATTGAGGAAATTTGTGGGAATCTATTGCCATTCCAAGTGATACCAAATGAATGGGCTTCCAATCGAATAATAATAAATTTTGCAAAAAAATTATTTCAAGAACACGACAAATGGTTAGAAAGATTATGTTGCAGTGTTATTGAGGCAAAGAAACTGCCATATAAAAGAAATGTCAAAGCCTTGAATAATGTCTCATTGGAAAAAGCAGTAGCCCATATTGGAACAAAGTGTTACCCAAATCGTAATGTTGGTGAGATTGATTTCATTATTATAGACAAATCAACTCAAATTATTTACGTAATTGATGCCAAACATATTAAAACAAGATATCATCTTCAATCTTTTGCCGCAGATTATACCAAATTTATTGGAGAAAAGGGATATGATGAAAAACTATCATTTAAGGTGGATTGGATTCAGAACCATCTTTATGATGTAAGCAGAGCTTTTGGGTGTGATTGTTCGGGCTATTCTGTGCAAGGAATATTCGTTACAGAGACTTTTGTATATTATAGTATTTCGTCACAATTTCCAATAATCCCCATCGCATGGTTCAATGCCTACATCGAAACGAATGACAAATTGTGCTTTTTACGACAATAGCCTGCAAGTTTGCAGACTATTGCTGTGTTTATACACTTTGTCTGATGATTTTATTTATCATATTGAATGTAAATGTGAAACGATAGAATCAATTTGACTTTCTAATGTAGCAGTATCACTTTTAGGATTCTCTTTTTTAGCAAGATGTATGGATTTTGCAATATCTGCTATACGTTGTTGAACGTCTGATGGAACATTTTGAGGGAATAAAAATTGTTCTATCGTTGATTTGTTAATAGCTAAATATCCTCCAGCTAAATGCTTGTCCGAAAATTCTGCAGTTAAAAAATCTGTTGTACTCTTGGAATTTAAAATGCCCAGAATGTAGAATGGATTATATCCAGCAAAATCATATATAGCATATACTCCTACGCCTATTGCCAAAGGGGTATCAACATAGCAAGCCTCAATTTTTTTAGTCATTCCGGCTATTATAATTTTAGGATTTTTCCACATTTCTTGTTTTGATTCTGTGATATTCGAATCGAGATAAATAAAGGCTCTACTATACTTATCTTTCATATATCGAACATTTGTATTATTAAAAACATATCTGTCTATATTTCCACTAACAGTAAAAGGTATAGTATGATTGTTATCTATTTCACATACATTCTCTTTGATTTTTTGTGCTTCGAATCCTGTAGCACCACTACACACTTTTAATCCTAATAGGGATAATCGTACCTTATTAGATTCCTTAACAGATTCTTTCTTATTTAATCTGTTATCTATTAAATCTGTATAATTGTTAAGAAAGTAACTATTAAATCGTTCATGAGATACTTTATTTCCCAATACTATAATAGGATATACACTTGCATTCTTAAAGACATCATAAACAGATACATCTATAGTCTTTTCTAAACCACACTCAGCTTTTAGTTTATGTAATGTCTTTTTTGCATAATCTGCGACTAATAGTTTGTTGGGAATAATCCAACAATAAATATTAGAAGATAATTTTGCTCCTAACAATAGAAATAAAACATACATATCGTAGGCACCAGTTGCTTCTGGATACGATTGTTTGTATAGTAATTTTTCTTCATCAGTTCTCGCCATATTAACAGCACTTACATACGGCGGATTACCAATTACAATATCAAATCCTTCCTTGTCGTCTCGGTTGAACACATCGCTGAACCAAGTATGCCAGAGGAAGAAGTTACTATTCTCAGCAAGGTTGATAGTTTTGAGTTTGTCAAGAATTGTAGAATCGTATGCTTGTGCTTCCAGTTGTTTGTTGATGGTGTCTGAAATCTCTTGTTGTAACGTCATTTTTCTGTCGTGGTCACTACAGCAGTAATATGAAAATAGCAGATGCGAGACTGTTTTTTGCAGACGGTTTTTCTCATTATCGAATAGTGATATTTCTCCCTTATCTTTCTTGTACTCCTTTTCGTAAGTAAGTTTACTTAAATCAACTCCCATAAAACTCTCTATAAGCGAGTTGCCTTGCATAATTTTATAGTCAAGGTTAGGTAGTGGCGATGGTGTCTCTTCATCAACAACGATAGAGAGCCAGAATCGCAAACGGGCTATATCTACTGCACCTTTCTCAATATCTACACCATAGATATTGTTTTGGATAATGCTCTTTTTGATTTCGGCACGATCATAATGGTCGCCACTCAAAACTTCACGACAATGCAACAGTTCATTGAGCAAACCCATAGGGAATGCTCCCGAACCAATAGCAGGATCACAAATCTTAACATTTTCAAGTGCTGTAAGAAGTTTCGGTTTCTTATTCTCTGGAATATCCTTAACTCCCTCTTCTGGTGAAAGTACGAATTGACGAATCTTGTCTTTTGCTACACTTGTATTGGTTTCGAGGTAGGCAATAAGTGACTCCTGACACATATAGCGTACAATTTCTTTCGGTGTGTAGAATGCTCCTTTATCCTTGTTGTCTTCAAGTAAGTTTTCGAAGATTTTACCCAACATTTCTGGATCTACTCCCACTTCGGCATCGTTTGGGTCATTCTCGTCAATGGTAAAGTTGTATTCACTGAAGAATTGGAACAAGCGTTTGAAGTGATCAGCTGGGAAACGACTTTCGGGTTCGTCTTCCTTATCACGCTCAAATAAACCACCATTTAGGTATGGAATATCTTTCCATTCATTAAGTAGCGATTTATCCCAATCGTAATCGGCAAACAGGGCTTCACGCTCGGCAGGTTTAGTGTTCAAGATACCGAAGAACAACGGTTCAAGCACTGAGTCGAGATAATCATTCTTGTACAGTGAGTTCTCAAACATATTTTGCATATAGTTGAGGTCGCCACACATCCAACCTTTGCGTTGCAAGAAATGAAGGAAGGTGATGCGCCCCATCATCTTCTTTACGTAATCACGGATTTTCTTTTCGTTGTAGTCAAACGCTCCCATCAATGCAGCATTGGGCTCACTAAGTCTTTTCTCTTCCCACTTACTGCCCACCTTAACAAAACGCTTGCCTGTAATATATTGGATAAAGTCGGCGTATTGCTCGCGATATCTGTCGAAGAACTCATTAGAAAGAGCTTCAACAGAGAATGCTGTTTTCAAATTTTCAAATGAAATACCTTTTTTCTTTAAGAAGTTGAAACGCTCAATAGGCGTTCTGTATAGCAAATCATCACTACCAAAAACGTATGTATACCGTTTAGGAGATGTCGCTTCTCCCTTGATATCACAAATAAATGACAAACGCCAATGGTCGCCACTATCAAATACCACCAATGCAGCATCAAACTCCCCCCAAGTCGGATTGATGAATGACTTTACAAGATTGCGTAGCCCTACACGCCTGTTTGCAACAGAGCCTTTTGTAATATTGTAATGAAATAAACCGATACGATAACTGTCTGTAGTATCTATATTTCCCAAATAGTAACCATCATCAGAGGTGCTTCCTATAATCCTTTCTGGTTCTTCTTTCAATTCGGTTGCATTGAAAAAATATTGTAGGGAAGTGTACCACTGAGTCAGATTGAAAGATGATCGGAATAGTTTTCTCAAAATATCCGGTGTATATGTAGCTGTCATAAAAATATTTACTTAAATGATTCTGATATAATGATTTGAGGATTAGAAATATCTTGGGCATCATGGCGTTGTTCTTTGTCCATCGTCTGATATTCTCCAAGTAATTCCGATATTTTGTTTTGCAAGCTATATTCGTCCTGCTTCATTTTAGAGCGGTCGTTTTTGTAGTCTCGTGATAAAGCCTTCAGATAGCGGGGAAGTTGGGCATATATACCCTCATTGATGTATCCCATCAGTACATCGCATTTCGATTTCAGCTCACAGTCGGTGGTTATTTGCTTAATGGTCCGCAGGAATTTATTAGCTTCAAGCGAAGTCTTGTCAAGGTCTGTGCGATTGATAGATGATGTATCTGCAGCCTCTACATAATCGGTTGTATATTGAGCCAATGCGCTATTGACATGTTTGTAGTGTTGTTTCTCATTAGTAAATTGTGATGGTTGTTCTTCGGGCCTTGCCTTGAGATACTTTACTGCTTCTAGGAAGTCAATAATTTCAATACCAGTTTGAGTAGCCAGATAAAACTCGGTCTTGACATTGGAAGAAACAAAGATGACTGACTTTCCACTATGCTTTCCCGTATCACGCATTACTCTGCTCTTCATTGGTAAAGCCTTGATCTTGTGATATAGTTTACGGTCTTTGTTGTAGAGCTCACGCACTTCACGCAATAAGGCAATTTTCTTATCAATACTGTCCTTTACATTGTTGTCAAACATTTGGAACTCCTTTACAATCTCTTCCTTTGAGTAGATTTGAGCATCTTCGCCAAATGCTGAGTGAAACCCTTGTAATTTAACAAGAGCGTTTTTATAGAGTTGAATTTCCTTGTCGCCCTGTTGCGATGGGTAGAACATATAGTTATAGATATTCGTAGCAACAGAACCGATACGGTTTACACGACCTATACGCTGCATTAAACGTGTGGCATTCCAAGGCGAATCGTAATTGACAATTACATTGGAACGATGCAAGTTCACACCTTCGGCTAATACATCAGAAGTAATAATGATGTTGTACTTTATTGAATTACTGTCGAAATTGGCATCGAAATTCTCTTTGATAGTCTGTCCCAAGCGGTTGCGGTTGCTTGCTGTTACCATCAAAACATCTGTGCGACCTATCTCTTTTGTCAATCTATCGTATAAGTAATTCAATGTATCGACACTTTCAGAGAACAACACCAATTTGCCAGATGGATTGATGGTCGTATCAAAAAAAACATTAGTAAGGTTTTCTCGGAACTTGTCAAACTTCGGATCATCATTCTCTTTCGCCCACTCTACATTGAGGTGTTCCAATATCTCACGGTCATGATGGAGCATTTCAAGAAAATCAGAATTAAAAGCATTGGCAGGGAAGAGAATGTCTTCAGTTGCATACCCTTTTGCAATGGCATACTCGATAATTTCATCAAGCTCCATATTCTTTGCTTGCAGGTCTTTCACTTTCAAATCGGGGGCGATAATCACCTTGTCCTCATCGAACATCTTAATCATATCAGTTGTAATACGAAGAAGTGTTCGGAGTGACTTCTTGAAAGCATAGAAACTACTCTCCAATCGCTTTACCATATGAACACGGTAAATGGCAGCCAATGTCTGACCAATATGTACAGCATTCTTATACTTGCTACGATATTCAAGTTTCAAAAACTCAACAGCACGATAGCGGGCATAGGTCAGTCCCTTGCCTTTTGGATTCTCCTCTGTTTTTCCATCAGTCAATTGCTTAAGCGTCTCATAGAAGCGGTTGCTTGTATCTGAGTCCATTACATACTCTAATTCATTCGGTGGCAGAATCTTTGGGAATATGATACCCTGTGATTTAATATCTGCCTTATAATCGGGATCGTTGAGAATATTGTTGCGTGTACGGCGTACTGTAACCTTATCAATAACCTTACTACGTATCTGCTCATAGATTTTATCCACCTCAGCTGTAACATCACGCTGGTCACGCTCTCGCATCAATCTCTTATATTCATAGATAAGCGGAGCAAAGAAACCTTTGAGGTTGGGAACTCCGTCAATGGTACAGTTTTGGCTATTTTGGAACAATAGTAACTGATTCTGTAAATCATCAGGGCGGTTGTTGAGCGGTGTAGCAGAAAGAAGCATCACCTTCTTTTGAGTACTTTTCAGCAAACCCATATTCAGGCAGGGGGATTTGCATATCTTTTGCAACTCATCATATTTGCCAGAACTGTCGCTGCGGAAACCATGGGCTTCATCGACAATGATTAAATCAAATTCCTCTTTGTCCTTGTAATTGTCTTTACTTTCAAGAACCTTTGACAGACTGCCATTAGTAATGAATTGAGTTTTCTTGTATATTCCGAAAAGTTTGAATGTATTTCGCCAGTTATCTTCCAATGCCGGGGGATATACAACGAGGATATTGGTGTTTTTACCGTTAGCCTCTACAAAACGTTTGGCTATCATCGTTGCAATCATAGTCTTTCCTAACCCCACGACATCAGCAAGGAACAAACCATTATGCTGCATCAGCATCTGATACCCCTGAATAACGGCATCTTTCTGATATTTCAAATCCTTGACACCATCGGGCAACTGAATGGAGAAGTCATCTTCCACTTGGTCGCCAAATGTATCAATAAGTACTTTGATGTATAGTTCGTATGGAGTAGGCTGATAGCCCAAGTATGTATTCTTTTTGTACTCTTCAATATCTTTTGCTGTCAATGGAACAGCTTCGTTCCATAAAGTCCAAAATTCATCTGAGCAATACTTTACATCATCAAAGTCCTTCATTGCCACATTGAGTTCATACTGTGGCGGCTGTTTGATCCCCAAACCCGAATCAGAGATATTGGAAGAGCCCATTATTACCCAACCGTCGCTATTCTCGCTATGGTTTTGTGGCAGACATAAGTAGAATTTAGCGTGCAGATTTTTGGTTGCATGAATACGCATTTGCAAACGTCCGGAAACAAGGTCTTCACACATCTGCAATATGCCTTCCTCTACTTCGGGTGAGTATTGAGCGTTTACAATATCCTCCTTGAAACCGTTGTGATAGATTTCTTTTGCTTTATCTTCATCAGCAAGCATCAAAAGAGCCTTGTTATGCTTTCGGAAAATATCATCAATATTGATACCTACCAATATCTTGATTTCTGATATATCACCTAATTCTTTACGCAACTTGAAATATCCAGATGAACGAAAGAAGCCCACAACAGCTAAAAAGCGTTCAAATGTTACCATCTCCGCCGCAATACCTTTCAACTTATCAAAAAGAGTATTACCCGGTATATTATTGAAAAACTTTGTACTCATAATTTTATATTTAATACAAAGCCCCTCCAAACAAAATACAATACATGAATTTATTCTCTCTTAGACAGAGGGAGATTTCGGGCTATAATGCTGATTTGCTGATGAATTATATGTAGGATTGCTAAACAACAGTTGAAATTCAATGACTTCCGGATGAAAATCCAACGGCCGGAATTGCAGGATTTTCAATAAAATGTATAACTTTGCGCAAGAGTGAGTCCCTCTGTCTAAAAAATGAATGCTTTTGCTAAACGTTCTCCAATCCTACAGACTTTTCAGAATTTGTGCGTTGGCTTTGTCCACTACAGAATTGTCCAATGAAGCCAAATAAATTTGTGTGGTTGCCTCGGAATCATGTCCCATTCCTTCACTGATAACCGAAATCGGAATGTTCTTGCCTTTGGCTGCGCTTGCCCATGAATGACGGGCACAGTACATGCTCAGAGGAACGGATATATCGGCCAGTCTGGCTATTTCTTTAAGGTTTCGGTTTATTCCGGACATGACATTCCTGTAATGCTTGTGCGTATCCTTAAAAGGATATTTTAATACCGGCAAAAGATAAGGACTGAGGCCGTCTTCCGGGTATTTGCCGACAATCTCCTGCATACATTTTTCCCACCTGATAACTAGCTGCTGCCCGGTCTTTCGTCTGCGATACGATAAAAATCCGTTCTGAAGATCTTTCTTTTTTAAGTGAGCCATATCTATGAATGACATGCCACGGGTATAGAAACTGAACAGGAACATGTCCCTTGCAAATTCCAGATTAGGCTGTAAGGACAGATCCAGATTCTTCATACGTTTGATGGCAGATAATGGAACGGCACGTTTGACGGTCTTGTCCACTCCCGTATAGACATGCCTGAAGGGATTGCGCTGTTCCATCAGTTCCTTTTCCAAGGCACGGTTATATACCGCCCGAAGGATACGCATGTAGAATGAACTGGTATTCCTTACGACACCTTTTCCATGAAGATAGGCTTCATAAAGCTGCATCAGATCCGAATCGATTTCAGACAACAGAATATCCCTGTCTCCTCTGAACTGCATGAAACTTTTCAGGGTGCAGGAATAATTTTCAGCCGTGCGTATCTTGCCCATCTGTTTGAGACGGGCTATGATGCCCTGCATGAAGTTGAAAAGCGACTGTCCCTCTATATTGCTCTGAAAAGAAGCGACAATATCATCTGCCGTATATGCAGCTTTCCGGTTATTCAGTTGTCGGATAATCATGTCCAGCCGCTTCAGGTCCCACTCCATGCGTTCCTGCAAGGAAAGGAGCAGATTGCTTCGTTCCGAACTACCGACAATGATACAGCTTCCAGCTTCGTTCCATTCGTTCGTAAATA
>ONZZ01002123.1_pt1 | contig 11130 bp, 8 predicted proteins | sample 1671101 | NCBI WGS metagenome assembly ONZZ01 (sample SAMN06348122, study PRJEB24527) | human gut metagenome | biome: human gut; feature: ankylosing spondylitis patient; material: feces | host: Homo sapiens | place: China | collected 2015-10
CATGCCCGATTTGGAAGAGGGTCTCGATGGACATGGATGCATCTCTCAACCAACAAAAACGATAGTCCCAGTTGCGGACGTCACCGACGGTTTCGGGCAGGCTCGTAGTGAGTGCCGCCAATACGGCTCCGTTGTAATAAGACATTAACTTCAATACTAACAGACTTCGTTCTATAACGTCGTTGTAGAGCGAGTATTTTTTAGTCCGGTTCGTCCAGTTGAGCCAATAGACCAGTGTGCGGCAATGTTCGAGCTTTTCCCGTTCGATGTCTATCGGAATCACCTTTTCGTTGTATGACAGCAGGAAAAATTCATCTCGTTGGAGCGTGATTTCCTTTTTTTGTTTGATGTCTTGTAAAGACAGGGAAGAGTATAGGTATTGTCGGTCTTTGTTCTCGGACGAACAATAAGTTTCGATGTATTCGTCGGTAATGTTGTGTATGACTTTTCCCCGTGCATAATCGGGAGCCGGATTGTAATTTACTTTAAACCGGGGTGTCCCTTTTATCCAACGGATATAACGATATATTTCTGCGGGCAGATAGTGCTCTTTTTCATAGGAACGGTAGCACGGCATGAAGTCGAGCACGACAAATTCTCCTTCGTCGGAAGAGAAATGGGTGGATAGTATATTGGTATGAGGTACATAAGATTGCGAGATGTGATATTCGTTCGACACTTCGAATCCGAAACAACCGCCTTTGTCCCTATCGAGCAGTGCCGCGAAGATAGAGGGCGAATCGAAGTCGGGGAAACACAACCATTCGATATTCCCTTTTTCCGATATGAGCGCTGCCGTCCGGCAGTTTCCAATTACACCATAGTTGAGGTTATTCATCGGTTTTATTTTAAGTTTAATAGTTCTTTAAAGAAATGTAATGCGGAGTTCAATCCTTTTCGGACTTTATCGTTGGTCGACGACTCGCCCGAAATATTTACCAATGTTTGCAACAAGGGGAGGACTTGTTCCTGCGATGGCAAGTTGTATCTGGCGGTTTCGGAGACGTAACCCACTTTTATGGTTGCCGCATTTTTTGGCAGGGCCTTGAACATATCTTCGTCGGTGGTGTCGTCGCCGATAGCCAGAATGAAATCGTAATATTCTTTTTTGAGTTGGCGGGAAACTTCCGAGCCTTTGTTGTAATCGGGCGATTTTATTTCGATCACTTTGTCTCCCTGAATGATTTGCAATTTCTGTTGTATACAGATAGAAACAAGTTCGTTGGCTAATTGTTGGGCTCGCAAAGTTCCCAGCCAAGCATCGCTTTCCCGATAGTGCCATGCGATGGCGGTTTCTTTGACTTCCAGACGCGAACGGGGTGTTTTCGCTACGAATAGTTTGAGGATAGATAACAAACCTGCACTCCATACCGGTTTGTTGATGTTTTTGTGCCATAGCCCGTTTTCCCGATAGAATGCTCCATGCTCCGCAGCTATCGAGACCGGAAGGTTCCCCAGCCATTTTTCCAATGTGAAATGATCGCGCCCGCTATTGATAACGATGTGGTTGTCGGAGTCTTCACAAAGTTTTTGTAGCGTTTCTATGAGTTCGGGCGTCGGCTCGGCATCTTCGGGGCGGGGTTTGAGAGCCGCCAATGTTCCGTCGTAGTCCAAAAGAATGAGCCGTTTTTTCGCTCTATTGTACTCTTGTTTGATAGTGCCTATCGCGTTTGCTGTAATCTGTTTTTTGCGGAAGGAGATGTTCTTGCGGCAAATATCGTTCCACTCGTCGGTAAAGTCGGCAGCCCATTTGTCGACGGTTTGGGTCGAGATGATTTTCTGCATGTTTTGCAGCCGTCGCAACTGTTCCTCTACGGGCATTTCCAATGCTTGACAAATTGCTCGTTCGATTTGTCCCGTGTCATTGGGATTGATTAACAGAGCGTCGGTCAATTCGACGGCTGCTCCTGCCATTTCGCTGAGAATCAATACTCCGGGATTTTCGCTTTTGGCGGCTACATATTCTTTGGCTACCAAGTTCATACCGTCCCGGAGGGGGGTCACAAGCGCTATGTCGGCCATGTGGTACATGGCTGTCAGTTCCTCGAAAGAAAATCCGTGATAGAAATAATATACCGGAGTCCAATCCATCGTGGAATACGCCCCGTTGATGGAGCCTATTTCTTCGTCTATTTTGGTCTTTAATTGGGCGTAACTGCCTACGTGGTCGCGCGAGGGGACTATGATCATAGCCAAAGCGACCTTGCCATGATATTCGGGGTGATGTTCGAGGAAGGCGGCGAAGCCTCGCAGCCTGTGCAGGATTCCTTTACTGTAATCGAGGCGGTCCACGGAGAGAATCAACTTGTGATCTCCGAACAGTTTTCTCGTGCGGTCGACCGCTTGACGGACTTCCGGTTGTGTAGAAGCATTGTGGTACAGGTCGTAATTAATCCCCATAGGAAGGGCATCTATTCGTACGACCCGATTGCCTAACTGTATTTCGTCCAATTTGAAATTCATGCGCAGCACGCGTTCTACCGCACTGATAAAGTGCCGCATGTAGTCATGAGTGTGAAAAGCTATGAAATCGGCTCCTAACAGACCTTTGAGGATCTCGGCCCGTTCGGGCAATATGCGGAAGAGTTCATAGGACGGGAAAGGTATGTGATGAAAATAGCCTATGCACAAGTCGGGAACGGCTTCTCGAAGCATACCGGGCAATAACATCAGTTGATAATCCTGTACCCACACTTTATCTTCGGGGCCTATCAGCCGGCAGATGGTTTCGCAGAATCGCCTGTTTACTTCTCGGTAGGCTTGCCAGAAAGTGTCCTTGTACAATGTATAGGCAAAGAAATAGTGGCACAGCGGCCAGATGGTACTGTTGCTGTAACCTTCGTAATAATTTTTTATCTGGGTGTCGGACAGGAATACGGGGTGAAAGTTTAATTCTTCCAATTTTTCCCCGATCGCTTGTTTGTCGCTATCATTATCCACACAAATTCCCGGCCACCCGATCCAATGCTTTTCGTAAGCAGTTTGAAGAGAATCGAGCCCCGTTGCCAGTCCGCCTTCGCTTCGGGTGAATGAAAACGTTCCGTTTTTTTCGCTTACCTTGACCGGCAGTCTGTTTGATATGATGTAGAGTTTCATATCTCTTGCACGACAAATGGCAGACCATTTTTGTGGGGATATGATCAAATTGTTGATTATTATGGCGATAGTCGGTTTTTCGGAGCGCAAATGCCTTTCATTTTGATAAACTATTTACCAAAATGAAAGGTAGGGGTAGAATCTATTTTTGTATAGAGTATCGAAGTAAACTTATCCGGGCTGAGCCGGATTATGCTTGCTTTTGGGTATTCACAGAAATACGGTCGGTCATCGGGTGGCGGTAGAGCCGGTCGTTTCCAATAACCGGGTTATGTATTCTTGGACTTCGGTCATGAGCCAGCGGGGGGTGGAGGTAGCTCCGCAGATACCTATGCTCTCTTTTCCTTCGAGCCATGTGGGGTCTATTTCACTGATGTCGGAAACGAGTCGGGATTGGGGATTGACTTGCAGGCATTCTCCGAAAAGCACCCGTCCGTTGGAGCTCTTTTTCCCGCAAACGAACAGGATAAGGTCGTGTCGGCGGGCAAACTCCCTGATATTGGGAATGCGGTTGGCGACTTGCCGACAGATGGTGTCGAACGATTCGAATTGTCCGTCGGGTTTCAGCTGTTTTATCTCGTCGACGATGTGGCGGAAGCCTTCTACCGACTTGGTTGTCTGGGAATAGAGCAACAGTTTTTTGCGGAGGTCTATCTTGTCGAGGTCTTTGTCCCCCTCGATGACGACGGCTTTGCCGTGGGTTTGTCCCACCAGTCCGTTGACTTCGGCGTGTCCGGTTTTGCCGTAGATAACGATTTGCGCCTCTCCGGGAGGGTTGGAATCGTATGCGGTTTTGATTTTACGTTGCAGTTGCAACACGACGGGGCAGGTGGCATCGATGATTTCGATGTTGTTCTCGGCGGCGATTCGGTAGGTTTCGGGAGGTTCGCCGTGGGCTCGCAGCAATACTTTCACGTCGTGCAACTGTTTGAGTTGCCCGTGGTCTATGGTGATGAGCCCTTTGGCTTTGAGTCGTTCCACTTCGTTGCTGTTGTGTACGATGTCGCCGAGGCAGTAGAGCCGTCCGGTGCGGTCGAGTTCTTCTTCGGCTTTGCGGATAGCCGTGACTACACCGAAGCAGAAACCCGAATGTTCGTCTATTTCTATGCGTGCCATAACCTGTCTCCTTTCTACCTTTGCGGGTGATTATCGAAGTTTATCGACGGTTTCTCTGTACCGGGTCATGAGCCATGCGTCCTGCTCGGCGATTGTCATGTGGGAATTGTCGAGCTCTATGGCATCTTCGGCTTTGCGCAAAGGGCTTTCTTTACGGGTCTGGTCGATGAGGTCGCGTTTGTTGATGTTGGCGACCACTTCGTCGAAATCGACATCGACACCTTTCGCCCTCAGTTCGTCGACACGTCGTTGTGCCCGAGTCTCCGCCGAGGCCGTGACGAATATTTTCAGTTCAGCATGGGGGAATACGGTCGTGCCTATATCGCGCCCGTCCATGACGATACCTTTCCGTTCGCCCATTTTTTGCTGTGCGGCGACCATCGCCGTGCGCACGAAAGGTATGGCACTAACGGGGCTTACCTTATCGGATACTCGCATGGAGCGAATTTCACGCTCTACGTCGATTCCGTTTAGAAATGTGTGTGTCATACCCGTTTCGGGATCGGGGCGGAAATCGATTTGAATGTCGTCCATGAGGGACCTCAGCGTATCGGTATCGACCGTGTCGCCGTCGATGAGACCGTGGTCGAGGCAGTAGAGGGTGACGGCGCGGTACATCGCGCCACTGTCGATATAAATGTAGCCTATGTTCCGGGCAAGAGCTTTCGCCATCGTACTTTTCCCACACGACGAGAAGCCGTCGACGGCGATGATTATCCGAGGTTCAGGTTTATTCATAAGCATTTATTTTTTGAATTCGAAAAGATTGGTCGAGAGGTTGACCATGAGCGTGGTCGCTCCCGTGTGTTGTTGTGCGAGGGCGACACCTATGCCGAACATGCGGACTTTGATTCCGCCGCCTATGCTGAATCCGGAGAGAAAGTTACGGTGAGCGGTGCGCATGTCGGTGCGGGTTTTGTAGTTGTACCCCACTCCTATGTAAATGCGGTCGGTGGGCAGGAACTCCACGCCGAAAATGAGGTGGCGGAAAAGGTTGTCCACGAATCCGCTTTTTTCGACGATTTCGTCGCCCCCGGTGTAAGAGCTGCTTTCGATGACGGGATAGGGAAGTTTCCACCTTGTGAGGTTACGAGCGGTGACCGACACCCGTATGGGCGCATGTTCGAGGCTTTGCGTATAGCCTATCTGCAAATCGAACGGCATGCGTTCGAATGTGTCGTTGTAACGTTTGATTTGTCCACCCAGATTGCGTGCTACCAGTGAGAGCGAGAGGTCGTTGTCGGCGTTGTAGTAGTTGAGGCCGAGATCGACGGCAAGCGCCCAAGAGGTGTATTGTTCGTAGGAGGAGTAGATGACTTTGGCATTGACTCCACCCCGCAAGGTCGTGGTGATGTCGTGGGCGTAGATACCGTTGAAAACGATGTCTTTGGGTGAAAATTCACCGGTGATCACGCCGGTTTCGTCGGCACTTTTCATTTTGCCGTACCCGTAGTATTGTATGCCGGCCGCCCATGCTCCCCGTTCTCCGGCCGCCTTTCCGAAAGTGGCTCCTGCCAGATTGATTCCCCCGACGTATTTCATGTAGTTCAGCCCGAGTTGCAAATCCGATTCGGGTCCCATCAGAGCCGGGTTTTGATTGACGAGGTTTATATCTTCGTCGATGACGGATATATTGGTTCCTCCCAACGTATAGGCGTGGGTAGAGGTGGGGATATTGAGAAAGTCGAACGAGCTTTTCCCCTCTTGTCCCCTCCCGGCGAAGCATGTAGTGACAGTCGCCAGAAGAACCGTTATATATCGAAACGTATGTGTCATAATTGTTTTCGGGTTTCAAAGATAGCCAAAATTCCCGGTCGGCAGAAGGTCGCGTGATTGAATTTTGCTTTCGGCAGAATGGTTCCCGATGATTTATTAACGGGAAAAAGGGCAATAAAGTATGTGGCGGAACGAGTTTGTATCGGAACTTTATTCGTATTATATTGTGAGTTATGTTTGCTCGGCTCGATGGAAATCGTTAATTTTGAACTCTGTTCTATGTAAAACATAAAAATTTTCAAGTAGTTTATGGAAAAACTGCAAAGATATTTCGATGCGATAGAAGCTGAACTTTCGAAGATAGAATATGCCGCCGAACCCGATGGATTGTATGCTCCCGTGCGTTATGAGTTGTCGTTGGGCGGTAAGCGCGTGAGGCCGTTGTTGACGTTGCTTGCCTGCGAGATGTTTGCGGGCGATTATCGTCGGGCATTGAATGCGGCGGTGGGGTTGGAAGTGTTTCACAACTTTACGCTGTTGCATGACGATGTGATGGACAAAGCCGACGTGCGCCGTGGTAAACCTACGGTGCATAAGGTGTGGGACGAGAATACGGCCATACTTTCGGGCGATGCCATGGAGATCATCGCTTTCCGTTATATCGCCCGCACGGAAGCTCCGCACACGGGGGCTGTCGTCGAGTTGTTCCTGAAAACGGCTCTTGAAATTTGCGAGGGTCAGCAATACGATATGGAATTCGAGCGTCGGGACGATGTGACCGAAGCGGAATATATCGAGATGATTCGCTTGAAAACAGCCGTGCTGTTGGGGGGGGCGTTGAAGATAGGGGCGATTATAGGCGGAGCGAGCGAGACGGATGCGGATTGTATCTACCGTTTCGGCGAGTCTTTGGGGCTGGCGTTCCAGTTGCAGGACGATTGGTTGGACGTGTATGGCGACCCTGCCCGTTTCGGGAAAAAGATAGGAGGCGATATTCTGAATAACAAGAAAACGTATATGCTCATCAATGCCCGGCAACGGGTCGAAGGGAAAGATGCCGAGGAGTTGTCCCGCTGGTTGGGCGCGGCCGAATACGATCCTTCCGAGAAGATAGCTGCTGTGACGGCGTTGTACGACCGTGCCGGTGCGGGCGATTTGTGCCTGCGGCAGGTCGACGAATACAGTCGTCGGGCGATAGAGGCTTTGCTGCAAATCGGGGTGGACGAAGCGGCGAAGCAGCCTTTATACGATTTGGCGAATTCATTGATAAAACGAGATCACTAAAATTTTTCAGAAACAATGCCTTACCGCCGGTTACCGAATACAGACAAAGCCCGCCTTACCGCTCTCGAAAAAGCGGTGGCGATGGAGCACGAGTGCGATGTGGACAAGCAGGCGGCTTCGTATAAAACGCTGAACGAGGCCCGCGCACTTTTGAGACGCTTCAAAAGTGCCGTCGGGCAGTTCCAGTATTGCTATACGGCTCAGGCCGAGGCCAACCGACAATATCAGTCGCATTTGAAGACGGCCCGGTTGTACATCTCGCATTTCATACAGGTGCTTAATTTGGCGGTGTTGCGTAACGAGGTGCGTAAGGAACACAAATTGTTTTACGGGCTCGACCCCGAAGATTTTGCCGTGCCCGAGCTGACCGGCGAGAAGCACATTCTCGTTTGGGGAGAACGTCTCATCGAGGGGGAACGCGAACGGGTGTCGCACGGAGGCGCACCTATTTATAACCCTACGATCGCGAAAGTGACCGTGCATTACGATATTTTCAAGGAAGCCTATCGGGAACAACAGAATTATAAACTGAATACGACTCGTTCCCAGTCGGGATTGGATGCCTTGCGCGAGGAGGCGGACCGGATTATCTTGGATTTGTGGAATCAGGTGGAAACGTATTACGCCGACCTCCCTGCCGAAATACGTTTGAACCGTTGCCGGGCTTACGGCGTAGTATATTATTACCGCAGTGGAGAAAAGCGACCCGAAGATGATTGATACTCACACGCATATTTATCTGGAAGAGTTTGACGAAGACCGTGTCGAGGTGGTGCGCCGCGCCCGTGAAGCGGGAGTCGAACGGGTGATATTGCCCAATGTCGATTTCGACACGGTGCAAGCCATGCATGCCACGAACGATTTGTTTCCCGGTTATTGCCGTATGGCTATGGGGCTACACCCCACGTCGGTGGAGGACGATTATCGGGAGCGGCTTGGACAGGTGAGAGAGCTGCTTTTCTCCGGGGAGTATTGTGCGGTGGGCGAGATAGGGCTCGATTTGTATTGGGACAAGACCTATGCCGAGGAGCAGAAAGAGGCTTTCGTGGTGCAGACGGGGTGGGCGGCAGAGTCGGGTTTGCCGGTGATTATTCATTGCCGGGAGGCATTCGACGAAATATCGGCTCTGTTGCAGTCGGGCAGAGTGCCGGCATTCCGAGGGGTATTCCACAGTTTCACGGGGTCGGCCGAACAGGTGCGTCTGTTGAGGGGAACCGGTGACTATTATTTCGGGATAAACGGCATCGTTACTTTCAAGAACGCTCATCTCGAAGATATGGTACGGGAAGTAGGCATCGGGCGTATATTGCTCGAAACCGATGCCCCGTATTTGGCTCCCGTGCCTTATCGGGGCAAACGGAACGAACCTTCGTATTTGCCTTATATGGCGAAGCGAATAGCCGAAATTCTGGATATTACGACTGCCGAGGTAGAGGAGGCTACCACGGCCAATGCTGTGCGATTGTTCGGAGAAGGGTGATTCCCGGATAATGGGAAGAGTCGGCTTTCATGCTATGCATAGGGGGAATGTGTTTCATGGGGCTTTCCTCGAAAATAATTCCCGAATTTTGTTTGAAGAGGGTTAAAACAGTCGTTTGGAGCCGAGGCATGAAAAAAAGGCGTGAAATATTTGGGGAAATGTAAAAAAAGCATAAATTTACGGAGAGACACAAAATCACGATACTATGAAAAGACCCCTCCGCTTTTCAATGAGTTTGTCTATACTCTTTTTGTCGCCCATGTCGGCGATAGTGTCGGCTGCCGTCGATATTCCTTTGAGTTTGTCGTCTGAAAAAAATTATATCGTGGAGGTCGTTCTTCCCGGCGGCAGTACGTCGGCGAATATAGAGGACGGCCGGATAACTGCCGAAGGGGCTTCGCAGGCGCTTGCGACCGTGGTCTATTATGACGGGCTGGGTCGTCCCGAACAGACTGCCCGAGTGGGTTTCACGGCAACGGGCGCCGACCTGCTGTCCACAGTCGGTTACGACGAGGCCGGGAGAGAATATCGTCAAGGGCTTCCCACGCCCGTATCGGGGAACAACGGCTGTTATGTGAATCCTTCTACATACGGGCAGACGGCTCAAAGTTATTATGGAGACACATATCTCTATCGGGAGACTTTGTACGAAAACTCACCGTTGAGCCGGACCGTCGGTGTGAAAAATCCTGGAGCTGTTTGGAACGCTCACCCGAAGACTGCTGCATATCGGTGCAATACGGCGGAAGAGGTCGTTCTTTTCCGAATTTCGTCCGATGGGGTACAACGAGTGGGGCGGTATATGCCGGGTGCTCTTTATGTTACTCGCGAAACCGACGAGGACGGAATTTGGCAAGAGAGTTTCACCGATAAATCGGGTCGAGTGGTTATGACCCGTCAGGGAAAAGGTTATGACACTTACTACATTTATGACGACCACGGCAGGCTGTGCTACGTACTGCCCCCGATGGCTGTGGACGGAATGCATAATACCGGCAATTATCCCGACAGCCACACTCTTTTGCAACAGTATGCCTATCTCTATAAATACGACGACCGGGGGAACTGCATAGGGAAGCGTTTGCCCGGTTGTAAATCGATACAGATGATTTACGATAGGGCTAATCGGTTGGTCATGAGTCAGGACGGCAATCAACAGAGCGGAAGCCTCTGGACCATAACCAAATATGATGCCCTCTCCCGAGTGCTGTATACTTATGAGGCGAATCCGCTTCGTAGCCCCGGAGACTTGCGCCAGTATTGTAAAGAAAAATTATTTGTCGAGGAACGTGCCGATAGTTATACTGCGTGGCCGGGTATGGGGTATTCGCTGCGGATATTGTCGCCTATTTCACAGGAAAAAGGGCGGTTGCTCACGGTCAATTATTACGACGACTATTCTTTTTTGTACATCGAGGGGACGGCAGCTTCGCAGCTTGCCTATCGGAGTAAGGAGGGATATGGTGCGGCTTATTCCTCGGCCAAAGGTTTGCTGACCGGGACGCAGGTGTTCGACTTGACGGACAGGAGCAAATATGCGATTACCGTTTATTATTACGATGAATATGGAAATCCCGTACAGACACGCACTCGGCATGTATCGGGTGATTATGAAATGACTTATGCTCAATGCGACCTTTCGGGAAATATTCTTAAATCATACACGGAACATTTGGATTCCCGGGGGCGTTTATCGGTATCGGAGTTCGTAGAAAATACTTATGACCGCTCGGGACGCCTCACCCGCACCGATTATGCGGTTAACGACTCTTTGTCTACCGATTGGAGATATGAATACGACGAGTTGGGACGGATATCCGGCAAAAGTATCGACGGAGGACTGACGCATGCTAAATATCGGTATAATTTGCAGGGTTGGATCACTCGGATAGAAGATGTCGATTTCGTGCAGAATTTGTATTACGAAAGCCTTATGGGAAACTATGGGAAAGTTCGTTACAACGGAAATATATCGGCGATGAATTGGACATATCGCACCGATACCGACACGATTGTGAACGGCTATCGCTTCACTTATGATGCCCACGACCGTCTGGCTTCGGCCTATTCGGTGACGGGCAGTGATTTTTCCAGCGGCCGCTATCATGTCGAATATGAATATGACAAGCATGGTAATATGGTAAATTTGTATCGCAATGGGGGAAAGGGCGGAATGATAGACGAGATGAACTGGTCTTATGAAGGGAATAGGGTAGTAGAGATTACCGATATGGTGGGAGAACAGGGGCGATACGACATGAAAGAATATCGGGACTATAATCATAACGGACTCGATTATTTTTACGACTCCAACGGAAACATGACGGCCGACCTCGACCGGGATATTGTCGCCATACGATACAATTTGCTGAACCTGCCCGACACCGTGCAGTTCCGCAACGGGTCGGCTATCGTGAATTATTACACCGCCGACGGCA